>Ga0182009_10000213_pt1 | contig 11698 bp, 12 predicted proteins | sample Sormic07211187_1_FD_161052 | JGI IMG/M metagenome (GOLD analysis project Ga0182009, IMG submission 161052) | Bulk soil microbial communities from the field in Mead, Nebraska, USA - 072115-187_1 MetaG | ecosystem: Environmental > Terrestrial > Soil > Agricultural land > Bulk soil | place: USA... | reverse complement strand
ACTCGGCCGACGCGGTCCTTCCCTCGGCAGGGCGGTGAGCTGATGGATGACGTGTGTCGGCTGCGCCGCCGACACCGCCGCGACGAGCGCATCGCGATCGAGAGCATCGGCCACCACAGCCGAGGCACCAAGTGCTTCGAGCGCGCTGCGCTTTCCCGGCGATCTCGTCAACGCGACGACGTGATGTCCAGCGTCGACGAGAGCTCGAACGAGCGGGATGCCGATGGTTCCCGATGCGCCGGCGACAAACACTTTCACGTGAGGCTCCGTTCGCGCGCAAGTCGTACAGCCAAGACCAACCCGAGCACTTCCGTAATGCTCAGGAGGACGGCGGTGGTTGCAAACAACGGCTGCCAGCGCGGCTCGACATGGGACACGTGATCGGCCGACGCCAGGACGAAATGATTTACCAATCCGAATACCAGCGACGCGGCCATCGTCAGGCCGATGAGCCATGCGCCGATTCGCGCGGAGCGCAGAGCCCAGACCAGCCCGATCAGCGGTCCCGCGAGAATCACCACGAAGACGAACAGGTTTGCGGGAACCGACATCTCGACCTGGGCGCCAGCGTGCGCCGTTCCATGGACGACCGAGATCGCCAGGTGCGCGAGCACCACACCGCCGAGCCATCTCCACGCACGATTCGATGTTCTCGTCATGCCCACAAGACGAATGACGCGCGCGAAACGTGACATATACTCTGTCGCGCTATGCGCCAGTCTATTACCGTCGTTGCCGGCGTTGCTGCCGCGCTCGTCGTCGGCTTCCTCATCGGCGAGTCGACGAACCCTGTTCAGGGTCAAAGCGCCAACATCAACTCAGGAGCGGTGGCGGGCTACAAGGGCGGGCTCGATGTTTTGAGCGGGCCCTATGAAGTGGTAGCCAACTGGCCGAAGCCGCTCTCGCAGCTCCCTGGCCACGAGAACTGGACGTGGGGTGCGGTGCAAGGCGTCTTCGCGGAGAGTCCCGACCGCGTGTTCATGCTCGAGCGCGGTGAGCTCCCAAAGATGGAACGGCCGCAGCCGAAAGCGTTCCCCGAGATGGGCCCGAGCCTTTCCTTCCCTGTAGGCCAGGCGCCGTTCAGAAACGCGTCGCAGGGAATGGTCGCCAGCCCGCCGGGCGCCGGCGGACCGGGCGCCGATCCGGATGATCCCGCGCAGGCGTGGAAAGGGCGGATGGGCGTAGACGCGCGCTGGGAGCACACCATCCTCGTGTTCAACTCCGCGGGCGACATCGTCGAGCAGTGGACGCAGTGGGACAAGATGATGCGGCGTCCGCACTCCGTGTACATCAATCCATACGACCCGGAAAAGCACGTGTGGATCGTGGATGACCACAGCATGGCCATCTTCAAGTTCACGCACGACGGCAAGACGCTCGTGCAGACCATCGGCACGCCGAATCAAAAGGGAGCGGACGACAAGCACTTCAACCGTCCAACGTTCCTGACGTGGCTTCCCGACAGCACGCTGTTCGTCGCCGACGGCTATAACGGTACGCGAGTGGTGAAGTTCGACAAGGACGGCAAGTACATGACCGCATGGGGCACGCGCGGCAACGGGCCCGGCCAGTTCAATGTCGTGCACGGCATCGCCGCGGATCCGATGACGCGACGGGTCTATGTGAGCGATCGCGGCAATAAACGGATGCAGGTGTTCGACGAAAATGGCAAGTTCCTCGATCAGTGGCCGTTCTCACCGGCGTCGAATACACAGTTTTTGATCATCCCGGCGGATCGATCCGGCATCTGGGCGTTCGAAGACACCACCGCGAAGGTTGTGAAGTACGACTTCGACGGCCACTATCTGTACTCGTGGGGCACGCTCGGCGATTACCCGGGCGGATTCTTCAACATGCACGGCGCGAGCGTCGATCAGCAGGGCAACCTGTACATCGCCGAGGTGGGCAACGGGCGCCTGCAGAAGTTCCGCGCGCGCATGGGTGCGAACAAGGCGTTGCTCGTCGGCCCGCCGGTCTACGCGGCGTGGCGATGATCGTTCGGACGTCGAGGCGTGCCTTCAGGTCCGCTGCAGAAGCGGACGCAACGTCCGAACGTCCTTAACCGTTTCGATCGACAACAGCGTCTCGATTAACTTCCCGGCGCTGGCGCTCCCCAGCACCGGCCCCATCAGGTCTTTCGCCTTGTCGATCACTTCCTGGCGCGTCATCGGATTGCGCACCGTTCCGCGAACCGCTTCCACGCGTTCCGACACCTTCGTTCCATCGCTAAACGTGATGTCGACGATGGCGACGCGCGCAGGCAGGAGCTTGGTCAGCTCCGCATCAGGCACATAGGTCACCTTGCTTCGCTGGCGGAGCACAGCCGCGTTTTTCATTCGTGGCTTGTCGTGCGCGGCGCGGAACGACGCGGTCTTGTCGATCAGCATCACCGCCACCATGTGCTGCAGGCAGATGTCCGGAATGTCGCGGTTGTCGACAACGCTGCCGACTGAGGGTGCGAGGCGGACGGTGACGGACTTCACGTCGTCCGCCTCGAACGGCCGCTTCTTGCGGATGTTCTCCACCGCGTCGAGCGGCGCCTGAATCGGCGTCCCCACCGTCCACTTCTTGATGTCGGTATTGGCGATCTCGTAACGCTCGCCCAGCTTGTCGACGAGCAGCATCGGCTTCCCCTTCGCCGGCGCATTCACCTGGAAGAAGTTGTCGTCACCGGAAAACACGTCGTCGACGCCATTCCAGCCGGATCGGACGAGCAGCGCCGCGGTGACGCCGTTGCGGGCCGGCATGCCCGCAAAGACGAATCCTTTCTCGATGTGATCGGTGTCGCGCTCCCAAATGGCGTATCCACCGGTCTGCTGCGACGCATAGTCGAGCAGCCATCGCATCTGCTGCGCGGTGAGGCCGGCCATGCATCCCGCTGCAGCCGCCGATCCGAAGTTGCCGGCGAACGAGTGGGTGCTGCGGCGTGTGTCGTTCCTGAAATCGAGGGCGCCGAGCGCCATGGTGAGCCGCGTGCCGACATCGTAGCCGAGCGTGACGGCGCGTAGGTAATGCTGACCCGTCGCGCCAACATCCTCGCCGACCGCAAGTGCCGCTGGCACGACGGAGGCCCCGGGATGCGATTGCGACGGACCATGCGAGTCGTCTGTCTCGTCGGAGTGCGCGAGCACGCCGTTGACCAGCGCGGCGTCCATCGGACCGGTGACGACATTCGAGCCGATGACGGTGGCGACAGCTTTCCCCGCTTGTGCGCGCGCCAGCGCGAGTGCTGCCTTGCCGGGCGGCAGCTCGGAGCCGGAGACCATCGCCGCGAACGTATCGAGGATGTGATGCTTCGCCTTCTCGGCGGCATCGGCCGGCAGCGCGCGATCCTTCGCGGCTGCCATGTAGCCGCTCAGGGTGGTCATCACGGGGCTGATCGCCTGCGCGAGCAGCCTCGCCGACGGCAGCGCGGCCGCGCCGAGCGCGAGGCCCGCGTGGCGGACGAATTCGCGACGGGATGTCAGTCGAAAAAGCCCGAATCGATGTATCGCAGCCATAGTGTGCCCACCACCTTGATGCTGTCCTGAGTAAACAGATAGTGATGAAAACCCTCGACGCGCCCAACGCGGTACTTCCTCGCGTACGGCTCCATCACCGTGCGGTTCGCGTCAACGGTTGCGGGCGGCAGCGTCTCGTCCGCCGTGCCGTTGAGATCGAGGACCGCGACGCGCTTCAATTCCTGTGGCGGGTAACTTGGCTCGAACATCGATTGCATCAGCGCCGAGAAGCCCCGGCCCCGATCCGCCGCCGGCAGAAACGACGACTGCCATAAGCGAACGCCCTGCTCGGCAAGTGCCGAGGCATCAAGATACATCGCGGCGTCTTCGGTGCTCTTGAACCGCGGTGACCGCAGCGCCGCGCGCCACCACGTCGCACGCGTGGCCGCATCGATGTGTTTCGTGTACACCTCGAAATCGTCGAGCCCGCGCTCGCGCACACGCAGCGCGCTGTGCTCGTACAGATCGTTAAGGCTTCCAACACGCGCCCGGTTGTTCAGATACGCAAGTCCGGTCGTACTCGTGCCCCAACCGAGATAGCCGTCAGGCGTGTAGTACTTGGCGAGCGGGTACAAACTCGCACCGCCGGTAGACATTCCCCAGAACAGCACGAACGCATTGCGCCGATCCGCGATCGCCTTGTCGAGCGCCAGCTGGTACCCTTCGAGAAACACAGCCGGTGTGGCGGCGAGCATCTGATGCTCGAGCGCCGTTCCTTTCTTTGGGAAGCGGTAGAACGCACTGGCGCTCGGCGCCGTGGTCGCCGAGATGCCCGACGACTTCTTCTCGTAATCGCCCGGCGACCAGTACGTCTTCTGCGTACGCGCAAAGATCGGCATCCGCTGTCCGAGCGGCACGTCCTCCCAGGAGCCATCGTGCGTCGGCGCGAGGAAGTTCCAGCGGCCGACTCGGGTCAATGCAACGAACGTCACGCCGCGACGCGCCAGCCAGATTGCGGGGCCGTCCCGTTTCTCCACGGTCGAGATGAAGTCCATCCCGTACTCACTACCCGGCTCGGCACCGACGACGACGAGGCGGCGGCCGTTGTGCAGGCGTGGCTTGTCAGGGGTGAGCGTGATAACGACCTGGGTGAACGGCTGTCCGTGGGCGGTGAAGTCAATAAAATCGACACGCTGCGTGTACGAGCTCGTCTCCGGATACTGCTGGCCGGCGAGAATCTCGGCGATCGCGGCGCGATCGAGCGTGCCGGTATCCTGAGGAAGATCCCACGCGAGCCCGATGCGGCCGGCGGCGGCGATCAGCAGCAGCGCGAACAGCACACGCGGTCTCATTGAGGCGACAGCATACATGAACATCGTCAGCGTCTCGTGGGCCGATCACCTGACCTTCGGCGAAGGCGAGGGCCGGCTCGACACGGCGGGGAAAGCGGCGCGCCGCATGCGCGCATGGCGCGACGAGCTGAGTGCCGGCGCACTGCTCTGGCGCGTGCTGCGCACCCGCATTCCCGGACGTTTCCACGCTGCGCGCGGCTACCAGCATCCGTCGCTCATGGCAGCGCAAGCGCTGTCGTGGGACGACTTCGCCGAGGTGCCGAAACTGGCACATGACACCGGACTCGAAGCGTGGCTTTACGTCCCTCTGTTCGACGAGGGATGGCCGCTCGCTTCCGCTGGTGAGCGCTCGCGCAGCCACCACAATGCCATGCACGGACAGCATGTCGCGTGGCAGAGCGAGCTGACGCGCACGCATCCGCAGTGGCTGACGTGCGATCGGAGCGGACGAATCCGGCAGCGGGGCGTGCTGTCGCTCGCCTATCCAGAGGTTCGGCGCGCACTCATCGAGCGCTGGGTGCAGCTCATCGCACCGACTCGATTCGATGGGCTGTTCATCTGCTTCCGATCGCAGTCACGACCAGCCCAGCATGGCGATCAATTCGGGTTCAACGAACCCGTGCGTGCCGACTTTCAGAGGTGCCATGGCGCTGACATCCTGCGCGACGACTTCGATCGGCAGGCGTGGCGCGACTTGCTCGGCACGTACATCACTGCATTGCTCGACGAGCTGCGCGCGGCGTTCGATCGGCGTATCGGTGTCGGCATCGCACGCGGCGACGTGCTCGGACCGCCGTTGAGCAATGCGACGCTGCAGTGGCGCAAGTGGATCCGCCGCGGCCTCGTCGATCACCTGATCATCAATCAGAATTCTTCGCAGTGTCCGTCGATGTGGCATCAGCTCTGGCCGATGCATCGCGGCAACGGCTACGTGCAGAACTATCTCGATGGCTTCGGGATGCCGCCGCTGACTGAGCATCTGCAACGCGACTATGCGGCCGCTGTCGCCGGCAGCGGGACGCAGCTCTTCGTCGCGCGCCAATGGTGTGAACGCTCCGACGGGGACGAGCGGGAATTGCGTGCAATTCCCGGCGTGACAGGTCTTGTATTCAGCTCGTTCCGTCACGACAATCCTGCCGCCATCGCGCGCGGCAACTGGCAGGCCGGTAAGGTATAAGCTTCGTTGACGTGGAGGTGGTATGCGCGCATCAAGGCTGCTCATCGTTGCCGTGGTCCTGGCGGGATTGACGATTCCGCTCGCCGGACAAATCACCAGCAACCCGATCCCGGCGCCGATCGAGAAGCGCGGCCTCGCCGTGCAGATCAAAGACCTGGTGCGTCTGCCGGATACCCGCGGCCTGCGCCCAGTCGAGCAGGACGTCTCGCCGTCGGGATGGGCGCGCATCAGTTTCGTTCGCGATCTACCGGACGGCCGCCGCTTCGTCAACGACTCGCGCGGTTTCCTGTATCTGCTCGACGCCAACAATCAGCCGCACGTCTACGCGAACGTCGGCGACGCGTTTCCGCTCGCGGTGTACAACCGGCTCGAGAGCGGATTCATCGGCTTCGCATTCCATCCGGATTTCGCGCGCAACGGACTGTTCTATACCGTCCACGCCGAGCGCGGCCCCGACAATCCGAAGAAGCCCGACTTCATTCCTCCGGGCTACACGATTGCCGACGTGACGTATCACAACATCATCACCGAGTGGCACGCGACGAATCCGGCGGCGAACACGTTCCAGGGTACGCGGCGCGAGCTGCTGCGCGAAGCGCATGTCGTCGCCAACCTGACGCATCCACTGGGCGCGCTCGAATTCAATCCAACGGCAAAGCCCGGTGATGCCGACTACGGCCTGCTCTACACCAGCGGCAGCGATCATGGCTTCAGCAATGGCGGCGGCCCACGTGCCAACAACCCGAGTCAGACGCAGCGGCTCGATTCGATCATGACGGCGATCCTGCGGATCGATCCGCGCAGCCCGTCGGTCACGCATGGCGTCAAAGGACTCGGCGACTACACGATTCCGATGGCGAACAAGTTCGCGGCGGACGGCGATGCGAAGACGCTCGGCGAGATCTACGCCTACGGATTCCGCAACGCTCACCGCATCTCCTGGGACACTGACGGCACGATGTACGCCTCGGATATCGGCATGAATCAGATCGAGGAGATCAACATCGTCCGCAACGGCGAAAACTACGGCTGGATGAAGCGCGAAGGATATTTCGAGAACGGCCGCGGCACGGGACGCGGCGAGCTGAACCAGCTGTTTCCGCTACCCGCCGAAATTCTCAGCGGTCGCCAGAAGGACGGCTTCACCTATCCGGTGGCGATCTACGACCACGACGAGGGGCTGTCGGTAACCGACGGATTTGCCTATCACGGACGGATCGCGCAGCTGCGCGGCAAGTTCGTCTTCGGCGACATCGCGCGCGGACGTCTATTTGCCTCCGACATCGCCGCGCTGAAGAAGGCCGATGACGGCATCCCGCAGACGGTCGCGCCGATCGAAGAGATTCAGCTCTACACCGTTGATGCCAACGGCACACGCACGAACGTGACGCTGCAGGAGCTGATCGACAAGACGATGGGTGCGAAGATCAGCCGCGCGGATCTGCACATCGGGCGCAGCCGCGACGGCGAGCTGTTCATCACCTCGCGGCAGGATGGATGGATCCGGATGCTGGTGCCGGACAATGCGGCGAGAACAACGGCGCAGGTGCGATGAGCCGACGGTCGTTCATCGCGCTTGCGGTTCTCGGGCTGACGATCGCCGCCGGTGCGCAGCCCACGACGGGCGGAATTGTCTTCGTCGGCAGCAGCATCTTTCATCGATGGACGGCGCTGTCTTCACAGATGGCGCCGCTGCCAATCGCGAACCTCGCGATCGACGGCACCGTCACGGCCGACATGCTCGCGATGGTGAACTCGCGCGTCATCCCGCTGCGTCCGAAGGTGATCGCCTACTACTGCGGAAGCAATGACGTCGACCTCGGTGACTCCGCGGACGCGATTGTCGGCCGCATCGTGCACTTCATCGATCGCGTCGGCGCCGCGCTGCCGTCCACGCGTATCGTGTTCGTCTCCGTGAACCGTGCGCCGGAAAAGCAGGACCTCTGGAACGTGGTCGATGACGTCAACCGGCGCATGCAGATGTATGCCTCGAGTCATCCGCACGTCGAATTCGTCGACGTCAATCCCGTGCTCTTCACCACCGACGGCAAGCCGCGTTTCGACTTCTACATGCCCGACGAGCTGCACCTGCGGCCGCCGGCTTACGAAGGCTTCACCAAAATTCTGAAGCCTGTGCTGACCCGCGCGTTCGGCCAATAGCGCCGCGGACTTTGTAAAGCCGCGGCCTAGCGCAGCGCACCGATCACCGCACCGACGCCGGCACCCACAGCGCCCCACAACAGCATCCCGCGCGCCCACTGGCCACTATTGCGGCACTCGCCAGCCTCATTCGGTCCGATGGTGCAGTACCAGATGCCAACGCCGCCCCAGAACCCCGCACCAATCGCGCCGCCAATGAGCGCGCCTTTTGCCGATGGGTGCATCTTCGCCGCGACGAGGGGCCGCTCCGGCAGAAACACATAGTTGATCTTCAGGCGTTCGGCGCGCGCGGGTGAGGCGAACAATCCCAGCAGCAGCGCGCAGACGATGAGGTGACGAGCTGCGGTCATCACCGCGCCTGTTCCCAGATCCATGCCAGAATTGCGCGCCATGAACAACGACCTCACTCGGCGCGACTTCCTTGCGGTTGCAGGGGCCGCTTTGACGGCAAGTGCAACGGTGCTGCAGGCGCAATCGGTGAACAAGCGGCTCTTCGCCTATGTCGCGTCGTGGACATCCGGACCGGGCATTGGCGTCGGCAACGGCGGCGGCATCAGCGTATTCTCCGTCGACACCGGGACCGGCACGCTGACGCCCGTGATGCGCACCGGCCAGGAGTTCGACAAGATGAACACCGGCTACCTGGCAGTGAATCCGAACGGCCGGTTCCTCTACGCCACCAACGAGGTCGAAAGCTACGACAACGAGTACGGCGGCGGCGCGGTGCTGACCTTCGCCATCAACCAGAGCGACGGCACCATCACCCACATCGGTACCCAGCCCTCAATGGGGGTGTGGCCGGCCTACATTTCCATCGACAAAGCCGGTTCGCGCGTCACGGTCGCCAATCACGGCAACTACGATCCATCCGTTCGCGTCATTAAGAAGAACGGTGTTCCCGAAATCGAGAAGGTCTGGGACGACGGCACCGTCACGATGCTGCCGGTAAAAGAAGACGGCACGCTCGACCATCCGTCGGATGTCGCGGTTCTCGAACGGACGACGAGCGTCGACAAAGTGACCCAGCGCAGCGCGCACGCGCACTCGATCAATTGGGATCCGAGCCAGCAGATGATCCTCGCCTGCGATAAGGGCTGCGATCGCGTCTACACGTACCGCGTCGGCAACGGCTCGAAGTCGATCGCCGAAGGCAAGGTGCTGAAGAGCGAACCCGGCATCGCCCCGCGACACTCGTCGTTCCATCCGCGGCTGCCGTTCGTCTATGTCGTCAACGAACGGCAGTCGAGCCTGTCGTGCTATCGCTACGATGCAAAAACCGCGGACATCAACCTCGTCGAAACGGTCCCGACTATTCCGGCGGATTACAAGATGAACAGCTCGCCGGCAGACGTGCACGTGCATCCGAACGGCCGATTCGTCTATAGCAGCAATCGTGGACACAACAGCATTGCCATCTTCCGCATCGACGAGGCAAGCGGACGCATGGCGCTCGTCGATATCGTCTCGACGCAGGGTGCGACGCCGCGCGGATTCCAGTTCGAGCCGAGCGGACGCTTCCTGTTCGCCGGAAATCAGGGAACCGGCAACGTGGTTACGTTTGCCGTGGATGGCGAGACCGGGAAGATGACACCGACCGGCGCGAAGGCGGAGGTGCCGCGCCCCGTCTGCATTCAGTTTGCAGCCATCTAGTAAGATGGTTGCGGACCATGACAAATCCAGGACTCGTTCTGTTAGGAATTCCTGTCGGTATTCTGCTGATTGTAGGGATGGTGGGAACGCTCTTTCTGTTCGTGCACTAGAACGTTCGGAACGTTCGGAACGTTCGAGCCGTTCGGAACGTTCGAACGATCCGAACGGCTCGAACGATCCGAACGACTCGAACGATCCGAACGCCTCGAACGATCCGAATCACCTGAGCTAGAAGCGATAACCGAATCCGAACGACAAGACGGGAATCATCTTCAGCTTTTCAAGGCTGTGATTCAGGTCCGCTTCCTCGTTGCGCACTTCGTCCTGCAGCACAGGCTCGGTCGCGACGTCGCGGCAGTTCGTGCCATTCGGCAGACATGCGCTGCCCGCGAGACTGAACGTCGCAGTCGGAGCGCGTGACAGCACCACGCCGAATTCCACGGGAATCGTCCACCGCCGCTCGCCGCGCGTGATGTTGCCCCACCCGATGGTGATGACGGGCGCGACCTTCTCGAACGCCACCTTCGCGTCGCCGCGCACAGGGTTCGACGGATTGCTCATCAGGCTCGAGTTGCCGAGCGTAAATTGACTGCCCGCAGGTACAAACGTGTGTGCCTCGACGCGGTTGCCGTTGTGGAGCATCAGGCCGGGGCTGACGTGAAAGCCGCCGCCCGTCGGGAAGAAATCGTACTGCGCCGTTACTGAGCGCAGTTTCAACTGCGCCGCCAGTGTGATGCCGTCGTCATCGAAATCGTGATTGAAGTTGAAGAAGTTGAAGCCCACGCGAACGGCCGACTTATCGTTGACGCCGACCGCGCCGTCGAATCCAATTCCCAGAACACCGACTTTCACATCCATGCCGCCGGTCATCGTCTGCGTGTGGCCGGCGGTCGCCTGACACATCAGCATCAGCACCGCGCACACGCTCACCACGGTCGCTCTCATCAGATGTCTCCTCTCCCCCTCAATTGATGATCCGCTTGTCGCGCCGCAGCCTTTAGCCGAGGCGGACACGTAAGGTGTTTCGGCAAAAAAAGAGGGCCGCTTCACTGGAATAAAGCGGCCCGGACATACACACCTGGGAGTCTGTTGTCGCGATTGCGCAGCGTGACGCTAGTTTACCGGTTTGTCCCACACCGCCTTTGCCTGGAACCAGTCGCGGGCCACGATCGACCACATGATCTGATCCAGGTGCTTCCCGTCCCTGAACAGCGATCCGCGAAGGACGCCTTCCTGCACCGCGCCCATCTTGCGAAGTGCGCCGTTGCCGCGGCCGTTCTGCACGACCGCACGCGCTTCGAGGCGGTTGACGTCCGTATGCTGAAACGCGAAGTCCACCGCGGTCTTCGCGCTCGCCAGGAAGAGGCCTGTTCCCCAGAAGGGAGAGCCGATCGCAAATCCCCACTCCGCCACCGAGAATCTCGGCGCGATCGCGCGGATCTGCACGAGGCCAACGGCATGATCAAAACCTTCCGGCACGATGCCGAACATCATCTGATTGCCGGCCTCACGTCCACGAATCGCCCATGCGATGAACTTCTCGAAGCCCTCGGGCGTGGTCGGCGGCGGCGAGATGAACTTCGCCACTTCCTCGCTCGCGAGCATCGTCAGCAGTGTCGTCGCATCGCTTTTCACGAGCTCGCGCAGCATCATGCGCTTGCCCTTGAAGATTGGAAGACCCTTCGTCCAATCCGCCACGACTTCCATGATCGGCTCGGTGCCGGGCGCATCGAAACGAATCGGTTCGAGGTTCGTCATCGTCTGCTGGTTGGAAGCAATGTGCGTATTCATCACCGCACCTTCCTTCCGCGATCGGTCGACCGGGACTCGCCCCAGAGGATGTTCTCTCCCCAGACGATGTTCTCGCCCCAGACGATGTTCTCGCCCCAGACAATGTTCTCGCCCCAGACAATGTTCTC
>Ga0182009_10000211_pt1 | contig 11728 bp, 7 predicted proteins | sample Sormic07211187_1_FD_161052 | JGI IMG/M metagenome (GOLD analysis project Ga0182009, IMG submission 161052) | Bulk soil microbial communities from the field in Mead, Nebraska, USA - 072115-187_1 MetaG | ecosystem: Environmental > Terrestrial > Soil > Agricultural land > Bulk soil | place: USA... | reverse complement strand
CCGAAGGCGGCGAGGAAGAGCAGCCCGCCGCCGAGGCTGCCGAGCACGGCCGGGTGCCTCCAGTGAAGCTCCGACGACTCGATCAGGGCGAATACGACGCCTCCGAGGCCGAGCGTCGCGAGGAGGGCGCCGGGCCAGTCAATGGCGCCGCGCGCTCGCTCGTCGCGGCTCTCGGGGACTTTCGCAGCGCTGATCAACAGGACGGCGGCGGCGATCGGTACGTTGAGGAAGAACGCCCAGCGCCACGCAAGATGGTCGATCAGCCAGCCGCCGAGGACCGGCCCGGCGGCGGCGGTGATCGAGGTGAAGGCGGACCAGGTGCCGATGGCGCGCCCGCGATCGCCTTCGGAAAAAGATGCCGAGAGGATCGCAAGGCTTCCCGGCACGAGAAGCGCGCCGCCAATCCCCTGAGCGGCCCGCGCGGCGATCAGGTGCCGGATGTCCGGGGCGAGCCCGCACCAGACCGAGGCGCCGGCGAACATCGCCGTGCCGAGCATGAAGACGCGGCGCCGTCCGAAGCGGTCTCCGAGAGAGCCCCCGGCGAGCAGAAGGGCCGCGAGGAAGAGCGCGTATGCCTCGACGACCCACTGGACGTCCACCAGGGTTGCGCGAAGGTCTGCCTGGATCGCGGGAAGGGCGACGTTGACCACCGTGCCGTCGATGAAGGCCATGCTCGAGCCGAGGATGGTCGCGGCGAGGATCCAGCGTCGGCTCGTCATGCGACTCTCGGGAGGATAGCGAATCGGGGTCTTCGCGAGCGCCTGAAACAAAAACCCCGCCCGGCAGTCGCCGGGCGGGTCAAGAGCATGCGAGCGAGTTCTTACTGCGGGTTCACGATTCGGATGGAGTCCTGGGTGAAATCGGCGCCCGACTCGATGTCGCGCTGGCCGACCCAGAATTTCACCGTCTGCTGAACGCCGGTGACCGACGAACAGGACTGACCGGTCGACATCGAGCCGCCCTGGACGCGGAGCGGAACCTGGAAGATCAGGCCGCTACCGCTCAGGGTCGTCGTCCCGACTCCCGTCGACGCGAAGTACGTCACACCCGGAGCGCCGGCCGCGAAGCAGAGGCGGTCCACTCCCTGAAACGTGATGAGCTGCCCATTACCCGGAGGCAGGGAAAGGTGCAGCTCGCACTGCACCAGGTCGCCGGCTTTGACGGATTTACCGGTCAGCGGATTGTTGCAGTTGGCGGCCTGGGTGAAGCCGTTCGCGATTCCCGGATGCACCTCGAAAGTGAGGTTGGCGGTCCTGTGGGGATTGGACGACGTGACGACGATGTTGCTGGTGCTGACCGCCGTCAGGGAGCGGATCCCCGACACGTTCAGGGTGAAGACGATATCCGTCGGGCTGGCGGGAGTCGGTGCCGTGGGTGAGTTGGCCGTCATGAAATTCGGAAGGCCGGTGGCGGTGAACTTGACCGGCGCCGCCACGTCGATCTCCCCCAGGCCGGTCGCCGGCGCGATGTGGACCTGGAGAGTGTTCTGATTGCAAGTCGTCTGATCCTGTGCGCTTCCCGGCGGAAGCGTGATCCGGATCTTGTGGTCCTGGTCGAGCTTTTCGAAGGACCCGGTTTTGACGATACAGCTGACGTTGTTCTGGAGCGACGTCCATGTCGCCGCGAACGTCGGAATCGCGCGGATCGTCATCTGAAGGCGGGACTCGTCTCCGAGCGGCATCCTGAAGAAGAGCGACCGCTGGATGTTGGAAGTGATGCCGGGGTCGGAATCCACCTGCACCACCGCCGATCCCGTGTTCCCGCAGCCCCGGCCCAGGTTCGTCGCGCCGCTGCGCTGCTGGATGATCTTCGCGGTGGCGGTCCCCGTGCCGCTGTCCGTGGCGATCCGGAACCCCGACGTGGGATTGCTCAGGTCGACCGAGTTGCCGAAGACCTCGAACTGGACGGAGCCGGCCGTCAGGAAGAGGTCCTTTCCGTCGCCGATGGTGTCCACCTTGTTGGTGCAGTTGCCGATCGGCGTCACGAATTCGACGCCCGCGAAGGCGGCGGGAGCTGCCAACGCCGCGAGGGCGAGCGAGAGAGAAACGATGCGAAGCCAGCCGGAAGATCGCGCGGGAAGGCCACCGGGCTCGGTCGGGACCACGCTGTTCATGAATTCCCCTTTCGTAATGCGCTCATGAGGTATCGCGCAGGGGATCGCCCGATTTTTCATGCCGGCCCCCCGAACCGATAGAATTCGTCCGCGGAACCCTCAGAAAACAATGGATCCCGAGCGCTGGGAACGGGTCAAGGATCTCTTTCAGGAGGCTCTCGAGCGGGCCCCCGAGGAGCGCGGTCCGCATCTGAAGGAAGTCTGTCGGGAGGATGCCGGGCTCCGGGGGGACGTGGAGCGGCTCCTGTCGGCCCATGCGCGCGGCGCAGGGTTTCTCGGCGGTCCCGCCGTGCATCTCGAAGGACCCTCGATCGAAGGCGGGGAGGTCCCACGGCGGATCGGGGAGTACCGGATCCTGCGCGAGCTCGGGCAGGGCGGCATGGGAACGGTCTTTCTCGCGGAAAGGGACGAGCCCGGTTTCCGGAGGACCGTCGCGATCAAGGTGGTCCGCCCCGGCATGGAGACGGGCTTCGTCCTTCGCCGCTTCCATACGGAGCGGCAGATCCTCGCTTCACTCGAGAATCCCGGAATCGCCCGGCTCTACGACGGCGGAACGACGGAGGACGGGCGCCCGTACTTCGTCATGGAGTACGTCGAGGGCACGGATCTGCTCACGTGGTGCGAAGAACGGAAACTGACCGTCCCGGAGCGGCTGCGCCTGTTTCGAAGGGTCTGCGACGCGGTGCAGTTCGCGCACCAGAACCTCGTCGTCCATCGCGACTTGAAGCCGTCGAACATCCTCGTGACCCCGGCGGGGGAGCCCAAGCTGCTCGACTTCGGCATCGCGAAGCTGCTGTCTCCCGTCGACGGTTCCGGCGACGAGACGGGGACCCTGGTGCGCCTCATGACCCCCGATTTCGCCAGCCCGGAGCAGATCCTCGGCCGCAGGATCACGACGGCGAGCGACGTGTACGCGCTCGGCGTCGTGCTGTACGAGCTCCTTTCAGGCCGGCGTCCGTATTCGCTGCGCGGGCATTCTCCCGCCGAAATCGAACGCATCGTCGGCGAGAGCGCGCCGGAACGGCCCTCTGCGGCTGCGCCGCCGGGAGTGAAGAAAACCCTCCGGGGAGATCTCGACAACGTCGTCCTGAAGGCGCTCGAGAAGGACCCCGCGCGCCGCTACCCGACGGCGGCGGAGCTCTCCGATGACATCGAGCGGCATCTCGACGGCTTTCCCGTGCGCGCGCTCCCGAACCGGGCCGCTTATCGCGCCGCGAAATTCATCCGGCGCCACCGCCTCGCCGTCGGGGCCGCATTCGCGGTCGCGCTTGCTCTCGTCGGGGGCCTCGCGGCCGCGGTCTGGCAGGCTCGCATAGCGCGCAACGAGCGCGAAGTCGCGCAGAGGCACCTCACGGACCTCCGAGGGCTGCTGACGACGGTCCTCTTCGAATTCCATGACTCCGTGCGCGACCTTCCCGGCTCGACGCCGGCGCGCGAGCTCGTCATCCGGCGCGCTCTCGAGTACCTGGAAAAGATCTCCCGCCAGGAGGGTGCGACGCCCGACATGCAGCGCGACCTGGCGGAGGCTTACCAGCGGATCTCGCGCGTGCAGAGCGGAGTCTTCGCGTCGCACGTGGGAAACACGGCGGGCGCGCTGAGGAGCGTCGAGAAAGCCGTCGAGATCCGCCGCGCTCTCGTCCGGGCGTTTCCGGCGAACGAAGCCGATCGTCTCGCGCTCGCGCGTGCGGAGCTCGATTCGGCACAGGTGCTGCTCTCCGCCCGCCAGGCGGAAAAGGCCATCCAGGCCGCGCATCGCGCCGAGGCGCTCCTGAAAACGCGGGCGGCGTCGAAGGCCGGTCGGGAGGGCGTGCTCGAGCTGGCGCGCTCCCGCAGATATCTGGGGATCGCGCTCGCGACGGCCGGCCGCCGCGACGAGGCGTTGAAGTCGCTGCGCGCGGCGATCGGAGGCCTCTCGATGATCGCTGAAAAAGATCCGGGCAACGACGCCTCCCGGCGTGATCTCGCCTCGACCCTCCAGATTCTGATCCACAACCTTCCCGAATCCGAGTCGGAAGAGGCCTTCCAGAGCTACTCGACGGCCGTCTCGCTCCAGAACATGCTGCTCCTGAACCAGCCCTCGAACGCCGGGATCAAGCGTGAGCTGGCCTACACGCACTTCTCGATGGGCTACTTCTGCGAACGCCTGGGAGACACGAGACAGGCAATCGACGCGTACAGCCGCGCGCTGCGAATCCGCCAGGAGCTCGCGGCCGCCGACCCGCGCAATGCCGACGCGCAGCTTCGTCTCGCGGACGCGTACCACGGCATCGGCTTCGTCGAGGGGAGAGCGGGAATGCCGGGAGCGACCGACTACCTGCTTCGGGCGCTCGACATCGTCCAGACGTTCCGGCGGCTCGATCCCGCAAATACCCAGACGACCGTCGTGCTCGGGTATCTCTATGGCAGCCTGGGCACGGCGTCGGAAACGGGAGCTCCGAAAAGCGTGATCCAGCCGCGGCTCCGAATGGCGCGCGACTGGTACGCCAAGAGCCGGCAGGTCTTCCTGTCGCTCCGCGACCAGGGACGCCTGGGCGGCGGAGACATCGCCGAGATCGCGCGGTTGGAGGAGAAGATCTCGGAGATCGACGGCAAGCTCGCCGGCATGTAGCGGCGGGCTTACGGAGCCGCCCAGGCGGCGTCGCGCCAGGGGCTCGAGCCGATCACCCGTCCATCCGGGCCCGTCGCGACGACCCTCCACCGGAACTTCTGGGGCGCGCGGTCGTGCAGGAAGGAGGGGGCGCGGTAAGACGTGATCCCCGGCTGGAGCAGCGCGGCGTGGATCTCTTTTTGAGCGGGGTCCGCGATCTCGAGCCGGTAGAGGGCCGCGGCGGGGTGGGGCGACCAGGAGAACGTGAACGGCTCCGCTGTTGAGATCGGCGTCTTCTCGCGTGGGGTCAGGAGCGCGAGCCCGCCGGGAACGACGCCGGCCGGAACGCTCCCGACGAAGTAGGGGAGGGCCGGGAGCTGGAAACCGGCGACGGCTCCGGCGTGGACGATGCCCTCTCCCGCCGCGGCCGCCGCGAGATCCGAGTCCGCCTCCCTGTCGTCGGACGCCTCGATGCGGAGCAAAATCTCATGAAGCCCGTCGACCGTCGCGGGCAGCTTCGAGGGGTCCGGCCCGGGGAGGGTGAAATGGCCGACAGGAGGCAGAAAGACGCTGAAGCGCTCGACCTGCGTGTACCGTCGCTGCAGGAGCCGCTCTTCCGGCGGTAGCGTGCCCTCCGTCAGCAGATCGCGTCCGGCGGGGCGCTCGTCTCCGGGCAGCACGACCTCCCAGCGGCCGACGAGCTGTCCGGTCCCGTTGTAGGAGATCTCCGCTTTGAAGGGGGGCGGAGCGGCGTTGCGCTCGACGGACTGAACGGGCTCGTCGGTCGCAAACGCGAGGCGGACGTCGAGCAGCGCGAACGGCACCCGCGCGCCTCCTCCGGTCAGTTTGCACGTCACGAAGACGTATTCGTCTGGACCTCCGGAGGTGCTTGTGAAACGCCGCACGTAGAAGAAGGCGGAGTTCTCCCCGCGCGCGGCCGCCTGGTAGGCGCGGCGCGCGACGGAAGGAGGAATCGACATGATGTCCGTGAACACGCTTCCGTTGGGGGAGAGGCGCGACTGGTCGTAGCGGATCGGGAGCACACCGAAGATGGTGTTCGGGTCGCACTTGAAGCCGATGTCCGGCGCGGCCGGAATGATCTGCCCGCACCAGAGCGCCTCCGCCGGGACCTGGGAGCGCAGGTTGCCGAACGTGATCAGGGCCGTGGTCGCCGCCTGGCTGTTGACGTTGGTCCCTGTCGGCGACCGCTGAATGTCCGCCGGGAGACGGGCCGGCAGGAAGCCGAGGCCGGCGAGAAAGAGCAGCGCTGCGGAAGTCGTTCGGGTCGTCGTCATCGGTGTCTTCCTCTAGAAAAGATTCAAGCTCAGTCCGCCGTTGACTCTCCAGAAGTGTTGCCGCGCCTGCGGCTCGAGGGGAAAGATGCGGTTGTCGATCGACTGCAGCAGGTACCGCAGGAACACCCGGCCGCCCCACCCGTGCGGGTTGCGCCGGCGTTCGAAACGCCAGCCGATCTGCGCGTCCGCGTTCCACAGCTCGAACTCGCGCGCTCGCGGGTTCTGGTCGCTGAACGACCGCGACGCCAGGGCGGACATCGCGACGGCCGGAGACAGGTTCCAGACGAGATTCATGCCGTAGCGCATCGTCCTCGTCTGCTGTCCGAGCTCCAGGTTGTCGGCTTCCTCCCGGACGGCGTCCACCCCGACGTCGAGGCCGCGCGCCGCGTTGACGCCTACGCTGGCGCCGTACGTGTTCAGGATGAAGTCGGCCGCCTCCCGTCCGGGCTGGCGGTTGTCCTGGTGTGCGTGGCCGTAGCGGAGGCCGCCGCGCCCGCGCGGAAGGAACCAGTCGACGGCCGCGGTCTGATTCGTGGTGACCTGATCGGGAACGAACGCGGCGGTGAACTCGCCGTTCTCGGGCACCGACGTTCCGAACTGATGTGTGCGGTCGACCGTGTAGCTCAGGGTCGGCAGCCACGCGCGCGGGATGCCCCCGCTCGCGAAGAGCTGTGACAGCGGCGCGGCGGCGTTGGCGGCGGCGCGGCGCGTCTTCGTGGTCAGGATGCTCGGAATGCGATCGAGGTTGTCCTCTCCGAGGGTGTAGATCGCGTGGGCCGCTACGGACCCCAGGAAGAGGTTGGCTTCGGCTCCGTCCTCTTCTCGGTCCGCCTGGAAGAACGACCCGACGGTCCGGTACTGCGGGTCGACGCGGGAGTGGCGCAGGATGAGCGACACGTTCATCGGCGCGCCGGCCTTCGTCTGCCGCTGGAGCAGGTCGAGGAAGACGTCCACGTAATGCGCCTGGCGCCTCTCGGGCTCTACGGGGACGAGCGTGCGTCCCTGGGAGAGGAGAGGATCGGAGGGGTTTTCGAAACGGCTGACGGTCCAGCCGCCGTCGACGCGGATCCGATTCGACGCCGTGCTCGCCAGCAGGTGCAGACCCGCGCCCTGGCTCTTCTGCGCGTCGACGATCGCGCCCTGGTTGAATCCGGAGAAGGGCTTCTGGCTTCCATCGACGTAAATCGCTTCGATGCGGAGCCCCCCGGGACGGTTGGGAAGGAGCTCCACGCCGAGCGTGCCCGCGAAGATCCGGTGCCCCTCCTGCTGAAGCCCCGTCGGGTTGTCCCAGCCGACGATCGGCGATCCGTTCATCGCGACGAGCGAGACGTCGACGCCGCCGCCGAGAGGAGCCTTGACCTGCACGCCCCGGCTCACGAACCCGAAGAGGAGATGCCGTTCCGTTCCGTAGATGACGCTGCCGAGCTGCAGCGAGAAACCTCCGTGGGTCACGCCGATCGCGTACTGGGAGAGGTCCACCTGGGGAGCGGCGTTGCCGAGCTGCCCGAACCGGATGGCTTCGTTCTGCAGGCTCGCTCCGATGACGTTGACCCTCGGCGCGAGAGTCCAGCCGTTGCGCACGAAGCTGCCCTGGAGGTCGAGCTGGGCGTTCAGCTTGTCGCGCGTGACCGCCGGCGAAAGCGAGGTCTGCGTGCCCGATCCGGTGATCCTGCCCTCGGCGGTGACGTCGAGGCGAGGCACCACGGTCGCCGTTTCGAACCCGCCCGCCCGCAGGACCTTCAGATGCACGCGCGTGAATTCCCCCCATTGCCCCGCCGGCGTCACGAGGTAGACGGCCACGTCGTGTTCACCGGGGGGCAGCGGGGCGAGCTCCGGACGGTAGACGAACCCCCGCTCGGTGGGGCGGAAGAGGTCGGTCACGTCGAGGGAGCTCGACCCGTCCGGCGAAACGAGGAGGAAGGCGAGGCGTCCGTCCTCGGCGGTGGGCGGCGAGGCCACCACCACCTCGACCGGCGTGCGAGCGCTCACCCACTCCTTGCCGCCCGTTTCGAGGTGGATGACCGGTTGCGCGAGCAGCACGCCGGCGCCCGACGCGAGAGCGAGGGCCGCGGCAAGGCTCGCGCGACGCAGACAAGTGGTCACCCATCCCTGTTCGCGCAGGAAAGGGCGGAAGATTTCAGCGTGCGGTGTTGAGGTTGTCGAAGAGCCAGGCGCGCGCAGTGTTCCAGTCGCGCCACGCGGTGGCGGTCGAGACCCCCAGGACTTCGCCCGCCTGCTCGAAGGTCAGGCCCGCGAAGTACCGCAGCTCGACCAGGCGGCTCAGATTCGGATCGAACTTCTCGAGGCGGGAAAGGGCCTCGTCGAGCGCGAGCAGGTCGCCGTCGGGCTGGCCGATCGGCTCCGGCACTTCATCGAGCCGAAGGGTCGGCGCGCCCGACCCCCGCTTGGCGGCTCCCCGCCTCCGGGCGCCGTCGACGAGCACGCGCCGCATGACCTGCGCCGCGACGTTCAAGAAATGGCGGCGGTTCTCGAGCTTCGTGCGGTTCTGTCCGACGAGCCGCAGGTACGCCTCGTGGACGAGGCCCGTCGTTCCCATCGTCCGCTCGCGCGCTTCTCCGCGCAGCTCCCGGTGCGCGAGACGCCGCAGCTCGGCATAGACGATCGGGATGAGGCGGTCGAGGGCCTCCCGGTCCCCCCTCCCCCAGGCGTCGAGGAGGGCCGTGACTTCCCCGGGCGGGACCGAACGTTTCTCCTGCTCGGTCATCGGAGGCGGCGATTCTATCGGAGCGCTCCTCCGCACCATTAAGATTCCGAGTTCCAGGGGGATTTTTCGATGATCACCAATTCGCAGACGGGAACCCGGATCGACGAGATAGCGCCTTCCATCTACCGCATTGCCACGCCCGCTCCGGCAGTGGCCGGCGGCTTCAGTTTCAACCAGTATCTGATCGCGGACGAGGAGCCCCTCCTCTTCCACACGGGACCGCGCCGGATGTTTCCGATCGTCCGCGAGGCGGTCGCAGCCGCCGTGCCGGCCGAACGCCTCCGGTGGATCGGGTTTTCTCACGTGGAAGCGGATGAGTGCGGGTCGTTGAACGAATTCCTGGCTGCCGCGCCGTCGGCGCAGCCTCTTTGCGGCGGCATCGCGGCGATGGTCTCCATCAACGACATGGCCGACCGGCCGGCTCGGGGCCTTCGGGACGGCGAAACGATCACGACCGGCAGCCGGCGCTTCAAATGGCTCGACGCGCCGCACCTTCCTCACGGCTGGGAATGCGGATACCTCTTCGAAGAAACGACCGAGACTCTCCTCTGCGGCGACCTCTTCACGCAACCCGGAGCGCAGCACGCGCCGCTGACCGAAGGCGACATCCTCGGACCGAGCGAGGCCATGCGCGCGCAGCTCGACTACTTCTCGCATTCGACGCGGACGAAGGGCCTGATCGCAAAGCTCGGCGACACGAAGCCGCGAACTCTCGCCTGCATGCACGGGAGCGCGTGGACGGGCGACGGGCAGAGTCTCCTGAACGATCTCGCGAAGGCGCTCTCGCCTTCGACGTGAGGCGGCCGCGGCTCGGAATCAGGGCTTTCGGACCCTGCGATACCGATCCGACAGGTCTCGCGCCGGTCCGCCGGTCGCCACGATCTCGAACCATCGGGTCGAATAGAGCCAATCGTCGAAGAACGGCCCGACGTCGAGGCGCGCGTGCGCCCTGGCTTCGGCGACGAACTGATCCGTGGACGCGCTCTTCTTCCGATACTTCGAGGAATAGCCGCCGATGATCGCGTTGAACGCATCGGGACCGACGAGCCGGTAGAGCTCGTAGAACATGAGCATCCCGGTGCTGTATGCGTAGCCGGTCATCTCTTCTTTTCCGTAGTCGATCATCGGCACTGTCCTGATCCGGGGTTCCTTACCGGCGCGCTCGACCAGCCAGCGAGCGGTCTTCTCGGCGCGCTGATCGAGGATGGGCTCGCCGCCGAGCTTTTCCTCTGTCAGGTACTCGAGAAAGGTCGCCAGCCCCTCGTTCCACCGGCAGAAAGGCCGCTCGGCTGCCGGCACGTTCCAGAGGTGGGAGACCTCGTGGTAAACCTCGTGAAGCTGCGCGGGATCGCGAAATGCCGCCGCGGCCTGCAGGATCGACGTGACGTCGGCCTGCGATCCCCATCCGTCCGGGATCTCGATGACTGTGAAGGACGGCGAGTTCGGGAGCGGGCCGAACCACCGCGAGTACAGCGCCATCGAGTCGGTGGCCGCCTTGAGCACCTTCTCGGCGCCCGACCGGTCGTCCGGCAGGTGGAACACGCGCAGTCCCGGACCCTCGAGGACCCCGAACCGGGCGATCGCGAAATCCATGCGCCACGCTGGCTTGATGTTCCGGTAGACGTACGTCGCCTGGCCGGCCCGGACCGTTTTCTCGACGAGCGCGCCGCCGTTGGCGACGACGTGCGACTCCGGGACCGTGATCCGCGCCAGGTAATCGAACTCGGGAAGGCCCGCGGCGCGGTTCGCCGCGGCGGAGGGAACCCGCACGGTGGGATAGGCGTCGGCGTCTTCCCGGATGATCGTGAACGCGTCGTCGACACGGTCGCGGATGTAGAGCGATCCCGTTTCGACGTACCCGGCGAGAAAACCGCCGTACTCGATCTCGACGGTTGCGCTTTGTCCCGGCTCGAGCGGAGGAGCCAGCGCGACGAGGAGATGGTTCGTCTGCTTCCGCGGCCGGTCGTCAAACGCGACCACCGCCTGCCGGAACGGGAGCGATTGCCCGCCGGCAGTGCGGACGGCGGTCACGGTCATGAGGCGATAAAGCAGGAACGAGGCTTCACCGGCCGGCGCGCCGCTCCTGTTCTTCAGGGTGATCCGGGCCGTGCCTGAGACCCGTTCCTCCCCGAAGTCGACGCGAAGGTCGAGGTCGTAGCGCGTCGGGACGAACGCCGTGCCCTGGACGGGCGAGGACGCATCGCCCGTTGCCGCCACGACGAGAGCCGCGGCGGCGAGAAGAGCGATTCGAAATCCGCTCATCGCCTTCCTCCTGTTTCTGCTTGTGGCGACGCGCGCCGAAGCGCGAAGTTTCGTTTCGGTCGCTTTCGTGAATGTGAATCGAGGCGACGGGTCCGTTCCTTGATGCACCCGCATCAGGAAAGGCGAGAGGAGCGGCGCCCGCGAGCGTTCCGCCGCTACACCTCGACAGCACGGCGCCTCTCGAACGCGCGATCCGCTTCTACGAGAGAAACGGATATCGCGCGTCCGGAAAGGTCGCCGACTTCTTCGGGATCCCGCTCTACGAGTACCGCAAGGACCTGAAGGTCACCGGAAATATCCGTTCACGTCGATGATGAAGTGCACCGTTCCGGTCGGCTGCCCCACGTGGACCGTGACGTCGCCTGCCGCGCCGAGCGTCGTCACGGCGTTGTTCGCGCGCGTCTGGCCCGGCGACCAGTTGAGCGTCGAGACGAGGGGCACGGTCCCACCGGCCGCGAAAATCGTGAGGAAGCCATTGTCCGTCGGACCCGTGATCGTGAGGTTGAAAGACGCGGCAATCGCGTCCGCGGGAACGCCGCACTGGCCCGCGATCTGAAAGTTCCGGTCGACGCCGCCCGCCATGGCGGGGCCCCCGAACGGGCCGTCGGGTAAACGCGTGTCGACGATGCGGCACGGGGTGACGGTGAAGTACCCGAAGCCCGTGAAAGTCGGTGTGAATGTCGGTGTCGGCGTAGGGGTGGGGGTCGAGGTTGCGGTCTGTGTCGGCGTGGGTGTCTGCGTGGGTG
>Ga0182009_10000210_pt1 | contig 11747 bp, 10 predicted proteins | sample Sormic07211187_1_FD_161052 | JGI IMG/M metagenome (GOLD analysis project Ga0182009, IMG submission 161052) | Bulk soil microbial communities from the field in Mead, Nebraska, USA - 072115-187_1 MetaG | ecosystem: Environmental > Terrestrial > Soil > Agricultural land > Bulk soil | place: USA... | reverse complement strand
ATGGCGTTGCTCCAACCATCGCCTGTGTGTGAGAATCTCTACCCTGTATATCTCCGCCGGATGGCATGAGTGGACGGTGCGGTTGTGTCCAGTTCCGTGCCGAGTCCGACCGTCGACTAGCGCGATTCATCGGTGGGCGGTGAAGCTCCCTCGTTTGTAAGTCTGAATAGCGAGCCAGCGGGTGTCGATCGTCGGCCGGCAGGTGGCAATGACGTCGGCTCGGGTGCAACTGCGGTCCGCAGACCGTTCGATGAGATCCGCGTGGGTGCAAAGTCGACGCACCAAGCCATCTAACCGGCCGCGCAGCACGTCCAGTCGCGTTCGGAGACCGCCGTGGCACATCATCCTCGCGACGAATGAGGTCATCGCTCGGTGGAATCGTTTGCATCGTGCTGCATGGTGCGATGCGCGCGTAGACCAATGCGCTCTGCGCGCGGTACGATGCGTTCGGTGGATCGGATGATGGCCTGTGTGTTGGAGCATGATGCGCGTTGCACGGTTCCGGATAAACTCATCGCGCGGTCACTTCGACTCGTTCCGTGGTACGATGCGTTGCCGAATGCGTATGGTCGCGTTCGCGGCGAGTACGATGCCCTGCTCACGTCGCCCGGTGCGGTCGATCGCGCGGTACGATGTCCCCGGAGCGACGATCGGGTCGGCGTATCGCGGGTCCATGTGATCTCGTTGCGCGTCCTCGCCCTGTGATCGCGTCGGCGCCTCGTCTCGCCGAGCAATCACTTTGAGTCATTGCGCGGCACGATCATCTCATCACTTCGCATGATTGTCTCACCGCGCCGTATGATCATCTCAGGCGGCAGGCGATTGACGACGCGTTGCTCCAAATAACCCGCGACCTCTCGACGCCTTCGGCGCGATATCGAACGGTTAGTCTCTGTTTGTGGACCGCCAAGCGACTCGACGTAGACGGTCTTCTTTCGGAGCGATCGGACGACCGACCGCAAAGCCCAAAGACCCACGAGCGCTGGGTCGTCTAAAGTGCGAGTATGCGCAATTCGGTGTCGCGTTTCGCGACTCGGACACGACAGCCTCTCTCTGCTGTTCATATAAGTATGGCGTAGCCGATGCCAAAATGCTCACATGCTCCAGAACTGGGTCGCAGGCATGACGCGAACGTGACGCTCGGGATGACGCTGACCTTGTGGAGAGCCGCAAGCTTCAGGCTCTTCCCGGCGTATATAGGTAACTCGCACGATCGTCCGCCGCCTGGCGGGTGAAGCGACGTGATTACAGTCCCACTGTTACTACGACAATGACTCTCTGAGCTTGTCGGCGACAGCGATCCATTCCCGAAGACCGTTGGGTGGCGGGACCGTATTGATCTCAAGTTCGGAGTCGGGCGAATTCCGGGATGGCCCCTCGAGTATTCGGACCAGCATACCTCGCTCACTTGCCGGCATCCATCGGGCTGCTCGGCCTCGCGTGCGGGAGTGGCGGGATACCACACCAAGGCATTGATCTCTCGGTGACCGCTCGGAGTCGTCGAGTCGGGCCGCGATTCGTCGACGCAATCGAATTGTGCTCGTCCAACGGAGTGCGTTCCTGTGAGCGGTGGAAGCGGAGTTTGGTTCGTGGGTTGGGCGAGGGCGTGGTGAGCGCCGACGCTAAGTAGGGCGCCGCTTGCAATGAGTGTCTTGAAGTTCCTAAGGAGGGTCACTGGAGCCCTTGCTCGAGAAAAGGCGATGCAACGTACCTGGGTGCCGACGGCCCTGCACCTCGTTGGACGCTTGTCGATTTTCAGGACGCTCCAACGAGCTCGAACGCTGCCCAATAGTATGGGTCTTCCCACTCGGGGTGTCCCGGCGTTCTACGCAGCGCGGCCTGGGCACGGCGCAGCGACTCGGTTAGGGTCGGCCTGTCAGCGTCGTGCAGCCAATGCGCATAGAATTCGCGAATAAGAACTTGCGTGGCCTCATCATCCACACTCCACAGAGACACGAGCACGGAGCGCGCGCCCTTCGCCAGCAGTGCGCGCGGGAAACTGAGCATTCCTTCGGATTGTTTCGCGACGCCGGTCGCAGTCCGGCAGGCCGACAAGACCACCAAGTCGGCGGCTAAGGGCGTTGTAGTTTCAGACAACTCCTTGAGTGTCAGGTGACCGTCCGCTACGCCATCCGCGGCGAGCGCGATAAAAGACGTCGGGGCGCGTGCCTCATCGTCGAAAATTACACCGTGGGTCGCGAGATGAATAATCGGCGCACTTGCCAGTCGTCGTTTGACCGTGGTCTCCGTCGCATTCCTTCCAGTCAGAATCGGCGCACCAAGCATGCGGCCGACGACAGTCGCTTCTTCCAAGGCCCATCTCAAGGGCGGCAACGCTCGATCCGTAGTGCTGCCTAGATCGCTGCGCGGCATCAGCGGGCCGCCAACGATGAGTGATCTTCCAAGCGTCGCGGCTCGCGTCTTCGCGTCGGTGGACGGTATAGCCCGACCTCGGTGGTCTGCGGAGTTCAGAGCAAATACAGAAGGTCCGTAGCGAAGAGCGGCACGCTGTCCAAGCATCGCCGAATCGCTGCCCGCGCGAAGCAAAGCGAATGGAACACGAGAGAGCGTTCCGCTGGGGACGATTAGGAGCTCTTGTCCCGGCGGCAGCAATTGCAGCTCGTCTGGAAGCAACAGTCTCGAGAGGTGACCGAGGAGACTATCAAGTTGAACGCTCGATGTTGGATCGAGACCCACGCCGCGAGAATTCGCGGGCGCGGGGGCGAGCGCCTTTGCCGTCGCACCCACTCGGTCGTGGACGGCAGGCGATGCGAGAGGCACTCCAAGGCGGGCGTAGACCGAGTCAATCCGAGCGTATGCCTCGCTCGAGAACGGGTGCACTGCAACTCGGAGCGTGCCGTCGGCCGCGAGTAACCAGGTGACGAGACTATCGGCAGCGAGCAGATAGCTCAGCACAACGGCGTGGGAGCTGCGATAAGGCGCCAAAAGCGTGTCGGCCTCGCCGGCAAGGCGCCGTCCAGTCGCGTCGCTTCCATCCAGCGAGGTATCGGCGACGGCGTTAGGACGCTGCGTTGCACCACCGCCGCGCCGCATGAGCGCACGCAGCGCCTGCGCCCTCCCGCGTTCGCTGACGGCGAAAGCAGCACTGATCGCGGTCTGCGAGTCGACGCCGTCGCTTCCGGCACGATCGAGCCAGCTTAGTGCCCAAAAGGTGAACGTTTCCCTTTGTTGTTCTTCGAAGCCGATCCGATTCGCGTCGCTGCCCGCGTATTCCAACACCGTGCGGAAGGCAGCGGCTGCGCGCTCAAAGTACGACGTAGCGAACGCTCGTGCGCCTGCAAAGCGTTCGGCATTGTCTCGATATATCCCTGCGACGGCGCTCAGCGCAGAGGCTTCCCCCTGATAGTTCTTGACAGCCCGCTGCACCTCGGCGGCGCGCTTGAAATATCCGAGCGCGGAATCTGGTCGTTGTGAGAGGCGAAACACGTTTCCGAGTCCTTGTAGACTCCATGCCTCCGCGGAACGAAAGTGAGTGCGTTGCTCGAGTTCGAGCGCGAGTCTGTAATTCGTCTCGGCCCGCGCAACTGAGTCGAGCGCAAAGCTGAGGTCTCCCATTTCATGAAGAGATGCCGCCTCGCCGGCGTGATCTCCGATGGCGCGTTGAATCTTCAGTGCGGAATCCAGGACGGTGATAGCCTGGGCCGTGTCGCCTAACCCCGATTTTACCTGCGCGAGGCTTGTGAGTGTCCAAGCTTGCGCCGCACGATCACCGGCTTCGTTAAAGCGTTTGAGCGCTCCCTCACCGTAGTGGCCCGCGGAATCGAGCCTTCCCGCGTCCGCGTACAGTGTGGCGACTGCCGCCAAGGCCCGGCCTTCTCCGCTCACGTCGTGCGCCTTTCGCTGGAGGCGCAGAACCTGATGATACTCAGTCAACGCCTGGGCCGTTCGCCCCTGCGAAGCATCAATTTGACCTAGCTGAAAGATCGCTGCAGCCTCGCCGATGGTGTTTCCGAGATGCCGCTGCGTGGACAGCGCGCGTTTCGCAAACTTCGAGGCAGAATCGTATCGGCTCAGCGACTCCATCACTCGGCTCATGTCGAGGAGTGTCCAGGCGCCTTCGATTGTGTTCGGGCGGCGGAGGCGCAGAGCGCGTGAGAGAATCGTGCGCGCGGAATCGAACTCGCCCGCATCCAGGTAAGCCTCGCCCAAACGGTGGAGCGCTTCCCCCGCCTTTTTGGTGAGGCCCCCGCTGAGATAGAGCGCAGCAGCGCGGTGCCAAAGGATTATCGATTGCGCTCTGGATTCTCCCGTACCAACGCTCGCGAGCCTCCGGGCCATGGAGTCGAGCGCACTGCCCGTTTCATGGTGCGTGGCTTGCGCCGGCGCGCCGAGGGACCAACAAAAGATCGCAAGCGTCGAGAACGACGCGACGGTTCGCCAGCTGGCCCGATCGCGACGCTCTCGCACTATTGCGCGCCGACAAGTTGAAATGCGGCCCAGTAGCGCGGATGCTCAAAACCGGCGGTCCCGCGGACATCGGCTTGTGCACGGCGCAACGCTTCGGATTTCATCGGTCCGTCGATGTCATCGAGCCAATGATGATAGAACTGCCGCATGAGCAACGCGGTTGCCTTATCGTTCACGCTCCACAGGCTCACGAGAACGCTTCGCGCACCTCGAGCCAAAAACGCGTATTGCAAACCTACAGTTCCTTCGCCCTCTTGAATGTTGCCGACACCCGTCTGGCATGCACTGAGGACCACGAGATCCGCCACGAGTGCCTCACCATTCGCCAACAATTCGGACACGGTCAGAATGCCGTCGTTGCCTTCTCCCGGTGCGAGCGCAACAAACGAGTCGTTGACATGGTCCCGCGATTGGTAGGCATATCCGTGCGTCGCCAAGTGGACGACGTTCGTCTTTGACAGAAGACTCTTCACCATCGTCTCGGTCGCCTTCGGTCCGACGCGCGGTGGAGTGCCCAGGATCGTGGCGACGGACGTCGCCTCCTCCTGCGCTCCAGGGAGCGGAGAAAGTTTGAGTGGCTTACCCGAAATGTCCGGGGCGGTCGGCATCTTGGGATTTCCGACGACGAGACTGTGGGCGAGCCATGCTCTGCGGAGCTTCAGCATGGAATCGGCGATTGTCTTCCAACCGTAACGAATGATCCCGGTGTCGGCCACGGCGGCGGCCCGATTCACGAACGGCAGTGGCGTTCCGTGCTCAACCGCTTCGAGCATGGACAGCGACAGAGAATACCGAACGGCGAAGCGCTCGCCAACGGTGTGGCCATCTGGAGATGTCGGAAGCGCAGCGAATGGAACGAGGTTCAAGCTCCCGTCAGGCACGACGACCACCTCGCCGCGCGACGGGAGGCGCTCAATCAGATCGGGTGGCAGCAGTAATTCGCGAAGTCGCGTCGCTGCCGCGTCCCACTCGACTGACAAGTCGTCGCCGACGCCGCGACGAGTCGACTCGCGCCCGGGCCGATCTTGAACGGCGACGGCACGCTGCTCCTCGGCACCCGCGCGCAGCTGACTTACGTACGTCTGAATTGAATCGCGCTTGATGGGCCGCCGAAAGACGGTGACGTCGCGCGAGGGAAGAATCAACCAAGTGACAAGCGTATCATCAGTGACGAGATATGCGATGGTTGCCGCGACGGTTCGAAGCCCCATCGTCCAAAACAGCAGCGTCTGGCCATCCTCCTCGGAGTTGGTTCCGTATAGTCGAACCATGTTCATTAATTGCTGATCTGAGCTGCGCGACGCGAGTAGTCGGTGTGATCGGCCACGTTCGAAGATGGCAAGACTGGCCAATGCAGTCTTGCCCGTTGGAGTTTTCGAAGAATCCGACGTGAGCTCAGCGAGCGCCCACTCGTTGAAGAACCGTACTTCGTCTTCATTGATGGCCGGCGAGCGGGAGTCAGACGCGTCGCGAAACGCCGCTCGAACTCCAATCGAGCGCGCGCCGGCGGCCGAGTCGTAGTATGCGAGCGCCCGCACAAAGTCGGCGTTCGCTAACCCACGGTGGTATAGTGCGGCAAGACCAGCCAATGCGCCGGCTTCAGCCCACGCGTCCCCCTCCGCCCGAGCATGTTGGAGGGCGGCCCCGTACCCGCGCAGCACCGAATCCGGGTTCGCGAGTGGTCGCCGAATGTCCGGCAGACGCAGTGAGTGATTTGGTTCCTGGGCCGACGACTTGGCGCTGACATTGACAAGCGAGACCCCGAGGAAAAGCCCCCAGGCCCAAGTCATGTTCGTTCTCGTCGGGATCATAGCGATCTTTTGTACAATGTCCGGTCAACGGGAGAGAGGATCGAGCATCTGCTCACGCGTGGCTGGACATTTCTTGCCGTTCGCGATCAGGTCGTCGGCCGATGCGGGAGGCGGCTGACTCCTCAACCAAAGGCGCTCGATAGACCAATCGGCCGGCGTCGGATCGGCTCCCTCTTCGCCGCCCACTCCCCGCTGGCCCCGAAGAATGCTGGGGAACGCGAAGGTGACCTCTGGTGAGCCAATGTCACCGGTAGATACTACCATCGCGAAGGTATCGACTCCGTATGCCGGGCAGATCGTAATCGGCGACGGCGAAGTCTGGATGAGAATCTCATCTGGCGCCGTTCGGCGACCAGTGCTATCTGGCGCCGGTAGTTGGTTCATCGAACGTCCGAACAGCAGGCGGCCGACTCCGGTTCGATCGAGCGTAAAGATGTAGACCCATTGCGGCGTTACCGGACCGCGGGCGCTCGAATCCTTTCGAAGGACGATCTGATAGCGTTCACCTCCAAGATTCGGCGTTGTGTCCCCAACGAACTTGTCCGCATCATGTGCTGCACCCACGCGGCGCATCGCGAGATGGTACGGGAATGGGTTCGGGTTGTGCGGCTGCACAGTCTGCCAATAGTTGATGCGCGCGAGGCGCTTCCCCCATTCAACAAGCTCCGCCGCCACCGACGCGCCGTTCACGGCGCTAAACCAGTCGGTTCGAACGGGGAATGGAGAGCGCAGCATGACACGCTGTGACGCGTCAGGCAGCATCCACGCGTAGCTCACGCCGATTGAATCGATGCGGCCAACGAGAGCATATCGCGCGCTATCCGCGCGGACGGAAGCTTGTATGTCTGACGTGGACTCGCCACCAATGCCTAAGCTCTTGGCAAGCGCGTCCGATGGCGGAAGCATGACGAACAAGCGCGGACGGCCGCTCTGCGCGGAACTTGATCGGCCGGGCTTCGCGGCGACAGCCGCCACCGAATCGTCGATTCGGCGCTGCTCGGCTGTGATCGCCGCGTTGACTTCCGTCACTGATGGTTTGTTGAGCGCGACGGATCGGTTGCTCGGGCTGCGGAGCTTCCAACCATTCTCATATACGATCGTATATAACGGCCGCTGATCATCTGGCAGGCTTGCCGGATCCGTGACCCAATCCGCGACGGTTCCATTACGAAGCTCGGAAAGGCTTTCGACGGCGCTAGCCAATTGACTTGCTGGAACGGCTTTGGGAATCCACACGCGCATCTTCGCGGCCGCCGGAAGCACCCATTTGTCGACGATGAATGCCGCGCCGGGCGTCGCCGGCACCTTCCCAGCGACAGCCAACGCTCGGCTGGTCCCGAGATCGGCGCTCACGACGCGCAGACGCACGTTGGCGCTGCTGTCGAGCGAGCGAAGCTCTGTTCCCACGCCAACGCCAAGCGCGGCGCCTCCGTCCAGAATTGCCGTATCACTGTGGACGCCCTGTAGCGCGAGGAGCATCGAGTTTGTCCTTGCCCCAGTGAACTGTCCGAACAGGGGCCGCCCCGGCTCGGCTTCCGTGCCCTTGAGTACTGGCACTTGTGGCAATGGCTTCCAACGCAAAGCCGCCTCCACCTGCCGGAAGATTTGCTGCGCGGGAGTATTCAGCGACGTCGCAGAGCTACGCATCACGCTGAGAAGCGCTCCAGTAAAGGCTCCGTGACCCGTCGCGCGCTCTTCGACGGCTGATTGACTCTCCTGCGCCGCCGCCATGAACAGGGCGGGATTGCGGCGCCCGGGCTGCGTCACCGATTCTGGATCCGACGCATCATGCGCGTCCCGCGGATCGTATGGCGCGAACCGAACTTTTGGCGGGTCTAGGCCGCGGACCGCCGAGCCGCTATTGCAACTGTCAAAGATGAGAGTGAGTTGCACATCCTTTGCGAGCAACTGATCGAAGAGCTCCGTCAACTCGGCATTTCGAATGTCGAATTGTCCGATATTCGCGTCAGCCGGGACGATCGTTTGGTCCAATCGATTATTCGACCTACTCTGCGGCGCCAAGGAGTTGTACCGCTGCGAACCATGCCCCGCGTAATAGAAAACGACGACGTCGCCGCGGCCGGACTGACTAACCAAACGGCCGACGGCTGCCAGGATTGCGTCGCGCGTGGCTTGCCGATTATACAGGCTGTCGATCGACTCGAACTTGTATTTGCCGTGCAGGACTTGGCTCATTTCTCGTGCGTCGTTGACCGCGCCTTCGAGATCCGGCATGTCGCCTCGTCGTGCAGTCGCAGTCCGGCCCGCCGAAACCTCATTTGGCAGCTTGGCGCGCCACGGCCGTGTAACCGAGTCGACGTAGTGATATGTGTCGATGCCGATGACGAGCGCGCGACGCGCCTGCGCCTGCAGCCCAGCTGGCCTAAGCGAAGCGGTGACCCAAGCGCTTAGGAGTAGCCGGCGAAGTAAAGCCATACGTGATCTCACTACTGGGTTCTCTTAGGGGTCTTTCTGTTGACGGACGGACGAACCTGTTGACAGCGCCGTCGCGGGGGATATCATCGATCTCGACTCGATGATGAATGCAGGTGCGGTCGCTGGCAAGCCTGTCATTCATTAGTCGACACATTCCCCCCAGTCGCCGAGCCCGATGGCTCGGCTCGAGAAGACGCGATCTAGCCTCTCATTGAACGGCCAACCTTCTGGGAGTTTGACGAATCCCGCCGATCACCCGCTAGCAACCGCTACTATGTACATCAATCACAGACAGCGTTGTCGCCGCTGCGTCGCGTCGGCCGCAATTTCGTTGGGGATCGCCGCACCAATCGCGCGCGCCCAAGTCATCGTTCAAGTAGACCAGAAGGGCGGGCCGGTTCGGCTAGCCGACGTGCCCGGCGGTGGGCGGCTCGCCGATGTCATCGACGACGGAACGCTTCGGTTTCGACACTCCGCGACGGTTCGCCTTCAAGTGGTGAACACGAACACCGCCCTCTATCAGTACACAACCGAGGACGTTGCAACCTCCGGCGCACAGGCGTTGGAGCCAATCGGCAAATTTCTTTCTTCGATGAAGTCATACTTGCCGGAACTGGCTCTCGTCGCTCCGGTACGCCGCGGTCGAGGGCCGAACGAGGCTCGGCGAAGCATGTTGCCTGCCGCCGCACCCTTAGCAGCCAATCGCACGGCCGCGACAGCCGCGGAGGTCGCGCTCGACAACGCGCGCGTCGTGGAGAAGGAACTGCAACAGCTCGATGACCTGCTTCGAGGTCCTCGCGGCGTCGATGGAGTGTATCAACTATCGCTTCGCACGCTCGACAAAATGCGGCGCGCGGGAGTAGAAGCTCAAGCGAACGCGATGGCCGATTCGCTCGGGGTTCCCGCACAAAGCTGCAGCGAATCCGGATCCCAAGCCCCTCGCGAACGCGGCTCGAATACCGCGCCGTTGACGTTGGCGAGCGACCTGCTTACCGCTCTCGATGGCATGCGACCCGACGTCGGCACGTTGGCCGCGTCGCTCAGCGATACGGTTTTCGCACGGGATCAAACTTTTAGTTCGTTCCGCGCGCCGCTCGCCGATGTTCGGGCGCGAGCCGACAGCATGCTTCGAGACAGCGACCCGCTCGTTTCGGCAGCATATCGTGTGGAAGCCACCGCGACGGCTGTGTTGACTGCCTGTTCGCACTGGGAATCGCCCCCGTTGATCATTTCGACGGGAACCGGGCGAAGCGTTACGGTGCGAATCGAACCCAAGTCGGACCCGGACCTGCAGCGCGTCGCGGCCAACAAGCCGACTGCGATCACGGTCAAGCTCCTGCCTCCGCTCACGCGCTTGGATGCCAAACTCGGAGTCTCGGCTCTGTACGCGCCTCGCGCACACTTCAAGACGTACGGCACTCGCTCCACCGGCGGCTCGGGTTCACCTACCGAGATCTATGAGGCCGGCGACACTGACCAGCGCTTTTCCTACGGACTCACGCTGGGGCTGACGGTGCATCCGTGGCTCGACTGGCGCCAAGCCACAAACATCGCTCTGTGGCTCCCGGAGGTCACTGTTGGAGAAACTGACGCGCAACACGTCTTCGGACTCGGAATAGCATTCTCCTATTCGATCGTGAAAGTCGGTTTCGGCGGACTGCTCGCCAAGCACGAGACACTCGTCGCGGGTGATACGGTCGGGCGCCGGATCGCGAATGCGCAGTTTTTGAACAAGACCAACACCTACGGCCATCCTGTTCCATATTTTTCCATCTCCGTGTTCAACCTTGGCAAGCTTTTGGGCGGCGACGACACGCCATCGGGACCAACGCCGCCGCCACCCGCCGCCGCCGGACGCGCGAAGAAATGATGGAAACTCGGTCGCAAGTCTTGCGGATCTTGGTGCCGGGTTTGCTCGGCTGGTCGCTGGCGGGTCCCCTCGTCGCTGCGGTTGAGGCGCAGAGCAACCAGTACGTCTACGTGTCCAAAGTCGTCGGCGAATGGGTCGCCACCGACAGCAGCCCGGCGGCGATTCACGTTCTCGACCGCGTGCGTATCTCTGCAACGATCGGCGTGAAGGCGCCGGAGAGGGCAACGACATCGTACTCGCTCGTCTTGCGCGACCCGCGCACGCTCAGGACCGCGACGCTGAGTTGCGATCCGACGGTTCGATGCCGTACGGCGCATCATGTGTCACAACTCTCGTTCACGGGGCCTGCGATCGAGACGACTCCACGAACGAGCCGGCTGTTTGTTCATGTCGCCGAGGACGAGGAAGCGCGAGGGCGAGTCAAATTATTGGGCGCGCGTGGAGGCGGTCGCGACTGGGGCCTCATGGTTCTCGAGGTGCGATCTGGTAATCTTGACCTGTCACCGTTGATAGAACGAATCGGCGCTGTGCAGTCGGAGCTGGTCGTTCGGTTATGCGCTCTGAGCGGGCGGGGTGCTGCCGGTGGTGATCAGTGCGAAGAATCCGCAACCGAGGGGCCAAAGGATTGTCCGATCGATCCGGCCGTTGCGTGCCCAATGGGCATCGCGGGGAATGTCGTTCGGCCGGTCACCGCCGTCGTGTTTGAGCGCGATGGGAAGTCACTATCTCCGGTTCCTGTCGGCTTCGCCGCTGCAGTCGTCGCGTCAGAGGCGAAAGCAAAGGAGGTCCGCGCTCTCGCAAGTCGCTACGAGCACGATCTCGCCGCGCTGGAGGGCTACGTGAGCGGGGACGAGCTCGGGGCGCTCGAGCGGGCCGCCGCCGTCGACATTGCGCGTCAACGACGGTAAGGTGCACGCCCTGTCGAGGTTTCGGCACGGATACGTCGGCCACGTCACCTCATGGCGCTACCTCGTCACGCTCGCCGTTCTTCTATCGGCCGACTTGTGGTTGGAGCGCACGACCGTCGCGGAGCGGGCGACTCTGGGAGGCTTCGACACAGCAAGCGAGCGGATAAAGCTCCAAGAAGCGACCCACACTGCGGTCATCGGCATTAGCACGCATGAAGTCGAGAAGTATTTCGGCGGCCGTCGCCCTGTTCCTCCGACTTCATTGCTCGACGTCGTGACGCGCCTTCTCAAGCT
>Ga0182009_10000209_pt1 | contig 11754 bp, 16 predicted proteins | sample Sormic07211187_1_FD_161052 | JGI IMG/M metagenome (GOLD analysis project Ga0182009, IMG submission 161052) | Bulk soil microbial communities from the field in Mead, Nebraska, USA - 072115-187_1 MetaG | ecosystem: Environmental > Terrestrial > Soil > Agricultural land > Bulk soil | place: USA... | reverse complement strand
TGGAGAACGCGAAGGGCGACGAAGAGAAAAAAGCTGTCGACGAATTGCGCGATGTAATTCTCCCGAAAGAACTGACTGTCACCGGCATTTTTGAGACCGGTCATTATCTGCACGATTCCGAGTTTTTGCTCGTGCCCGTTTACGTCGGGCAGGAACTGTACGGCCTGGGGGACGCGCTGCACGGAATCACGGTGAAAACCGACAACCCATACGGCGCCGAACGCGTGAAACAGGAGATCCAGCAATTCCTCGAGCCACCGCAATACGCACAGACTTGGATCGATATGAACCGCCAATATTTCGAAGCGGTACGGCTGGAACGTACGGTGATGTTTTTTCTTTTATTCTTCATCGTGATCGTGGCGGCTTTTGGAATCATGAGCACCCTTATCACTGTAACCGTACAAAAGCGGCACGAGATCGGAATTGTGAAGGCGCTTGGGGCGAACATCGCGCAAATTGTCTGGGTGTTCCTTGGTCAGGGAACAATTGTTGGCCTTTTTGGAACAATCACTGGCTTGGGCCTCGGAATGACCTTGATCCGTTATCGCAACGAATTCAGTCGCTGGCTGGCATCGACTCTGCACATCGAGATTTTCCCGCGCGAGGTTTATCAATTCTCCTCGATCCCCGCAGAGGTCATTCCACACGACGTTGCTATCATCTGTATCAGTGCCTTCCTAATCTGTTCGTTCGCGGCCCTCATTCCTGCGTACTTTGCTGCGCGGCTTGATCCCGTGAAAGCGCTGCGCTACGAGTGATGTTCTAAAAAAGCACTCAGTGCGCGGGATGCATAATCATATCCCTGCGGCCACTCGGTTTCGCGCGGGCCGGCTATGTTCAGAATGCCGATCTTATTCTCGTGGACAAAACCGGCAATCAGCTTAGCAGCAGCTTCAGCGGAAACCAGTGACGCGTCGACGAGTTGGTGCGGTCGTTTTAGATCGACACAGAAGCGAATAGTCTGCTCGGTGCCGCCGCGAGGTTCTCCCAGGTAAATTGCAACGGTTCCATCGGAATCTTTCACGTTCTCAAACGTGCGTTCGGTGAAACCGGCGCCTTGTAACTCCTGAACTGGATATCGATCCGGAATTTTGCCGAATTCGTCGAGCCGTCCGGCCGGACACCATCCGCCACAGTGACTCCCGTGCCTCAGCGCGACATCGAGCGCGGCGCGGTCCACGCCTGTTTGTCCCCCAGAGATAATCTTAAGCGCCTTCAATGTAGCGGCAATCGCTGACCGCCGTCCACACGCGCTGGAGTTCAGTCGCCCGTTGGAACAATGTCAGCGCGCTCGATCATAAGGATCACTGTTCGTTCAGGCGCACGTGTACGATGGCGTACTCCTTTCGGCACGACGAAGCCCTGTCGCGGCGCAAGATCGATGACATGATCTTCGAGATCGATTAGCAATCTGCCATTCAGCACGAAAAAAAATTCATCGATGTCTTTGTGTTCATGCCAGTGATATTCGCCCTGGATCACAGCCATCCTGACAACTGAATCGTTTACCTTGCACAGCGTCTGGTTGTACCATTTGTCGGTGCAGGCGTCGGCGAGTTTCTGCACATCAATCACTTCGAGCGGCCCATGCAGAATATTGACATAAGTCTTGTACGGAAATTTTTCGGCGGATGTTTTCGTGCTCATGGATCCGATTTAACAGGCATCCTTGTTCCCATTTCAATTTCCTGCGTTCCTGCTTTCCTGATTCATTCTTCCCCGTCAAAATAATCGGTCTCCTCCCCTTTGATGACCACACGATCAGCTGCTGACGACTTGTTCACCTTCCACTTACCGCTATCGGGGTAATAACCTGATTCGCCGACGGGGTTATCGGCGATGACGTAGTACGTTAGGTCTTCGTCTCCAGAGTTCATCAATTGATGCGGCTCGTTTGGGCCGAAAATGAATGCGTCACCAGCTACCACTTCGGTGCTGCCATCCTTGTGGCGAACAGTGCCTTTTCCGGAAATCACCAAATACAGCTCCCATTGGGCCGAATGTGCGTGATAAGGGAAGTTGCACTTTCCTGCCGGCACTCGGCTCCATTCGAGATCAAACGGATGCCGCTTGGAAAGATCGAGCGAAGCCGGCTCGCGTCCGAGCGCTTCAGAAATTCCTTTAAACGAGACGACGTATTTTCCGCCTGGAGATTGCCACGGGTCCTCTTTGATTTCCGTGATATTTACCTTCTTCATTGCGTGATGTCCGGGCGATTGACCTTAACCGCGCGAGGCGGGTTCGTTGAACCGCCCATAGCAAAATCACTCTTCGCCATCGAAGTAATCGGTCTCCGTTCCTTTCACGATCAGCTCTTCGGATCCTTCCCTGGTCACGGCCCACTTACCGCTGTCGGGATAGTAACACGAATCTCCTGTTGCGCCGCCGCTGCGCGGATTGTCGGCGATGACGTAATAAACAAAATCGTCGGTGCCGCTATTCGTAAGCTGATGTGGTTCGCCAGGCTGAAACAGAAACGCGTCGCCGGGTCCAACTTCAGTTATGCCGTTTTTATCGCGCACGTTAGCGCGGCCAGAAATGACGAGATAAAGTTCCGACTCCGCCGCGTGCGCGTGATAAGGGCAAAGCGATTTGCCTTTCGGTATGCGCACTAAGGCGAGGTCGAATGGATGACGCTTCGACAAGTCGAGCGATTCCGGTTCGCGGCCAAGTGCAATCGAAATGTTCTTCGTAATTCGGCTAAACTTTCCTTTCGGCGATTTCTTTTCCTGCTCGGGAACGTCTTTGACATTGATCTTTTGCATTTAGAAAAAACTCTAAACTAATCTAGCGAGACGAAAGCCGTTTCCTGGTCGCGATTGTGAAAATGGCAATGGCTGCCCAAACGAGGTTTACGAACGTAGAGGGATATGAGCCGTAAAAGATTGTATTTGCGGCGAGGAGCAGGCTGCCGCCGACATTCAGGAACTGAAACGCAGAGGAATGTCCTTCCCATTTTCTGGCGGAGATCATGGCATAGGCGACAAGCAGAGCTGCCGCTCCAAGCCAGCCGATCGCATCAAACCATAAGTGATCCTTCATACAGAGACTTCTTAATAAGTAGTGCTGTCATGTTGAGCAAAGCGAAACATCTCGATTTTGTCCTGGTGGACTCGATCTTAATCAATCAGAGATTCTTCGCTTCGGTCAGAATGACACGACGGCTTACATTTGTGCATACACGCGCAAGCTTGCATCACTCCTGCCATTTTTTCGGCAGCTTTTGTTTGAGCGTTTCCACTGGCTCGAACAGGTCGCCTTGTTTTTCGACGCGCGCCAGCGTTTGATCCGAACGAAATTTTAAGAGGTCCGCGCGCTTCTTCTTCAAACAATCTTCGACTTCACTCCAGGTAACCGGTGTCGAAACAGTAGGCTCTTCTTTCGCGCGAAGTGAGTAAACGCAAATAGTGGTTTTGTGTTCATCGTTCTGGCTCCAATCCACGAACACTTTTCCTTTGCGCACAGCCTTTGACATGTTCGACGTGACACGGTCAGGATGTTCGCGTTCCAGACGTTGGGCTAACGAGCGGGACAAACCTTTGGTGTCATCATAGGTCACCGCGGTGTTTAGCGGCACATACACCTGCAAGCCTTTTGAGCCGCTCGTTTTTGCAAATGCTTTCAATTTCATTCCGTTCAGCAGCTCGCGTAGCCAGATGCCAACTTGACAGCATTGCACGATGTCCGCGGGCGCACCTGGATCGAGATCGAACACCATCATCGTTGGACGTTCGACCTTAATCTTGCGCGACAACGATGTGTGCAGCTCGAGGTCAGCGAGATTAGCTGCCCAGACCAGAGTGGGCAGATCGTTGGCGAGACAGTAATGCATGATCCGCTGGTTGCCTTCACTCCAGACCTTTGCCGTTTGTACCCATTTTGGCCGATGCACAGGGCAGTTCTTCTCATAGAAAAACTCACCTTCCACGCCGTTCGGATAGCGCTTCATTGTGAGCGGACGATCCTTCAAGTGCGGCAAAAGCACCGGCGCGATTCGAATGTAATAATCGATTACGTGCGCCTTAGTGAAACCCGCCTTCGGGTAAAGCACTTTGTCCAGGTTCGATACCTGAAGCTTCCGATCATCGACGATCAGTTCCGATTTCTTAGACATCGATCTAAACCTCGCATACCGCCCCCAACGGACGCAAAGGGTTCTAATTTCCGCTACTCACAGTAACCTTTGTGATTGTGGTGGGAACCGTGATCAAGCAAAGAAGCGCTCGGGTGGGAGAACCGGCTTGGGTTTGCAAATTCGGGCGACGCAATGTTCCCAACTTTCGTGCCCGCTCAGGATTTCGATTTCCACCCGCAGAAAATAAATCGGCACTTTGAGATCGGCTTCGGGCAGACGCGGCATGCGCACCGAGTCTTTTTCGGTGGTGACAATCATCGCCAGGTCACGCCGAATACAACGATTGATGAAGCTGATCAGTTCCGCCTCGGTGTAATAATGATGATCGATATAGCTTTTCGCCAGATCGACGTGCGCCCCAAGTTTCGTAAGCGCACCCTCAAAACTTTCAGGGGCAGCAATCGCGCATAACGAACCGATGAACGTGTCGCGCAAAAAATCGAGTGGCAATTGTTCGCCAGTGAAAACATTTTGGAGGTAAAGCGGTTTGTGCGCGCATTCAATAACTTCGGCCGTGCGATTGTAACGCCGGATTCGTTGCATCAGCTCTAAATTGGGCTCGCCAGTATTCTTGGTAATAAAGATGTAGCTGGCGCGGCGCAAATTGCGGGGCCTTTCACGCAAAGTTCCCCGGGGTAGCAGGAACTCGTTGCCAAAAGGCGCTTGTCGATCCACGAGCACCATATCGAGCCGATGCTTGAGGTGGAGATATTGAAATCCGTCATCGAGCAGAAGTGTATCAACTTGCCATTTATCGACGGCGAACCGCCCACTTTTCACGCGGTCTTTATCCACGAGGACGATCACGTCCTTTAGATTGTGAGCGAGCATGTAGGGTTCATCTCCGGCGGTTAACGAATCAAGCAGCAGTGATTTTCCATCCGAAACAATTCGCGGGGGATCGCAATCTCCCCGGAACCGGCTCCGCCAATTGCGTCTCCGCGGAACGCTTTTGTAACCGCGGCTAAGAATCGCTACTCGCCGCCCTCCGGCCTGTAAAGCGCGGGCAAACTTCTCAACAATCGGCGTTTTCCCTGTCCCACCTACAGTAAGATTACCGATGCTGATCACCAGGCATCCCAGCGTGCGTTCCCGGAAAACTCTTTTACGATAAAAATAAAGGCGGAGTTGCACCACTCTGTCATAGACGAACGATAGGGCGTAAAGGATGCCGCGCAGGACGGAAGCGCGAACACCATGGCGTCGTTCGAGGACGACGTCGATGCCGAATTCTTCTAACTGTTCAAGTCGGCGGCCCATTTTAATGGTCGGTTACGGACGGTCGACGGACCGACAACACCTGCGCGCCGGCATTGTCAGCGTGTGTGATAATCGTGTGAGCGGGCATCGCTGCGGCGCGCGCCATGAGAGTTGCGATTTTTTCCGGCGTTTTGAGCGTAATTGCCGCTATCGCGGATCCGCTTCCGCTAAGAAACGCGCCGAGCGCGCCTCCTCGCTCCGCGGCTTGAATCACACGCGGAAGAAAATGAATCAGTTTCGCGCGAAATGGCTGGTGAAGGTTGTCGGAAAAACTGCCACGCAGTTTATCGTAATCTCGCGATGCAAATGCTGCTGTGATCCCGCATGCGTTCGCACAGTTTTGCACCGCAGCAACGCGCGAGATTTTTGCGGGCAAGATTCGTCTCGCGCGTGTGGTTTCAATTTCGAGGTGGGGCACAAGCAGAACGAAATATAGACGAGGCGCGACGAGGAAACGCTGCACGCTAGGTCGTACTTTTGGGCTGCCCCTCTTACTCGAGATCCTCGCGCTACTCTGCACGACGGTAAAGCCGCCGAACATGGCCGGCGCAGCGTTGTCAGGATGTCCTTCCAGTTCGGCGCATAATCGGAACACGGCTAATCTGTCGAGCGGCTTGCCACTGAGGTGATTCAGGGCAAGCAGGATGCCGAGGCGAACCGTTGCGCTGCTGCCCAGTCCCCGACACCGTGGAACTCTTTCCACAATTGAAGAGGAAAAGGAGAAGGCACGGCGTCCCGTTTGCGTGAAGAATTGTTCTGCCGCATCAGACACGATCCGTGGATGAGAAGATGGACCCCCCTTGTCGCAGGCGACCGTGACTCTGTTATAAACTCGCAGCGCGACGCCCAGACAATCGTAGCCAGGCCCGAGGTTGGAAGTGCTTGCGGGGACACGAACGGTGACTTGTTGCATAGTTACGCCGCCGACACGCGGCCGTTGAGTTCGACGGCGCGAACGTGATCGCGCCAGTGTAGCAACCCCACGTCTCCGGGCAACCCATCCGTCACGCCATACTGATTTCGAACTACCGGTTAGGGCAGAGACGCAAAATGATTTATGGGATGGATTGATCCACGCTTGCTCCGGGATTTCCGAGCGGAGGGCACAGACGCGCACCGGCTTTGCACGATTGAGGATGGCTGGGTCGAACGGTTCGGCAGCGACGTCCTGATCTCCTTTAAAAAAGTGTTGACCCGCGAACGGCTTCTGGAAGAGCTCCACATCTGGGCTGATTCAGTCGGCTTTCAGGTGCGACGCGTCTTCGCGCGATTGATTCCGACAAAAGGCGAACGTCGGGAATCACCAGCGCTGCTCATTGGCGACTCGAGCCAAAGTCTGCAGACTGTCGCCACCGAATGGCATCTGCGGTTCGGGATCGACTTCGGCACAGGCTATTCGCCAGGTTTGTTTGTGGACCAACGGGAGAATCGCCGGTACGTGCGTCATATCGAGCCAAAGCGACTGCTGAATTGTTTCGCTTACACTTGTTCTTTTTCCGTGTGCGCGGCATGTAAAGGAGCGGGCACTCTCAACATCGACCTCTCCAAAAAATATCTCGCCCGTGGACGCGAAAATTTTGCGCTAAACAACCTCTCCACGATCGACCATCGCTTTATCGCAGACGACGTGCGATCCGTCCTGCCGCGCCTGGCACGCAGAGGCGAAAAATTCGATGCGATTATCCTCGACCCTCCGACTTTTTCGCGTTCTCCCGAAGGAAAAATATTTCAAGTCGAAGACGATTTTGAGCGTTTGCTCATAAGCGCTATTGCGGTCGCGGAGCGCGAGGCGCACGTCCTCGTCTCGACGAATTGTTCTGCATTAGGCGAGCGCGCGCTGAAAGTGATGGCCCGCTATTGTCTCAAAGAAACGCGGCGAGCGGCGGCATTTCACCGGCCATTGCCGCTGCCTGACTTCCCAGCCCACGCCGGCGCGAGCTCGATCTGGCTGGCTTTGCGGTGATAATTCGATGCGCGCACCTTGGCTTCAAAATGCGAATCATTAGCGTCATGGATCAGTTATCTCCTGAAATCGTTGCTGAGTTTCCCGAACGCGGAATGCAGTGGGTGAAAGAGCGGGTTGAAACGGCGGTCAGTGAAACCGGTGAGTACGTCCGCGAAAAGCCGACGCAGTCTCTCTTGTATGCCTTTGCAGTTGGATACGTGCTCAATCGTCTGCCGTTGGGTCGAGTGCTTGCTGGAGTGCTTCGTCTGCTGTTTGTGGCACTAAAGCCCGCAATCTTGATTTACGGTGCAGCCAAATTGTACCGATCGGCGCAAGAAGGCGAAGCGCTGCAGCGGTAGAGAATTGTAGCCGTTGAATCGCTGAGCGACCGGGCGGTGTTGGAAGATATTACTCTTCCAGCGTAAAGCCGATCTTTAAGGTCACCTGCCAGTGCTCGATTTTTCCTTCGTCGATGTAACCGCGCGTTTCGGTTACCTCGAACCACCGCATATTGCGAATGGTCTTCCTCGCGCGCAACAGGGCATTCTTGACCGCCTCTTCCATTCCGTTTGGCGATGAGCCAACGATTTCAATTTTCTTGTAAACGTGTTCAGGCATGCTCGGCATTGTCTGTCGCACGACCGGCGAAAACAATAAAAAGCCTTTCGGCCTGCCGAACTGAATGCGTAATCAACTAAAACGGGAATTTTCTTTACAAACCACCACTCGTCCGGCCAGCTTCTCGTAGTGCGCACATGCTTTGCAGTCTGGTTTCTGCTAACGGCTGCTTTGTGCTGCGTACGAGCGCAGGACCAGGAGAAAAAACTGCTGGATCGCCTCCTCAAGCCAGATATGACGCTGCAGAACGACGCGCAAAACAAGAAATTTGGCGGAGACGGTTCGGTGTCCATTAACAAACGGGCAAACGTTGGAACTTTTTTCGTCCATAAAAAACCGACCTCAAAAAATTATTCCGGCACACGAGACTTCTCGACGTCTCAATTTTATTCTCGCACCTATCGCCGCGGACGCACCGCTTACGACGTCTCCTCACAGCAGACATTTGCAAATTCGAAGGCCAGCTACGCCGATCAGACGGCCCGCGGGGTTCGTGACGCACCTCAGTCCGGTAAAAAGGTCGCCTCTCCTGCGTATGCAGGTAACCGGCCGTTTCTAGACCAAGGCAAAAGTCAGAAGTCGCTGAACAAACAAAACGAGCCGCTCACGATCGAACAGGTGCGCGAGTTGTTGAACAAAAACAAGTAGCGCTCGTCCGCGCGAGGCGGGTGCGCTATTCTGTGGCCGCATCATGCAACCGGACGAAGCTCTTGCGCTGTTGAAACAAGGGTCTGCGCAAATCATCAACGAGAGCGAACTGCGCGAAAAGCTGGCGCTCCGGCGGCCGTTGAGGGTGAAGCTTGGGGTAGATCCGACGACGTCGGATATCCACCTTGGGCACACCGTTGTTTTACGAAAACTGCGACAGTTTCAGGACCTCGGGCATCAAGCCATTCTCATCATAGGCGATTTCACCGGAATGATTGGCGACCCGAGCGGCCGATCCGTTACTCGGCCGCACCTTACCCATCAGGAAGTGATCAGAAACGCGGCAACTTATCGCGACCAGGCCTTTAAGATTCTTGATCCCGCGCGCACGGAGACCGTGTGCAACGGGGACTGGTTTCGTCCGATGTCGTTCGAGGACGTCATTCGCTTGAATAGCCGCGTGACATTGCAGCAGCTACTGCAACGCGAAGACTTCAAAGCGCGAATCGAACAAAAGCACCCCATCCGCGCCCATGAAGTTCAGTACCCCATTATGCAGGGTTGGGATTCGGTGATGGTAAAAGCCGATGTAGAACTCGGCGGGACAGACCAACTTTTCAACATTCTCATTGGTCGCGATTTTCAACGCGAAGAAGACATGCCGCAGCAGATCGTTTTCCTGCTCCCCATTCTGGAAGGCCTGGATGGTTCGAAAAAAATGAGCAAGAGCCTCGGTAACTACGTTGGCATCAACGAGGCTCCCTCAGAAATATTCGGGAAACTGATGAGCATTTCGGACGAACTGATGGCGCGCTATTACGAGCTGCTCCTGGGAGGCGCACCGCCGGGAGACATGCATCCGCTCGAGGCGAAGAAGCAGCTTGCGTACGAAATTGTGCGGACTTACCACTCCTTGGATGCCGCCAAACGAATGCTGGAAGAGTGGAACACGCGCTTCAGCAAACGCGACCTCAAGAACGCGAATCTGCCGGTGTTTTCACCGGCTGAACAAGACTTCACCACGGTCACTCTGGTGTCAGATGTTTATCGAAAAGTGTTCCAGTCAGAAAAATCGCACAGCGAAGTATCCCGACTCATCAAACAGGGAAGTGTCGAGATTGATGGAAACAAAGTTCGCGATCCCAAGGCGAAAGTCGTCCTTCTCCCGGGACAGATCCTTCGCCTCGACCGGAAACGTGCCGTGCGAATATCGTGACACGATAGCCAATCCCGATCTCAAACGATCGGCGCAGCCAAATGCCGCTTCCGTCACGCGTGAGCTGGCTGAAGCACCGGCATAACCCGTGGACGCTCCAGATAGCTTGACCTGATGCCCTCGAAATGCGCACGAATGCTTCGCAGTTCGGCAGTCACAAAGCTGTCGACGAAATGCAGACGGCGGTCCAGCCAGGCGAAAAGCTTGTTCTTGATTTCGTAGTGGACTGCGAGCGTGACTTCGGTGCAGTGCGGACGAATCTCAGCGAAATCCACGATGCCCATCAGGCCAATGTTTCCACCGACGGACTCGAAAGCATATTGGTTGGGCGAATCGCCATCTACAGACAACAGCACAGTGTGCGCCTCGAACCCGAACGGTCCGCGAAAGCTGAAGTCGACGGTCTTCGATGATGTCACGGTAGCCCGTGTAACCATCAGGAACTGCCGACGATACGATTGGATACTGGCCAGACGTGCTTTGCACTCGGCCACCGGTTGGCTCATGTGTAACGTTTTTTCTAGGAGCATAGATGTAATGGGTTTCACACCTTTTATGAGCAATGGCCATGCCACCTCTTCGCCGAGGCGAAGCGGGGGCGATAAACGGATGTAGTGTTCGATTTTGCTACAGCTCTGTAACGATCGTAACACCTCGATGGGCAAGGATATACGGCTTTTTCTTAGGTGGCGAACGTCACGCCACCTGTTTGATGCGCTGGGCTTGGTTAGCTAAGCCATTCGCCCGAATCGTCTGCATCATTGAGAGAAAAATTTTTGCGCCATCTGCGCTGCCCAGCTGCGGATCCGAGGCGCGATCCGGGTGCGGCATCAAACCAAAGACATTTCGTTCGCGGTTGCAAATTCCGGCGATATTTTCGACTGAGCCGTTTGGATTCGCTTCAGGAACGACCTGACCTTGATGGTCGGCATAGCGCAAAACCACTTGTTCGTTGGCGTTCAGTTCACGCAACACTTGCGGGTCAGCAAAAAAACAGCCTTCGCCATGTGCCACAGGCATGCGCAGAAGTGTTCCTTTGGGGCAGCCGTGCGTGAACGGCGAATCATCTACCTCAACGCGCGTCGTGATCATGTCACAAACAAATCGGAGTGAGCGGTTTCGTACCAACGCGCCGGGCAAAAGACCGGCTTCGCACAAAACCTGAAATCCGTTGCACGTCCCGAGCACGAGCTTACCGGCGCGCGCGTCGCTGATTACTGCCTGCATGATAGGCGAAAAACGAGCGATGGCCCCACAGCGAAGGTAATCCCCATACGCAAATCCGCCCGGCAACACGATAGCGTCGAAGCGATCAAGCGAAGTTTGCTTGTGCCAAACGTATTCGGCGTGCATCCCGTCGAGCCCATTAATCGCCGCGACACAATCCTGATCGCAGTTCGAGCCGGGAAACTGAATGACGGCAAAGTTCATCGTGATTTCAACGCGCGCGTGCGCGTTGCTCCGCGTGATAATCGTTCACCACGAGACAGGCATGAATGATCCCTGGTATCCAACCAAGCAACGTCAAAATGAGGCTGAGAAAGAAACTCGCGATCCGTCCGGTCATCAGTACTGCAAGCGGCGGAAACACGATGCAGAAAAAATATCGGAGGGCTTTCATAAACTCTTTCTATCTCTTTCTCTGAGTTTTCGTCTCTCTGTGCTTTTCGGATTGGTCTTTCAGCAATTCATAATCTTCGATCACCGGATTTGACAGCAAATCGCGACAAAGCTGGTGCAGGCGCGATTCAATCTCATTGTCGCTTCCTTCAATCTCAATCTCCATGTATTTTCCGATTCGCACGCTGCGCACTTCCGGCATTCCCAAATGGCGCATCGCGTCACGCACCGCGTTGCCCTGCGGGTCCAGCACGGCGGTTTTTGGCATAACGATCAGCCTGGCGTTCATCACCGCACAATATTGCGGCC
>Ga0182009_10000207_pt1 | contig 11756 bp, 9 predicted proteins | sample Sormic07211187_1_FD_161052 | JGI IMG/M metagenome (GOLD analysis project Ga0182009, IMG submission 161052) | Bulk soil microbial communities from the field in Mead, Nebraska, USA - 072115-187_1 MetaG | ecosystem: Environmental > Terrestrial > Soil > Agricultural land > Bulk soil | place: USA... | reverse complement strand
CCGGGATGACGGGCTCGCCGCCGCCCCGCATTCCGCGTTGAAGCCGATCGCCCCGCCGAGGCTCCGTCCGGGAGACCGGATCGGGGTCGTCGCGCCCTCCGGACCGGTGCTCCCACGCGCCCTCGTCTCAGGCGCTCGCGTCCTCGAGGAGGCGGGCTTCCGGATCGTCTTCGGCAAGCACGTGCGCGACCGCCGCGGCCACCTGGCCGGCTCCGACCGCGCGAGGCTGGACGACCTGAACCGGATGTTCCGCGATCCCGACATCCGGTGCGTCCTCATGGCGCGGGGCGGCTACGGCGCCATGCGTCTCGGCTCCGGCGTCGACTGGAGCGCGCTGCGCCGCGATCCCAAGCTGTTCGCCGGGTTCTCCGACGCCACCTTCCTCCACCTGGGGATCGCGCGCCACGCGGGCGTGCGCACGCTGCACGGACCCAACCTGCACGGGCTGGGTGCCAGGAGGGGAACCGAGCTCGCCCGCCTTCTCGCCTGGCTCACCCAGCCGATGCCCTCGGAGCGGGTGCGCACGTTCGCCGCCCCGCGGCGCGTGGACGGCGCTTCGGGAATGGCGCGCGGGTGCGTGATGGGAGGAAATCTGGCGCTCGTCCATTACGCGGCGGCCGCGGGGCACCTGCCCGCGCTGCGGGGATGCATCCTCTTCCTCGAAGAGGTGAACGAGCCCCCGTACAAGGTGGACGGGATGCTCTGCGCCTTGAGCCAGGGGGGCTGGATGAAGGGGGTGCGCGGGATCGTCCTCGGCGACTTCACCCGCTGCCTGCCGCGGAAGGGCTATCGCGAGCTTCGCCTGCGGGAGGTCCTGACCGATCACCTGAAGCCGATGCGGGTACCCGCCTGGTCCGGCCTCTGCGCCGGCCACGGGCCGAGAAATTATCCCGTGCCGTTCGGGGCTCGGGCGACGTTAGCCAAGGGCAGACTCTTCTACGAAGAGGGCGTCGTTTCGTAGGCTGCCCATCCCTCAGTGCCCGCGCCGCTTTCCGCGCCGCAAGCGGCGCGGATCATGCATACACCCCCCGCAGCTGAATCGCATCCACCACGCGCTTGATCGCCAGCATGAACGCGGCGACGCGGAACGAGACCTTGTGCTCGTCCGCCATCGAGGCGACGTCGTGGAAGGCCTGCACCATGATGTGCTCGAGGCGGTCGTTCACTTCCTCCTCGCGCCAGAAGAGTCCCTGCCGGTCCTGGACCCATTCGAAGTAGGAGACGGTCACGCCGCCGCTGTTGGCGAGGATGTCGGGCACGACCAATACGCCCGCCTTGTTCAGGATCTTGTCGGCGCGCGTCGTCGTGGGGCCGTTCGCTCCTTCGGCGATAATCCGAGCCTTGATCTTGCCCGCGTTGGCGTGGGTGATCTGATTCTCCAGCGCCGCGGGAATCAGGATGTCGCAGGGGACCTCGAGGATCGCCTTTCCCTGGATCGGCTTTCCGCCCGAGAAGCCGGCGACCGATTTGGTCATGGCGAGATGCTTCAGGAGCGCCGGCATGTCGAGACCGGCCGGGTTCTGCACGCCGCCGTGCACGTCGCTGACCGCCACAATCCGGGCGCCGTCCTTGGCCAGCAGGTCCGCCGCCACCGAGCCCACGTTGCCGAATCCCTGCACGACGACCTTGGCGCCCTTCAGATTGAGCCCGATCCGCTTCGCGGCCTCGCGGATGCAGAAGAGGACGCCGCGGCCGGTGGCCTCGCGGCGTCCCGCCGAGCCGCCCAGCGCCAGCGGCTTTCCGGTGACCACCGACGTCACCGTGTGGCGCGCGTGCATCGAGTAGGTGTCCATGATCCAGGCCATCGTCTGTTCGCCGGTGTTCACGTCGGGGGCGGGGACGTCCGATTCGGGCCCGATCACGTCGATCATGTCGGCGGTGTAGCGCCGCGTGAGCCGCTCCAGCTCGCCGAGCGACATCTTCGAGGGATCGCACTGGATCCCGCCCTTCCCGCCGCCGAAGGGAATGCCGACGACGGCGCACTTCCAGGTCATCCACGCGGCGAGCGCCATGACCTCTTCCAGGGTGACGTCCGGGTGGTAGCGGATCCCGCCCTTGGCGGGGCCGCGGATGATCGAATGCTGGACCCGGTACCCGGTGAACACGCGGAACGTCCCGTCGTCCATGTGGACCGGGAGCTTGACGATGGTGGCGCGGCGCGGCTCCTTGATGATCTGGAGGAAGGAGGGATCCAGCTTGAGCCGGGCGGCAGCCTCTTCGAACTGGAGCCTGGCGTTTTCGAGCGGGTCCAGCTCCTTCTGGAGCTCGGTGCCCATGTCCATACCGGTATGGGTGACGCTTTCCATGGCCTTCCTTTTTGTGGTGGCGGCGTGCCGGGAGCCGGCGTGCGCGGAGGTGCGGCGATACCGATTTCGGCGCCCGGTAGTTTAGAGAACGAGAAGGGCTGCCTTCAAGGGGCTGGTCGTGCTATTTCTAAGCCGATGTACTACTTCTACTGGCTGCCGGTCGGGACCGACGCCCGGGTCCGGGGGACCCCCTTGGCGACGCTCGGGCTGGTGCTCCTGAACGTGGCGGCCTTCGGAGCGATCCTCGTGAGCGGGGGGAACGTCGAGGCGCTCTATGCCATGTCCTTCAAGGCCGCCGACCCCACCATCCCGACGGCCCTCGCTTCGCTCTTCCTGCACACCGGATTCCTCCACCTCCTCGGAAACATGGTTTTCCTGTCGGTGTTCGGCCCTGCGATCGAGTCGAGGCTGGGGACGGTCCGGTACCTGGTGGCCTACCTGGCCTGCGGCTGGCTCGCGAACCTGGCCCAGGCCGCGGCGATCCTCGCCTTCACGCCCGAGCTGGCCGCGGTGCCGATCGTGGGCGCCTCGGGAGCCGTGTCGGGGCTCATGGGCCTCTTCGCGGTGCGCCTCTACTTCGCGCGCCTGCGGTTCGTCTCGGTGACGGTGCTCTTCCTGCACGGCACGGTCCGCCCGGCCCGCGTGACGCTGCCCGCGCTGGTGGGAATCGGACTCTGGTTCCTGCTCTCCGGGGTCTTTCTCCTCTCGGGGGCGGCCTCGGAGACCGCCCTCGTGGCGCACCTGGGCGGGGCGCTCTTCGGAGCTTTCTTCGGCCTCGTGATGGGGCTCGTCCCCGAGGGCCGGCTGGAGCACCGCCTGGCGCGGGGCGCCCGCTACTCCGAGCGGGGGGAGTGGTACGCCGCGCTGGGGGAATACGAGGGCTACCTCGTGGCGCGCCCGCGGGACCCCGAGGCGCTGGCGCACGCGGCGCGCCTTCTACGCGTGGTGCACCAGGACGGGAAGGCGGGGGACCGGTTCATCGAGGCGATCCAGGCGTGGCTGAAGCGCGGCGCGATCGAGCCGGCGTGCGACGCCTACGAGGAGATGCGGCGGCTGCTCGGCCTGTCGGCGGTGCTGCCCCCCGTGGAGCAGCTACGGGTGGCGCGGGGCTTCGAGGAGCTGGGACGGCCCAGCGAGGCGAGCCGCGCCTACGAGGCCTACGGGCGGAGCTACCCCGAGCGGCACGCCGCCTCGCTCGCGCTTCTGCGGAGCGCGGACATCGAGCGCCGCGCCCTCAATAACCCGGGGCGGGCGCGCTACATCTACGACGAGCTGCTGCGGCGGGAGCTGCCGGCGGACATCGCCGAGATGGTGCGCGAGCGGAAGCAGGTGACCGAACGGGCGCTGGAGCGTCTGCATCGCGGGGCCGCCTGACCTCGCCTCGGGCGGCCCCGCTCGAGGCTTCTCGAGAGCCTGCCTAGGGCAGGCAGCCCGACTCGGCCAGCTCCTTGTTCCGGCTGTCGCTGTCGAACAGGTAGACCCGGAACTGGCGCCCGGGCGAGAGGGTCGCCCGCGGCACGCACTTGGAGATGAGGCCGTTCTCGAGACTGGCTTTCGACTCCTGGATGACCAGCTCCTTGGGCATCAGCGTCCGGTCGGGAGCGACGAACCAGAGGAGAACCGTGACGTCGTTCGAGGGGTCGTAGGGGGCGCGGAGCTCGTAATCCCCGTTGGACTCAGTCACCGCGCGGCCGACCACGTCGCCGCCCATGAAGAGCGAGACCTGGACCCCGCCGATCGGCCGGTTGTTCACGTCCAGGACCGTTCCCGCGAAGGACGCGAGGTTCCGGTCGACGCCGAGCGTCTTCATCTCGTCGATCTTCGGCTGGCGCCCCGTGTCGCGATCCCGGTCGGACGCGGACCCGCCCGGGGGCGGGGCGGCGAGGGCGGCGGGAGCCGCCAGCAGGAAAAGAAGGGCGATGTTTCCGAGGAACCTCAAGTTCGATCCCGCCATGGCCGATACCCTCCCTGTCACGTCGCGGGCCACACTCGTCCCTCGGCGGACGCTAGCATCCGTATCCCAGCCTGTCAACGCGGCTTCCGTGGAGAATCCGGGCTTGCGCCTCTGTAGTGCGTTTGATACCTTGCGTTCGCTTCGTACCTCAACGCTTGCTGTGCCCGCACGGTTCGCCAACGGGGTCGCCGACTTGAGTGTTTTTGGGGGGGTGGCTGACGACGGGAAGCGGCGGCGGCCCAGCCTGCCACCTTGCACGATAGCGTTCGGGAGGCACGGATGTTTCTCGACCAGGTGATGGGTGTGTTCTCGAACGACGTCGCGATCGACCTGGGCACCGCCAATACGCTCGTCTACCTCCGCGGCAAGGGGATCGTCCTGAACGAGCCCTCGGTCGTGGCGGTGGACCGCACCACGAACCGCGTGATCGCGGTGGGCAAGGAAGCGAAGAGCATGCTGGGCCGCACGCCCGACGAGATCGTCGCGGTGCGGCCGCTCAAGGACGGCGTGATCGCCGACTTCGAGAAGACCGAAGACCTCCTCCGCGAATTCATCCAGAAAGCCCTCCGCCGCCGCACCTGGGTGCGCCCCCGCATCATCATCTGCGTTCCCTCGGGCATCACCGAGGTGGAGAAGCGCGCCGTGCAGGACTCGGCGCAGCACGCGGGCGCGCGCGAGGTGCTCCTGGTCCCCGAGCCGATCGCCGCGGCCATCGGCGTGGGGCTGCCGGTAGGCAAGCCGTCGGGGAACATGATCATCGACATCGGCGGCGGCACGACCGAGATCGCGGTCATGGCGCTCAACTCGATCGTGAACCAGCAGTCGATCCGCGTCGGCGGCGACGAGATGGACGAAGCGATCGTCCAGTACGTGAAGAAGGCCTACAACCTCCTGATCGGCGAGCAGACCGCCGAGCAGATCAAGATCAAGATCGGCTCCGCCTTCCGCCTCGAGCAGGAGGAGGAGATGGAGATCAAGGGGCGCGACCTGGTGGCCGGCATCCCGAAGACGATGAAGATCTCGTCCGTCGAGGTGCGCGAGGCGCTGAGCGAGCCGCTGCAGCAGATCGTCGACGCCCTGATGCAGTCCCTGGAGAAGACGCCGCCCGAGCTGGCCTCGGACATCGTCGACCGCGGCATCGTCATGACGGGAGGCGGCTCCCTCCTGCGCGGCATCGACATGCTTCTACGCGAGGCCACGAATCTTCCGATCACGGTCGCGGAAGACCCGCTCTCCTGCGTGGTGCTGGGGACCGGCAAGATCCTCGACGACCCCACCCAATACGAGAAGGTGCTCATGTCGGTGGTGCGTGACTGAGCCTCGGGCGTGAGTCCCGATGCTGCGGTACCTGTTCACACGCCGGACTGACTGGACCGTCTTCGTCGTCGCAGTCTCCGCTTCGCTGACGCTCATGCTGCTCGGGCCGAAGTCCCAGGCCCGGACCGTCTGGTTCCTCCAGCACACCCTCCTGGCGCCGGCTGAGATCGTCGTCGGCTGGGTGGACCGCGGCGTCGCGGTCTACTGGGAGAACCAGCGCCTGCGCCAGCGCGTGGCGCGCCTCACCATCGAATTGGACGAGACCCGGGCCGAGCGCGGGGAGAACGATCGCCTACGCCGCCTCCTGCACCTGGCCGAGCGTCACCCCTACGATCTCGTCTCCGCGCACGTCGTGGGCCGGTCGCTCGACCGCCTCGGCGGCAGCCTCGCCCTCGACAAGGGAGACGCCGAGGGGATCGAGGCGAACCGCGCGATCCTGACCCCCGACGGGCTCGTGGGGCGGATCGAGCGGACGTCGCGGCACGCCGCCCGCGTGCTCACGCTGCTCCATCGCGACTGCGCCGTGGCCGCGCGGATCGAGCGCTCGCGCGTGGACGGCGTCGTCCGCTGGGAATACGGGGACCGCCCGACGCTCGATCTCCTCTACGTCTCCTCCCAGGAGGACGTGAAGCCGGGGGACCAGGTCCTGACCTCCGGCCTCGGCGGCATCTTCCCGGCAGGCGTCCGGATCGGCACCGTGGAGCGCGTGGGCCTCGAACCGAACGGGCTCACGAAGGAGATCGTCGTCGATCCGGCCGTCGACTTCCGGAAGCTCGAGGAGGTGCTGATCTACGTGCCGTCGGCGCGCGGAGGAACGGTGCCGGCCGACTTCTACCCGACGGCCGCGGACAGCGCCGCCGCCGACTCGCTGCGCCGCGCCGCTGCGGCCGCGGCGCCGGCCGAGTCGCTCGCCGCCAGGGCGCTCCGATGAAGAGCGTCCGCGACATCGCCGTCCTCGTGGTCGCCATGATCCTCCAGGCCACGTTCCTCTACCGCTTCGAGATCGCGGGGATCCGCCCCGACCTCCTCGTCGCCTTCGTGGTGTATCTCGGATGGATGCGCGGGCCCATCGCCGGCACCGCCGGGGGGTTCCTGGTCGGATTGATCCAGGACCTGGACGCGCCCGGCCCGCTGGGCCTGAACGCGCTCTCCAAGACCATCGTGGGATTTGCCGTGGCCAAAGCCGGGTTCCGGGTCCACCGCGCCAACGCGGGCGTTCGGTTCGCCTTCTTCCTCTTCGCCATGCTGGCGCACGACGTCGTCTACTTCGCCGCGGCGTCGCTCGGCGACCTGGCGCTCTTCCTGAAGCAGATGCTCACGATCGCGCTCCCCTCGGCGCTCTACACGGCGCTCGTGGTCATCGTCATCCTCGCCCTCGTCGAGAACGTCTGGAAGCGCCCCCTTCTCGTCGACGAGACGTAGCGTGCCGTTCGACCCCGAATCGCTGACCGGGGCGCGCCACCGGGAGCGCCATTTCTCCATCGCCGTGGCGGTGGTGTTCGCGCTCGTGCTCCTGCGCCTGTTCACGATGCAGGTGCTGCAGGGGTCCAAGTACCGCGAGCTCTCCGAGGAGAACCGGATCCGCGTCGAGGTGATCGTGGCCCCGCGCGGGGAGATCCGCGACCGCAACGGGCTCCTCCTGGCCGACAACATCCCCTCCTTCACCGTCACCCTGGACCCCTACGACAAGACCTACGTCGACACCCCCGCGCGCCTGGACGACACCGTGCGCCGCCTGGGGGAGATCCTCCAGGTGGAGCCGGCGCTCCTGCGCGACAAGGTGCGGAAGGACGGGCGCCAGACGTTCCTGCCGGTGCGCCTCAAGCGGAACGTGGACCGGACCACCGTCGCCTATATCGCCGAGCACGAGTCGGAGCTTCCGGGGGTGGACGTGGAGTTCGAGCCGCTCCGGCGCTACCCCCTCGGAGAGATGGCCTCGCACCTCCTCGGGTACGTGGGCGAGGTCTCCGACAAGGAGCTGGAGGACCCCGAGCGCGCCGACTATCTGAGCGGGGACCTCATCGGCAAGATGGGCATCGAACGGCAGTACGAGAAGATCCTGCGCGGCATCTCGGGGAAGCGCTTCGTCGAGGTGAACGCCATGGGGCGGAAGGCCGCGCTCCTGGGGGAGCGCCGCCCGGTGCTGCCGAAGCGCGGCGCGGCGCTCACGCTCACGATCGACGCGAATCTGCAGCGGGCGGCCGAGCAGGCGTTCCAGCCCGGCGCGCGCGGCGCCGCGGTCGTGATGGATCCGCGCACGGGCGAGGTCCTGGCCCTGGCGAGCAAGCCCAACTATGACCCCAACGAATTCTCGACCGGGATCAGCCAGGCACGCTGGGCGCTGTTGAGCGAAGGGGGCAACTTCCCGCTCTTCAACCGTGCGATCCAGGCAGCCTATCCGCCGGGCTCCACCTTGAAGCCGTTCGTCGCGCTGGCGGGGCTCATGACCGGCGCCATTCAGCCCGGCACTACGTTCCGCGAGACCTGTGACGGCGCGTTCCAGTTCGGCCGCCGCTCCTTCCACTGCTGGGACCCCCACGGCCACGGCACGCTCGCGCTGCGCGACGCCGTCGCGCGCTCCTGCGACGTCTACTTCTACCAGCTGGGAATCCGTCTCGGCCTGGAGCGCCTCTCCGACTTCATGAAGGAGCTGCACGTCTCCGATCGCGCGGGGATCGACCTCCCGCAAGAGCGGCGCGGGCTCTTTCCGGACGTGGCGTGGTACGACAAGCACTACGGCGCGGGTCGCTGGAGCCGCGGGCTCGTCCTGAACCTCGCGATCGGCCAGGGGGAGATCGCGCTCACGCCGATCAAGCTCGCCCAGATGGCCGCGTTGATCGCCAACGGCGGCACGTTGGTCCGCCCCCACCTGGTTCGCGAGGTGGACGAGGATGGGCGTCCGGTCCCGCTCGCCGATTCCACGGGGATGCACGTCGCGATCCCGCCGGCATACGCCGCCACGGTGCGCGCCGCGATGGAGGCGGTCGTCTCCGATCCGCACGGAACCGGCTATGCCGCCAAGGTCGATTCGGTGCGCGTGGCGGGGAAGACCGGCACCGCGCAGACCCACGGGAACGACCACGCGCTCTTCATCTGCTTCGCGCCGGTCGAGAGTCCGCGGATCGCGATGGCGGTGCTCGTCGAGAACGCCGGCCACGGGAGCACCGCGGCCGCGCCGATCGCGCAGAAGATCATGCAGGCCTACTTCCACCCCGCCGCCGCCGAGAGCGTGCGGGTCGTGGCGAGCCGCTGACATGGCCAGCCTCCGGACGCCTGGCGACGTCGACCGCCCGCTCCTCTTCGCCACCGTCACCCTGGCGCTCGTGGGGATCGCGTTCGTCTTCAGCGCGACCTCGATGCCCTCGGCCGCGACCGAGCACGGGCTCTATCTCAAGCAGCTCATCTGGCTCGCGGTCGCGCTCGGAGGAGGCGCCATCGCGGCGGCGGTGCCCTACCGGATCTACATGGGGCGGAGCGCCTGGCTTCTCTACGCCATGGGGCTCGTCCTGCTCGTGCTCACCCTCTTCATCGGGCACGTGGGGCTCGGGGCGCAGCGGTGGCTGGGCTGGGGTCCGTTCAAGTTCCAGCCCTCCGAGCTCGCGAAGGTGGCGACGGTGGTGCTGCTCGCGAACTTCCTCTCGGAGCGGCGCCTGGACCTGACGCAGCTCCGCTCCCTGGTGAAGCCGTGCGTCGTGGCCGGGGTGCCCTTCCTCCTCGTGCTGAAGCAGCCCGACCTGGGGACGTCGGTCACCTTTCTCACGATCCTCTTCACGATGCTCTACTGGGCGGGGCTCCCGATCCTCTACCTGTTCCTCCTCGTGAGCCCGCTGATCAACGTGGCGGCATCCTTCTACCTTCCGGCGTGGATCGTCTTCGCCGCCGTGCTCTCGGCGGTCCTCTACCGCTCGCGGCTGCGACTGATGCCGATCCTCCTCGTCGTGGCGATCAACCTCGTCGTGGGGATCGTGACGCCGCAGGTCTGGAACCATCTCCAGCCCTACCAGCGCCAGCGCATCTCCACGTTCCTCGATCCGGCGGCCGATCCCTACGGCGCGGGCTACCAGATCATCCAGTCGAAGATCGCGATCGGGTCGGGGCAGGCGCTGGGGAAGGGATTCCTGCACGGCAGCCAGAAGGCGCTCGCCTTCCTCCCCGAGCAGCACACCGACTTCATCTTCTCCGTCGTGGGGGAGGAGACGGGGTTCCTGGGGGCGGGGATCGTCACGCTCCTCTACTTTCTGCTCATCTACCGGGGGATCAAGATCGCCCACCGGTCCCGGAACCGGTTCGGCAGCCTCCTGGCCATTGGATTGACCGCCATCTTTTTGTACCATGTCCTCGTGAATGTCTGCATGACCGTGGGGCTCGCTCCTGTCACCGGGCTGCCGCTTCCGCTCCTGAGCTACGGCGGCACCTCGCTCCTGACCAGCTTCCTGCAGATTGGCCTGATCCAGAACATCGCCATGCGGTGGCGCGAGTACTGACCCGGGGAGATCCGTGCATCCAACCGTGGTGAAGTTCGGCTCGTTCGCGATCCACAGCTATGGGCTCCTCCTCGCGATCGCCTTCCTGGCCGCGATCCAGCTCTTCCTCGCGCGCGGCCGCGCGCGAGGGCTTCCCGAAGACAAGCTGAGCACGTTGTCGCTCTGGCTCCTCGTTCTCGCCATCGTGGGCGGGCGGCTGCTGTTCGTGGCGACCCACTGGGACGAGTACAAGACCGACCCGATCGCGATCTTCCGGTTGTGGGAGGGGGGGCTGATCCTGTACGGCGGCTACGCGCTCGCGATCGCCGGCGGGATCCTCTATGTGCGGCGCGCGGGGCTCTCGGTCTGGAGGGTGGGGGACGCCGCCGCGCCGAGCATGGCGCTGGGCGTCGGCATCGGCCGCCTCGGCTGCTTCATGAACGGCTGCTGCTACGGGCTTCCGACGAAGCTTCCGTGGGGGATCACGTTCCCGCCCGAGTCCTACTCCAGCGCGGTCTTTCCGCACGAAGCGCTCCACCCCTCGCAGCTCTATATGTCGGGGGCGGGTTTTCTCCTCTTCTTCGTTCTGCTCGCCCTGGACAAGAGGCACCGCTTCGACGGCTGGCTCTTCTGGAGCTACATCGCGATGGACGCGGGACTTCGGTTCCTGATCGACTTCACGCGCTACTACGACGAGACCGCCGTGCTGGGCACGCTCGGCGGGCTTACGTTCAACATCAACCAGCTCCTGAGCGTGGCGCTGATCGCGGTCTCGCTCGCGATGCTGCGGATCCTCGCGGTGCGGGCGAAGCGGCATCCCGAGGCCGGAGCGGGCGGGCTGGAGTCCGAGCCGGTCAGCGGCTTCGCTCCCGAGTCCCCGGCCGTGCCGGCCGCGGGCGAGCCCGCCGGGACGCCTCCCCCGGTCTGAAGAAGCCGATCGACGCCGCGACGCGGCTCTACGCCGTGATCGGGCACCCCGTCGCCCACTCGCTCTCCCCCTCCATGCAGAACGCCGCGTTTCGCGCGGCGGGGCGTAACGCCGCCTACGTGGCGCTGGACGTTCCGCCCCCGCGGCTGGCCGAGGCGCTGGCCGGGCTCCACGCCGCGGGCTTCGCCGGACTCAACGTGACGCTCCCGCACAAGGAGGAGGCGCTCCGCCTTTCGATCTCGGCGACCGCCGGGGCTCGCGCCGCCGGGGCCGCGAACACGCTGCGATGGGCGGCGGAGGGCTGGGAGGCCGACGCGACCGATGGGCCCGGCCTGCTCGCGTGGCTCGCGGCCCTGAGGATTCCGGCGGCCGGCGCGCGGGTCCTCGTCGCGGGCGCCGGAGGCGCCTCGCGGAGCGTCGCCGCAGCACTCGCCTCGGGAGGCGCCGCGGCGGTCACCATCGTGAACCGCACGCCGGAGCGCGCGGCCGCGGTGGCCGCGGCGGCGCGCCAGGTCGCGGGCCCCGACGCTCGCGTCGACACCGCCCCCTGGGGCGGCGCCGGCGAGTCCTCGGGCGTGTTCGATTTCCTGGTGCGCGCGGTCTCCGTCGAGGAGGTCGCGGCGGAGGAGCGCCGCTGGTGGGGAAGGGTGTCGCCCGGCGGCGCGGTTCTCGACCTGAACTACGGCTCGCGCGCGCGGGCCGCGCGCGAGGAGGCGCGGACGATGGGAATCCGGTTCGAAGACGGGCTCGCGCTCCTGGTGGAGCAGGGGGCTCTCTCCTACGAGTTC
>Ga0182009_10000205_pt1 | contig 11774 bp, 12 predicted proteins | sample Sormic07211187_1_FD_161052 | JGI IMG/M metagenome (GOLD analysis project Ga0182009, IMG submission 161052) | Bulk soil microbial communities from the field in Mead, Nebraska, USA - 072115-187_1 MetaG | ecosystem: Environmental > Terrestrial > Soil > Agricultural land > Bulk soil | place: USA... | reverse complement strand
CGCTGGCCGTCGGGCCGTCCCAACGCCCCCGGCACGACCTCCCATCGCTCCCAGTCCTTGAGCCGGATCGGCGTCGGCGGAACGCAGTTCTGCCCGGCGATCCAGGTCCCGTCTAGGAACGGCGCCGCGCCGCCGTGCACGTAGCGAAGGCCCGGAAGCCGCGACTCCTCGAGCACGGCCTCGTTCGCGCGCCAGTCTCCGTTCCCAAAGATGTAGAAGACCTGGGGCGCTCCGGGGGCGGCGAGGCGCTCGCGCAGCAGCGGGATCAGGAAGTCCTGGAAGAACTGCCGCTGCGCGCCCGGGTCGCCCATCGGCGCGAGGTCGCCTCCCAGCACGACGGCCCGGACGCCCAGGTCGCCGGCCATCCGGAAAGCAGCCTCGTAGTGGGAGCGGCTGCCGTGGAGGTCGGAGGTGTAGAGGACGTCCGCTTCGTTCATGGGTGCGGCCGCGTGCGGCTCTGCGCGGCTTGGGGCGCCGAGTCGGCGCTCAGCCCTTCACCCGGACTTCGCGCAGGTACCACCGACCCCCCAGCGGCACCGCGCTCAGGGTCACGGTGAGCTTCCGGGTCCCCTCGCGCGCGCCCCAGTCGCCCCACCAGCGCGCGGTCGCCGTGGCGGAGGCGTTCCCCACGCTGACGCGGGTGACCTGGAACGACTGCGTCCTCACCAGCCGGAGCTGATCCTGGAAGAGGAACGCCGCGGCGCTGCGGGTCATCGCCGCCGTCGGGGTGGAACCGGGCTTCAGGCCGATTCGAACCTGCGTCGTGTCGACCAGGGAAGCCAGGGTTTCGGCGTCGCCCGAAGCCCACGCCTCTTCGGCCGTGGCGAAGAGCTGGAGCGGAGTCGCGCGGCGGTCGGCCCCATGCCCCTCGGCGCGGGAATCGGGAGCGAGGATCGGCGTCGAGACGGGAGGAGGCGGCGGCGGGGGCGCTTCGGCGCGGCCGAGGGAAGGTCGGGCCAAGGCCGATCCGGCCAGGATCAGCATCGCCGCGGTTCGCGCCGGAAGCGCCGCGGTTCGCATCGGGAGCTTCCTACCGCTTCCGGGCCGGCGTCCGCCGCTCGAGGTAGAGCTGGGTTTCGAGCGCGAGCGCGCTCGCCACGTAGACCGACGAGTAGGTCCCGTAGATCACGCCGACGAGCATGGCGAAGGAGAAATCGTGGAGCACCTCGCCGCCCAGGAAGAAGAGCGCGAGCACGGTGAGCACGACCGTGAAGGAGGTGATGATCGTCCGACTCAGGGTCTCGTTGACCGCGATGTTCATGATCTTCTCGGGGGACTCGCGGCGCAGCGCCTGGCGCCGCTCGCGGATCCGGTCGAAGACGACGATGGTGTCGTTGATCGAGAACCCGGCGATCGTGAGGAGCGCCGCCACCACGGTCAGGGTCACCTCCTTGTTGAAGATGGAGATGGCACCCAGCGTGATGAAGACGTCGTGGAACAGCGCCACCACCGCGCCCAGCGAATAGCGCCAGTCGTAGCGGATCGCGACGTAGATCAGGATCAGTCCCAGGGCGAGGAAGACCGCCTTGATGGCCGCGCCGCGCAGCTCGCCCCCGACGCGGGGGCCCACGTGCTCCAGATGCCGGATCTCCACGTTCGCACCGGGGTGCGCCGCCTGCAGGGCGCTGCGCACCAGCGGGCCCGGGTTCTGCGTCTCCTGTCCGGTCTGCAGCCGGATCAGGAAGAGCTCGGGACGCTCCAGGCGCTGGATCTCCGCGCCCTTGAATCCCGCGTGATCGATCCCCCGCCGGACGTCGTCCACGGAGGGAGGCGGCGTGATCGAGACTTCGATCAGGGTCCCGCCGGTGAAGTCCACGCCGTAGCGGGGACCGCCGTGCACGACCAGGGAGATGATCGCGGCCAGGATCGACAAGCCGGAGACCATGTACGCAAAGCGTCGCCGGCCCATCCAATCGACGTTGATGTCGTGAAGAATCTGGAACACGAGCCTCTCCTAGATGCTGATCGTGCTGACCTTCCGGCGCAGGGACCATGCGTCGAAGATCATCTTGGAAATGCCGACGGCCGTGATGAGGTTGATGATGAGACCGATCGAGAGCGTGATCGCGAAGCCGCGGATCGGGCCCGTGCCGAACCACATCAGGGCCAGCGCCGAGAGCAGGGTGGTCACGTGGGCGTCGATGATCGTCCGGTAGGCGCGCGAGTAGCCCGTGTCGATCGCCGTGAGGACGGTCTTCTTGTGCCGCAGCTCCTCGCGGATCCGCTCGAAGATGAGGACGTTCGCGTCCACGGCCATACCGATCGTGAGCACGATGCCGGCGATGCCGGGAAGCGTGAGCGTCGCGTGGAAGGCGGCCATGCAGGCGAGCAGCCCGATGATGTTCAGCAACAGGGCCACCACGGCCACGACGCCCGACATGCGGTAGTAGACCAGCATGAAGATGACGACGAGCAGGGTGCCGACGCCCGCCGCTTCGATCCCCTTCTGGATCGAGTCCTGCCCGAGGGACGGACCCACCGAGCGCTCCTCGGCGATGTTGACGGGAGCCGGGAGGGCGCCGGAGCGGAGCACGATCGCCAGATTCTGCGCCTCCTCCTCCGTGAAGGAGCCGGTGATCGAGCCCTGGCCGCGGGGAATCCGCTCATGGATGTTCGGCGCGGACTGCACCCGGTTGTCCAGGATGATCGCCAGCCGGCGACCCACGTTGGCGCCGGTCACGTCGGCGAAGACGGCGCCGCCGCGCCCCGTCAGCGTGAACGACACGCCGGGCGCGCCGGGACGCTCCTGGTCCAGGTCCATCCGCATCTGCGCGCTGGCCACTTCCTTCCCCTGCATGAGGGGATCCTTGCCGAGCACGTAGAGCGCGCGGCCGGTGCGGCTCTCATGCTCCCCCTCGTGCGCGTCCCAGTTCAGGGAGGCGTCCATGGCGAACGAGGAGTCGGCGAGGAGCACGTTCTTCATGGAATCGATCGCCGCGACGTTCTCCGGGAGCGCGAACGACTCGCCCGCCTGGGCCACGGTGAGGAAGCGGGACGACCACGGGTGCGCGGAAGAGTCGGGCTTGGCCCCGGTGGCCGACGCGGCCTTCCGAGCGAAGTACTGGTCGATGCGGTCGAACAGGGCGCGCGCCTCGTCGTCGGTCTTCACGATCTTGAAGTCGAGGAGGGCGGTCTGCCCGATCAGCTCCTTGGCGCGCTCCTGGTCGAGGAGGCCGGGGAGCTGGACCAGAATTCGATTGTCCCCCTGTTTCTGGATCGAGGGCTCGGCCACCCCGAACTGGTCGATGCGGTTGCGGATGATCTGCATCGCCTGATCGACGGCGTTCTTGGCTTCCGCCGGGCCCAGCTTCGACTTGTCGACCTCGAGGAGGAGGTAGAGGCCGCCCTGGAGGTCCAGCCCCAGCTTGATCGCCTTGTCGCGCAGCGTGGCCATCTTGGTGAGGCGCGCGCGCTCGTCGTCGTTGGTGGCGGTGGCCGGCCGCGCCTGGAGCACCTCCGCCCGCTTCGCCGGCGGCAGGGCGTAGAACTGGAAGGTGGGCCAGAGGGTGTAGAGCGCGGCCGCGAGGCCGATCAGGGTCAGGAAGAGTTTGTTCCGATCGCTCTGCGTCACGTCGGTCCTCGGGTTTCCATCTGTCGCACGGGTTTGTGGTTGGAATGGGTCTCGGTCAAGACCGGGCAGACTACCGGAAGGGCTCTCGTGAAGTCAATGCGCGAGTGGGAAATGGGGGAAGCGGGCCGCCGCGCCCGTGCCGGGGCCGTAACCGATTCGACACGGTCTCGACGCGAGCCGGTAACAGGCCCCGGCCAGACTGCCGGCCATGAACGCCCGTGCTAGACTGGGTGCCCAGAACGTGCCGGGTCCTGTGCGCTCCACCATCCTCGTCGTCGACGACGAGGCCGAGATCTGCGACCTCGTGAGCTACAACCTGGGCCGCGAGGGGTATCGGGTCATTGCCGAAAACGACGGCGCCGCGGGCCTCGACCGCATCTTCAAATCCCCTCCCGACCTCGTCGTGCTGGATCTCCTCCTCCCCAAGCTGAGCGGGCTCGAAGTCCTGGACGCGATCCGGGGGGAAACGAGGACCAAGGGGCTCCCCGTGCTCGTCCTGACCGCCCGCGGCACCGAGATGGACAAGCTGGTGGGCTTCGAGCGGGGCGCCGACGACTACCTGACCAAGCCGTTCTCGCCCAAGGAGCTGGTCGCGCGCGTGAGCGCGATCCTCCGGCGCACGCGCGGCGAGGAGCGCCAGGCGTCCACCGTGATCGGACCCGTGCGCTTCGACCCCGACCGGCATCAGGTCTTCGTGCGCGAGCGCGAGCTCCGCCTCACCCCCACCGAATATCGCCTCCTGGAATTTCTCCTCGAGCGCCCCGGACGGGTCTTCTCCCGCGAGCAGCTCCTCGACAAGGTCTGGGGGCTCGGCTACTTCGGCGAGACGCGCACCGTGGACGTCCACGTCCGGCGGCTGCGGGCCAAGCTGGGGAAGGACGCGGGCCTGATCCGGACCGTCACGGGCGTCGGCTACGCCGCGGAGGTCCCGAAGAGCTGAGAGGTGGTAGGCTACGCCCCGTGCGATCCCTCACGGGTCGGGCCTTCTTCCTCCTCTTGCTGGCACTCCTCCTCGCGGCGTGCGCGATCGGGGTGCTCCTCAGCTCCGTCGGGCCGATCGGCGTCCTGAATACGATCGCGCTCGCGGCCTGCGCCATCGTCGTGGCGCTCGGCGCGGGATGGCTTCCGTTCCGGTCCCTCAATCGCCGCTTCGCCCACGTCGCCGAATCCGCGGGCTGGATGGCCGCCGGCGACGTCTCCCGCCGCGCGCCGGTGGATGCCCACGACGAGCTCGCGCGACTCGCGCGCTCCCTGAACGACATCGCCGACAGCTTCGAGTCGAAGCTCCAGGAGCTGCAGCAGGGCCGCAACGCGAGCCGGGCGATCCTCGGCAACATCCCGCTGGGGCTGGCTCTCGTCGCCCCGGACCTCCTGATACGCCAGGCGAACGCGCGGTTCTGGGAAATGCTGGAGCTCGACCACCCGCCCCGCAACGCGCGCCTCGCGGCCACGCGCCAGCCGGTCCTGGAGCAGATGACGCAGCACGCGCTCGAGCACCGGAAACCGATCGCCCGCGACCTCACGCTCTATCTGGCGGAGCGCCGCGAGTACGAGGTGCGCGCTTCGCCGATCGGCGCCTACGCGGGCGCCGAACCGGAATCGATCCTGCTCAGCCTGGAGGACCTGGGCCCGGTGAAGGCGATGGCCGCCCTCCGGCGCGAGTTCGTGGCCAACGCCTCGCACGAGCTGAAGACGCCCTTGACCTCGATCCGCGGCTACGCCGAGACGCTCCTCTCGGGCGGGCTGGAGGATGAAACGAACCGGACGCGTTTCGTGGAGACGATCCGGGACCAGGCCTCGCGGCTGGAGGCGCTGGTCGAGGATCTCCTCGAGCTGGCCGACCTCGAACGCTCCGACGCGCCGCTCGACTTGAAAGACTGGGACCTGGGCGAGATCGTGCGCGACCTGGCCTCGACGTTCGAGGACGTGGCGGCGCGCCGCGGCCTCAAGCTCTCGCTCGAGAGCCGGGCGGGGGTCCGCGCGCGCGTGGACCGCAAGCGCCTCGAGCTCGCGCTCCGGAACCTGCTCGACAACGCGGTCAAGTACACCGAGCGCGGAACCGTCGAGATCTCCGTGGAGGAGCAGGGGGATTCGGTGCGGGTCCGCGTGACCGACACGGGACGGGGCATCGAGGCGGAGCACCTGCCCCGGGTCTTCGAGCGCTTCTATCGCGTGGACCGGGGCCGCTCGCGCGCCCTGGGAGGAACCGGGCTGGGACTCTCCATCGTGAAGCACGCCGTTCAGCTGCACGGGGGAACGGTCGGGGTGGAGAGCCAGGCCGGTCAGGGGAGCACGTTCTGGATCGAGCTGCCGCGGGAAGGCCCGGCCGCGGAGCCCGCCGGGAACGGCGCGTAACGGAAACGTAACAACGGCGACACACGCCGAACGCCGCCGCCGGTTAGGCTCGATCCGGATGGACCCGACCGCTACGCTTCTGGAGCGCCGCACCCAGGCCCTGACGACCGCGCCGATTCTCGAGACGCGGAGACTCTCCCTCTTCTATGGAAGCCATGCGGCCCTGAAGGGGGTCGATCTCGGAATCGGGCAGAACCGGATCACGGCCATCATCGGCCCATCCGGGTGCGGCAAGTCGTCGCTTCTCCGCTGCTTCAACCGGATGAACGATCTCTTCCCGCCGGTGCGCTACGAGGGGAACGTCCTCTTCCACGGCTCGGACATCCTGAGTCCCGGAACCGACCTGGTGGCGCTCCGACGGCGCGTGGGAATGGTGTTCCAGAGGGCGAACCCCTTTCCCATGTCGATCTTCCAGAACGTGGCGTACGGCCCGAAGCTGCAGGGCACCCGCGACCGGAGGCGGCTGGAGGAGATCGTGGAATCGGCCCTCCGCCGCTCGGCGCTGTGGGACGAGGTGAAGGACCGCCTCGGGCGCTCGGCGCTGGGTCTGTCCGGCGGCCAACAGCAGCGGCTCTGCATCGCGCGGGCGCTGGCGGTCGAGCCGGAGGTGCTCCTCCTGGACGAGCCGGCGTCCGCGCTCGATCCGACCGCCACCGCCAAGATCGAGGAGCTCACGCTGGAGATCAAGAAAGGCATCACGGTGGTCATGGTGACGCATAATATGCAGCAGGCGGCGCGCATCTCCGACCGCACGGTCTTCATGCTGAACGGCGAGCGGATCGAGGAGGGACCCACGCGGACCCTCTTCACGTCGCCGCGTGAAACGCTGACCGAGGACTACATCACCGGCCGTTTCGGCTGATGTCGCCATGGGCCGCGCCGCCCGGCGCGGGCCGCGACCGTCCGGGATCCATCGAGGAGCCGACGTGGAACGTCATTTCCATCACGATCTGCACCAGCTTCAAGACCGGTTGAGCGACATGGCCGGCCGCGCCGAGACGGCGCTCTCCAAGGCCATGGAAGCGCTCAAGACGCGGGATACGGTGCTGGCGCGAGACGTGATGACCGAGGATCTCGAGATCGACCGGATCGAGCTGGAGGTGGAGCGGCGCTGCCTGGACTTCCTGGGATTGCAGCAGCCGGTCGCGCGCGACCTCCGGTTCCTCGTCGCCTCGATCCGGGTGTCGAACTTCCTGGAGCGGATCGGCGACCACGCGGTGAACATCGCGCAGAGCGCAACCAAGCTCTCCGGGATGCCGCCGGGGAGGGGACCGGAGGACCTGGCGACCATGGCGGACCGGACGATCGCGATGCTTCGCGACGCCGTGTCGGCGTGGCTCAACCACGACGCGCCCCTCGCCAAGCGCGTCTGCGAGAACGACGCCGAGGTGGACACGCTGAAGGCGCAGATCTTCGCGCGCTTCTCCTCGCTCATGGTGCACGAGCCGGAGACCGTGCCGCGCGCCCTGGAATTGGTCCTGGCGAGCCGGAATCTCGAGCGGGTCGCCGATCTGGCCACGAACATCGCCGAGGAGGCGATCTTCGTGGCCGAGGCGCGCGTCATCAAGCATCACGCCGACGAGGTCCGCGACGCGACCCTCGGTTCCTGAGCGCGCCGCCGGCTCGCAAGCCGCCGGTTCGCGCGCCGTCGCCCCCGCCTACCGGACCCGGATCCTCCGCACCGTCAGCCGCAGCACCCCCGAGATCAGCGCCACCAGGAGCACCAGCACCAGCGCGCCGGTCCACGCCTGCCGGTTCCAATCCGCGTAGGGGGCGCGCGCGTAGTCGAAGATGAAGACGGGCAGCGTGGCGATCGGCTGATCGATCCGGAGCGACCAGAAGCGGTTTCCGAGCGCGGTGAAGAGAAGAGGCGCCGTCTCGCCCGCCGCGCGCGCGATGGCGAGCATCGAGGCGGTGACGATCCCCGCCCGGGCCGCGGGGAGGACCACCTGCTGGATCACTTTCCAGCGCGGAGCGCCCAGCGCCAGCGCGCCCTGCCGGTACGACTGCGGCACCAGCCGGACCATCTCCTCGGTGGCCCGGATGATCGGCGGGAGCATGAGGATCGCGAGCGCCACGCTCCCGGCGATGGCCGAGAAGCGGCCCATCGGCATCACGACGAGCCCGTAGGCCACGACCCCCACGACGATCGAGGGCACGCCGCTCAGCACTTCCGTCGTGTACCGCACCATCATCGCGAAGCGCCCGCGGCCGTACTCCGCCAGGTAGACGCCCGCCCCGATGCCGATCGGCAGGGCGAACAGGGCGCCGATCCCGACCACGACGAGCGTCCCCACGATGGCGTTCGCCATGCCTCCGCCCGGTTCCCCCACCGGCTTCGGCATGTGCACGAAGAAGCCCGGGTTGAGCGCCGGCAATCCCTTCGCGACGAGATGCCACACGATGAGGACGAGCGGGAGCACCACGAGGGCCGCGGCCGCGTAGCAGGCGGCCAGGACGACCCGGTTCGCGAAGCCGCGCCACAGGCGGACGCGGGCGGGGGCGGGATCGGTCCACCCGCCGGCGCCCTTCGCGGGATTCCGCACGGCCGCGCTCACGCCGCGGCTCCGACGTCGCGCCGGCCGCCCGTCGTGAGGTAGACGAGCGCGCGGGCGAGCGCGTTCACGACGATCGTCACCGCGAACAGCACCAGCGCGATCTGGATCAGGGCCGACAGGTAGAGATCGCCGGTGGCCTCGGCGAACTCGTTGGCGATCACGCTCGACATGGTGGCGGCCGGGGAGAGCAGCGAGGCGGAGATCCGGTTCGAGTTTCCGATGACCATCGTCACCGCCATCGTCTCGCCCAGCGCGCGGCCGAGGGCCAGGATCACCGCGCCCAGGATTCCCGGCTTGGCGGCGTCCAGCGTCACGCCGATCGCCTCGGCGCGCGTGGCGCCCAGGGCCAGCGACGCCTCGCGCAGCGTGCGGGGCGTGGCGAGGAGCACTTCGCGCGAGATCGAAACGATGGTGGGCAGGATCATGATCGCGAGCACGATCCCCGCGTTCAGCATGCCGATCCCGAACGGCGTGCCGCGGAAGAGCGGGATCGCCCCCCAGTTGGCGATGAGCCACGGCTCCAGCGTGGAGCGGAGCCACGGCGCGAGCACGAAGAAGCCCCAGATGCCGTACACGATGCTCGGGATCGCCGCGAGGAGCTCCATCACGAAGGAGACGATCGATCCCACCCGGTGGGAGGCGAGCTCCGCGAGGAAGACCGCGCTCCCGATGCCGAGCGGCACCGCGAGGACGAGCGCGAGAAGCGAGGAGACGAGCGTGCCGTAGACGTACGGCAGCGCGCCGTAATGGTCCGCCACCGGGTCCCACTGGGACTGGACGAGGAAGCTCCAGCCGATCGTCTTGATCGAGAGCCACGAGCCGCGCGCGACCTCGAAGACGATCAGGGCGACCACCAGGAAGACGGTGGCCGCCGCCGCCTGGAGGAGCGCCTTGTAGATGGGATCGAGCGCCAGGCCGCGGCGGCGGGCCAGGGGCCCGGCGACAACCGGACCCGGGGGCCCCGTGCCCGGCGCCGCGCGCGTCGCCGACCGGCTCAACGCGACGCCAGGACCGGCTTCCCGCCGGAGGTGATCTTGCTCAGCGCCGCCTGGTCCACCCGCACCACCTCCGGCGGGAGCTTCGCGTAGAAGAGCGGCTCGGCCATCGCCTGGCCGTCGGTGATGGCCCACTGGATGAACTGGGCGATCGCTTTCGCCTTTCCCGCGTCCTGCTGGTCGGCATCGACGAGCAGGAAGGTGAGCCCCGCGATGGGATAGGCGTCCGGCGCCTTCGCGTTCACGATCGGGGTCCGCACGTCCTGGGCGAGCGCGGCGGCGGAGGCCTGGATGGCCGCGGTGGTCGAGGCGAGCGTCGGCTCGACGTAAGCGCCCGCCGCGTTCTGCAGGTGTGCCACGGGGAGATTGTTCTGCCTGGCGTAGGCCAGCTCGACGTAGCCGATCGATCCCGGCGTCTGCCGCACCTGGCCCGCCACGCCGTCGTTCCCCTTGCCGCCGATGCCGTTCGGCCAGGACACGGACGTGTTCGCTCCGACCGAGTCCCGCCAGGTCTGGCTGATCGCGGAGAGATAGGTCGTGAAGATGTTGGTGGTCCCGCTCCCGTCGGACCGATGTACCGGCAGGATGGCCAGGTCCGGGAGCGCCACACCGACATTGCCCGCGGCGATGCGGGCGTCGTTCCACTTCGTGACCTTGCCGGAGTAGATCGCGACCAGCGCGTCGATGGTCAGCTGGAGCGGCTGCTTGAGGCCGGGGAGGTTGTAGGCGAGCACCACGGCGCCGCCCACGGTCGGGAAATGGAGCACCGGATGCGGCATCTCACGCAGCTTGTCGTCCGAGAGCGGAGCGTCGCTCGCCCCGAAGTCGACGGTGCCGGCCTTGAGCTGCTGGATCCCGCCGCCCGAGCCGATCGACTGGTAGTTGATCTGCACGCCGGACTTCTGTTTGTAAGCGTCGAACCACTTGGAGTAGAGCGGATAGGGGAACGTGGCGCCCGCGGCCGTGAGGGTCGTGCCCGCGCCGCCGCCGCCTCCCTTGGAGCATCCGCCCGCCGCGCCCACGAGGAGCACGGCCGTCACGAGAAATCGCACGTATCGGTGCATGGGTCCTCCTCCGGTATCGGTCAGGGCTTCGAGAAGCGGTAGTAGAACGTCATCCGGGCCTGGAGATCGTGGTGCGGCGGCGCGTCGGCCGTGCCGCGCGCGCGGTAGCCGGTGGCCTCGACGTTGGGCATGAAGTGGAGGTCCTTGAACGGCTCCCAGTCGAGACCCGCGACGTAGAGATCGGAGTCGATCCGGTTCGCCGCGCGCGTGTCCGGCTGCCAGCGGTCGTAGCGCGCGAAGACCCCGAGCTTCTCGGAGGCGCGCCCGCGCGCGAACAGCGAGATCCCGAACGGCTCCCGGTTCCGGGCGCCGACCACGTGCACCACCTGGTCGACGACTTCCGCGCCGATCGCGGCGCGCCGGAGCTCGTAGCCCAGGAACAGCTTGTAGAGCGCCTTGTCGCCGTTGCCGGCGAAGTCCTCGTAATCGACGTAGGGCTCGATCCGGAGGTCCTCGATCGGGCGCAGCGGCACGGAGAGGTACATCCGCTTGTACCGGTTGTTCTCCGGCTTCTGCCCCGTGCCGTCCCCGATCATCCCCGAGTAGCCGATCCGGTGCCCCCCGTCGAGGAAGCCCTTGAGGTTGAGGCCGAGATCCGAGCTGGACGCGAGCCCGCGGAAGTCCACGATCGTCTTCTCGACCGCGCGGTAGGCCCAGAACTCCTCGGAGTTCTCGAACGTGGGGGTGTTCGTCATCCCGACGAGCAGATTGCCCCGCGGCACCAGGTCCTTCACCTGGACGTAGGCCGCCTTCACGTAGACGCCGATCTTGCCGCCCGACGTGAGCTCCTTGCTGTCGGCTTCGAGGCGGAATCGGGTCGCGACGCGAATCGAGAGGTCGTTGTCGAGCTGGAAGTAGATCCGGCGAATCTGAAGGCCGTTCAGATCCTTCCCGATCAGCTTCGGCTGTGCCGCCGGGCTGCTCGCCGAGGGCGACGAACCGTCCAGGTTGGCGGGGAGGGCGTCCGCCCCGTTCGTGTACACGTGATTCGGATCGCCCGTCACGTTGTAGTACACGTCGCCGAACACGAGCCCGCTGATCTTCCCGCGCGGGAAGTCGGGGTCGCTGGAGACCGGCGGGGGCGGAGGATTGGACGGCGTCTGCGCGGACGCCGGCGTGACGAGAGTGCAACTCAGCAGGGTTACGACCCACCATCCCATCTTCATGGAGACTCCTTGGCGCAGGTCTGCTGTTGGTTCTGGAGCGCTCGCTCCGCTGACTCCTCCATCGG
>Ga0182009_10000202_pt1 | contig 11856 bp, 11 predicted proteins | sample Sormic07211187_1_FD_161052 | JGI IMG/M metagenome (GOLD analysis project Ga0182009, IMG submission 161052) | Bulk soil microbial communities from the field in Mead, Nebraska, USA - 072115-187_1 MetaG | ecosystem: Environmental > Terrestrial > Soil > Agricultural land > Bulk soil | place: USA... | reverse complement strand
CGAGCTCGCCGTCGCTCAGCGAGGAGCGGTCGGGTCGGGCCGGTACCATCGGCCGCCGAATGTACTACGCCCGGATACGGAAGGATATTCCCGTTTCTTGTAATTGGGGATTTTGCAAGGTCCTACCCGAAGGGCGTCGCCAAAGGGCAGCCGGGCGCTACGCGTTTTTGGCGCGAGGGGAAGCAACCCTCTGGGAAGTGGTCGCCTCGCGGCGGCTTCGCCTTGCTCGGCTCTACACTTCCCTCCGGGTTCTTCCCCTCGCGTCCACAAATGCGTTGAGGTCCGCCGGACGCATTGGCGAGGGCGGGGCGCCCTCACCACCTTCTTTTGGTGTGAAGGTCATCAACGTCGAGGCGTGGAGAGGCTCCGGCCCTGATTACTTCACGCATCCAATGAGTGGGGGCGTGGAATCGGATCGGCTGGCGGGGCACGACGCCGTCTTTGTGGACGAGCGGGAAGGAACCCGAAGCGGAGTGTAGGAGCCGAGCAAGGCGAAGCCGCGGCGAGGCGACCACTCCGCGGAGGGTTGCCTTCCCGCTCGCCCAAAACGCGTAGCGCCCGGCTGCCTTCTGGCACCGGACGCTCGCACACGTCTACGAAATTACCGCCCCGCCCGCCGACTCTTGTTCTGACCCCGGCGCGTGAGCCACAGAAGGCCCAACCCCACGACCGCGGCCCACACGATGATCTTGACCAGCACGAGCGATCACCTCCTCGCTATGGGAGACTTCAGTGCGATGCGTTTTGAGCGGCGATGGCCTGCGCAAGCTGTATCGCGGCCGGGCCGAGAATCACGATCAAGAGCGCCGGAAAGATCAGGAACACGAGCGGGAACGCGAGCTTGATGCCCGCCTTGCGCGCGGTCTGCTCGGCACGCTGGCGGCGCTTGGTCCGCATCGACTCGGCGTGCGCGCGCAGCGACTGGGCGATACTCGTTCCGAGCTTGTCCGCCTGGATCAGCATGGCGGTGAGGGCATAGAGATCGTCCACGCCGGTGCGGCGCGCGAGGCGCCGCAGCGCGTCGGAGCGCGTGAGACCGGTCCGAATCTCCTGCCCCACCACGAGCAGCTCGTCGCTCAGCGCCGGACTCGCCAGCGTGATCTCGCGGCCCACGCGCTCGATCGCGGCGTTCAGGCCCAGCCCCGCCTCCACGCAGACGACCAGGAGGTCGAGGGCGTCGGGCAGCGCGGTCTGGATCGCGGTCTGCCGGGCAGACCCCTTCATGTAGAGCCAGATCGTCGGCAGGTAGAAGCCGACCGCCGCCGCGATGCCGCCGGAGAGCACGATCGAGCCGACCGGGCGCGCCATCGCGAAGTTGACGGCGATCCAGCCCAGACCGAAGACCGCGGCGCCGACGACCTTGGCGCCCAGGAAGACGAGACTGGCCTTGGGATCGCGGATGCCGGCGCGCACCAGGCCCGACTGGAGCGCCTCGTTGCTGTCGCCCGACGGGAGGAAGCCGCCCAGCGTCGCCAGGAGGCCGGCGATGGGCGAGGGCGCATCGGGATCGAGATTGGGACGCGACGCCAGCGCGCGAGCGCGGAGGTCGCGCAGGCGGACGGCGACCGGGTCGCGGTCGCGGACGAATACCTGGTAGATCGCAAGCGTGCCGACGGCCAGGGCGAAAGCGAGCAGGATCGTCGAGATCAGGAACATGGCATCACACCTTGATGTTGACGATTTGACGGATCGCGAGTGATCCAAGGAGCTGCATGAGCGCGCCGAATCCGAGCACCGCCCGACCGCTCGGAAGGTCCCACATCTTGTGGAAGTACTCGGGCGCCACGATCACCATGAAGATGGCGAGCCCGAGCGGCAGGCAGGTGAGGATGGCGCCGGTCAGACGCCCCTGCGCCGTGAACGTCTGGATGTCGCCCAGAATCCGGAAGCGGTCGCGGATCAGGCGGCTCGTGTTGTCCAGAACCTCGGTCAGGTTGCCGCCCGTGTCCCGCTGGAGCACCACCGCCGTCACGAAGAACTTGAGATCGAGGGAGTCCACGCGGTTCGCCATGTTCGTCAGGGCCTCGCGCATTTCGAGACCCAATGCCTGCTCCTCCACGACGATGGCAAACTCGGACCGGATCGGTTCCGGCGACTCGTCGGCCACGATCTGCATGGCCGAGGAGAACGAGATGCCCGCGCGCAGGGCGCTTACCAGGAGGTCGAGCGCGTCCGGAAACTCTTCGGAGAACGCTTTCATGCGAACGCTCTTCTTGTGATGAAGGATCAGAAGAGGAGCGACGCCGCCCACCACCATGAAGACCAGCGCGTGGAGGAGCCGGGCGAACACGACGTACCCGACGAGGTACGCGATCATGGCGCCGGCCGCCATGATCAGGAGGAACATGCCGACCCGCATCGACGAGCCCGCCTGGTAGAGCAGCAGCTCCAGGCCGCGGGCCACGGTCATCTTGCGGAGGAACCGGTCCAGGAACGGCATCGAGCTCATGCGGGTGTCCCGCTCGATCGCGAGCGCCGCGCCGCCCGACGCGCGCAACCGCGCTCGGGGATCCTGGGCGCCGATGCGGTCCCGCAGGCTGCGCGTGCCCTGCTCCTGCTTGCGCAGGTTCATGGCGACGACCACGGCCGCGGTGGCCCCGAAGAGGAGAACCGCTACGAACAGATAGATCATTTCACCACCCCCCGGTCGAAGAGCCCGCCGAGGTCCGTCCCGGCCAGCTCGACCCGCTCCGCGAAGTGCGGCACGACGCCGGTGGCCTCGAAACGTCCCTCAATCCTCCCGTCCGCCTTGGTCCCGGTGCGGACGAACCGGAAGATCTCCTGCATCGTCACCACGGGTCCTTCCATGCCGACGATCTCCTGCACGCTGAGGATCTTGCGCGTCCCGTCCGGGAGGCGCGACACGTGGATCACGCAATCGAGCGCCGACGCGATCTGCTCCCGGATGGCCTTGTCGGGCAGCGAGTGCCCGGCCATGAGGACCAGGTTCTCCATGCGGTGCAGGGCGTCCCGCGGGCCGTTGGAGTGCAGCGTCGTCAGCGACCCGTCGTGGCCGGTGTTCATGGCCTGGAGCATGTCGAGCACTTCGTCGCCGCGCACCTCGCCGACGACGATCCGGTCGGGGCGCATGCGCAGCGCGTTCCGGACCAGGTCACGCTGGGTAATCGTTCCCTTCCCTTCCAGGTTCGGCGGCCGGGTTTCCAGGCGCACGACGTGCGGCTGCTGGAGCTGGAGCTCCGCCGAGTCCTCGATGGTCACGATGCGCTCGCCGTCGGGGATCGACCGCGAGAGGATGTTCAGGAGCGTCGTCTTGCCCGAGCCGGTGCCCCCCGTGATCAGCGCGTTGATGCGCGCGCGGATCACGCCCTGGAGCAGGACGGCCATGGTCTCGGTCATCGAGCCCAGCTCGAGCAGGTTGTCGATGGAGAGCGCCCGGCGGCGGAAGCGGCGGATCGAGAGGATCGGCCCGTCCAGCGCCGAGGGGGGGATGATCGCGTTCACGCGCGAGCCGTCCGGCAGGCGCGCGTCCACGAGCGGGCTCGATTCGTCGATGCGGCGGCCCACTCGCGAGATGATGCGGTCGATGATCTGGCGAAGATGCGCGTCGTCCCGGAACTGCACGTCGGTCAGCTCCAGCTTGCCGAGCCGCTCGACGTAGACCTGGCGGTGCGTGTTGACCAGGATGTCGGAAATCTCCTCGTCCAGGATGAAGGGCGTGATCGGCCCGAGATCGAAGGTGTCGTGCAGGAGCTCCTGGACCAGGCGCTCCTCGTCGGAGCGGCCCAGCCGGAGGTCCGACTCGCCCAGGAGGCGGCGCGCCACCGATTCCACCTGCTCGCGGCGGCGGTTCTCGTCCATCCCCTCGAGATTGGCCATGTTCAGCTTGCCGATCAGCTCGCGATGGAGGCGGCGCTTCAGCTCCTGGTACTCGTCCAGCTGCTGATGGCCGTTCTGGCCGTTGCGCGCCTGCGCCCCGGGCTCCGACGGTTCGAGGATCGGCGCGGACGACGACGTCGCGGTGGCGGCCGGCGCGCGCCGGAAGCGTTCTCGTAAGCTCATCGAAGCACCTTCTTTCCGAAGAGACCGCGCCGAATGCTTTCCTCCGCCTGCGGGGCCGGCGCCTGCTTCCCCGAGAGTTTGGCGGCGAGGGCGATGATGTCCTTGGCGGCCGGCGATTCCGGGTCCTCCTGGCAGAGGGCCCGCCCCGCGTTCACCGAGGCGAACACGCGCCGGTAGTCGTTCGTGATCGTGTGGTAGGGCTGCATCTGCATCGCCTCGGCCAGCTGGTCCAGCGTGATCAAGCCCCGGGTGCCGGTGGAGCGGTTGACGATCAGGCGCACCCGGTCGGGAACGTTCGTGAAGTGAAGTCGGTCGAGCAGCTCCATCGCGCGGCGCGCGGCGCGGATCGCCGGGATCGAAAGCTCCCCGACCACCAGGATCGTCGTGCTCCTGTCGAGGATCTCGAGCGAGACCTCGTCGAAGGTGTGCGGCGCGTCCACGACGACAACGTCATGCGTAGCGGCCAGCGCGTCCAGGACGGCGCCGGCCTGCGCCGGCGTGATCGGCTCGAGGTTGGTGAGATCCTCGGGCTGCGCCAGGACGTTCACGCCGCTCGAATGCGGCAGGAGATTCATCCGGAGCGTCGCGGAATCGATGCGCGGCGCCCGGAGCAGATCGGACATCGACCGCTCGGCCCGCAGGCCCAGCAGGTGGGCCGAGCTTCCCGTCTGCGCGTCGAAGTCCGCGAGCGCGGTCTCGACGCCCATGTTGGCTTTGAGCGCCACGGCCAGGTTGGCCGCGACCGTGGAGCTCCCGACGCCGCCTTTGATGGTGAAGAGAGTTACGATCGAGCGCGCTCGGGTACCCGATGCGGAGCGGGCGGCGCCGCTTCGCGAGACACGCTCGACCGCTTCCTGAAGGAGCGCCCGGTCGAGGGGTTTCTTCAAGACTTCCTGCGCCCCCGCGCGGATGGCCCTCAGGAGGAGCTGGGGATCCAGGGAATTGGAGAGAAGGAAGAGCGCGGTGTCGGGCGCATCCATCTTGAAGTGCCCCGCCGCGGTCAGCGCTTCCTCATAGTCGTCCGGAAGATCGAGCAGCACCACCCGCGGCGCCTTCTGGCGCGCGAGCAGGAGCCCGCTGCGAAGCTCCGTCCGCTCGCCGACGATCTCGACGCCCGGGAGTCCGTGCAGCGCGGCCCGGGTCGTGCGCTGCTGGCCGTCGTCCTCGAGGATGAGGAGCACGGTCACGACGCCCGGGTTGTAGTCGGCCGGGACCAGGCGCTCGGACGCGTGCCCGCCGCCGTTCCCATTGGCGTGCCCGTTCGTCTCGTCCGGACGACGGTCGGGGTCGCCGCTGTTGTTGGAATCTTCGAAACGCATGCCGCTCACCTCCGAGCTAGTTCGCGGACCAGGACTATTCGATCAGATGGACGCCGTACACGGCCGTGCTGTCCGGCGGGATTTCGGAGTCCACCGTGCCGACGGCGATGTAGTCGATGAACTGCCCCTTGAAGCCGTTCTTGTTCAGGTCGTTGGGCGGCCGGTACTGCATGAAGAAAGCCGCGAACTTGAGCACCTTCACCATCTTCTTGCCGTTCACACTGAACGTCGCCACGATCGGCGTGAGGAACACGCGGCTCTGGTTGCCGGTGTACTGCTGGTAGCAGATCCCCTCGCGCTTGTCCGTGTCGCGGTCGAATCGCTCCTGCAGCGCGTCGCGGATCGGGCCCAGGTTCAAGCCGGGCTTGGTGGCGCTCTCGGTCATGTCGCCGATGTGGAAGCAGCAGTCGTAGCCGTTCAGGATGTAGTAGGCCAGCTCCGCCGCGCCCCCCTTGTTGGTTGCCGTGCTGTCGTTCTCCACGCAGTTGTCGAAGTCCAGGAACTGGAAATTGCCCTGCTGCGACGCGCCGACCGGCATCGTCAGCGTGTAGGTGCTGTCGCAGCTCTTGGAGAAGTCGCCGTACGAAGGCTTCTCCGGCGCGAAGGGCGCAAGCCCCTCGCAGACGTCGGTCAGCGGTCCGACCTCAGCGGTCGCGTTGGCCCGGACGTTCATGAAACGCAACCCGAGCGTCTGCGCGAAGTGGAGCATCACCGAGTTGCCGTGGTCGGCGTCGCGATAGACGCTGACCTTGACCTTGCGAACCCCCGGGAACTCCACGTCGGTGTCCGGGTTGATGACGACCGACGTTTTCACGTTCTGGTAGGCGTGATTGGCTGCAGCCGTGGCGGCCGCGCGGGCCTTGGAGTTCGCGACATTGAGCTGGGCGGTCAGGGGGTCGATCGCTGAGGCGCCGGCAAGCGCCGCGGCATCCGCGGCGGCCTGCAGCTCGGTCTTGGCCGCCATGAGCTTCCCCACGTCGATCGCCAGGGAGACGAACCATAGCGACACGAGGAGGAAGACGGCGACGTACAGGAGGGCCATGCCCTCCTCGCCGCGGCGGCGGTTGCGCGTCGACAGGCTCATGACGGTTACTTGGTCTCCGGAGTCGGGTGGTTGGCCGGCGCGTCATGGTCCGGCTCGTCGGTCGGGAGCTTCGGGAATTCGTGAGCGAGATCGGTGACCAGGGACGGCGTCACGGCGATCATCAGGTCGCGCTCGATCAGCTCGGTCTTCTTGTACTTGAAGAGCAGGTTCAGGACCGGGATATCGCCCAGGATCGGGAACTTCTTCACGGTCTTGTGCTGTTCGCTGTGCTTCACGCCGCCGATGACCAGCACGTCGCCGCTGTTCATCTCGACCGTGGTTCCGACGCGTCGCGTGGACACGCCCGGCACCACGTACCCGTTCAGCAGCACCGAGTGGGAGTAGTCCGGAGCGCTGACCTCGGGCGCCACGTAGAGCCGGATCCGGCCGCCGTCCAGGACGGTGGGAATGCACGCGAGCTTGATCCCATATTCCTTCCACTCGATCGTCACCGTCGTCCCGTTCACGGAGGAGCTGTTCGCGATCGGAACGGGGAATTCGCCGCCGGCCAGGAACGAGGCGCTGTCGCCGCTGGTCGCGACCAGGTTCGGGCTGGCCAGGGTCTTGACCGCGCCGTTCTCTTCCAGCATCCGGAAGGTCGTCAGGAAATTGGCGTTGCCGTCGCCACGCCGCCAGGTCGCGAACCCATCCGTCTCCGGACCGATCAGGGGCGGGTTATAGGGAGTCTCGACCTTGGTGACGAAGAGACCGCCGGTGATGGTTCCGTTGAGTCGCTTGGCATCGTGCAGCATGGCGGTCCAGTCGAAGCCCATCTCCTTCATCTTCTGCAGATTTACCTCGGAGATCCGCGTCTCCAGGAGGACCTGCGGCTTCGAGGACTGGTCGCTCACCGTCACGTCGTAGAGCGTGAAGTGACCGTTCTCTTCCCACACGACCAGCGAGGTATGCCCGGGAGCCTTGCCGTTCAGCACGACCGACCGCTCGGAGCCGACGGCCGCGTCGGCCACCTTGGAGTCGGCGATCGAGACCGTGCTCACTTCGTTCGGCATCTCGATGACGAGGGACTTGCCCGCTCCCACCTCGAGCGGCTCGGCCTTCCCGGCCAGCGCCGGCGCAGCCGGCATTGCGATCCATGCGAGGCCCAGGATCCCCAGGGCCAGCGCCGCGCGGCGGACGCCGCGTTCCACGTTACCGAGCATCGTGCGAACCATCGTTCGGCTCCTTGGGTTGGGGCTCATCGGACGCTATCGCGCAGCGCGGGAAGCTCCGTCACCTTGGCTTCACGGATGATGCGAACCGTAGGCTTCACCGGCCGGGTGGCAGGCATATGAGGCACGGTCGCCGCAGCCACGGCCGTTCCCGTCTTGTTGAGCGAATGCTTGACCGCTTTCGCCAGCTTGGGCCCCGGCCTGCCATCGAGCATCTCGCCTGTGGATAGACCGGCAACGCGCATCGTGTCGGCGTCCTCCGGGTTCCGGAGCACCAGGTGGATCTTGCCCTCGTGGAGTCCGAGGGCGAGTCTCTCGGCGCCGGCCGGGTCGACCAGGATCGTCACGGCCTGGACGGTGATCGGCTTGTTGTCCTGCTGGGTCGTCTTCTGGCCCGAAGCGAGCACCTCGGCGTTCTGGAGGATGGTCTTGGTCTGCGCTTCCTGATCGGCGCCGCGGCCGTCCACGGTGCAGAGGACGTCGACGCGATCGCCGGGGAGCACGAAGCCGCTGACGCCCGAGACCTGGTTCACCTCGAGGCTCGTGGCGCGCAGGCCGGGGCGGACCAGCATCGAGAGGCCGCCGCCCCGTGAGGAGAGCTTGGTCACCGTGATCGGCTCACGCGCGGCCAGGAAGATCTTGGTGGTCTGCCCCACGACCGAATCGGGGTCGGAGAACGCGCCCGCCGGAACGCTTTCCTTGGGATAGCGCACGACGCGGAGCTGCGCCCGGTCCAGCTTCGCCCCGAACGTCAGGTCGGTCGCGGTGATCACGACCGGGACGAAGTGTTTGGACGTGTTCTGCGCGACCTTCTGCGCCGTCGCCTTGAGACCGGCATAGCCGGCCAACGCGGCGAGAGCGCCGAGCACGAGGGCCAACGCGAGTACGGATCTGGATCGGGACATCGTTCTCCTCCCTAAGGGGCCGACGGGTCTCCGCCGGTTTCGTGACGCATCACGCACTGACTCGACATGGAAATGGTGTTGCCGTAATCGCCGCCCACGAGGGCGTAGATCCCTGGGGTCATGAACGTGAACGTGGCGGTCACGGTGACGTGATCCAGCTTGGTGCCGGCGTCGGGACCAGTCACCGTGACCGCCGTCGCGGCAATGCCCGCCGGAGCCAGGATCTCGTTCACGCGGCCGCTGACGCTCGCCAGGTCCGGGTCCGTGATCACGGCGATGCGCGCGCCCTCGCGAGCGGCCTGGTCGAGTACGCTCTTCGTCTGGAACGCGCGGCCGAAGTCGAGCATTCCCATCGCGAGCACGAGGAGGATCGGGAGGACGAACGCGGCCTCGATCAGCGCCACGCCGCTCTCCCGCCGCCCGGCTTCCCGAGGAGCGCGACCCGCGGATGCGCGCGCCACGTCGTCGTGCTGCACACTCATTGCGCGCCTCCGAGTCGGGGTACGAGGGCCAGCGTCACGGTCGCGAGCGCGATCGCGACGCCGAACGGGATGTAGATCCTGGAAGTCTCCGGAGCGGCCACCGGCACCCCGGCCGCCCGGGTTGCCGCCCAGCGGGCCAGGCCCGCCGTTCGTCCGAGCATTTCGCGCAGCCGTCCGAGACGGAGCGCCGTCACGACGCCGAGCAGCCCGCCGAAGATCAGCGCGGCCAGCCCGGCGAGGAGCGCCATCGGAAACGAGAGAATGGCGCCGACCGCCATCAGGAGCTTCACGTCTCCCGCGCCCGTGAAGCGGAACAGGTAGCCCGGGAGAAGAAGGGCTCCGGCCGCCAGTGCGCCGCATGCGGAGAGGAGAAGGCCCTGCCCGGCCCCGAGGGCGCTGTGCACGCACAGCGCCGCTACGAGGGCCGGGATGGTCAGAGCGTTCGGGATCCTGCGCGAGCGCAGGTCCGTCCAACTCGCCACACCGCACAGGATCACCGCGCCGCCGGTCATCCAAGGTGTAGTCATGTTGGTTGTGTTCGTCGAATTACATCGCGTTCAGAGCGTCCACCGCAGCCTGGTACGCACCCTCGACCGCCGTACGGAGGCCGAGCGGGTCCGCGATGATGACGGCCGTCGCGATCGCGGCCACGAACGCCGCGAGAAGGCCATACTCGATGAGATCTTCGCCACGCTCGTCCCGAATGAAGTTCTTCAGCATTGAAGCACCCTCCCACTACAAGACTGTGGTACTGCGTTTGCCCGACCCGGCCCGTTTCAAGTTCGGTCTCTTCCGGGCGAGCGGCCCACTACCGGCGCGTGGCGGATGACCTCCGCCGCGAGGCGTTTGGACCACGCGCGCATCCATGCAAGGGCAACTTCGATGCCGCATTTCATCGCAGAGCGCTGCGCGTCCCTACCTATCGGCTGGGGCAGGAATTAGCAGGAGCGAAAAGCGCATCGCGCGCGCGGGACGCACGCCGGGGAGCCGAAAACTGGGGGAGATCACCCAAGTGAAGGCTGGAATTGTCCCCAAGTCCTTGTGCGGCTAGGATGGTCGTATCCAACCGCTTCCGCGATTCCACCGACCCAGGAGCGCGCATGAAACTCGACTCGGTCTTCCGCTACCTCGACGACAACAAGGACCGCCTCACGAACGAGCTGGTCCAATTCCTCCGCATTCCGAGCATCAGCGCACACCCCGACCGCGACGCCGACGTCGCCGCCGCCCTGGACTACGACAAGCGGAAGCTCGAATCGCTGGGCTTCAAGACCGAGGTGTGGCCGACGCGCGCGCACGCGGGACTCTTCGCCGAGCGGATCGAAAACCCCGATCTCCCGACGGTGCTGATCTACGGGCACGTGGACGTTCAGCCGGTCGATCCGGTGGAGCTCTGGAAATCGCCGCCGTTCGAGCCGCGGATCGCGGACGGGAAGATCTGGGCCCGCGGCGCCGACGACAACAAAGGGCAGCACTACGCCCAGATCGCGGGCGTCGAGGCGGCGCTCCAGGCCGGCGGCGGTCTCCCGGTGAACGTGAAGTTCATCCTCGAGAGCGATGAGGAGCACGACGGCGAGGCGATGGCCGCCGAGTTCCCCAAGCACGGGAAGAAGCTCGCGTGCGACGTGATCGTGGTCTCCGACTCCCAGATGCCCGATCTGGACCACCCGGCGCTCACCACCTACCTGCGCGGGATCCAGGCGTTCGAGATCACGATCACGGGGCCCAACGGCGACAAGCACTCCGGCGAATGGGGCGGGATGCTCTACGAGCCGGTGGACGTGCTCCGCTACGTGCTGCAGGAGCTGAAGGACTTCAAGACGGGGCGGGTGCTGATTCCGGGCTTCTACGACGACGTGGTCGTGCCGGGCGCCGAGGAGCGGAGCGCGATGAGCAACGGTCCCTGGGACGACGCGGAGAAAGCGCGCGAGATCGGCGTCACGCGTCTCTTCCACGAGGAGGGATTCACCGCGCGCGAGTCGGGCGTGATCCGCCCCACCCTGCAGGCCAACGGGATCTGGGGGGGCTACACGGGGCCGGGGTTCAAGACGGTGATCGGCAACACGGCCAAGGCCAAGATCAGCATGCGCCTCGTGCACAACCAGAATCCCGAGAAGATCGCGAACCTGTTCGAGAAGCGGGTGCGCGAGTTGGTCGGCGACATGGGCACGGTCACGTTCCAGCGCTTCGGCGCGGGACTGCCCTTCCAGGCCGATCTGGGGAACCCGTTCGTGAAGGCCGGGCTGAAGGCGCTCGAATCGGGGTTCGGAAAACCCGCGGTCGTGATGGGCATGGGCGGGTCGATCCCGATCGTGGCGCCCCTGGTCAAGGCCACGGGGGCCCCTTGCGTGCTGATGGGCTTCGGGTTGCCCGGAGACAACCTTCACGCCCCCAACGAGCACTTCGCCCTGTCCTGCTTCTTCGGCGGGGCCAAGTCGGCGGCGGCCTACCTCTACGAGGTCGCCGCCCGGGCGGGAATATCGTCAAGCCGTTAGAAATACACTTGTTGTGCTTTTGAAATTAAGTATCCTGCGTCTTGGGGGTCGGCATCTAAACGGTAGGAGACCTAGGGAAACAGATTAGGGAAAGCCTATTGAGGTGCGCCCCTCCGGCCAGGGACGGCCGGGGAGGATGTGCCCCAGTCACGGAAGACGGGGCGCGAACGGCGGCAGGGTCCCGAGCTCGTGGTTCTCACCGGCACCCGACTCCACCCTCCCGTAACGGCGCGCCCCTAATTTGCGCCTGGGGTCGCCACCGTGGAGTGAGCGCCGGCGGTCCCCGCCGCCCGGCAGGCTCGCCACCCGCTAGAGCGTCGTCACTGCCAGTCCCGAAAAGTCCGCCACCGTGTCGTCTTCGGTCCAGAGTCCCACGTTCCCC
>Ga0182009_10000200_pt1 | contig 11876 bp, 8 predicted proteins | sample Sormic07211187_1_FD_161052 | JGI IMG/M metagenome (GOLD analysis project Ga0182009, IMG submission 161052) | Bulk soil microbial communities from the field in Mead, Nebraska, USA - 072115-187_1 MetaG | ecosystem: Environmental > Terrestrial > Soil > Agricultural land > Bulk soil | place: USA... | reverse complement strand
AGCTGTACTTTGATACTGGCTCCATTTACTCTCTTTCGAATCGAGATTTTTTTTAAAACTGCCCTTCGAAGAAATTACATACTGCACTTCGTGCTCCGAAAAGTTAAACAGGCAAAAAACAGTTTGTTCCATGCCCGCGGTATGGCGAAATAAAATAAATGCTTTTTCACTGATAACCCGTGCTTCTATATTTCTTTTTTCAAAATCCTGCAGAGGTAATAATGAATTTCTGAGTTTAATTAATTCTTTATGCCATTTTAAAATAATTCCGTGATGGCCTTTGTTTCTATTATTCCATTGAAGCTTACATTGATTGAATGTGTTTTCATCCTGTGGATCAGCAGTGTGTTCACCAAAACCAAAAGCCTCAAATTCTTTTTTTCGTCCTTCCTGCACTGCATTAATTAATTCTTTATCGCTGTGACTAACGAAGTAAAGAAAGGGCGATTCGTCTGCATACTCTTCGCCCATAAACAACATGGGAATGTATGGTGCCAGCAATACCGCGGCTGCTGCCAGTTTCAATCTTTCAAAATCAATCAACATGCACAGTCTTTCCCCGTATGCACGATTACCGATTTGATCATGATTTTGAATAAAGATTACAAATTTGTCGCCGGGAATATTTGCGGAAGAAGCACCAAATTTCCTTTTCCGGAATTTGACCCATTCACCGCTGTGCACAAACCCTTCGTTATATGATTTTACCAGTTGTTCAATGGATCCGAAATCATAATAGCGTTGTTTGTCCGATGGATTGATTAAGATATATAAGGCATGATGAAAATCATCGAGCCATTGCGCATCAAATCCATATCCGCCCTGATCAGGATTTTTTATCACTTTTGGATTATTCAAATCACTTTCAGCGATTAAATAAAATTTTCGCCCGATTTTATCTTCAAGTTGTTTTGCTTTTTGATGCGCCAGTTCCCAAAAGTGAATTGCGCCAAAATCAAATACAGCATGTATGGCATCGCAGCGCAAACCATCAATATGATAATGTTCAAACCAGTAAACAATGTTGTCTGAAAAGTATTCACGAACACCATCACTCCATTCATCGTCGAAATTAATGGCATCGCCCCAGGGCGTATGGTACCTTCTTGTGAAATAGGGGCCGAATTGAGAAAAGTAATTTCCTTCTGGACCCAAATGATTATAAACAACGTCAAGAATAACTGCAATACCTTTTTGATGACATGCATTAACCAGGTTTTTCAACGCGTTGGGACCCCCGTATGAATTTTGAACAGCATAAGGATATGCGCCATCATAGCCCCAATTTCTATTGCCGGGAAATTGAGCAACAGGCATGATCTCTAATGCATTAATGCCAACGTCTTTCAATTCATCAAGCCGCGGAATGATTGCTTCAAATGTTCCTTCGGCAGTAAATGTTCCTACATGCAATTCATAAATGATCATTTGACTCAGTGGAATGTTTTTCCAATTGCTATCATTCCATTTAAAAGTAGAATGATCTATTGTTTGCGATGCCTTGTGAACACCCTCTGGCTGAAATTGTGATGCAGGGTCCGGAAAATCGTTTTCATTTTCTGGTTTAAAAAAATAGCGTAACTCTTTTTCTTTGGTTTCTACCTCAACTGAAAAATAACCTTCTTCATTTTTTTGCATGTGGAACTCCGTGTCAAACGGAGCCACTACATGAAGTTTCATTTGTTGCTTTTCAGGCGCCCAAACTGTAAAATGCCATGATGTATCTCGAAAAAAAGAGGAAAGCATTATTTAAAATTTTCAGTAAGTTCTATAATCATCCCTTCATCGCCACTGAGTTGTATTCTTTCACTTACCTTCGACCCAGTCAGTTCCGGCGAAGTACATAAAACGATTGTGCCATTGATCCGTTGTTGCAGAGTAAGATAGCATGGCCTATGACTTAAATTTAAAACTACCAGGAATGCTTTGTTGTTTGTTGCCTGTCGTATATAGGCAAAAGCCTGTTGATCTGAATGCACAGGTTTGTAATCACCCCATGTCAATGAGGATTCATCCCTTCGCAGTTGAATTAATTGGCGATAGAAATGTATAGTTGAATACTGATCAGCTTTTTGTGCTTCAACATTCAAACGCTGATAGTTTGAATTGATGCGCAGCCATGGCTTAATTGTAGAAAACCCCGCGTAATCACTATTGTCCCATTGCATAGGGGTGCGTGAAGGGTCACGACTCAAATTTTTGTCTGGCATGTTTAACCCTTGTGGATCCTGCACTTCATCAAAGGGAATAGGAACATCAGTCATTCCAATTTCATCTCCATAATAAATGGTCGGTGTACCTCGCAGAGTTAGCAGCATCATTGCAGCAACCTTTGCCTGTTGTAATCCAACGCGGCTGGTAATTCTGGGCTGATCATGATTTCCAAGTACCCAATTGGGCCAGGCATTGTGCGGAAGTGCTCCTTCGTACTCGGCAACGGCGGATGCTATTCGTTGTGCATCCCATGGCAACGAAAGCAACATGAAATTAAATGGCAGGTGTGCACCTTTATTGTCAATACCATAATAAGTAACCAATTTGTGAATGGGCAAATAAATTTCTCCAATCATCATCCTGCTTTCATAGCTGTCCAGCAGTCTTCGCATCTTATGAACGATATCATGCACTTCGGGTTGATCAGTTGAATAGACCGGCAATAATTGCTCATAAGTTGCCATGTGAGATTGGTAATCGGGATTGACAGGATTATCACGCAGTTGCTCATCCTTTATCATATGCCACATGACATCTACTCTAAACCCATCAACTCCTTTATCAAGCCAAAAACGCATCACTTCAAGCATGGCCTGCTGTACTTCAGGATTGCGCCAGTTCAAATCAGGTTGTTCCTTTAAAAATGCATGATAATAGTATTGCCTCGTTGTTTCATCCCATTCCCAGGCTGATCCTCCAAAAACACTCAACCAATTGTTAGGCTCACCGCCACGTGGCTTTGCATCTTTCCATATATACCAATCGCGTTTTGGATTTGTTCCCGATGATCGCGATTCTAAAAACCACGGATGTTTATTTGAGGTGTGATTGGGAACAAGGTCCAGGATGATCTTTATGCCTCTTTCGTGAGCGTCACGTAATAATGCATCAAAATCATTCTGGGTTCCAAATAAAGGATGAATGCCAGTGTAGTCAGAAATATCATATCCGAAATCAGCCATTGGTGAAGGATAAATCGGCGATATCCAAATTGCTGTGACACCAAGCCATTGCAGATAATCTAATCTTTGTCTAATTCCTTTGAGGTCTCCTATTCCGTCGTGGTTACTATCTTGGAATGATCGTGGATAAACCTGGTAAATAATTCCCGTCTGCCACCATAAGTGGTTATCATCATGCATTGGTCATAGCTTTTACTTCATCCTTTAATCTTGTATCCAGAAAAAAACTTTCTTCTTTCGAGGGAGCCCAGTTGATTTATTTTTTATTTTCTGTTTGCTGATCTGTATCTCTTGGTCTTTGCATTTTATCCATTTGTGCAGCCACGGTTGTTTCCGGCATAATATTACTCATGCCAACCATTACTTTGTTTTTAAGACCTGAAACAATTTTATCATCGCCTTTCATTAATGCTTCATATCCGTCTTTTGCAACCTGAACGGGATCAGATAATTTGGTATCCAAAATTTTCGATTCCTGCATCTCTGCTTTATTGAAAAAGTCTGTGTCTGTGGCACCTGGTTGCAAGGCTGTGATGGTTACTGCTGAATCTTTTAATTCACGTATGAGCGCCTCGGTAAAAGAAAGCACATAAGCCTTTGTTCCGTGGTATACGGCCTGCCATGGTCCTGGTAACTGAGACGCGATAGAGGCCAACTGTAATATTTTTCCTTCGTTACGTGCAACCATATCTTTCAAAAACAGGTAGGTCAGCGTAGTGAGTGATGAAACGTTTAATTGAATAATATCCAGTTGTCTCTGTATATCAGATTCAACAAACAATCCATATTGTCCTTGTCCGGCATCATTCACCAATACATCTACCAGAATGTTTTTACTGCTTACCTCATTATACAATTCAAAAGCTGCATCTTTTTGAAAGAGGTCTTTCGCAATTGGGATAACATCGATTCCAAACTGCTGTTTAAATTGTGCAGATTGTTGCTGAAGATCTTCTTCAGTTCTTGCAACAATGATGAGGTTGTAGCCATCCTCCGCAAAAAGTTTTGATAATTCGTAACCAATTCCACTGGTTGCACCTGTAATCAGTGCGTACCGGTTGTTTTGTGCTTCTGCCATAAAAATGATTTTGAATCTTTTTATTTACAGAATAAGTGCCAGAAACAAAATTTAAAGGGCTCACCTGTTTTGAATACGTGTACGGCGTCAATTTTTTCATTACTTAATAAAAAGAGATGTAACGTACTGACAATTTCATCACCAGAGGCATCAATACTAAAGCCTCATGCCAATACATAATATCAATACGCATTATTGGCGTAAGGTTCGTAATGTAATGGAATACCGCATTTGTTTTACGGCTGGAATGCTATGTTCCCATTCACTTCTTGCAACTCCCTTTATAATATAAAGAGATCGTTGTTTTACCGGGAATGAAATAATGGCATTACGGGTTTGCTTTTTCTTATCGTATGGCCTTAGTCTGAATATGCAGTCAGAAAGAAGTGATATCCCCACAATGACATCAAATGGGGGAGCGTCTCTATGCCAGTTAATAACAGAACCAACAGGGTATTCGGTAACCAACAATTCCGCAAATTCTTTTTTGGGAATTTCAATTCGATCCGCAACTTTTTGTATTAAAAAATCAAATTCCGGTGGTATTTCCTTTCCCCTGGAAAGTTTGCGTTTGTCAAAACTCAAGTCATAACCAAAGCTGGATACTTTACGTTTTGCTTCAAAACCCTGGAAAACGAGGGGATGTAATTCTATCTCGGCTATGTCTGTTAACAATTGCTCTTCCTCTTCAATAGTTAAAAAATCCCCATCGTAATGGAAGCCCTCGGGTAGGAACAGGTCTGGAAACAGGGTTGTCATGTTTGAAGGAATTCAAAAAACCTGCTACAATAGGTTCACGATAAAAAATTTGGTGCGGTTGGGTTACTTTTCAACAAATCCGGAATTAATACCAAACAATTTTTAAAAATTAAAACCTTAATCATGAAGCGGATTTTCGTAATTTTTGCACTGGCTGGTTCTTTAGTAGCATGTAATAACTCAGCAGACTCAACAGAACAAACAAAGGACTCTATTGATTCTTCAGCAACTGAAAAGAAAGAAATGATTGATTCCAGTGCAGAGCAAAAGAAAGACATGGTTGATTCTTCAGCAGAACGTAAAAAAGACGCGGTTGACCGTGCTGATACTCTAAAAAAATAAAAATGTCTAAATAGTTTTTCTTAGGTCTGCAATCGCAGACCTTTTTATTTTAATACATGTTCAAAATAAAAGGCTGGATAGAGATCCAGCCCGTGATTATCCAATTCCTTTGAAATGTATAAATTGAAGGGCAAATTATAAACCAAACTCTTTTATTGGGTGCCAGCGCTTTCTTCCCTTTTTTTTGTAGAACAAATGAGTAAATATTTCATCAATGGATGACCCTGTTTGGCATTGTATTGTATTATAGTTCGGGAAAAGAACGGTTATGCCCAAGAGCGGTCCTATTATAATAATTGAAGATGATAAAGATGACCAGGAATTACTGAACGAGATTTTTCTAGAATTGAAAGTTCCAAATATTGTCAGGTTTTTTAGTTCCTGCGTTCAGGCTTTCGATTATTTAATCACAACTATCGAAAGACCTTTCTTAATCATCTCAGACATCAACCTTCCTGCAATGACGGGTTTGGAACTGTGTCGCAGAATATATGAATACGAACCATTAAAGAAGAAGACAATTCCGTTTATATTTCTTACAACAACAAACGATCAACTGGTAATTACAAAAGCATATGAAATGTTTATACAGGGTTTTTTTGTAAAGCCTTCCAGTATAAATGAATTGAAAGACACCATCAGGATGATTGTTGAGTATTGGAAATTTTCGCGGTACCCCTATTAATGGAACCATAATAATTAGGACAAAAAAAACCGTTATAAAGAAGGTAATAATTTTTTAACGTACCGGTCTTATTTCGGTTTATTCCTAAACTTAGTACATTATTGTTTACATGTCGCACCCCGGGTGATACACCAGTCATTTTTAAATGCTATGCGTAGCAACAAATGACCAACTTGTAAACGGAATCTTGTTAAAAATGAAATCATATCATTCCGGTAGTTTGTTTGAATTAATCATAGCCAAACTCTTATCATCATTAGGGAATAAAAAATCAACAATTGAGACCACTTTATCAATAGCCGCATTGGATTTTTTTCATTCAGTTTATGAAATAGTAATATGAATGGTACAGGTAAGAGCATCTGCTGCGAAGGTTGTCAATGCATCAGCTTTGGCATGATGTTATAATGTTTATAGAATCGGTTACGATATGAAAAAAATTACAGTTCTTATTGCAGTAAATTTTATTTTGATATCAGTTTTAGTGGCACAAAACGGTGATTTCCAATTACAAAATTTACAAAATCGTTCATACATAAAAGTTGCAGCCGATTCTTTATTAATAGGAAACGGGATCAGGAACTTTCTTATAGGTAAAAATTACAGAGAAGAATGGACCACACCAGTTGAGGTACCCGTTTTAAATTTTGCAAAAGATTTTGGTGGACTTACGCCGCAAAAGGAAGGTGGAGGTAAACAAACCCATACGCTGCATATTAAAGATGGCAGTGGTCGAGACTGGGTATTAAGATCTGTTCAAAAATTTCCTTCAAAGGTGATTGCACCAGAAATGAAAGGAACTGTTGCCGAGATAATAGTTAGTGATGGCATCTCTGCTTCCTATCCCTATAGTGTTTTATCTGTTGGTACATTAGCCAGGGCATCGGGTGTACCATATTTGCCGAACACAGTTGTATACATTCCAGACGATCCGGCACTTGGAGAATTTCGTGACACTTATAAAAATTCTCTGGCTTTGCTTGAATTGAGAGGAAGTGAAGAAACCAAGACATATGATACACAGGAAATCATTCCTGAATTAATTAAAAACAATAAAAAAACTGTCAATCAGGAAGCCATTTTAAGAGCAAGATTGCTTGACAATTTTGTTATGGATTTTGACCGGCATGAAGGGCAGTGGGTGTGGACGGAAAAAGATTCAGCAGGCAAAAAATTGTACTCTCCAATTCCGAAGGACCGTGACCAGGCACTTTTTAAAGGCGATGGTTTTCTTATCCGAAAATTGAGTGGCATGCCATCACTTGGACAATTACAGGGGCTAAAAGCAAAACCTAAAAATATTCTCACATTCAATTTTGCCGCCCGAAACTTTGACGACCTTTTTCTGAATGAACTGGACGAAAGTACATGGAGTAAACAGATTGATGATTTTCTTTCTACCATGTCCAATGAAATTATTGATACTGCATTAAGCAGGCAACCCAGGGAAATTCAAAAATACCAGGCCAGAGATATTGCAGAAATTCTGAAGAAGAAGAGAACATCCTTTAAAGAAGATATGATGCGTTATTATCGCTTTATTTCGAAGAACGTGCCAGTATTGGGAACAAATGATGCAGATGTTTTTGTAATTAGTAAAGACCAAAATGGAAATATAAATGTGGCGGTGAAAAATTTAAACGATTCAACAATTACATACAAACGGACCTTTGATGCTGCTACAAAAGAAATAAGGATTTATGGATTAGAGGGTGACGACAAATTTATAGTTAACGAAATACCCGGTACAACCAAAATACGATTGATAGGCGGACCCGGCCAAGATGTATTTACCAATACAGCCAAAGGGCGAAAGGCATTGGTTTATGATGTTTCGTTTGAAAACAATAAGGTGTCCGGTAGGGTTAAGAAAAAAATTTCATCCGATCCATTAAATAACGAATACCAACGCATCAATTCCGAATACAACTCCTCGTCGATAGGCGTTGCTCCTGAGTATTCACGCGATGGAGGTTTGTTTTTGGGATTGCATTACACAGCCATAAAAACCGGCTTTAGAAAAGAACCGTATGCCAGCAGGCATTTCGTTTATGCTACCAAAGCATTGACTTCGTCGGCATGGCACTTGCGTTACGATGCAGACTTCATGAAAATTGGGAGAAAAACGGACCTTCTTTTCAGAAGCGATGCAAAGCTGCCTACTGTTAGAACACATTTCTTTGGATATGGCAACAACACTGTTTTAAGTAAAAATATACAAGCTGACTATTATAAAATTGAGTACCCTTTAATTGAGGCGTCATTAATGGTAACACATTCAATTGCGCCATGGATTCAACTAAGCTACGGCCCGTTGGTGCAGTACTTCAACCTTCAGCCGGAAAAGAATGAGAACTACTATGTTACTTCCATACATTCTCCGGAAGATGACATTTACGGTTCGAAATGGTATACAGGTGGCCAGGCAAGAATAACGATTAATACGAAAAACAGCGATCTGATACCGACAAGAGGTATTTATTTCAATACCTATGCAAAAGCTTATACCGGTATCAATGAAAATACCAACAACTTCACCCAGGCCGGTGCTGATTTTTCTTTATACTCAGATTTTCTTTACAGGAAACATATTGTATTTGCAACCGCCTTCGGCGCTCATCGCAATTTCGGTAAGTTCGAAATTCCACAGGCACAATATCTTGGTTTCAAACAAAATCTTAGAGGTTACAGGTTTCAACGATTTGCCGGCGAAGCAAGAGCATATAACAATACCGAATTGCGATTCAATTTTGGGGATGTAAATCTTTATTGGTTCAAGGGCCCTGTTGGTGTGATTGCTTTTCACGACGCGGCACGGGTTTGGGCTGATGGTGAAGATTCAGATACCTGGCATACGGGTTATGGCGGCGGCTTTTGGATCGCACCATTTAAAAAGCTTGTTTTAACAGGAATGATTACTTCTTCCAAAGAGGAGAATATATTACCGATGTTAATTTTTGGATTTCAATTTTAAAAAGTCAGTATGAAGATCTTATTATTTTGTTTGTTATTGCCTGTTCTTTCACTGGGGCAAACAATACATATAAAAGACGATAAAATTGTTTATGAAGGCAAAGAGAAGATGGCATCCCCACCCCTTGAAATTTTCAACCGGGTAGAAAACGCACTACCTAAAATCGTGGATAGCTTTCACCAGGATGAAATATCGGATCATTCAATCAAAGGGAGGGGAGAGCTGAAGTTGACAACTCCTCATCATTTAATTCGTACGGTCACCTATTCCATTAAAATAAATACCACCGATAGTGGTTATGAATATTTAATAGATAGTGTGAGTTTTAAAGAACAGGAGCGGGGCGAAAAAGCAGTTACAAAACCATCCGAAGAAGTATTGAAGGATATGGAGGAAACCGGCAAGATTGTAGGAGATACTGAAAAAATATTGAACGAGACTGACATGAGAATTCAAAAATTATTAGCCATCCTCAAAAAAGAAATAAATCAAGGCTAAGGCCTAACCCTTAGGTCTCGTTTATACTATATCTTACTGATTTTAGTAAACTGAAATTTGCTTGCATTTGCCTGCTAATGGTATTATTTTAAAGTTTCGTAATCCGTATCTATTGAAGGATCTGATCCGTTCAATAGTCTTATCCCTCCGGCAACGGGGGGATTTTTATTAGTGGGAATTATTTTCACTCATGCCCATTCCCTGCATGGTATTTTTCTTTCCTGTTTGATCCAGGGCTGCTCGTAAACCTTTCGCCAATTGTTCAGCATTGCCCACACCCCAGTAGTGAAGAAAAAAAATGCGGGGTTGTTCATTTACCATATGGTTGTGAACTGCTACAACTTCAATTCCATTTTCAATTAAACTTTTGATAACAGGTGCCACTTCATCCTGGGTCATTGTGAAATCGCCGGCAACCGCTGCATGATCCGGAGTTCCCTGGAAAGCGGCCCATGTATTAAACCCCATGAAACTTGTAACAGGTATTCCATGTTCCCTTAATTGCACGTCCGGACGACCGATGGTGTATTTATAAACACCCTTATTTATCTCTCCTTTATATTGAAGTATTTTGTCTAATTCTTCTGTATTCAATGAGTTGGGTATGGATTCCGAAGATGCATTTCCTCTTGATGGATCATTGCCTCTTGTTTCCTTTATCTGATCCAAAACAGTTTTTACTTTATTGGCTACGGATTCAGTGGCCCCTGATCCGCCAATGTGCATGTAGATTACATTTGGATGATTTCTTATAAAATGATTGTGAATGGCAGTGATGGTCAGGCCTTGTTTTATCGCTGCCTGTTGTACTGGTTTTAGATCATTTTCTGTAAGAACAAGATCGCCCATTATCATAGAGCCATTTGGCGAAGGAGCAAAATCGATCCAGGTACTAAGTCCCATTGCAGGTATAATTTTAAACCCATCGACCTCAATGCTCAAATCATTCTGCGGAACAGTGATCTTGTATTCTCCGTTATTTGATTTTCCCTTCATGCCCATAATTCGTTCGATCACCAGGGTGTCGAGAGGAGCAATCGTTTGCATGCGAACAGAATTGACATCCACGTTTTGTGTTTTTGTTTTGGGCTTTTCTTCTTTTGGTTTTTGATTTTGTTGAGCAAAAAGAAAAAAGTTGGGAAGAACTCCAATTAAAATATAAGCGAAGCGAATAGAATGTTTCATAATTATATGGTTATGTCATTTCAAAATTACGACAACACCCAAAGTGCAAATGATGGTTATTTTTTGATTTAAAAGTTAAAGTACCGGAAAAACTGTTATTGATAATGAAAGGGATAAGAGCATCAACTGAAATTATAACTGAGTTAGTACCGTATTTTCTGCAAAAAACTTTTTTTATGATGTTGATAAATTACGCATTGAACAAAATATGCAGCAAATACAGCGTAAGTTAATATGTTAATAACCCAACTGTGGTTGCGTTTGTGCGAGCAGGTGTTGGATTGTATTGTATTGTGTACCTAACTTACATCATCAGAAAGAAAATCCAATAACTTGTGACCGTCCATTGAAAAAACTAATTAAGCCACCAATTCCTTGAAGACCTTAGAGCTTCTGTTTCTGCAGAAGCTTTTCTGTTTTTAATACCTCGCGTAACGGTCTTCTTTTGCAGTTATGGTTGTCAATTTAAAATCTACATGGTCGGCAAACTTATGGTCTGGTGCCGCCATTGAAGCTTTTGACCCAGGGGCCACATTACTGAAATAAATCAATTTCTTTTCCAGCAGCTCATTGTTTTCATTGTAATAGCTTACACTCACTGATGCTGCCTGGATGGTTACATTGCTTCGGTTCTTTAAAGTGATCTTTAAATTCTTTACACCCATCATCCAGTTATCCGGGGCATTGGACGAAAGGTCAACCTGCTCTATCAAACTTGCTGTACTAATTTCGTTTGCACCGGAATGAACATCAGGTTTGTCAGCTTCATCCCGCCTTGTGGCCTGCCTGTTATTAGCCGGCTTCGGATCTTCCAAAATCGGGGCATTAGTACTGGCTTCTTCTTTTTTCTCTTTCTTTGAGAAAATTCCTTTCAGCACTTCTCCCAATTTTTTCTTCTTTTCTGCCGGAGCAGTTTGTTTTGGCTGCTGCCTTTCACCTGGTTGTTTTACAGCGGCTTCATTATCATCCTGGATATTGGGATTGGTTTTTTCAACAGGCATAGAATTCTGAGCATCGGGAACGGACGAATTGGTTTGGTTGGGGGATACGGTTATGCGGTTTTTCGTTTTTATATTTTTTGAATGTTTTGTCTCAAGAATGGTTGCATTACCGGATGGGTCAACAGGCATGTTTTGTTGTTCCGAAACTTCTTCTTTCTTTTTTTCTTCAGAAACCATT
>Ga0182009_10000198_pt1 | contig 11916 bp, 12 predicted proteins | sample Sormic07211187_1_FD_161052 | JGI IMG/M metagenome (GOLD analysis project Ga0182009, IMG submission 161052) | Bulk soil microbial communities from the field in Mead, Nebraska, USA - 072115-187_1 MetaG | ecosystem: Environmental > Terrestrial > Soil > Agricultural land > Bulk soil | place: USA... | reverse complement strand
AGAGTCGAGAGTTGGCTCCTGGGTGGTTTGAATTTTCAGATCGAACATCACCTTTTCCCTCGCGTATGTCACGTCAATTACCCTGCCATCTCAAACCTCGTCGAACAGACCTGTCGTGAGTTTGGATTGAGATATGGTGAGCACCCTTCCTTTCGTGCGGGGCTCTCGTCCCATTTCCGCTGGTTGCGCCGCATGGGGGCGCGAACCGCAGGCGGCTCGCAGTTACTCATTGCCCCAGGACATGGACCAGCAGCGTGAAGTCAGGAGCGTGTTGTTATGAGAGTTTTGTTAATCAATCCGGAGTTTCCCGATACTTATTGGAGTTTTCGACACGCGCTGCCATTCGAGGGTAAGCGATGCGCATTTCCACCACTGGGGTTATTAACCGTTTCTGCGTTACTACCGCTGGACTGGGAGCGGCGACTGATTGATCTAAATGTGGAGTTGCTAAAGGCCGCCGACATTGAATGGGCCGACATGGTATTCGCCACGGCAATGCTGGTGCAAAAGGATTCGCTGAAGCAAGTCGTGAAACGCTGCAAGTCATTGGGGAAACGCGTTGTTCTTGGTGGACCATACGTCACAACGACGATCGAGGATCTGCCAGATGCGGATCACATTTTTGTCGGAGAAGCGGAGACTACATTGCCGCAATTCGTTAAGGACCTGGCGGCGGGATGTGCAAAACGGCGCTATCAGGCACTGGAACGGCCACCGCTTACGGTGACTCCTGTCGCCCATTTTCACCTGGCGAATTTGAAGCGCTACAGCGCGATGAGCGTGCAATATTCACGCGGTTGCCCGTTCTCGTGCGAGTTTTGCGACATCATTGAAATCTATGGCCGTGTGCCACGAACTAAAAGTAATCAACAAATGCTGGCTGAGTTTGAGGCATTGAGGGATCTCAACTGGCGCGGCACCGTTTTTATCGTTGACGATAACTTCATCGGCAACAAAAAGAATGTCAGGCTACTGCTGCCCGAGCTCGCAGAGTGGCAGAAACGAAATGGCTATCCTTTTTCTCTGCTGACGGAATCAAGCGTGAATCTGGCAGACGATGAGCCGCTCCTCGACGATATGCGGGAAGCCGGCTTTAGACGCGTATTCCTTGGCATCGAGACTCCGGTAGAAGAGAGTTTGAAAGAAGCTCAGAAGTCACAAAACCGAGGTAACTTGCTCGAATCAGTGAAAAAGATTCAGAGTTATGGTATGGAGGTGATGGCTGGCTTTATCGTTGGCTTCGACAATGATCCCGAGGACATTTTTGAGAGACAGATCGACTTCATCAGAAAAAGCGCGATCCCGCTAGCGATGGTCGGCCTGCTTAACGCGCTTCCTGATACGCAGTTATGGAAACGGCTGGAGCGAGAGGGACGGCTATTAGGAGAAGCTTCAGGAAATAATACTACCTGCTCCTTGAACTTCAAGACCCGCATGGATCCGGCTATGCTGATTCAGGGCTATCAATCGATCATGCAGACGATTTACTCCCCGCGTGAATATTATCAGCGGGCGCTTGACTCGATGAAACGAACGGCTCAGCAGTTTGTAGAGCCCCAACACTACAATGTCGTTAGCGCTGTCACGGCATTCGCGCGCGTGATGCTCAAGCTGGGAATAGTTGATGGTGAGCGCAAAGAGTTCTGGCGCTTCTTTACTCAAGCGCTGGTAAAGCATCACGACAGGCTTGCCGAAACGCTGCGGCTGGCCGCAATGGGTTACCACTTTCGGAAGTTGAACGACGCATATAGCGAACCCACTTTACAAACCAGTTGAAGCTTAGTCGCTATTTAGTGATTTACTTATAGTTGACATACACGCCTTTACGCCGTAGGGTCATTGTGAACCGAGAGTCGCTTACTCCTTCTCAGCTCCTTCTGGAATTCCTCCAGATCACCTGAAGTCAACAGCAAAAACAAATCGGCGAGCAAGAAAACATCTGGACGACAGGTAACCTATGAAACTCAAAGATGGTAGTGCAGCCGGGGAGTTCAACTGCAGAGGCAGCAGACACGGTTTAGAAAAGGAAGGAAGACTTAATGTTTAATCGTTACACAAATGAGCGCCGCATTGTTCATCCACTAGGAATAACGGCCAAGCTTCAACCACAGTGATTTGAAAATGATAATTTGTGAATTATGTTCGCATTACACCCTTACTGGTGAATGTACAATCGGCCTCCGCATACCGAAGAGCATGAGTTGCCCTGGTTTTAACCCGACCATGGAAAAATTCTGCTCTGATCCAAAGGACTTCGTGAATGAAAGACAGATCATCGATATGGCTACGTTTTTTGGAATGAAAGGGACCGAACTCAAAAAGGTCAAGCTCATGGCTTCGCGGGAGGAAACCGCTCGGCTGTAAAACCTCCGTCGGAACAGAGTGTTCCGACAGCGTCAGAGCCCGTGAGCCTTAGCTTCGGATCGTCTGATCCTCGCAATGACCTCGTAGGCCTTATCGATAGCAAGACTTCTTACCTGCGAAAGGGGATGATCCTGCTTCTCGGTAAACACAACAACGTTAACCACAGGAGCGGTTGTATCATGATCGTCGCGAAACTCGACGTGTACCTCCAAGGGCTTATCTTCATGAGGGACGATCTTGTTGACTGTTATTTTCATAGTATCTTCCTTGGTCCTGCCGCACTCGAGTGGACACGCTTTCAAGAAGTTTATTCAGACATAACAAGCTTTTGGGCAGCACCGCTGCGGGAACGCGAGCGCGCAGTGCGGTTTGTATAGGCGAGGTCGTCTATGTGCCAGGGTGTGGATTGTCCGTCACGGCGAATATTGCCGGCCCCATCGGACTCGTAGGTGTATGGGCCGAAGAATTCCCAGTCTGTAGGTGTGTAGAGAACATAGCCGCCGCGGAAAACCGCATGTGCCACTAACTCTCCTCGTTCCGACGGTAGGGCATAAATGCCCGCCTCTTTTAGTTGCTGCATAGGTTCTCTTTTGCTGTTTTCCAGTTAGGCGCAGCGTACGCTGCTCTAGCACATATGTCAAACGTGAAATATAGTGTGAGTAAGCAATATATTTCGTATATGGTAAACACGCTGTACGCAGGGAGGCGCGATAATTGAGAGATTCGCCACTCCGCCTCTGATGTTTATTTCGTTCAGCGCAGCCTTGCCTCTGTTCAAGATATATCCTGCATTTGACATATAGTGTTTTGCCCGGCGTAACGTTCTTGTGAACCGAGTCTGGCTTACTCCCTTCTCAGCTCCTCTGGAATTAAAACCGGATCTCCTGAACGTCAACAGCCACCAATCGAGGAGCAGGAAAAAATGTTCGGACGAGAAGTCACTATGAAACTCAAAGCCAATGCGGCTGTGGAGCTAACTCGGATCAAGCTGCCATGAAGTCGATAGATTTCCAGTACGCACCCCCGTGCGCGTGATGTCCCCCACTTTTAGCAGGAACCTCTTATGAAAATTATCATCGTAATAACTGTCGTGGAAACTTTAATGCTCACGTTGTGGCTGGCCTATTCGCATGACCGACGTCGCAAGTCGAATTTACGGATCGCTCTCGGTCGACCTGGTCCCACTTTCGATCATCGTGACAGTAGTTTGTTGTCACCAAGTCCGGGGCATTGGTCAACTATTAATGATCACAAGTACAGGAGCAACAGGACAGATGGCTCATGAACGCTTCGGTCCCAATAAGCAAAGAAGTAGCTGCTTTCGTTCATCGAGCGTTAGCGCGCAAGTCTCATGAGGTGATGTATAAGAAATGGTCCAAAGAGGACTAAGTATTACAGGTGCAGGCATGAAGAGCTTTTATGCAATGCGACGGGCAAATGGTGATTGGTTTGCTGTTGACGATAATGGTCATGTTCGCATGCCCATTTTTAAGAGCAGCGGCGACGCGATGATAGCCCGCTCGCGCGACAACGGAGTTTGATGAGACCATAAACAATAAGCAGATTTCTGTCGGCCTCGCCACAAAACTACATTTTCACGCGGGAGATACCTGATGAATCCACGATAGTTTAATTCTTGACTTTCCATATTTAGGGAATACATTCTTTGTCGTTCTTGCAGCTTAGAAACTTAGGTACAGAAGATCCCTCTTTCGCCAAATACTCCCTTTGGCCGTTATGAGATCCGCTCGCTGCTCGGCGTGGGCGGCATGGGTGAGGTGTATTTAGCTTATGACTCGCACATGCGACGACAGGTGGCCATCAAGTTACTGCAAACTGAACTGACCGAGAACAAAGTCCGCCTCGTACGTTTCGAGCGCGAGGCTTACGCCGCCTCCAGTCTCAATCATCCCAACATAATGACGATCTATGAGATCGGAGAGCAGAACGGCAAACACTTCATCGCCACGGAGTACGTTGAAGGAGAATCTTTGCGCCAACACATGACGCGCTCGCGAATGGAATTACGAGAGATGTTGGCAATCGTCAGCCAGGTGGCCGACGCTCTATCTGCGGCCCACCAAGCCGGGATCATCCATCGCGACATCAAACCTGAGAACGTCATGGTGCGACGCGATGGCTATGTCAAAGTGCTTGACTTCGGCCTGGCAAAGCTCGCCCAGGAAACGAAAGTTGACGACGAGCTCAGTACAGAAGCGCCAACAAGAGGTGCACCCGTTCATACTGAGCCCGGATTGGTTATGGGCACGGCTCACTATATGTCGCCGGAGCAGGCTAGAGGTCTCGAAGTGGATGCCCGCTCAGACATCTGGAGCTTGGGAGCGACGCTTTATGAGATGGTTGCGGGCAAGAGACCATTTGAGGGAGCAACGACCACCGACGTCCTCGCGAAGATCCTTCATCGTGAGCCATCGTCGCTGCTTCTGTACCAATCACAATTGCCTGCGGAACTGGAACGCATTGTCGAGAAAGCGTTGGCGAAGGAATGTGAAGAGCGTTATCAAAATGCGAAAGATCTGAGCGTCGACTTGAAACGTCTGAAGCAGCGTCTCGAACTTGACGCGGAACTGGAGCGCAGCATCACGCCTGAAGAGGAAGCGCGAAGGACAGGAGCACGAGCAAGGGCGACCATCACGACGATGAGCTCAAAGACAATCGCGACGAACAAAGCCGTTAGCGCAGATCATACTGTCTTGAGCGCCGAGTATGTCGTTAATGAGATTAAGCAGCATAAGGGAGCGGCCGTTCTTGTCTTAGCGACGATTGTTCTGGCCATCCTTGCGGCGCTCGTCTACTACCGTTATTCAAGCACACCAACAGCTCCTATCTCTTCTGTGGCTGTTCTGCCTTTCACCAACCAGAGTGGTGATCCGAATACGGACTATCTTTCGGACGGCATCAGTGAAAGTCTCATCAACAACCTGTCGCAATTGTCCTCCTTGAAGGTTATCTCACGAGGATCGGTATTCAAGTACAAGGGTAAGGAAGTCGATCCACAAGAGGTCGCTCGCGCGTTGGGTGTGCAGGCTATTGTGACGGGCCGTGTAATGCAGCGCGGCGATCAGTTGCAGGTAAGTGCAGAGTTGGTGAACGTGTCAGACAAAACGCAGATGTGGGCGAGCAATTCAATCGCAAAGTGACGGACACACTTGCGGTGCAAACAGAGATTTCACAGCAGATTGCCGAGAAACTGCGGCTGCGGTTGACGAACGCAGAGCAGCAGCAACTAGTCAAAGACACCAAGGTTAACCCTGAGGCTTATGAACAATTGTTGAAAGGTCGCTTCTACCGTCAGAAGGCGCCTTCGAGAGACAACCTGACGAAAGCGATAGAGAGTTTCAATCAGGCAATTGCCGTTGACGATAAATACGCGCTTGCCTATGCCCTGCTCAGCAGGACCTATCGCCAAATGGGAGCCAATAGTTATCTCGATCCAAAAGAGGCGATGCCGAAAGCGGAGGCAGCCGCTAGAAAGGCATTGGAATTGGATGAGGGTCTCGCCGAGGCACACTATGCCATGGCCTACATCAAGCAAGACGTTTGGAACTGGGTCGGCGCGGAACAAGAATTTAAGCGCGCAATTGAGTTAAGTCCGAGCACGGCAGGGGCGCACAGCGAATATGCGCAGTTTCTCAGCGTGATGGGTCGGCATGACCAGGCAATCACCGAAATCAAACGGGCGAGAGAGCTTGATCCACTCTATATACCCTGGAACGTGAAGCTCGGTTACATCTATTATTTCGCACGCCAGTACAGTCAGGCTGTCGAGCAATTGAAGAAGACGCTGGAGATGGATAAGAGCTATGGGAATACACACACTACACTTGGCTATACCTACAACGCGATGGGGCAGTACAAGGAGGCAATCGCCGAATTGGAGGAGTCTCTCCGGCTGAAGGGGGATAATACCAGTGACCGGTGTTTTCTCGGTTACGCTTTGGCGAAGGCAGGTCGGCGTAACGAAGCGGAGGCGATTATAAAACGGTTGGAAACAACGAAAGAATATGTGTCATCTTCGGAGTTAGCGATACTTTACGTCGGGTTGGGAGAAAAGGAACAGGCACTATCAGCGCTTGAGCGGGCCTATGCAGCGCACGACCCACAGATGCAATTCCTCGGCGTTGCAACGGAATACGACGCTGTGCGCTCTCAGCCACGCTTTCAGGAACTCATTCGCAAAGTCGGCCTGCCTCAGTGATCATCCGCACCTTTACCGCACTTGTTCTTTAGCTTGCCTCCCTTAAGACGAAGGTTTGCAGCGGCCCGGATCAGCGACTCTGAAGATCACCGCCATGAAGATATAACTTAATTTTTCCAGGGTACTTCGAATTGTACCAGTCGGTAATACTTCCGGTTAGTAATGCAATAGGGGAAGCTGATGTCGTTCGCTTTGTAAAGCTAGCTGATAGCTCGCTAGCGTCCGGGTTCGCGACGAGAAAAATGATCAGTACCCCATTCCTTCTGCGGCAGCTGGTCGAGTACGTTACCGATCTTGTGGAACTAGCAACATTGACATTTTGTGTGCGGCCAAATTTCCGACAAAGCCGCCCTTAAACGTAAGTTGCAAATTCCAACTGGTCAGCTACTGAAGATTCGTTCGGTTAAACTCCAAAGTCATCGTTTCAAGTCTGCCGTCCAGTTGATGACAAGGGTGATGGGTGAGGGGGCTTTCTGTTCTACCGCAGTATTGATGAGGAAACGCTGACCGTTGGCCGTCACATCATACTTGTCGCCTGTCACGCCACGGACCTCGAACAGTGGTCGTATTGCGCCGACATCCAAACTCGCCCGTTGAACATTGACCTCCGCCGCCATCAACTTATTATTCGATGCCTGATAAAAAATCTCTTTCCCATCGCGCCGCCATTTCGGCAATTGACCGCCTGAGCTCGAGATCTGCCGCTTGCCTCCGGGTCCTGGAAAAGGCACCACATAAATCTCATCTTTTCGAGATTCATCTGAGATGTAAGCGATCCAGCGTCCGTCCGGAGAGAATTGGCCCGCACCCTCGGCGAACTCAGTTTGTAAAAATGGAAACGGCTTCCGATCTCCAGACAGTGGTAAGACCCACAAATCAGATTTCGTTTTAGGATCAACGGTCCGGTAGAGGAGGAATCGCCCGTCCGGAGAGAAACTGGTCGGAAATTTATCAAAGCCAGTCTCCAGAAGTAGTTCATCGTTGCCGCTCCCGCCCGCGACTTTTTGGTAGAGATCAAAATGGCCCTTGCGGTTCGAGGCGAAAACAATGCTGCTCCCGCCGGGCGACCACACCGGAGAGCTTTCGTCTGCCGGATCGACGGTAAAGCGAGTCCTGAGACCGCGCGCCAGCTCGTAGAGCCAAACGTCTTGATTCCCGTTGCGCGGGTCAACAATGGTAACCGCCACTCTCTTCCCATCGGGTGAAAGCTGCGGAAAATAATAAATGGCCTGATCGCCGAGTGCCCCAAGCTGTTTGCCGTTGCGGTCGAACCAGGTGAGCTGCGAGCCCCCGCTCACAGAACCGGTCAGGTAAACCATGACACCCTTCTCCGAGACGGCAAACATTCCGTAGGACATGGATGGTACGGATTGCACTTGTCTGGCAATCGGAAAAGCATCTCCCGACGTTACAAGACGGTCGGGGTCGAACGCCTGGGCCATCAGAGTCCCCTCGCGCACGAAGAGCAAATACCCTTCGGCGTAGGCTACATTCGAACTGACGCGCACCAGCAGTTTGCTTTCTTTCGATGCGAGGGACGCAACGTAAATCGCTGTGTCGCTTTCGCCGCTGGTGATGCCTCGGCGGAGATAAAGAAAGTGCTGACCGTCGGGAAGAAAGTAAGGCCAGCGATCAGTCATCTCACCTCGCGCCTCATCGCGCTTCGTGACTGGGCTGGGGATGCCGCCCGAAGCAGATATCTGCTGTAGCGCACCTGCAGCGGCGGGGGCATAGATGATTACGCCATCTCTGTTCCAAGCGCCGCCACGAGCCATGGGGGCATCGGCAAGCGTGAGCGTGGGCCCGCCCGCAGCTTCGATCTTTTTCAGCTTCCCGTCCGCGAAAAATCCGAGAAAGCGGCTGTCTGGTGACCAGAATGGGAAATAAGCACCGTCGGTGCCCGCGAGCGCTTGCGCCGACAGCGCATCGAGCGGACGAACCCAAAGGAAACTCTTGCCTTCCTCAGTGGTGGCGGTGAAAGCCAGATAACGACCATCGGGTGAAACGGTGAGATTGCTTGCATAGCTGTCGGTGATATTAAGGCTCGTCTTGTCTGGCGGCAGAATGAAAGAGCGGACGGAGCGAACTTCGATCGGAGCACGCCGGAAATACACAATAGCCAGGACCAGCGTCACCACCACGAGCACTGCCATCGCCGCTATCCAACCAAGATACGACCGGGTCTTCGTGCTAGGGGCTGACACTTCGCTCGGCGTCTGTTTGAGATCCTCGACGTCGAGTAGCAAGTCTTTGACTACTTGATAGCGTCGCTCGGGGTCTTTGCGAAGCGCCCGGCTAATAATGTGCTCAAGTTCGCGCGGCACTTCATCGGGGAGACGGGGCGGTTCAATTTTCAGAACCGCCGCGATTACATCGCTTGCTGTCTGACCCTCAAACGGTGCGCGTCCCGTGAGCATCTCATAGAGCACCACACCCAAGCTGAAGATATCTGTTCGCGCATCTACCTCTTGCCCTCGCGCTTGCTCTGGCGACATATATCGCGCAGTCCCCATTACCATTCCGGTGTCAGTCTTCATCTGGGCCCTCGTAGGCGCCTCTGAACTAGGACTTGCCGCGGATAATTGAGTGAGTTTAGCTAGACCAAAGTCGAGTACTTTAATCAGTCCATCAGGCCGTAGCATGATATTTTCCGGCTTGAGGTCGCGATGGATGATGCCCGCAGTGTGGGCCGCGGCCAAGGCGGCAGCGACTTGAGTAGCGACATCGAGCACGACTGCCAAGTTCATTTGCTCAGTTGCCATCCGCTGGCGCAGCGTTTCGCCGGCAATGAACTCCGTGACAATAAAGTTCAGCCCGTCTACTTGTCCGATCTCGTGAATGGTGATGATGTTTGGATGATTTAGGGCGGAAGCAGCTTGGGCTTCTTGCTCAAACCGTCGCAACCGATCCGGGTTCGCTGTGAGTTCCGCAGGCAGCAGCTTGAGCGCGACCTTACGCTTGAGCAGCGTGTCTTCCGCGAAATAGACTTCACCCATACCGCCCGAGCCCAGCATCGAGAGTACCTGGTAATGGCCTAGCTGCTTGCCAACTAACAAGAGGGATTCATCGTCAACCAGCATCTTTGCGGCATCCTTCATCGCGCCTGCCTCGAGGAAACTTCCGGCCCCGTCTTCAGCCGCGAGCAGCGACTTCACTTCTCGGCGCATCGTCGTGTCGTCAGCGCAAGCATTATCGAGAAAAATCTCCCGCTCGTCGGGCTGCAAGGCCAGCGCGGCCTGATAAAGCTTGCCGATTTGCCGCCATCGCTCAGGCGTCATCAGCATCACCTGGACTCAGCTCTCGATACAGCCATGCCCGCGCCAAGCTCCAATCATGCCGAACGGTCCGCGGTGACACGTTCAGCGCCGCCGCTACTTCTTCTTCGTTCAAGCCGCCGAAGTATCGCAACTCGACAACTTTACTCTGTCGTGTATCGAGAATCGTAAGCTTCTCCAAGGCCTCATCCAGCGCGAGCAAGTCGGCACCGCTTTCCGGCGAAACTACCAAACCCTCGTCCAGGGTGACTTGGCGCAGTCCACCACCCCGCTTGAGCTTCTGTCTCGCCCGCGCAAAATCGACCAGGATGCGCCGCATGATCTGTGCAGAGACGGCGAAGAAGTGAGTGCGGTTTTGCCAACGGACGCCGTGTGCATCAACCAGACGCAAGTAAGCCTCATTTACGAGCGCCGAAGTCTGGAGACTGTGGCCCGCGTGCTCATGGCCCATGTAACGCTTGGCCAGACGATGAAGCTCTGCATAGACGAGCGGGATAAGCTTCTCGAGTGCGGCCTGATCGCCGTCGCTCCAGGCCCGGAGTAATCCTGTAACTTCTTCGCGCGAGGCTTGGATCATTCTTGTCCCGTGGTCTCAAGAGGATTTAAAAGTATCGCATCTTCGATAGGTTTTCACCACTGACTCGCGTCCAAAAAGAATCTTCTTCAATCGCTGCCGCATTTTCCAGCAGACGGCGCTTAAGAGAGTGAAGGCCGACAAAAAGGTATGGCGCTCAGTAATGCGAGCGCAGAGCGGTCACAACCTTAGGCAGAATTGCCTTTACCCAAAGAAAGAGGTTCGGTAATGAGAAAGCAAGCGTATGAAATGATCGCGACGATCGTTCTTGTTGGCGCTCTGGCGGTGGCGGCCCAGGCGCAATTCGGCGGCCGCTCGCTGTTGATTGCCAACATTCCGTTTGAGTTCAACGTCGGAAATCAGAAACTTCCGGCAGGCGAATACATGGTGAGAGTAATCGGTAGCGACGATAGCATTCTGCAAATCAGCAATATCGATGGTCGCAAGAGCGTTGTGTTGCTGACGCGATCCGTACAAGGCAAAATGCAGGATAACGGGAAACTGGTATTCAATCGGTATGGAGACACTTACTTCTTCGTCCAAGCCTGGACCCCCGGCTTGAGCACGGGCATGGAAGCTCCGAAGTCTCGTGCTGAACGAAACCTTGTTCGTGAACTGGCCGGCGTCAAGCACCAGACCACAGTGATCGCACTGACAACATCGCGATAGGCGCAAACGAAGCAGATGAGCAGCCATCGTTCCGGCGATTCGATGAAGTGAACAACGGTTGATTTCGCGCGTTACTAGATCGTTGGCTGTCCTCACCACGGCCTAGGATCACCTAAGAATCCGCCAGTAAGATCGCCATTCGGCAAAGTCGCTGACCAAACAATTCAACGCGTGAATTGGCAAAATGGCTTAATTATAATAATGACTCTTCTTATATAAATCTTGAAGTGAATAATCTTGTGAAGATAGATTTCCAACCTACTTAGGCGAATGTGTCCATCCCAAAAACCATCGGCTAGCTCACGTCCTGGGGAAAAAACAAACTGTTCAACGTCTCGCCGTGTAAGTTAAGCGAAGAGTACGTCCGGGCATGGTTCTCTCCTTTGCGGGAGTGACTGCGGGAGGAGCCACAAGGGATCATACAGGGACATCTTTAGCTTTCTGCTAATTGGACTTTAGGCCAAGCAAGCTGAGCGGTCTGTGCGTTCGGCCGCATATGGTCCGTCGTTAGCGACTGTCAAAATACATATGTGTGTTGTCGCACTGACGGCCAGCATTGCCACTTGTAAGATCAAATTGGTAGACGAGATCTTCCAGCCATAAGGCATGAATGTGACACTGAGCTGATCCTGGCAGCTCGGGGTGGGCCGGCAAAGAGTGTTTTGGGCACTGTATGTACGATGTAACGCTTAAGAATCGAGTTAAAGGTATTAATTGGAACACCGCAGTGTTCATGGCATTGTTTCACGTTGGTGCGGTCGCCGCTCTCTTCGTGTTCAATTGGAAGGCGGTGTTGGTAGCGATCTTGCTCTGGT
>Ga0182009_10000197_pt1 | contig 11933 bp, 15 predicted proteins | sample Sormic07211187_1_FD_161052 | JGI IMG/M metagenome (GOLD analysis project Ga0182009, IMG submission 161052) | Bulk soil microbial communities from the field in Mead, Nebraska, USA - 072115-187_1 MetaG | ecosystem: Environmental > Terrestrial > Soil > Agricultural land > Bulk soil | place: USA... | reverse complement strand
TGTAACCAAACACTTACCTATACAAAAGCTGGTGGACTAGTACGGTCTGGCTTTTCCAAATTATCTGTTGCACAGCGCGTTGTTGTGGTAGGATTCCCAGACATCCATGATAAAAATACTATTCTTGCATCTCGGGTTATTATTTTTCCAGATATTCCTGCCAACCCAAAAATTCCTTTGGTTAAGCCAGAAGATATTGCTCCAGTCACCTCAACTGGTAGTGGTAAAAAGCTAACTCCAATAACAAAATAGCGAAGCTATTTAAGCACCAAACCACAAGTTACAAGATACAAACAAATACCAATAATTCAAATTACAAATTTTTGAATCTTGGGAGCTTGAGTTTTATTTGTTACTTGGTTTTTGGAACTTGGAATTTGATATAATCTGTTTTGTATGTTTCAACAACGCATTGAACATCTCCGCTCTATTTGCAAAGAGCAACAGGTAGATGGGTTTCTCATATCCAGTGCAAGTAATATTTTTTACTTATCTGGATTTAATAGATTTTTGGTAGACCATGATGGATACTTGCTGGTAACCAAAAGCAGTGTCTTTCTTATTACCAGTCCTTTGTACACAGAGGCAGTACGAAAATTTACCCCAGACTTAGCAATTCTTGAGACATCTCCCGACGCATGGTATTCCCAAATGGTAAAACAAATTGTTGATAAAGAAAAATTAACTGTTATTGGATTTGAAGAAAAGGATTTACGTGTTGCTGAATATTTTGATTTGCAAGAAGAAAAAATTGCAACAAAAAGTGTTTCCTTGCGAAATTTGCGCGTACAGAAAGAGCAGGAAGAAATAAAAGCAGTAGAAAAAGCATGTCTTCTTACCGACAAAACATTTGACTATATTCTCCCTTTTGTAAAAGAAGGAGTAACAGAATTGGAGCTGTCTGAAAAAATGAGTGCATTCGCTAAATCCCAAGGAGCAGAAATTGGCTTTCCTTCTATTGTTGCTTTTGGAAGACACAGTGCAGTCCCCCACCATATGACAAGTGATGAAAAGCTAACAAAAAATAGTTTTGTACTTTTTGACTTTGGTCTTCGTGCAGATAATTATCTTTCCGACATGAGTCGTACTGTCTTTTTTGGCACACCTTCAGAGCATCAAGTAACGCTTTACGAGACAGTAAAAAAATCCCAGGAAGAAGCAATGAAATACATTAGTTCGTCGTTATTGGCTCTTAGTTCAGAGAAAGAAACGACGAACGACGAACCACAAACGACGAACCAGATTGATATCTTCGGAAAAGATGTAGATGATGTGGCACGAAAAGTTATAGAAAATGCTGGATTTCCTGCCTATCCTCATGCACTTGGCCATGGCATAGGACTAGAAGTCCACGAGGCACCCACGCTTTCCAAATATTCTCCAGAGAAGCTTATTGAAAATATGGTCTTTACCATAGAACCAGGTATTTACTTGCCAGAGTTGGGTGGCGTACGAATAGAAGATATGTTTGTCTTACAAGATAATCAATTAAAGCAACTTACCAATTCTTCCAAACAACTCATCATTCTGAATTAACCTAATTACCCTAATTGATCTAATTAACCTAAAGAAATCCCAATTTTTAACATTGTGTCATTGATGCTTATTTAGAAATTAGAAATTAGAAATTAGAAATTTCCCAATATACTAAAACTGTTTTACTTTAAAACTAGAACTTGTAGATTGAAACATTAATTACTATACTAAAATCAGGTATGTTAGAAGAGCTCAAAAAACAATCTGTCCTCGTAACAACATTTTTTATCCTGGCGTCGGTTGCGGTGGGATTATACCTATTCCAAATTTTATGGGGAGTCTTAGGATTTTTCTCGGATGTATTAATTATTCTTTTTACTGCATGGATTTTAAGCTTTATCTTAGGACCTGCTGTTGATTTTTTGGAAAATCGCGCAAAACTTCCCAAGCTGGCTGCTGCAATTATTGTGTATCTCTTATTCTTTGCTCTTTTTGCATTTGCGATTGTACTTTTTATTCCTGTTGTCACCTCGCAGTATTTTGCACTGGTAAAAGTACTTCCAAAATACCAACATACCTTCCCCTACTACGTAAATAGGGCAACACAAATGTTTCTCACTGCATTTGGCAATTCCCTTACCCTTCTTCCGGCAATTGGAAGCTTTTTTGTAGGACTTATTATGGTTGTTATCGCATCATTTTACTTTGTTGTGGATAAGCAAAGGATTAATAAAGAAATTTTCTTTTTAGTCCCGAAGAAATATCACGATCATGCTCATTACGTCCAGGAGCTTATCGATAATACCTTTGGCTCTTTTATACGAGTACAAATTATTTTTGGACTTATTGCTGGAGTCGCAACATGGATAATAATGAGTGTATTTGGCGTTGGATTTGCTGCATCAACCTCTTTAGTGTCTGGTATTCTTACTATTGTACCAATTGTTGGAGGACTCTTGGCTCTCGTCCCCCCTGTTGCTATAGCATTTTTGGTAGACCCATGGAAAGCACTCTTTGTCTTAATTGCACTTGTTGTTATGCAGCAAATAATTTTTAATATTGTATTCCCTCGTGTTGTTGGAAATGCACTTAAGCTGCATCCTGTTATTGTAATCTTTTCATTCTTTGTTGGGTATAAAATTGGAGGAAGCTTTGGAGTAATCTTTGCAGTGCCAATAATTGCTATTGTCCTTGTTATTCTCCACCGGCTCTCCCACCACTTCTTAGGGGAAAAAGAATAGCATCATCCTGGGAAAAATGAACAGTCTCTTTCTCGCTTGACCTATTTTCTTGTCTTTAGCTCATGTTATTACTATCCCTCGTATAGGAAATCTTAATCTACTCTCAGGCCTATCTGGCAATATTCCGAACGCATCAATTTTTAAACCTTGATTCGTCTTATGGGATTACGTGTAAAGACTGCGAAAATACGTCTTCGCAAGAGAGCTTATATTATATATCTGAGGCTATTTTGGTATGTTGACTTTACTTAACTAAAGTATTATACTTTATCTTGTTAAAGTGGATTATTTGCATAAAAAAGATAGTAAAGATTTATTTAAAGCATTGCTTCTTCTAAAAACAGAAGACGAAGTACGACGCTTTTTACGAGACTTACTAACGGAGGCAGAAATTAAAGAATTTGCAAATAGATGGGCTGTGGCCCAAATGCTTGAGAAAAAAGTGGAATACACAACAATCACCAAGCAAACAGGTATGAGCAGTACCACTATTGCACGTATTAATAAATGGAAGGAAAAAGGCATGGGCGGATACAAGCTTATGCTTAAAAGATTTATGACACTAAAAAATAGTAATAAAAATGGAGCACATCATAACACCCCTTCGCTGGCGGTGTAATGTTCGTGTTGTTTAATTGAACTAACCCGCCACAGAGCGGGTTTTTTGATGGCTAAGGAGATGAAAATATATGACAGACAAACCAAGGTTTAGATTACAAAATATTAACAGTGCGGTGAAAAATTTACCTCGCGTACTGAGAGAGGAAATAACAAAAACGCCAACTGTGACGCTGAGCACTCAAGATGGATCAGTAACAGTTAGTCGAGGTTTTCGAGGAAGAACAATCTATAGCAGTATAGCTGGTGTTCCGTTGGAAGACATTCGATAAATTACAAAGACTGGAAGAGAGTACTCTTTCTCCCAGTCACAAGAAAACTAAGAAAGAAAGGAAAAATTATGAATAACTTATATACAATTGCGGGCGGAAATCCAACGCTTCTTGCGTGGGATGAGGTCAACAAAAATGAAATAATTAAGAAATATCTTGGAAATGAAGCTGAACAAGTTGGTTTTATTACTGTGGATAAAAAAACACCACGGCTTTCCATGATGGGCAACGAGCTTTGTATTAATGCAATGCTTGCCCTTACTTTTGAACTTGGCAATACTGGAAGCTTTTACGCAAGTGGTCTTAGAAAAAAAGTTTTTTATGAAAAAACAGAAAAAGCAAATATCCAACTAAAACTTCTGTATACTCTCAAAAACAATTTTGTTCTTCTCCCTGGTATTGGGTATATGTTAGGAAAAAACAAAAAATCAACATCAAAACAGTTTTTATTAAAGCTTTGTATAAAGTATAGAAAAGCTGCATTTGGAGTTTTATTTTTTAAAAACGATAGTATGTACCCCTATGTCTATGTACGAAAAACGGATAGTTTCGTTTCAGAAACAGCGTGCGGATCCGGAAGTATTGCTGCAAATATTTTATTGGGACTCGAAGATATTAAACAGACAACTGGAAAAATTATAAATGTAAAACGCAAAAATAATGATTTCACTGTTAGCGCAGAAGTATTTAAATTATGAAACAACAAGATTTAATAATTATTGGAGGAGGCATAATGGGCCTCATGACAGCATACTATGCTTCCCCTTTTGTAAGAAATATTGTAGTGCTTGAGAAATCCACTATTGGTAATAAAGACTCTGCATCATTTAGCTTTACTCGCTCTATTCGCAGTGACTATCTTGACCCTGAGTATTCAAGACTCGCATATGAGTCGCAACAGCTGTGGAAACAATTACAGGAAAAAATAGACAAGCAGTTTCTTTTTTCGTGTGGATGCATGAATATAGTCAAAAAAACCGTTACACCAAATTTTTCTACCACCTATGCACAACTTGCATACAACAATGAAGTATCTATTAATCTTCTTACAAAGAAATTTTCTAAATCCGCTCTTAAGAAAACTTTTCCGCAATTTAGTGCAGACATGGCTTGTCTTGATATCCAGGCAGGATTTTTGTATCAACCAGTAATTAATGAGTTTATTCTTAAAACATTGAAAGAAAGAGGAGTTACTATTATTGAAAATATTGCTCTTGAAAAGATTGAAGAAAAAGACAATGTAACGATTACAACAAATAAAGGAATATTCATAACAAAAAAGCTTGTTATTACCACAGCTCTTGGGACAAATATTGTTTTACAAAAAATTCAAGGAAATACTCTCCAATTCCCTATCTATCCGGACAAACCGCAAGAATGTAAATACGTCTATATTCCTAAGAGGTTGCAAAAAATGTTTTCTCCAAAGAATTTCCCTGTATTTGCCTATTTGGATGTTGGCATTTATGGACACCCTATTTTCGATGCCAAAAAGCAGTGCATAAAAATTGGATTTTATAATCCACCAGACGTACAGAAAAAAATGAATAAAACAATTTATTCAATAGACACGTTTATCAATGAATGCTTGCCTATTCTTAAAAATGCAAAACGAGAACTAGTAAAAGATGCTGACCAATGTAGTTATGATTTGGTCAAAGATGATAATTTTATTTTGGGTAATCTTCCAGGATATAAAAATATTATTGTTGGGTGCGGATGGCGTGGCACTGGATATAAATACGCTCCTCTTATTGGAAAAAATCTTATGCAATTAAGTATTCAGGGAGGAAGTGTATACAACATACAACGGTTTGCACCAGAAAGGTTTGTCATATGAAGAAAAAATTAGGCATTATAGAAAGACTTACTAAAGGAATTGTCTTAGGAGCAGAAGGATATGTCTTTGAGTTAGAAAGAAGAGGCTATATTAAAGCAGGTCCGTATGTCCCAGAAGTTGTATTGGATGCACCAAATGCTGTGAGTGAGTTGAGCTTTGAATTTCTCAGATCTGGTGCAGAAGTAGTAGTAGCACTCACCTATTATGCAAATCGCAATAAATTAAAAGATGTTGGACGAGAAAACGATTTGGAAAAACTAAATAGACAAGCAGTACGAATTGCAAATAAAGTTGCACAAAAAGGTAATGCGCTTGTTGCGGGAAATATTTGCAACACCTGGATGTATAACCCAAAGAAAAAGAAAGAATCAGGGGAAGTTGTACGAAAAATTTACCGAGAACAATTACAATGGGCATTCGAGGAAGGAATAGATTTTGTAATTTCTGAAACTAATGATTATTTAGAGGAGGCACTTATTGCATTACAGGAAATAAAAAGGCTTGGTCTTCCTGCAATGATTACATTGGCAACAATACAAAAAAATACAACAGCAGATGGATATGATTATGTAACAGCATGCAAAATTCTGGAAAAGAATGGTGCAGATATTGTTGGTCTTAATTGTGATAGAGGTCCTGCAACGATGCTTCCCCTTCTCAAAAAGATTAGAAAAGCAGTAAAATGTTTTGTTGCTGCACAACCAGTACCTTACCAAACAACACCTAAAGAATTTACATTTGAGTCACTCAAGAAAAATGGCCAACGCATTTTTCCCCTTGGACTTGAGCCATTTTTTTTAACAAGATTTCAAATGGCGGAATTTGCTAGAAAAGCAAAAGCAATTGGCATTAATTATATTGGCAGTTGTTGCGGTACAAATCCTTCGATAACAAGAGCAATGGCAGAAGCCTTAGGAAGAGTTGTGCCCGCAAGTAAATATTCTCCTGTCCTAGACTTACATCCAATAATTGGAAAGAAAATTAAAAGTAATAATAAGAATTTTATTAATGACTGGAGGGATGAGTAATGGAACTTTCGCTTATTGGACCAGTAATATTCTTTACTGTTAAGGGAATTATATCTCTCACAGGGATTGTGTGGACAGGAAGAAAGGTTAAAAAATACATTCGGGGAGGAAATGAAAAGTGAGAAAAGTATCTGCCCAAACTCTTCCATTTGACTTGGAAGTAATTTTAGGAGAGCAGCGGGAAAAATATATAGATTTTAATCTTCCTGTCTATAAAATATTTGACGGGTGGGACAGACTTCTGCCCTATTTAAAAAATGGGAATTATTTTGTTGTTTTTGAATCAAAAAGAAAAAGATTTCCCTTATTAGACGAGCTATTGGAATTTGCAGATTATTTTGCATATAGAGAAGCGAAGAAAACACCAGGCTTTCGCGGATATTATCGAGGAGAATTGGACAGAGCAACACACCTATGCCGATCTTTTTGTATATGGGACAGAAAAGAATCTGCTTGGAAAAGCGCGAAGCAACCCAATCACAAAAAGGCAATGCTTATGACAAAATTTGCATTTGATTTGTACAGAGTACGAAGATACATTGTTAAAAGAAAGGGTAATAAAATTTCCTTTCAGGAGTATATTCCAAAAAGGAGGCCTAACTAATGAAAAACGCACAGAATTCTGATACTATTACAGATATGCAAGTACAGACATTAAAAGGATTTCGAGACTTTCTGCCAAAAGAAGCTAGAAAAAGAAAATACATGATGGACACTTTTAAGAAAGTGTTTGAGTCTTATGGTTTTGAAGGCATGGAAACACCTGTCTTGGAATTTGATGAAATTCTTACAGGTAAATATGGTGACGAGGGAGACAAATTAATGTATCGATTTGAGGATAATGGAGGACGAAAAGTTGCCATGCGATACGACCAAACCGTCCCACTTGCCCGCTTTGTTGCACAGTATAATAATCTTCTTCCTACTCCCTTTAAACGATATCAAATTCAAAATGTTTTTCGGGCAGAAAATACGCAAAAAGGAAGATATCGAGAATTTATTCAATGCGATATTGATACTGTAGGAATTGATAGTGCAAATGCAGATGCAGAAATTATTGCAACTGCAGCAAGTGCATTGAAGGCATTAGGATTTACAAAATTTAAAGTACTTATTAATGACAGGAGTGTTTTTGAAGGCCTTTCCATGGACGCTATCATTGTCTTAGATAAATTAAAAAAGATAGGTGAAGACGGCGTTGTTGAAGAAATGGTTGTAAAAGGAATTTGTACAAATGCAGAGGAAGCAAAAAATCTTCTCCAATCAATTATTGATACAAAACCTACAGAAAGACTGCAAGAAATCTTTGAAGCATTAGAAAAAATGGGACTGAGTAAAGAAAATTTTGAATTCTCCCCTACCTTGGCTCGTGGACTCGATTACTACACGGGTATGATTTTTGAAATAGAAGCAGAAGAGTATCCTGTTGGATCTATTTGTGGCGGAGGGAGATATGATAAGCTAATTGGCATGTTTGCAGGACGAGACATTCCAGCAGTTGGATTTGCTTTTGGATTTGATAGAACATACGAAGCAATGGATGCACTTAACTTATTTCCAGAGGAAATGACTAATGCGACATCGAAAGTATTAGTGAGTGTTTTTAATAAAAAGCTAGAAAAAAAATCAATCGAAGTTAGTTCTCAACTACGTTCGAACAACATTAATGCAGAAGTATATCTTAGTGAGACAAAAATGGAGAAACAATTAAAGTATGCGGACCAAAAAGGTATTCCGTATGTCATAATTCTTGGCCCTGAAGAAGTAGAAAAAAATGTAGTTACTCTTAAAAACCTTAAAGACAGGACACAACAACAATTGCCCCTTGAGGACGTCATAAAAAAGCTGGCATAATCGTATTATGCCCAAAGCCAAGCTAGCTATTCTTGCTCTTATTACAGCAACTATTATTTGGGGTGCGGGTGCACCAATCTTTAAATGGACTTTAGAATCGGGTATTCCTCCTCTTCTTCTTGCATTTTTTCGCTTTTTAATACCAGTGCTTCTCCTACTCCCTTTTCTTAAGCATGTTAAAAAAATACGAGGAAAAGATATTCCCTCTTTCTTGGCACTTGGCCTTTTGAATTGTATTTTTAATATTGCATTGTACTTTCTTGGCCTCTCCTTTGCGCCAAGCATCAATCAATCTATAATTGCCTGCGCAGGTCCAATATTTATTATTATTGGGTCGGCACTTTTTCTAAAAGACAGAGCAACAAAGAAAGTACTTCTGGGAAATGTCTTAGGGCTTACTGGTGTATTATTTATTGTTTTTCAACCCGTAAAAGGAATAGATGGACCACTTGCTCTTTTTGGGAATACTCTTTTTATTCTTTCTACAATTTCTGCATCTGCTGGGACAATTTTTTCTAGAAAGTTGGCTGTAAAATATAATGCAATAACCCTTCTTTTTTGGACGTTTCTTATTTCTGCAGTATGTCTCTCCCCTATTCTTATTCTTTCTGTAGGAAATGGCAGCATATTGACTAGTCTGCATGTAAGAAGTCTTATTGGTATTATATTTGGTGGTGTTTTTTCTTCCTTTACTGCATATCTTCTTTTTTACTGGGGACTTACCTATATGAAGGCGTCAGAGACCACTATTTTCTCCTACATCGACCCTGTGGTAACAGTAATGATAGCCATGCCACTTTTGCATGAATACCCTAGTCCCATCTATATTTTAGGCTCGTTTTTGGTCTTTTTTGGTATATTTGTTGCCGAAGGACGCATACACTACCATCCAATACATCTTCTTCTGAGAAAACGCTAGCATTTTAGCCCATTTTTTGGTATAATAGTCACAATATGAAGGCAAGTATCCACCCACAATTTTTCCAAGCCACAGTTACCTGTGCCTCGTGTGGTACCAAATTTACCCTTGGCTCAACACAAGAGACAATCCACGTTGAATTATGCTCTCATTGCCACCCATTCTATACAGGAGAAGAAAGATTTGTTGATACAGCCTCTAAAATTGAAAGATTTAATAATGCTCGAAAGATTGCAGAAAAATTGCGAGCACAAATGGCTATGAAGAAAGAAGAAAGACAACGAAAAGACAACGCTCCAAAAACTCTTGCAGAAATGCTTGCACAAGCCAACGCTAAGTAGCAACCCCTACCCTCGTCATGCGGGCCTTGCCTAGAACCTTTTCTATGAACACTCATATCTTATTATTAAATAAAGAAGTATTTTGTATTTAGTATTTTGTATTTTGCAGAAAGTAGGATGGATACTAGATACCAAATACCATATACTAAATACTGGAACTATGGAAGATTATAGACTTATTCAAATTAAAGAAATCGAAGACAAGATTGCCGAAACGCAAAAGCTTTTGGCCGACCCTGATATGCGTGATATGGCACAAGAAGAAATTACAAAGCTTGAAGAGGAAAAGCTGGCAATAGAAGAAACCATGAAGCCTGAGCCAATTGAAGACACCCTCAACCAGCGCAATGTTATTTTGGAGGTAAATGGTGCTGCGGGAGGAGAAGAAGCTAAATTGTGGGCAGATGAATTACTCCGCATGTATACCAGATATGCACAGGAATATGGGTTTAAAGTGGATTCTGTAGACGAGAGTATTATTACTATTTCTGGCGGGCACAACCCCTTCGGAACCTTTAAATACGAAGCAGGAGTCCATAGAGTACAGCGAATTCCAGAGACCGAGAAAAAAGGAAGACTCCATACCTCTACAGCAACAATTTACATTCTGCCAGAATTGGAAGATATTGATTTGCATATTGACCCAAAGGATGTCGCGTTTGAAGCCTTTAGGGCAGGTGGACATGGTGGACAAAATGTAAATAAAGTCTCTACTGCGGTACGACTTAAGCATATTCCAAGTGGCATTGTTGTGGTATCTCGAAGCGAAAGATTCCAAGGACAAAATAGAGAAATTGCCATGGAAATGCTCCGAGCGAAATTGTGGGAAAAAGAATTGGAAAAGCAAAATGCAGAAGTGGGTGCACTCCGCTCTACTCAAGTAGGTAGAGGCATGAGAAATGAAAAAATTAGAACATATAATTTTCCCCAAGATAGACTCACCGACCATCGCCTTGGTGAATCATGGCACAATCTACCAGTGAGAATGGAAGGACAAATAGATGACATTATTAAGAGCATGCAGAAGCTTGAAACCCAAGACGCCCAAGAACTAAGTTCTGAGGAATAATTTTTTATAGTCTGGTATACCGGTATACTAGACTCTTATCTGTCTTCTTCCTAGGAAATTTAACAACCAAAAACGTAGAAGCTTTCCAGTATACTAGTACACTGGAAAATAATTTACTCTCTTCTAGTAAAGAATATATTCCTGATATAATTCTTCTATGCTTAATGAAAATTTTGTTTATTTGGGAAGCGCGATTACTTTCCTTGGAGGGTTTAGTTATTTGTGGGATACACTGCGGGGAAAAGTTCAACCCAATAGAGTAAGTTGGCTTTTATGGTCTTTAGCTCCCCTCATCGCATTTGCTTCTCAAATACAACAACATGTTGGTATTCAATCGCTTCTAACCTTTACTTTTGGCGCACTCCCCGCTCTTGTTTTTATTGGATCTTTTGTAAATAAAAAGTCTTTTTGGAAAATTGAAAAATTAGATATTATTTGCGGAATGCTTTCTCTTTTGGGTCTTGTCCTTTGGTATATTACACAAGTTGGCAATGTTGCCATTTTCTTTAGTATCTTGGCCGATGGACTTGCATCTTTCCCAACACTCGTAAAATCATTCAAAGAACCAGATACAGAAAATTCTCATATCTTTTTTGCAAATACAATAAGTGCTGTTATTACCTTATTTACAATAAAAACATGGAATTTCCAAACGTACGGCTTCCCTATGTATATGATTGTTATGATGGGAGCAATTGCAGTCCTTATTCAATTCAAATTAGGAAAATTATTATTTAGATACACTAAATAATTATCTCTTTTTAAGAGTCTCTAAAACTTTCTTTATATCTCCTGTTATCATTACCCATTGAGAAATTTCCTCAAATCCAAGGGACTTATACCATTTCAGTGGATGCTCATAAACTCTATGAGTAAATGTATCCCATGAAATAGCATTATACGTTAGCGATGCCTTTTCAAACATATGCTCAACAAGCATAGTGCCTATACCCTTTCCTTGATGAGGGGGTGACACAAATAACTCTCCATCGACTAGGTGAATCCCATCCCACCATGGTTTTGTTAAAGATACAATGCCTCCAACAATTGTATTTTCTTCCCATGCAGTGAAGAACAAGTCTGATTGTTCTTTAAATAAGTGTTCTAGTAATTTAAGAGCAGATTCATTGTCCCATTGCTCACCAATGTTTAGAGAGTTATATGCATCCGTATAAATTGAGGCAAGTATTTTGAGTTCTTCGGCTTGAGTTAATTTTATCTGCATCATACTTATTTGAGGATTCTGACTTTGTGGAAGTTTTTACCTATTTCACT
>Ga0182009_10000192_pt1 | contig 12070 bp, 7 predicted proteins | sample Sormic07211187_1_FD_161052 | JGI IMG/M metagenome (GOLD analysis project Ga0182009, IMG submission 161052) | Bulk soil microbial communities from the field in Mead, Nebraska, USA - 072115-187_1 MetaG | ecosystem: Environmental > Terrestrial > Soil > Agricultural land > Bulk soil | place: USA... | reverse complement strand
CATCCCCTGCTTGATGTAGGAGGAGAGCACGTCGTCCGCGCCCGGCGGCATCGTGTATCCCTGCGCGCGAAGCCACCGCCCGAGCGCGCGCCCCTCGTCGGCGGAGAGGATCAGGATGTCGTACTCATCGACTTTGTATTGCGCGCGGATCGCCACCTTCATGCTTCCGCGGACCTCCGCGATCCCCAACCTCACGTCGGCGCCTCCCCCGCGAAAATGAAGGGCGCCCCCCTGACTGATGGCGGGGTCGGGGCACGGATTGGGGTCGGTGTACTCCACCAGCCGCGGCACCGAGAAGTCGTCCAGGTGCGTGACGGCGAGGGAATCGCCGACATGCACCTGGCTCTTCTCCAGCACCACCGGAACCGGCACGACGACGGCGAACTGCTCGGGATCGCCGCGGAAGTCGCTCGACATGGTGAGCACGGTGCGGTTTCCGTCGCGGGCGAGCACCACCTTGGAGGCGCGGTTGTAGAGGCGCATGTCGCCGGTCGCGACGTAGAAGCCGCAGAACGCGACGGCCGGACGCGGGGTCAGGGCCAGCGCCAGCGCGGTCATCAGGAGTGCGAGCAGGGGAACGAAGAGCGGGATCGCGCCGGGCGACGAATTCCTGTCTCGACGGGGGCGGGGGACCGTCCGGAGCATCGGTCGGACGAAGATCATGGCGTGGCTCGTGCGGGCTCGGTCGGGGGTGAGGACCGGTGCTCTTGGGGGCTCTTGGGGGGACCTGCGCGGCGCGCGGAGAGGAGGGAGGAGCGCGCCGCGCCGCCACGGCGCGCTCCGGGTCGGCGCGCCGGCCGGTCTCGCGGCTCCGGCCGGGCGCCAGGTTCGAGCTAGATCACTTCTTCCACATCCAGTCCCACCACTTCCTCCGCTCTCCCTTCGCGGGCCCAGGCGCATTCCCCGGTGCCGCGCTCCACGCGGCGTCGCCACCCATCTGCTGGCGGATCCGGCGCATGCTCCATCCGGTCAGGTCGGCCAGCGTCTCCGCCTCCTTGGCCCGCCGCTCGCGCACCTGCCCGCGGTAGGCGTCCATCGCCTCGCACTCGCCCTGCCCGCGGAACGGATGCCGGATGACGAACCGGCCCTGGAAGTTGGTCTTGTCGCCCGTCTCCTGGAAGACGAGGTCCTCGGGGAAGTGCGCCGCGTCGTAGCGGACGTGCAGCCGCGTCACGAACACCTCCTGGGGATTGCCCGGCGTGGGCATGAACTGCGGCGCGATGCCCGGTCCGCCCCGTCGTCCCGGCGGCACGATCCCGGTGTTGATCCAGAACACCCCCAGCCCGGCCAGCTCCTCGCGCGACATCGGGTCGGCCGCGCAGGGGTCGCACCACGCCATGTCCCACGCGTACTCGAGGAAGACCGCGTCGCCGCCGGCCCGCTCGTGCTGCTCGGCGAACATGTCCTTGTAGAAGCGGGGGAAGTCCTCCTTCACGAACTCCGGGATCTCGGCGTCGGAGGGAAGCTTGATCGTGCGGTAGTTGGTCGTCTCCACGCGGCCGTTTCGCGTGAGCGCGTAGACGAACAGCTCTTGCGGCCCGTCGGCGTTCACCATGCCCAGCCGGAGCGGGAGCATGAACTTGGGGGAGTCGAACGCCATCTGGAGGGGACGAAGGTAGGAGTAGCCGAGCTTCGCCTGCTCCTCGAGGTTGACGCGGGCGACGAAGAACTTCATCCCCTGGCGGAGGTAGCTCGCGAGCACGCGCGAGGCTCCGGCCGGGACGCGATAGTCGTGGATCCGCAGCCAGGTCTCGAGGCCGCCGCTCTCCTTGGCGGAAAGAATGAGAATGTCGTACTCGCCGACCGTGTAGCGGGCCTCGACGTGCACGCCGAGCGAGCGGTCGCGCCTGGCGTCGGATTCGACCCTACCGCTGGCCATCGGAGCGGCATTCCGCAGCGCCGACATCTTCTGCATCGCATAGACCTGACAGGGATCGGGATCGAAGTACTCCACCAGGCGCGGCGCCGTGTAGGCGTCCAGGTGGTCCACCGCCTTGGGGTCGCCGACGTGGATCTGCCCCTTCTCCAGCACCGTCGGCACCGGCACGACCAGCGCGAACTCCTCGGGCTCGCCCTTGAAGTCGCTCGCCATCGTGAGCACGGTGTGGTCCTCGTCGCGGACCATCACCACCTTCGAGGCCTTGTTGAACAGCTTGGCGTCGCCGCGCGCGACATAGAACCCGCAGAAGCTATGCGCGGCCGGCGCCGAGAGCAGGCTCGCCGACGCGATCGCCAGCGCGCACGTCCATCGGTTCACGAACGTCTCCTTTCCAGAGGGGGCCGACCACGGGACGCTTCCATTCGTACTTGGGGCCGGGGAGCAGGCGGTCGATCAGCGGCACCGCCGGTGCGAGAGCGGCCAGGGCCCAGAGGGGGCCGTTGGGCCGGAAGAGCATGAAGGCCACGAGGCCGGCGCCCACGGCGACCAGCGACGCGAAGAGGATCCGGCCCGCGCGCGTGTTCGGCGTGGTCTTGGGATCGGAGATCATGTGAAACGCGAAGATCATGAGCGCGCCGCTCGTCATGCGGTGCGCCGCGATCCGGAGCGGCTCGCCGACCCACATCGAGCGGCCGAAGAGGACGGCAGCGTAGGCGGCGAGGAAGGCCACGGTCGTGTCGCTGCGGGCGGAGCGGTTTACGACGAAGGCACCGGCCATGGCCATGGCGTAGGCCAGGGTGGGCCCGCTGCCCCACTGGCCGGGCGAGACCCAGGCCCGGTCGAAGGCGATCATCATGACGACGAGGGCGATGTTGGTCGGATTCCAGATGTGCTTGCCGTTCCACCGCACCAGGAACTTGCTCCCGATGGCGATCGCGGCGCAGAGCGCCGCCAGGCGCCAGTCGTTCGCGCGGAAGAGGAAGCAGAGCCCGAGGCCCGAGATCAAGGCGCTCTTCCACTCGAAGGAAGGGGTCCGGAACAGGCGGGTGAACAGGAGCTGCATGGCCAGGGCCGTTCCGATCGTCGCCGCGATCTGGATCGGCGGCGTGTCGAAGTGGAGCCGGAGGAGCCCATACGTCAGAAGCCCGCCCAGGCAGCAGATCTGCCACCACCGGGGGTCGAAGCGCCGGGTCATGAAGGCGGGCGGCGTCGCACTTCCTGGGGCGTGGAGGCTGGATCCAGCCGGGATTTCGGATCGGAGATGCGCTCGGAGGAGGCTCATCGTACCCCCGTCTACGCCCGTCGGGAGCGCTCCATTCCGGGCGGAAACAACAAACCGGCCCCTCGCGCGTGGCGGGGGGCCGGGGGACGATTGACTAGAACGATATGCGGGACTCCCTGTACGTCAAGCCCTGCCGAGGAGAAATACGCAGAATGGCGAACAATTTCTGACCAGGTACCAAGGTACCGTTGGGTTTTCTCCGTCAGTCCAATAGGTTGGCGTTGCTTCTTGGACGATACATGCGGTAACAGGGAGAGCGAGTCGTAGGCGTCGCCGCGGTAGAACCCTACCTGGAGGCTTTGCATGAGACGTGTCCCCTGGCACCTCCTGTTCGTGACCGGAGCGGCGGTCGTGCTGGCCTCCGCTCCTGCCGCCGCGCCGGCGAAGACCGATCCCGCGCCGGTGCAGCAAGCCCAAGCCTCCTCATCCGACCAGGCCGCCGTGGCGGGACATGCGACGTACGTCGGCATGGAGGCCTGCAAGGACTGCCACGAAGACCAGTTCAAGAGCTGGGAGCACAATCCGCATCACGGCTCCCAGAACGACTCGAATCCGACCGGCAAGAAGGAGGTCGAGTGCGAGTCGTGTCATGGACCCGGCTCGCTGCACGTCGAGGCCGGCGGCGACAAGGACAACCCCGGATTTCACACGATCCGCAACCTCAAGACGATGAAGCCCGACGCGTCGTCGGAGGTCTGCGCGACCTGCCATCGCACGGCGGAGCAGTTCCACTGGAAGAGCAGCACCCATGCGCGGAACCGTGTGGCCTGCGTCGACTGCCACGCCGTCCACAGCTCCAAGGATCCCGGCGGCCAGAATCTGCTGCAGGCGACCGGCACGAGCGAGCTCTGCCTGCGTTGCCACACCGACAAGCGGAGCCAGGTCGCGCACGTTTCGCACATGCCCGTGCCGGAAGGCGGCATCACCTGCGCCGACTGCCACAATCCGCACGGCTCGCCCGGGCCGCACATGATCCGGGGCGCCTCGAACAACGAGCTGTGCGAGAGCTGCCACATGGACAAGCGCGGACCCTTCCTCTGGGAGCACCCGCCCGTCCGTGAGGACTGCCTGAACTGCCACGAGCCGCATGGCTCGAACAACGACAAGATGCTCGTGACCAAGCGTCCCTTCCTCTGCCAGCGCTGCCACATCGCGACGCGGCATCCGAGCACGCTGTACGACCTGCCCGATCTGACGGCTTCCAACCGGACCCGCATCGTCGATCGCGGGTGCGTGAACTGCCACACGCAGATCCATGGGTCCAATCATCCGTCCGGCGAAACACTACTGAGATAGGGAGGGGTCATGAAACGGCTTCGGCAGATCCAGTGGGCCCTCCCGGCGATGATCGTGCTCTCCATCGCGGCCGCGGCCCCGGCCTTCGCGGCCGACGGGGAAGTGACGTTGGGCACGCAGTGGTACAACCAGACGACCCGCGAGCCCAAGTGGTTCGACGAATACCGTGACATCACGAACGGCCCGATGATCGAGTCGTTCGTCATTCTCGACAAGATCGACGGCGGTCGCTACGCGCTGGTCGGCACCAACGTGCTCCACCACGACCAGTCCACGTCGCTGACCTACCGGCGTCCGCGTTTCACCGTCGGCGTGATGTACAAGGAGATCCCGCACAACCTGAGCTGGAACACGAGGACGCCGTACTCGCGCCTGGGGCCCGGCGTCTACGCGCTGCCCGACGCGGTCCAGCGGAGAATCCAGTCCGACTCGGCGAGCACGCCGGCGCGGACGGCCGATCTCCAGTCCCTTCTGGCCAGCGCGAACACGGAGCCGCTGGGGTTCCGAACCGACGTCACCAAGGCGATCATCCGGGGACGAATCGGAAGCGGCCTCCAGCTCGACGTCCGGGGCAGCCGCCGCATGCGCCAGGGCGATAAGGCCTACTCGATCACCCTCGGCGGGTTCAGCAACGTCGTGGAGATCCCGGAGGACATCGACCAGCAGATCGTCACCGGCGAAGCCAAGCTCTCCTACGCGAAGAAGCGCCTCGTCCTCGAGGCTTCCGGCGGCCTGGAGGGCTTCATCAACGAGGTGGACGCCCTGATCGTCGACAACCCGCGCATCGCGGCCGACTCCACGATCGGCTCCTCGCGCGGGCGGCTCGACCTCTATCCGGACAACCGCACCGTTCGCGGCTCGCTCCGCGCCGGGCTCGAGCTGCCGCACCACTCGGTGCTGAATGCCTTCGCCGGCATCAGCGAGACGAAGCAGGACGACCGGTTCCTTCCGTACACGATCAACAGCGCCCTCCCCGTGTTCGCGCTGCCCGCGCCGGATGCGCACGCGAAGGCGGTCACGGTCACGCAGGACTATCGGCTCCATACGTCGCCGTCGCGCTTCTTCAACAGCACGCTGCGGTTCCGGCGGAGCGACTACGAGAACAAGACGGCGTTCCACACCTTCCCGGCCGAGATCCTCTACGACCAATCGGTCGTGGTGGGAGACATCGCGAACGAGCGGTTCGAATACGCCCGCAGCACGGGCGGCTTCGACCTGGACATCACGCCGGTCTCGCGCCTGGTCCTGGGCGGCACGGCGGAATACAACTGGCGCACGCGGTCGATCCGCGAGGTCACCAAGGACAAGGAGCTCGCGTTCGAAGGGCGCGTGAACTATCACCCGAGCGTCAGGGGGCTGGTCCTCGAGGGACGGTTCCGGCACGGAGACCGCCAGCTGAATCACACCCCGATCGCGGAGCTGGCCGACGAAGGGGAGCAGCGGAATCTCCGCCGGTTCGATGTCGGCGACCGACTTCAAGATTGGGGACGGGCTCGGGTCGGCTTCCAGCCGAGCGGCCGGTCCGACATCTCGGCCTATTACGAGTACATCCGAAACAAGTACGAAGACCGCCGTCTGGATGGGATCGGCGCGATCGCCTTCCCGATCGACACCATCGGGCAGCTGGGACTGCTGGACGAAACGCGGCGCAACGTGGGCGCCAATCTTTCCTACGAGCTCACCAAGCAGATCAACCTTCGCGGGGGCGTCGGGTACTCGAAGCTGTACACGAACCAGCGCTCCCGCACGTCGGGCAGCGCCACCTTGGCGGTGGTTGCCGATTCCACCTGGCAGGCGCGGATCGTGGACCGGTTCGTGTTCGGGAACGCGGCCGTGGAATGGCGGCCGAAGGCGGACCGTCTTTCCTTCGGGGCGACCTGGGAGCTGGAGCGCACGCCGACGAGCTACGATCTCAGCTCGATCGGGCTTCGGCCTCCCGCCCAGGATCTGCCGAGCACGGAATACCGCCGCATGGGGGCGGGTGTGGAGGGCTGGTACCAGCTGGAGAAGGGAACGACCTCGCTGGGCCTCCGCTGGAATTGGGAGGAGTTCCACGTGCGGGACTTCCAGGCGTCCGTCATCCCGTTGCTCTACCCGGCCGTGAACCCGACCATCTTGTTCATGGCCGACAATTTCCGGGACTATCGCGCCCACGTTCTGAGCGTGGTCGTGCGACGAACCTTCTGATCCTGTCGTAACAGCGCTTCGGTTCGACCGGGGCGCGGCGGGGGGGTTCCTCCCCGCCGCGCCCTTTCGCATGACTCCCGCGGTCAGCCCCCGCGTATTCCCACGTAGATCGCTGCACGATCCTTGCACGACCGCCCGCGGCGTCCGCGGGCCGCGCCCGCGGCTTCAGTCGCGGGACCGTCCTGTCGCCTCGAGGGGCGCGGCGGGCCGGTCCTGCAGCCCCGGCAGACGGGGTCCCTAGATCGTTGAAAGTGGGATGGTTCGGGAGGAGCGCGCATTGCTGCCATCCGAGGTCGTTCCCCGTTCCCGCGATACTCGCCGCGAGGTGCACCGCCCCTGGGGGCGAGGTCGTTCCCCTCGCGAGTCCTTACGAAATTTCAAAGAGTCGCAACGGTTGCCACGCTCCGAGCGGCGCCGCGAGCCCCGCGCCCGGGCCGCCCTCGGCTGCGCCCTTCTTCTGTGTCTCGGCGCGGCTCACCCGGGCGCGGCGGCCGCGGCGAGGACCGCAGCGGCTCCGCGCGCCCCCAGGACCCCGCCGCCGTCCGGCGCGCAGTGGCCGATGGCCGCCAAGAACTGGCAGAACACCCGCTTCAGCGAATTGAACCAGATCACCCCCGCGAACGCGGGGCGGCTTCGGCTGGCCTGGACCTTCTCCACCGGCGTGAAGAAGGGGCAGGAAGCGGCCCCGATCGTGGTGGGGAACACGATGTACGTCGTGACTCCCTATCCGAACATCCTCTACGCGCTCGACCTCACGAAGGCCGGCACCCCCGGCGTCCTCAAGTGGAAGTACGTCCCGCCCACGGTCCCCGCCGCGCAGGGAGTCGCCTGCTGCGACGTCGTGAACCGCGGCGCGGTGTACGCGGACGGGAGAGTGATCATCAACACGCTGGACGGCCAGACGATCGCGGTGGACGCGGCGAGCGGCCGCGAGCTCTGGAAGAACCGCGTCGCGAACATCCATACCGGCGAGACGATCACGATGGCGCCGTTCGTCGTTCGCGACAAGGTGTTCGTCGGCAACAGCGGCGGCGAGCTGGGCGTGCGCGGCTGGATCAAGGCGCTCGCCGTCTCCAGCGGGCGCCTCCTCTGGACCGCCTACAGCACCGGCCCCGATTCCGCCGTCAAGATCGGCCCGCGCTTCCGCGCGTTCTACCCCTCGGAGAAAGGGAAGGACCTGGGCGTGCACACGTGGCCCCCCGGCCAGTGGGAGATCGGCGGCGGGAACGTCTGGGGATGGGTCTCGTACGACCCCGACCTGAACCTGATCTATCACGGCACCGGCAATCCGGGCGTCTGGAATCCCGATCTCCGCCCGGGTGACAACAAGTGGACGTGCGGCGTCTTCGCGCGCGACCCCGACACGGGCGAAGCGCGGTGGTTCTACCAGTGGAGCCCGCACGATCTCTTCGACCACGACGGCGTGAACGAGAACGTCGTGGTGGACCTTCCCCTCGGCCGCTCGGTCCGGAAGGTCCTGCTGAGCGCCCAGCGCGACGGCTATCTGTACGTGCTCGACCGGGCGAGCGGCCAGGTGCTTTCGGCCACCCCCTTCGTGCGCGTCACCGCCTACAAGGGCGTGGACTTGAAGTCGGGCCGCATCCAGCCGAACGAAGCGAAGGAGACGCACACCGGGGTCGTCGTGCGGGACATCGCTCCCGCCTCTCCCGGCGGCAAGGACTGGCAGCCGACGGCCTGGTCGCCGCGCACGCGCCTCCTCTATATCCCGCATCAGACCCTCTCCATGGATTACGAGGGCACCGACGCCAACTACATCGAAGGGACGCCCTACGTCGGGGCCGACGTGAAGATGTATCCCGATCCGGTGCGGCCCGGCGACGGGAGCCGCGGCGCGTTCACCGCCTGGGACCCGGTTCACGCCAAGCCGGTCTGGGAGATCAAGGAGCGGTTTCCGGTCTGGTCCGGCACGGTGGTGACGGCCGGGGACGTCGCCTTCTACGGCACGATGGACGGCTGGTTCAAGGCCGTGGACGCGCGGACGGGCCGGGTTCTCTGGAGGCACAAGACCGACTCGGGGATCATCGGTCAGCCGGTCACCTACCTGGGCCCCGATGGAAAGCAGTACGTCGCGGTGCTCGCAGGCGTGGGCGGATGGAGCGGCGCGATCGTCTCGGGCCCGATCGACCCGCGCGATCGCGGCGCGGCGCTCGGGTTCGTGAACGCGATGACCGACCTGCCGAAGGCCACTCCCGCTGGGGACAAGCTCTATGTCTTCGCACTCCCCTGAGAGTCCCATCCAGCGGATCGGCGGAGCGCTCCTGCTTCTCGTCGTGCTGCTCGCCCTCCTGGTCGCGGGGGTGATTTCCTTCCCGCGCGAGAAGCGCGACCTGCCGCGGCCGTCCACGGCCGTGGCGCCCCAGGGCCCACGCGGAGGCGCGCTCCACGCAGGGCCTTCAACCGACAGCGTGCGGGTGGCCACGGCCGGCCGGCCGGGCGAGTATCGCGAGACCGCGCAGGCGGTCTCCGAAGGGCAGCAGCTCTTCCACGCCTACAACTGCTCCGGCTGCCACTCGGACGGCGGCGGCGGCATGGGCGCCATTCTGATGGACCGGCGCTGGTACTACGGGCACGAGCCGGGGCAGATCTTCGACACCATCGTGCAGGGGCGGCAGAACGGGATGCCGTCGTTCGCCGGACGGATCCCCGCCTACCAGGTCTGGGAGCTGGTGGCCTACGTGCGCAGCCTGAGCGGCCTGGTCTCGCCGGACGCCGCCAGTGGCAGGGACGACCACATGGAAGTCGCTCCGCCTCCGAACTCCCTGCGGATGCGCGCGCCGCTCCTCGTGCGCCCGCTGCCCCCGAACGACAGCGCGAGCGTGAAGGGCACGACGGCGCCGGGCGGCGCCACGCGGCGCGAGACCGCCGCCGCGAAAGGCGCGCCGTGATCCGCGTCCTCCCCGGTCCGCAATCCGCGCTCGATCCCGCCGGCATCCAGGCGCTCCGGATCGAGCATCTCTGGTGGCTCTTCTTCGGCATCGCCGCCGTCGTCTACGCGATCGTCATGGCGGTCATGCTCGTCGCCGCCATCCGCCGCCGGAACGCCCCCCTCCCGGCCCGCGCCGAAGAGGCTCCCGACCGCGAGCGGCGACTGCTCCGGATCGTCGCCGGCGCGGTCGGCGTCACGGTCGTGCTGCTCCTCGTGATGCTCGTGGGGGACTTCACGACGCGACGGGCGCTCCGCTCGCTCGAGCCCTCCGATCCGCTCGAGATCCAGGTCACGGGCCACCAGTGGTGGTGGGAGTTCCGGTACCAGGACGCCATCCCGAGCAACATCGTGACGACCGCGACCGAGCTCCACCTTCCCGCGGGGCGCGCGGTCGAGCTGGTGCTGCGCTCCGCCGACGTGATCCACAGCTTCTGGGCGCCGAACCTGGCCGGAAAGAAGGATCTTTTTCCCGGGCGCCTCACGCGCCTCTTCGTGCGCGCCGACCGGGTCGGGAGCTACACCGGGCAGTGCGCCGAGTTCTGCGGGAACCAGCACGCCAGCATGCGCTTTCACGTGGTCGTCGATCCGCCGGAGCGCTTTCAGCAGTGGCTCGCGGCGCAGCGCGCTCCGGCCGCGGCTCCAGTCACCGCGGAGCAGCGGCGCGGGGAGGCGGTCTTCCTCGGGACGACCTGCGCCATGTGCCATTCGGTCCAGGGCACGCCGGCGAGGAGCCACGTGGGCCCCGACCTGACGCACGTGGCCAGCCGGCAGTGGATCGCCTCGGGCTTCCTGCCGAACACCAGGGACCATCTCGCCGGCTGGATCGCCGATCCGCAGCGGATCCGGCCCGGCGTCCGAATGCCGCCGAATCCGCTTCCGCCTCGAGATGTACAGGCGCTGGTGGAATATCTGGAGAGTCTCCGATGAGCGCGGACCAGCGCCCCCCCGCACATCGCGACCGCGCGCGCGAAGTCGCCGAGGTCGCCGCCCTCGAGCACACCTGGGATCGACCGCGCGGATTCTGGGGCTGGATGATCTCGACCGATCACAAGGAGATCGGGCTCCGCTTCATCGGGACCTCGTTCGTCTTCTTCGCGCTCTCCGGGCTGCTCGCCGCGCTGATGCGACTGCAGCTGGCCCGTCCCGAGAGCACGTTCCTGAGCCCCGACCGCTACAACCAGTTCTTCACCACGCACGGCACCGGGATGATGTTCCTCTTCGCCGTGCCGGTGATGGAGGGGATGGCGCTCTATCTCGTCCCCCTGATGATCGGCACGCGGAACGTCACCTTCCCGCGCCTCCTCAACTTCTCCTACTGGACCTTCCTGTTCGCGGGTCTCATGCTCTTCGCGGGCCTTTTCTTCAACATGGGTCCCGACGCCGGATGGTTCGCCTACGTGCCGCTCTCCGGCCCCGCGTTCGGGCCCGGCCATCGCGTCGACCTCTGGGCCCAGATGATCACCCTGGTCGAGACCTCGTCGATCGCGGGCGCGGTCGAGATCGTCACGACCGTGTTCAAGCAGCGCGCCCCGGGCATGACGCTGGACCGCATCCCGCTCTTCGTCTGGGCGCAGGTCGTGACCTCGTTCATGGTGCTGTTCGCCATGCCCTCGGTCCAGCTCGCGACGTCGCTCCTCGGTTTCGACCGACAGACCCACATCACGACGCAGTTCTTCAACCCCGCCGAGGGGGGCGACCCGCTCCTCTGGCAGCACCTGTTCTGGTTCTTCGGCCATCCCGAGGTCTACATCATCTTCCTGCCGGCAAACGGCTTCATCTCGGCGATGCTGCCGGCGTTCACGCGGCGGAGCGTCTTCGGCTATCCCGCGCTCGTGCTCTCCAACATCGCGACCGGCTTCCTGGGGTTCGGCGTCTGGGCGCACCACATGTTCGCCACGCCGCTTCCCGAGCTGGGGCAGGGGCTGTTCACCGCGGCTTCGCTCATGATCACGATCCCGACCGCGGTCAGCATCTTCTGCTGGCTCGCGACGATCGCCACCGGCCGGGTCCGGCTGCGGCTCCCCATGCTCTTCATCCTCTCCTTCTTCGCCGTCTTCGTGATCGGCGGGCTGACCGGGGTGATGCTGGGGTCGGTGGCCATCGACTCGCAGGTGCACGACACCTTCTTCGTCGTGGCGCACCTGCACTACGTCCTGATCGGGGGCTCGGTCTTTCCCCTGATCGGAGCGATCTTCTACTGGTTCCCCAAGTGGAGCGGCCGCATGCCCGCCGAGCGCTTCGGGATCCTCGGCCTCGCGCTTCTCTTCATCGGCTTCAACGCGACCTTCTTCCCGATGCACCAGCTCGGGCTGGAGGGGATGACCCGGCGCGTCTACACCTACCTCCCCGAGACGGGATGGGGCCCGCTGAATCTCGTCGCGACGATCGGGTCCTGGGTGCTCGCGCTCGGAATCCTGCTCCTTCTCGTGAATCTGCTCTGGAGCCGGAAGAACGGCCGGGCCGCCGGCGAGAACCCCTG
>Ga0182009_10000191_pt1 | contig 12072 bp, 11 predicted proteins | sample Sormic07211187_1_FD_161052 | JGI IMG/M metagenome (GOLD analysis project Ga0182009, IMG submission 161052) | Bulk soil microbial communities from the field in Mead, Nebraska, USA - 072115-187_1 MetaG | ecosystem: Environmental > Terrestrial > Soil > Agricultural land > Bulk soil | place: USA... | reverse complement strand
GCAGAGTCTGCGAACCTTCGCGAAAGACCTCTTCAAACTGTTCCGGCTTTTGCGCTCGGGCGCGAATCAGATTTTCGACCGTCAGTTGCAATGGGAACAGCGGGTTCTTCAACTCGTGCGCTAGGCGTCTGGCCAGCTCGCGCCAGGCCGCAACCCGCTCTGTCTGCAGCAACCTCTCTTTTTGAGCAAGCAACTCCTGCGTCATCTGGTTGAAGGAGTTTGCCAGCTGTCCGAGTTCGTCATCACCGTGCGCTTCCACCCTGATATCCCAATTTCCCGCGGCAACACCTTGCGCCGCTCCCGCCAGTTGCTCGATCGGGCGAGTTACGCGCGCCGCGGCCCAACTGCTGAGTAGAATGGCCAGAACGAAACCGCCCACGCCTGCCAGTACAGCCGCATCCCGGATGCGGTGCTTCAATTCGACATACGAGCGCCGCGCGTGCCCAACCAGCAGAATCCCTAAGAGGGGATGACCCTTGGCCACTCCCCGCAAGGGAATGGCGTGAAAGACCTCTTGGTCCGCCTCGTCCGATGACCAGTTCACAATCGCCGACATTTCCTGATCATGACGCCGAACTGCCTGCACCAGAGGCGCAAACTTTTCCGCAGCATGGGCCCCGTCGAAAGTGCTGGACGGCGAAGGATCCACCATCAGATCAGGAGAAAATCCCTGGCCTCGATTCTGATAGAGGAGGACGCGAACATCGGGAGCCAGGTTCAGCGCCGAGAGAAAGCTCTTGTCCACTCGTTGGCCCCCCACAACGTAAACTGGATGTTCTCCGGCGCGAGTCGGGCGCACGGCAAACAGGCCCAGAGCCGACGAGTCCTGCAACTCCTCTAGTTTCAAGAAGGCGCTCTGCGTGGTCGATGCCGAGAGTGTCTCGAACGCTGCGTCGGGATATCCAAACTTAGCGGGCCACTGTGCGGAAGATATGATATTTCCGTGCCAGTCGACCAGTTCGAGGAAATCGAGTTGATGACTTTCCGCCAGGTTGCGGGCGAGATCCAAATACTCTGCGGATTCCGTGGATCCTCCGACCAGGGCAGTTGCCATGCGAATCAACGCATCTGAACCCGTGACTCGCTCCACTCGTCGGACGACTTCCTCGCCTTGTCGATTGAACTCACGCTGAAACTGCGTGACTAAGGCGGCCGTGCGCTCATTTTCGCTTTTCTCGAAAGCCTTTCGCGTCACTTCCTGGACAAGCCATGCCACCCCCGTTACTGTCAGCAAAACGGTGAATGCGAATACAGCCAGGAGTTTTCGCCGAAAGCTCATGGTTGCTGACTCTTCAACCAGGCCTTCCCCAAGTCCAGGCTTCCGTCGGGCGTTGCGACCCAGTCGCGGAGACTGACTGTGGAAGCATACGCAAGCGGGAGATGAAACAGGGGGACCACGCGCCCGCTCGCCAGTGCCGTTTGTTCAGCACCGAAGAGGTCTTCAATGGATTGCGATTTGCTTCTGATTGGCGGTAGTCCCAACTGATTGTTTAGAGTTTCCAGCGCGATGCGAGGATTGGAAGATGTAAGCGGAATCCGCAGCAGGCGCAAGTCAGTGGTTTCCGGATTCAATTGCACCCAGAGTCCAGCATCCTTCGCATTGAGAGCGATGCGTTCGGCCAACAATCTTGCCATTGGATCATTCTTGTCATAACCCATCGTCAGAGTTGGGACCCCGGGAACCTGGTCTCTCAACTGGCGGGCTCGCGCCAGGTCCGCTTCGGTGGAGAATACAAATGCGTAACCGCTCATCCAGTTGGGAAGTAGACTCGCCGAGGTCTGTCCTGCGCCTTGCAGCAGAACGGTCTGCATTGAATGGCGTTCGACGCTAAAGCGGAGGGCCTCGCGAATATTTTTCTGCTGCACGGAGGCCGCATCGCCGGCGAATTTCAATGCGACCAGTTCCATGGGACTGGAGTGCAGCAACTCATAGCGTTGCGAACCGCGGTGCATTTGCTCCGGAGCGACTTCCACAAGATTAGCCCTGCCGCTTTCCAGAGCATTCATCTGATCGCGGAAGCTTCGCCCCATTTCAATTTCGATTTGGTCGAGAAAAGGGCGTCCTGCCCAATAGTCCTCATTCGCTGCCAGCGTCAACTTTTTTCCGGATTGCCAATCAGCGACATGAAATGGGCCCGTCCCGATGATGCTGCTGCCGGAATCTCTCTTCGCGATGGCATTTCGCGGCAGCGCGAGTTCTTGCAGGAGTTCAGAGGCCGAAACTCCCGAGTCGATAGTCACAACATCGCCGGCGGCCGTGACGTTCCAGCCCGGGTTCCCCCTACGCAGGGAAGCGGCTGCAGCCTCGGCGGTGAGCGGGTTCCCATCCTGAAATTTTATGTTCCGCCGCAGACGGACTTGCATACGCTGATCCGTGGGCGAGGTTTGCCATGACTCCGCCAAGGCTCCTTGTACACGACCGGAGACATCCGTTGTCACTAGCGTATCGAAAAGCAGGACAATCACATTGCGGCCTCCGATGTACTCGGAAATCTCAGCAGGATCCAAAGACGAAGGATTCGCTCGCATTGTGAGGTGCAAAGTTCCGCCGTACTGCGGACGCGTGGCGGCGTTCGCTGCTGACATCAGAATTAGCAGAGCACTAGTTACAGGCCATTGCCAGCCGGAACGCTTCATAGTTCCCATTTTCTCGATTCTTTACGATCGCGATGGCGGTGTCACCGCTTGGCTCGGTCCATAATTCTGAGAGTGTGCCCCGCAAATCTACATCCGCGCTCACCGCTACCGGGTCACGATCGGGAAACTCATAGGCCCGCACAGAATCGTCCTTATCTGTGCTCGCATTCAGCGCGAGCACTTGCGAGCCTGCGCCGCACGCCGTTCTCAGCGTGGCAATGTTGCTGCCCCATTCAATCGCCGCGGTCTGATCGCGAATGCCGTCGATCATGTGCACGTTTCCATCCGTCCCAGCGAACAGCCAAAGAATGTATTTGTCCCGGGGCACGAACGCAGCGGAATAGAATTTCGACACGGTGCTGAACTTCCCTATTGACGGACTGATCACTCCGGTGAAGAAGTTGCGCCGGGAAGCAAAGAATCCTGCCAGAAGCGCAGTCCCATTGCCGCTGGAAGGATTCGCTATCGCGGCCAGCGGCCAGGGATCATCGCTCTCCCGGCAGTTCAGGGTGCCGCTGCCCATCGTTGTGCCACGGCAGATCACGCCGGGAAGGTAGGCCTCCAGCGCGTGGTCCTTCGTCCAGAGCAGCCTGCCCCGCAGATCCACTGGCCAGGGTTGCGCGTGGTTCATCGCAAGCGCTTGTTCTGTTTGCCACTTTCCTGCCACCATCCGATAGAACGAGAGGTTCTCAGCACCGAGCACTGCAATCCGAGTGGGGCTGTCAGTTCCTTCCAAGATGGCGACATCAAGGATGCGGTCATGACCGCTCCAGAGCAGCGTTTTTCGCACTGTCATGGGCATCGAATCAGGAGCCCTGACGGTTGATGCCGGCCGCGCAACTGAAACCATGACCACGGCTGCATCGGCGGTGCCCTGCCGGATCTCTGCGACCCACACGTAAGAGGATTCGTTCTCCGACAGCGAGAGGGCAATGGAGGCAGCTGCCTGCTCGCTGTTCACCAGTCGCACGCCGGCCTGCGCCAACGCGCTCTGCAGACCGTTTTGCACGATGTCGGTATCGCGTCTGCCGAGCGATGAGCGATTCTGCACCTCTAAAGTGGCCGCGCCCGGCCCCGTGACCGCCGCTATTTTGTGCGCGAGTTGCTGTTCTGCCGCACTCCAATCGCCGGTCAACGCGGAGAGCGATGTCATTGCCATGAGGCAACAAAGCGCAAAGCCGGCACTGCGGAAAACGCGTGCTGAGCCAAGAGCGCGGTACATCGATTTCAAAATGACCTTGGGAATGGTCGAATTATAAATTGCCTGCCGCATTGCATCCCGCTCCGCCTCTGTACTCTTTGGACACCGCTACCGGGTCAACCCGCTAAGCCGAGGGCCGCATCCTTGCCGGCTTTGAAAGCAAGGATGGAATTGCGCGACGGACACTAACGTGGTTGCGCTTCGCCTTGTTCACTTTGGCTGGCCTGGTTCGCCACATTCATGCTGCGCAGCACGTCATTGGCGAAGAAGAACTTGCCATCTGCCGGCACCATCATGATCTGCAGTTTGTCGGACAACCGCTCAGCTACGATCTTGTTGATCAGCAGGGGATTCTGCTTCAAGATAGCGGCCTCGCTGCTCATGCGTTCGGCATCCGCGGATGCGGTCACTCGAATGCGATCCGCTTCGGCCTGTGCTAAAAGCTTCCGGCGTTCAGTTTCAGCTTTGCTGTCAATGACCTTGGCCTGGGCTGATGCTTCCGCATTCTGGATCGTCGCCTCCTTGCGCGCCGCCGCTTCCAGTTTGCTTTGCTGAATTTGTTTTTCCTTCAATGGCAGGGTGTATTGCATTGCATCGGCTTCACCTTTCGCCTGCAATACCCGCACTCGAGCCTCACCTTCAGCGTGCTTAATCTGTTGGACTTTGCTGGCCTCCGCCTCCAACTCTGCGATCCTTACCTGCTTCTGCTTGAGTTCGGTTTCCACGCCCATCTGGTCATTTTCCTGTTCTTTCAGCAGGAGCGTTTCTAATCCCTTGGCGTATTCCTCGGGTAACTGAATGTCTCGCAGCATCACTTCCTTCACCACGATGCCATCCGCCGCGAGTTTCTGGGTGATGAGACCCGCTGCGCGCTGTCTGACTTCCTCGCGCTTCGCCGAAAAAACGTCTCGCACGGTGTAATGCGGCACGATGTCGCGCCATACGCTGGCAACCACCGGCGGCACAATTTCCTTCTCCACGGGATGTGGAAGATTGCTCTGGATGTAGTCCAGGCGCCTGGCATCCAGACGATATCGCACCGTGATTGCCAGTCCCAAGGTCAATCCTTCCTTGGCCTGTACGTCCAGAAGTTGCGGTTTGGGCGGAGATTTCGGTGCGACGGAGGCCCTTCCGTCCTCCAAAGCTCCAGTGGTGAATACCTGATCGCGAATGTCAAACATGGCGACATCCTCCACCAGAGGTGCGATCAGGTGCACGCCCGGATACAACGTCCCGGGCCTCGTGCCACTGCTTTGGCTGACACGGACCCCGGCCATGCCACTCGGAACCACGACGATGCTGAAGGCCAGCAGAATGGGTCCCCAAGCCAACAGCAGCAGCGCCAGCGAACGGCGCCAGCGCCAAACTGGCGCCGTCGGCATCGGAACTACACCGGGAGTGGCGAGTGCCTTCCGATAGAGAACTTCGAGATACAAGTCGTAGCCCAAAATGCCCACAGCCGCCAGGATCATTCCGAAGCCACCATACATGAGCAAATTTCGCAGTACCAGCATTGTCGTTCTCCTTCGCGCATCAGCGCTTTTGCCCCGCCTTTGACACTTCCGACTGGCGGACAAAAAACAACCGGAATACCTGCCCAAAAATCAATTCTTCCGCCAGCAGAGCCACCGCCAGCGAGAACACCATTCCCCCGATCACTGCCATGAATGTGATTGCCATTTGCATAAAAATCTCCTGAGTTCCAATTGATGTTTCATTGCCTTCGCGTCCGGTCTCCTACTGTCCTCCTGCGGCAGTCAGAGGAATGCGATTGCCGGCTATTTCCTGCTGGTCCCTGGTGGCTACAAATCGCGCAATCTGCTCATCGCGCGTGGCGTGGATCTCCACCCGATCTCCTATGCCAACCATGGAGAAGAGGCGCTCGATATCGCGGTTGCGTAATCGAATGCATCCATGCGAAGCGGCCTGGCCCACCGACCTCGGAAAATTAGTGCCGTGAATGCCATATCCCTTCAGGCTCAGTCCAAGCCATCGCGTTCCAATCGGATTCTTCTTCCCGCTGGGAATCACTGTGCCTGAATGGTAGTAAGTCGGGTTGACGACGCGGTTGACGATCCGGAACTCGCCTGTCGGGCTGGGGCTCTCGGCCGCTCCTACAGCGATGTCGAAGGTAGCGACTACGTTCTCATGTTCGATTACAACTAGCTTGCGATCAGGAATGCTCACTAGGAGAACTCTCTGGGAACGCCTCTCGACTGCTGGGATCGAGCTCTGTGCAAAAGCTGGGAAACTGATCACCAGAGCTAACACGCAGAGTGGAATGCTCAGTTGCCGTATCCCGTTGCCGTAAACCGTGGACATGTGCCTTCTCCTCGCCCTTCGATCCATTGCGTTATTTGAGAAGGCACTGCAAAGACCAGATCGTATGTGTCTGGAAACAGCCGGGTTACCTCCAGGATAAGAGGTGACGTGCGTGCCGCGGAGGACACGCATGTGTCGCCGAAGACACAGCGCATAGGAATGTCACAGCAAGATATTTGCTTGGCTTTCAGGAGAAGGGGCAGGTTTCCATCTGAGCCTTCAAGCGCCCGGCTCCCGCCGTCTGGGGTAACGGCTTGTGGGGTTCTGTGGGTTGGAGCCGGGCGATCCTATGACTAGAAGGCCTAGTTCAATTGTGCCTATTTAAATCCTATCGGCCATCGATTTCTGTGACCGTCGTCACAGTTCATAGTGATCCTCATCATGCGAAGTCGCACATTGCTCATTGCATGATTTTCGCGCCAACAACCTGCAATTTTCATCGCATGACGCACACCAGGATGTGATCGTAATCACCGCCATTGCTACGTTCCCTTCTTAGACTCGTTGTTGAGCGAGTGAAGTACTCATTCCAGGAGATTGATTCATCATGGCCTACGTCATAACTGATACCTGCATCAAAGACTCCCTCTGCGTTGAGGTTTGCCCTACCGATTGCATCCATCCCAAGACCGATGAGCCCGGCTTCGAAGCCGCGAGTCAGATGTATGTAGATCCCGAGGGATGCATCGACTGTGGGGCATGCGTTCCGGCGTGCACTTCCGACTCGATCCACGCGCTCGAAGATATTCCTGAGGATAAGAAGGAGTTCATCGAAAAAAACGCGGAGTTCTTCAAGCACTAACCCTGAACTGTTGACTCCCCCCGCTCGGGTCGCAGCTGCCGGGCAGCGGACGCAAGGTGAACCAGCCGTGTCCGTTGCCTGACGGTTCTGCATTGCTCTTTATATGCTGGCCTGCCTTCGAGATATCAACATCGTTAAGCAATAGCAGGGCAGCGCCATTGCAGCACATGTTGAAGGCAGTTGGTGAAGCCTGCAGGGGATGGTACAACCACGGCTATATCGAAAGTCGCTCGGAAGCTGGTCAGGCAGCTCCGCTTTGCCTTTCCGGGGCACCCGCAGCCCTGGCAAGCGCACGTCGCAAGGGCACCAGAGTGATTCCTCGCTCGCCATCGTAAATCAGAGTCCAATGCGGGGCGCACTCATCGCACAGCCAAAAGTGCTCCACTAGTCGTTGCCGCTGCCGAGCACGTACAAAGGGTGGAGAAACAGACTCTCCTGGCTTGGCGACGCGATCAGTCTCCACCAGGAAGAGCTTACCTTCTCTTAGTTTTAGAAAAGGTTTACCGCACTGCGAATTCGCGCATTGACTGAGCATCTTTTGGCTCACTTGGGACGGAAGTCGGGAAGCAAATGAAGCTGAATCCGAGCAGGTGTCGTACCAGACCTCCAGTTTCACCAACACGTTAGTTTTAGTGCCGAACCTCGCTATGACAACCGCCACATTTGCCGAAATTTCGGCAGACAGCGCCGAACACAAGGCTCTTCTCCTTGCCTAGCCTCCATTGGCCATCTACCATTCTGTGTCATGCCCAAGGTGCTCGTCTGTCCACCGGATTATTTCGATGTCGTGGACCAAAAGAATCCCTACATGTCCAAGGAATGCGCGGTGGACCGCGTAAAAGCGCGCACACAATGGGAAAATTTCTGTGGTGTATTGCAACAGAATGGCTGTGAAGTCCACGCCATCGACCCTGTCGAAGGTCTCGAAGATATGGTGTTCGCCGCCAACCAGGTTTTTGTCGGCGAGAAGCCAGGATACGGACGATTCATTGTTCCCAGTCGCATGTTGTATCCTTCGCGCCAGCGCGAAGTTGCGTATTTTGTAGAATGGTTCCGCGCCCGCGACTTCCGCATAATCGATATTGCATTCGCGCCAGATGAATATCTGGAAGGACACGGCGATCTGCTCTGGCATCCTGACGGATCACGCATATACGCCGGGTACGGATTCCGCAGCACCCGCGGCGCAATTGGGAAGTTTTCCGCAGCTATGTCCGAAATGGGAATTGCTGTGGTCCCGCTCCAGTTGATCGATCCATACTGTTATCACCTGGACACTTGCCTTTGTCCCTTGAACAACGAAGCCGCACTAATTTTTGCGGGGGCATTTTCCGGTGAGTCTTTGGGATCCATTCACCAGTTTTGGAAACGCGTCCACCTGCTCGATGCAGAGGAAGCGCATCAATTCATAGGAAATGGAATCGTAGTGAATGATCGCTATATCGCTCCCCGCATGACGCCGCAGATTGAAAGGATTCTTGGTGACGAGGGATTGAGTCCTGTCACTGTGGACACTTCAGAGTTCGAAAAATCGGGGGGAAGTTGTTTCTGCATGAAAACCTTCTTTCCTGATCCGCTCTCATGATTTCACCCGCAGGTACTCAAGAAATTGCAGGTAAAGTGGTGCGTTGCGCTCGCCTCCACAATATGCGGGCGTTGGCATGGGACGGCAACACTTTATACGCTTCCCGTGGTTATAAACTGCTGCGCGCCAGCAGCGACGAATTTTCTGCTCCGAAGTGGCACGAGGTAGGAGAGTTCGGCGCGGGTTGGATCCGCAGGCTCTCGGTTTCGAACCGCCTTACCGCCCGCCTGTTGCGCGACGGCCTTCATGCGCTGGCAGTATTGCCTTCCGGGGGATCGGTTGCCGCACTGCCGGGAGTGATCGGCACACTCGCCCCGGGCGAATCGCACTTCCGCGAAACGTTTCGCATCAGACGCGGAACGCGTCCTCTCCACATCACCGCAGTACCCCGCGGTTCGATTTATTGGGGAGAGTATTTTGATAATGCTTCACGGCAAGAAGTGCACGTTTACGCGTCCGGGGACGCAGGCCTGACCTGGGATGTCGCCTACACTTTTCCCAAAGGCGCCATTCGTCACGTTCACAACATCGTGCATGACCCCTGGCAGAACTGCCTGTGGATCTTAACTGGCGATTATGGGGACGAATGCCGCGTGATCCGTGCGAGCTGCGATTTCAGCAATCTCGAGATCGTGCTGCAAGGCAATCAGCAGGTTCGCGCAGTCGCAGCCATTGCGTGCGAGGATGCGCTGTACTTCGCCTCCGACACACCGCTGGAACAAAACTCAATCTGGCGTCTGGATCATCAGCGCTTGTTGTCTCGTGTCGCTGCAATCAGCAGTTCTTGCATTTCAGCGGCTCGCGTAGGCTCCCACATGTTTTTCTCAACAATGGTCGAACCCAGTGAGGTGAACCTGGAGCCTATGGTCCGCGTGTACGCGGGCGATATGCGCTATCCCGAGCGATGGCATCCGCTGCTGAACTGGCGCAAGGATCGTTGGCCGATGAAATTCTTCCAGTATGGAAATGCATTGCTGCCCGATGGCCAAAACACCACGCGATACCTCGCTGTGACCACGATTGCGGTCGAAGCCGATGATATGGTCACATCGATTTACGACATGAACCCTGATCCATCCTCTGCCGTATGATGAATGCGAACTGACGGGACTGTGCGCTCGCGCCACGGTAACTCAGCAACTGTCATGCCACCGCTGCGCTACTATCGTCGAATCTTCAGCGCTTATCTCCTCGAGAGCAAAAGCCACCTTAGCTTCTGGCACGAAGCCCCTACAGAGAATCCGCGAGCCTCAGCCACAGAGTTAGACGAGTACTACATGGATTTTGCCGAGAAGGCACACTACTCTGGCCCATTCGATCGCCACGGTATCCCCCTGCTCGATTACCACGGACACATCGGCGTGCAATATAACCCCATTGCCATTGCGCAATATGGACTGGGAAATTACAACTTGTGGCGACGAACCGGGGACCCCGCGCGCCGCAAAAAGTTCTTTCTCGTCGCCGACTGGCTCCGCGAGCACTTGGAAACAAATGCAAACGGACTGCCCGTGTGGAATCATCACTTCGACTGGGAGTACCGCGACATGCTTAAGGCGCCGTGGTATTCAGGGCTGGCGCAAGGGCAGGGAATCTCCGTGTTGGTCCGCGCGCATAGAGACTCGGGAGACGCAGCGTATCTGGAACCTGCCAAACGCGCGTTCGCCAGTTTTCAAAAGCCGACTACGACTGGAGGCGTGGCTTTTACCGACGAATCCGGCGACCTCTGGTTCGAGGAATACATTGTGTCGCCCCCCACTCACATTCTGAATGGCTTCATCTGGGCATTGTGGGGCGTTCACGACTACTTTCTGGCCACGCACGACCATTCCGCACAGGACCTTGTTGGCCGTGGAGTTCGTACCCTGCTCCACAACCTGGACCGTTACGACCTCGGATTCTGGTCTCTGTACGAGCAATCCGGAACGCGCATACCAATGGTAGCGAGTCGTTTTTATCACCAGTTGCACATCGTGCAATTGCGCGCCATGCACCGTCTGACCGGCGAAGGGAAGTTCGCCGAAGTCTCCGATCGCTGGGAGTGTTACAGCCGCAGCCGCCCCAACCGGGCTCGAGCTTTGTGCTACAAAAGCGCTTTCAAGCTCTGTTACTACTGACTCTGACCATCAACCGATCAACGCCCCGGCGATCACCACCCTACAGATCACGCCTTCGTATCGCCTATGCCGAACGCCGGCGATGAGATACGCTTTACATGCGCGTGAAAATTCTCTACGTGTCCCAATATTTTCCTCCGGAAATGGGAGCGCCCTCGGCTCGCGCGGCAGAACTTGCCCAACACTGGGCGGGCGCTGGACACGAAGTTTCCGTGCTCACCGGTTTCCCCAATCATCCAACCGGCATTGTTCCGCCCGAATGGCGTAGCCGCCTGCGCCGCCTCGCCTACCACGAAAAGATTGGTCCAGTGAATGTCTTCCGCACCTGGCTGTGGCCCCTGCCGAACCGCAAAGCGCACGAGCGGATGCGCAATTACGCTTCTTTCTGCATCTCTTCCGCTCTCCGCGGCCTCACGCTGCCTTGTCCCCAAGTGATCATCGCCTCGTCTCCGCAACTCCTGGTAGGACTCTCGGGTTGGTGGCTCGCATACACGCGGCAGGTGCCGCTTATCCTTGAGGTGCGCGACCTGTGGCCCGAGTCACTCACGGCCGTCGGGGTGGGCAGCGAAGACTCTTTGCTGCACCGAACGCTGGCTGCGATTGCAAAGTTTCTTTATGAACATTCGGCTCACATCGTGGTCGTCACCCCAGCTTTCAAGGATCACTTGGTCCGCCAGTGGCATGTTCCGGCAGAAAAAATCCATATCGTCGAAAATGGCGTAGAGACGGATCTTTTTGCTCCCGCCCAACCCACCACGAACTTAGCCCTCAGAAGGGAGCTGCGTGCCGAATCGCGGTTTGTGGTCTCCTACATCGGCACAATGGGCATGGCCCACGGACTTAAGACCCTGGTTGATGCCGCCGCCAAACTCAAGTCACAAAATCCCAGCGTGCTCTTTGTCTTGATCGGAGAAGGCGCGGAGAAGGAAAGCATCAAGGTTCTCTGCGAGTCTCGCGGCTTGGGGAATGTGCAATTCCTTGATCAACAACCACGCGAGAAAATCCCAGCATTCATCTCGGCTTCCGACGCCTGTGTTGTTCTGCTAAAGAAGACGGAAGTCTTCAAAACGGTCATCCCCACCAAAATGCTGGAATCGATGGCCTGCGCGCGTCCTGTGATTCTCGGGGTAGAAGGCCAGGCTGAGGAAATTTTGCAGGAGGCAGGAGCCGGACTACTCATCGAGCCGGAGAACGCAGACGCCCTGGTTTCTGCAATTAACCGGCTGGCTGCCAATCGCGAGTTAGCTCGAGAGCTCGGAGAGAAGGGAAGGGCTTACATCCTGCAGAAATACTCGCGGTCCAGCACCGCACAGAAATACATCGAAGTACTGCAACGGGTGATTTCTATCGGCACGCAAGCCGTGTGAGTGACTGCAATTTTCTTGACCCACGTACCCAGCCTGTCATC
>Ga0182009_10000189_pt1 | contig 12094 bp, 11 predicted proteins | sample Sormic07211187_1_FD_161052 | JGI IMG/M metagenome (GOLD analysis project Ga0182009, IMG submission 161052) | Bulk soil microbial communities from the field in Mead, Nebraska, USA - 072115-187_1 MetaG | ecosystem: Environmental > Terrestrial > Soil > Agricultural land > Bulk soil | place: USA... | reverse complement strand
TTTTTTCCCATCGGGCAACTGTTTTCTATATACGCCACGAGCAATTGTGATCAATGTGATAGCTATCAGCATGCCAACCGCATGTTCCACCGCAAAAAAACGGTAGGTTGGATTTTGCATCACGGTCCCCATCCCATTCTGCAAAATATTTGGTAACCCGAGGCTACCTGCAAACCACTGGTATAGACCGATCAATAACGTGATATGTGCTGCGATCATAAGCCAAAGGCCGAGTTGCTTGTCGAGTCCATTAAACGGCCGATTGATTGCGGCAAAGTGCCTTATCAGGTTCAACACCAGCAGAAACAGTATTACCCACCGTAACAAATTGTGGAGGCTGAGCAGGATATCATACATGGTTTGGCGAATTTGTCCGCTTCAAAAATAAGGCGCAAACATGAAAGATGAATAATTGATATGAATTGCAATTCACAACTGGAGTTTGCAAGCTGGATTTTTATCGGGATGAGTTGAACTGATAAATAATCCCAACTTTGCATTAAGGCCAGCCAGCATATTTTTGCACCGTAAATTTTTTGCATGATCCTCACGCCTGTTACAACCGTTGACGATATTACCCCCGCACATTTCAAACAAACTTTCTATGACGCCGAGGTGCCGGTGGTGATAAAAAACTTATCGAGGCGATGGCCGGCTTACACGAAGTGGAACTGGGATTATTTAAAACAAATTGCGGGGGATAAGAAGGTTGGTATCTACAACAATGTAAAAAGTGATGCTTACACCCCGATCAACAAAGCAGATGATTATACCACCTTCGGCGAGTACGTGGATATGATACAAAAGGGCCCTGCGGCCTGGAGAATTTTTTTGTTCAATATTTTCAATCATGCTCCGCAGCTAACAGAAGATTTCACCTGGCCTGAAGATTATATGAAAGGCTTTGTAAAACGCGTGCCTATGCTATTCACCGGCGGCCAGGGTTCCATTACCCATATGCATTTCGACATTGACCTCAGTCATATTTTGCATACCCAATTCATGGGGCGAAAAAAAGTATTGTTGTTTCCTTTTAATGAACAACACAAACTTTATCGGAAGCCGTTCGAGGTATTGAGCCTCGCAGATTTCAGCAACTATTACGATGCAGAGAAAAGTAAGCTCGACGCGAACAAGTTCCCGGCGCTGAATGCGGCAAAAGGATATGAAGTCACGCTGGAACACGGCGATACCCTGTTTATGCCGGGCGGCTACTGGCATCACATGGAATACCTGGACAGTGGCTTCGCTATGAGCTTGCGGGCACTTAACAGCTCGGTTACCGGCAAGTTGAAAGGCCTTTGGAACATTGCCGGCATGCGCAACATCGATACGCTGATGAAAAAGACAATGCCACATAAATGGTATGCATGGAAAGAAAAAACTTTATTTGAAGCCGCAGAGAAGGTGGTGGGTGCAAAATAAAAACAGCGGTTAAAAAACCGCCGTAATTTTTGTCAGCATATAACCCCCAATAAATCGTTTGAGCAAAGGCTCATAACAGCACAAAGTTCCTTCGAGGCAAGAGCCTGAAAAATGTGATTTCTCACATTTTTCGATGTGATTTTTCACACGTTCTGTTTGTCGTAAAACAAAAAGCCATGGGATACATGGCTTAAAAAAAGATTATGTGAAGACTGATCAGCCCTGGTCCTGCGACTTTGGTTTTAGTTCTGGTTTCGGTATAAGTACTTTTCGGCTTAATTTGAATTTGCCAGTCTTATGATCGATACCAATGAGTTTTACCTTTACGATGTCGCCCTCTTTTAAAACGCCTTCAATTGTTTCCAGACGTTTCCAGCTTATTTCACTGATGTGAAGAAGACCTTCTTTCTTTGGCAGGAATTCAACAAACGCGCCGTACGGCTGAATGGTTTTGACTTTTGCCTCGTACACGTCGCCAACCTGCGGCACTGCAACAATCCCTTTTATCCATCTCAGCGCCTTTTCAACGCCTTCTTTGTTGGTAGAGAAAATGCTTACTTCTCCGAAACTGCCTACTTCTTCAATATTGATGGTAGTACCAGTTTCTTTTTGGATCTCCTGTATCACCTTGCCTTGGGGACCGATAACTGCTCCGATAAATTCCTTGTCGATTATCAGTTTCTCCATTCTCGGCGCATGTGGTTTCACCTCGGGGCGTGCAGCTTCCGTTGTGGCATACATGGCCTCAAGAATATGAAGCCTGCCTTTGCGCGCCTGATCCAGCGCTTCGCGCATTACTTCCATACTTAATCCATCGATCTTAATATCCATCTGCACACCGCAGATCCCATCACGGGTGCCTGTTACTTTGAAATCCATATCCCCCAGGTGATCTTCGTCCCCCAGAATGTCGGTGAGGATAGCGTAGTTGTTATCATCTGCCCTGGTGATCAATCCCATGGCAACGCCGCCTACATGTTTTGGGATGGGTACACCGGCATCCATAAGCGCAAGAGAACCCGCGCATACCGTGGCCATAGAGGATGAGCCATTGCTTTCCAAAATGTCGCTCACGATACGAACCGTGTAAGGATATTCATTGCCGGGCATCATTTGCTTCAGGCTGCGCAACGCGAGGTTGCCGTGGCCAACTTCGCGCCGGCCCGGGCCACGCATCATTTTTACTTCACCAGTTGAAAAAGGGGGGAAGTTATAATGTAAAATGAAGCGGCTGTATTCGCTGCTCGCAGCGCTTTCAACCAATAATTCATCGAGAGGTGTACCGAGTGTTACGGTAGTCAAAGACTGTGTTTCACCGCGCGTGAATAATGCTGATCCGTGCGGTGATGGGAGCACATCGATCTCCATATTCAACGGGCGAACTTCATCGAGTTTCCGGCCGTCCAAACGTTTTCTTTCATCGAGGATCATATTTCGCACGACTTCCCATTGCAATTCCTCGTAATACTTTTTTGCAAGAGCAATATGGTCTTCTGATACATCTTCCCCAAGGGAAATAATAAGGTCGTCTTTTATCAGGCTAAATGCTTCGCTGCGCTCTGCTTTCGCTGTTCCGCCGGCTGACACCTGGTACAAACGGTCTTTACAGAATGCAACCACCTTTGCTTTTAGTTCTTCATTGTGTTCAGGTTTGGCATATTCGCGTTTTTCGTTCACGCCAATTTTTTGCCGCAATTCAGCCTGCGCTTTTATTTGAACACGGATCGCATCGTGTGCGGCCTGCAATGCATTGATAAGATCTTCTTCGCTGCATTCTTCAGCTTCACCTTCCACCATCATTAAATTCTTCTCGGTGGCACCGATCATGAAATCCATCGTTGCTTTCGCATACTGCGAACGCGTGGGGTTGATAACAAACTCATCATCAACTTTGCCGACACGCACTTCAGAGATGATTTCTTTGATCGGAACATCAGACACAGCCAAAGCAGCGCTGGCGGCTAAGCAAGCCAATGAATCAGGCAATATTTCAGCATCAGACGAGATCAGTGTCACGAGAACCTGTACGTCGCACAAATAATCTTCCGGGAATAAAGGCCGCAAAGCACGGTCGATCAAGCGGCTGACCAACACCTCATAATCATTGAGTCTTCCTTCTCGTTTAAAAAACGAACCGGGAATTCTTCCTGCCGACGCGAACTTTTCCATATAGTCGACGGTGAGAGGAAAGAAGGACTGTCCTTCTCTTGGTTCCTTAGAGGCCACCACTGTAGCGAGGATGATGCAGTTACCCTGTCGAACAGTTACAGAGCCATCAGCCTGGCGTGCAAGCCGGCCGGTTTCAATAATAACTTCTTGTCCATCGGGCAGTTGAAAACTTACTTGTATTGGTTGAGATAACATAAATTTTTTTGAATAAAATTTGAGAAATGAAAGAATGAGCGTGCACGTCGTGCTGATATCGCCTTAGAAATTAGAGAGAGGGTGGCAGCAATTAAAAAGAAATCCCAACTGCACAGCAGCCAGGATAATCTTTTGAATATTATTTTCTGAGGCCAAGTTTTTCGATTAGAGCACGGTAGCCTTGCAGGTTATGTTTCTGCAGATACGTGAGGAGGCGCTTACGTTGGCCAACCATCCGCATCAGGCCACTGTGTGTAGCAAAGTCTTTTTTGTTTTGCTGCAAGTGTTTGGAGATACTTGTAATGCGTTCAGTAAGAAGCGCAATTTGTGCTTCCACAGAACCTGTGTTCGACGCGTTACCGCCAAATTCCGTAAAAATGTTTGTTTTCTTTTCAGTAGTTAAATAAGACATCTCAATTTAATTTAAAAGGCATCCAGATTTTTTCTTCTTTATATAAGGCGGCAAAAGTAATTTAAAAAACTGAAAAGCGAATGACATGTTATTTTAAGCACCCGGTTGGTCAGGTTAATTCATCAAATTGCTAACGCTGCCGGTGAACGCAGACATCGTGTCCTTAATCTTGGCGGTGGCTGTTTGCAACGAATGAGCAACAGGCCAAACAAAATTTGAATTTAAGATCGCAGACGCTTTCGTATAGAGCTTGTCAGGATAATAATTAAAGAAACAGCTTCCTCCTTTGATGCAATCAATTATGCTGTGCACTTCAGCGGCAGGTACCGCCGGACATCCCCAACTGCGGCCCATCATAGTTCCGTTCAGAGCTCGCTCGCGATTTACGTATGCACTTCCATGCATAACGATGGCTCTCGGCCTTACGTTGTTGTTAAAGCCATTCTCCTGTCCATCGAGCCGCATACTGTAACCGTTATCGCCATTATAGGTTTCAGCCGTGATCATAAAGCCAAGACAACTTTTATGCGATTCATCGCTGTTCGAAAAGCTGGTTGCATAATCGTTACCCGAATTTCTTCCGTGGGCCACATACGTGTTGAAAAGGATCTTACCAGCGTTTAGATCCAATACATACAACCTTTTCTTGCTGCTTGGTTGGCTGAAATCGCAAATGGTTAATAAGCCCGGTTTGTTGAGCGCATTCTCGGCAACGAAGTACTCATAACCTTTGAATGCATTGAGAAACACGTCCCGGTTCAAACCGGCGTCAGAAAGATGCATCGATGAGTACAGGGAATCTATCAACAAGGTCAGATCAGCGCTGCTGTCCGTTGAGGAAACAGTGGAAACGATCTTGTTGACGGTAGGGTGGGTAGTGGCAGCTTTTTTTTGAGCAATCATTGAAGTTAACGCCGTAAAAAGAAAGAGACATACAGCGCTGGCCAGGATTAATTTTTTCATTAAAAAATCTTGTTTTTTTAAAGGATGTTGGAAATTTATTTTTTTCTAAAAAACCCTGAGTAATAGTGGAGTGCAAAGGTACGCCGCAGAATCAAAACTTTCTTCTAATGAAATGTTACATAAAGTCCAAAAAAAGGCTCTCACCTCTTTTTGAAGAAAGTGAGAGCCAGTACCAAACAATTGATGTTTACAATTTGTTGATCTCAACGTTCGCGACCGTTTTGGTAACCGCAGATGCGACATAAGTTTCTTGCAGGTCGCTGTCTTTTGATTTAATGGTGAAATAATATTTTTCATTTGCGGTTTCCCCGTTCACCACTTTGAATTGTTTGAGAAAATTCGAATCGCTAAACGACCTGGAAAATAAGACATCGCCGGCCTCATTTTGAATCGAAAGTGTGAAGTTTTCGCTTTTGGCGTTTTTTATTTGAACGCGAAAGATCAACGCATCCGCCGTGCTCCCCATGAATTGCACACTGGTTTTCTCACCCGAGAGGATTTCAATATTGGAAGAATGAGTGGCTGCAAAACCGCCGGAGGAGGTTAATAGAAGAGATGCCGATAGGATAGCTGCTGAGATGAATTTTTTTCCTGAAAATCTTAATAATGCCTGTTTCATAATTGTTGTTTTTTGTTTTTTCCAATAAATTCTACTGTTCATCAACAGGCAACCGCAGGCCAACAATCATTAAGGCAAGCAACATATTTTCAAACTCAATCCTTTAAAGCTTTAAGTTATTGTGTATTTGGTACACATTGATACCACGGACGATGAAAGGTAACCCGTTCCCGATAATCTATTTGTTTGGTGCAGATTTCAAGTGATTCTGGCCCAGCGCTTTCCAAAGTGTGTCTTTTAGTTCATTAAGCCCTTGGTTTGCAATAGATGAGATAAACACGTGGGGTATGTCCGCTGGGAGATCTTTTTCAATCTCCGCTCTTAGCTCCCTGTCGAGCATATCGCTTTTGCTGATCGCGATCACGAAATCTTTTTGCAGCATTTCAGGGTTATATTCACTCAGTTCATGTAGCAGGATGTCAAACTCCTCCTTAACGTCTTTACTGTCGGCGGGTATCATGAATAAAAGGACCGCATTGCGTTCGATGTGCCGAAGAAACCTGTGTCCTAATCCTTTGCCTTCGGACGCTCCTTCTATTATACCGGGCAGATCAGCCATACAAAAAGAAAGATCGTCCCGATATGCCACGATCCCAAGCTGTGGCGTTAGTGTGGTAAACGCATAATCCGCGATTTTAGGTTTGGCGGCCGTTAGCACGGAAAGCAGAGTGGATTTTCCTGCATTTGGAAAGCCTACAAGGCCTACGTCAGCCAGCACCTTCAATTCAAGGGTCTTCCATTCTTCTACGCCAGCTTCACCCGGTTGTGCATATTCGGGCGCCTGGTTGGTAGCGGTCGCAAAATTTGTATTTCCTAATCCGCCTTTTCCTCCGCGAACCCAAATCACTTCCTGTCCGTCATCCAGTATCTCGGCCTCCTTATTTCCCGTTGCTTCGTCTTTGGCAATGGTGCCGAGCGGCACTTCAATAACAATGTCTTTTCCGTCCGCACCGGTGCGATTATTCTTGTCGCCCGGCTGGCCATTTTCAGCGATCACATTTTTATAATAGCGAAGGTGCAATAACGTCCACAGCTGTTTATTGCCACGAAGAATAATGTGTCCGCCTCTTCCGCCGTCTCCACCGTCCGGACCAGCCCTTGGATTGAACTTGGTGCGCATGTAATGCCTGCTGCCGGGGCCGCCATTGCCACTTCTACAGAATATCCTTATATAATCTATGAAGTTGCTTCTCTCCATTCAACGGCAAAGCTAAATCCTTGATTATAAAAACCGGCAGGGAATAGAAAACAAACAGGCCGTTCAAAAGAATGGCTTAAGATTAAAATTGAACGGAAGAATTTTTTATTGACCGACGGGCGTTGCCTGGCTCGCTATTATTTGCCATTGTCCTTTTGTTTTCAACAGCACATCCGTAAAGCGATTCTTATTTAAATAATTGCCGTTGTCGTCTTTTCCGGAAATCGTCGCGAGGCCGGTAACGATAGCAACGTTGCCTTCCAGGCGCACCTGCATCTCGGATAACGCGTAACTGGTCATTTTTTCCACCGATTGTACCAATTGCTGTTTGGTTATTACGCTGCCTGTCGCTGAAGTTAACTGTGCGTTATCGGCGTATGCGGCAGTCAGAAAAACCACATTGTGTTTTGTAAAAGCATCGGCAGCGCTTCTTTCAATGCCTAAAACAATTCCTTTCTCATCGGTTTGGCAGAATGCCTGCGCACAAAACATAAAAGTCAAACAGCAAAACGCGGTGTATTTCATAAGTTCAGATTTTTTGTGTAAAAATAACGGTCGAAGATAATTGTTGTTGTAACCGGTGAGTAATTTTTCATACTGCACGGTTCGTTCGACACTCCAACATTCGGAATTTGATTCCGCATGGCCCTCCACGAAAACGGAACAAACGATCACGAGCACATCGCTTCGTATAGCAGCGGCGATGATCCATACGCATTTTCGTTGCTGTTGAGCAAGATGGCTTTTCCAGAATCGAATTTCTTTTTTTATTGAACGCTAACAGGCTTGGTGCCATGTGCGACCAGCAAGCGCTAAACTGCTTGACTTAAGGCAGGCGCGGTGATCAGTAGTAGTCATAACGAATTTATTGCTGACGATGCAAGGTAATGGGATTGCTTCGGTAATTGCGCATGCTTGGTAGCAAAAAAGGCAAGCACAGTTGCTATGCTTGCCATGACAGTTATACTGTTTGCTTAAACAGTTAGAAGTGGTTCTTCACGAATTAAAAAATTGTGATTCTGATAGCCCCGCGTGAGAACCCAAACTTCGAATTGCTGGCCACTTAATTTTGGCTGCGACCCTGTTTTGAAATGCTTCTTGATTACATAATACATTCCTGCCACTTCAGGCTGACCTTAAAAACGATCCCGGTGATGGATATTAGGTCGACGAAGCTCATACTAACATGAAGCTCGTCTAACATGTTTAATTTTTGTTGATGATATAAACAGGCGCTTTTTCAATGCCATGGGCGTAAATATGAAAAAGCCGGGTCTCGTTCTTAATTCTTTTTTGCTTATCCAGGTCGAACACATCATTGTTTTTGCAAAACGTCCTGAACGACCACATGCCGGGCAGCATTCTCCGTATAGTGTGAATTTCGTTGTTGATTTTTCTTTGGTTACGAGCGGTGCCTTTCAATGCCACAAAGAACCTTACTTCCATAAAACTTGTTTTTGATTTGAATAAAGCGGTAAAATTATCCTGAACCGGTGCATGATTGTAATGATCGTGGATAGTTCAATACATGATTTAGATCAGGGAAATAGACAACAGACGTTAGTTTCAATTGGTCAGTGCGAACGGATCAAAGAAGTAAGCATTAAAGGATCGGATAGGATGCCGGCAGAGGAGCCAGCCGTTGGCTAACCAACGCTTCTATTTCCGGGATAATGCACAGTTCTGTTTCTCCATACGATTTATTTGCTGATTTTAAAATGGCAAGCTTTTCATTTGTCCAGTTCGCATCGGGAGATCCGCCGGCTTTTATTTTCCGTAAAGCATCTATTCCGATTGCTGAGACTGCAGCTAAATTTTTCGAATGCTCTTCAACAGCTTTTAGTTGAGATGAATATGCAAACAGCATTTTAACCTGTTCATGATTATTTTGCCACCGCACCAAAAAAGCCATGATAATAGCTTCTGAAGCGGCGTCTTTATTGACAAGGTATGATCTAACTGCGTTCCGGAACTGCCATTTTACTCTCGAATCCACAAACACGATATCCGAAACCTGCACCAGTGGCGCTGTTTGATATGAAACACTTTCGGGTTTCCCTAATTGTGCGAAGAGCTTTTTATAACCTCTTATCGGCGCCAACACGTCTGCAAGTGTTTTCACGGCATCAAAATGCTCATTAGAAATTCTGCGCAGTCCTCTTTCATAGTCGGCAATGTGCTGCAAACCCTGTTCATCGAGTTGCTCGCTTACTGCAAATAACCTGCGATACATGTCATCCGTATCGGTTACGGAAGCAGGAGACCATAATCGCTCTGCGACAGCTGCCGCTCTTGGCCAGATGCGCGTTTCGATATTTGTTTTGTCTGCGATCTCTGTCCATTCTGCTGCTTCACCACCTCTCACCTGCGATGAATTTGAATCGGGCAGTTCCGGATTTTTGTATTCGATATAAGCGGGCATGAACTGGTCCAGGTAAAAACCCTTCGAGATGAGGACAGGATTGCCATGTTCAAGAGCCTTTTTTGTGTACGCGGAATTTTGCCAGACCTGTACTGTGGCGTCCGGCGCAATATCTTTTGAAAACATTTCTTCCCAACCGATCATTTGTTTATGATTCTTTTTGACGATCTCCCGAACGCGGCTCACAAAATAAGCTTGTAATGCATGCGTGTTCTCAATATGATGTGCCTGCATGAAGGCAACAATGTCTGGATTATTTTTCCATACAACTCCATTGTTTTCATCAGCACCGATATGGATAAACGGCGACGGAAACAAACCCGACATTTCTGCAATAAACTTGTCGATGAATTGGTAAGTGCTTTCTTTCGACGGATCGAATGCAGGGAACGGAGCGGTGGTTACCAATTGCATGATCGTGCTCATATTCATTTGTTGCACATTGTGAAAGTCGACTGGAGGACCCGGCTCGTAGGGGCCTGGTGCACTGGCGAGTTCGGGATGGCCGGCGAACCAGCTTTTTGTGTGCCCCGGCATATCAAACTCAGGCACTATGATTATTCCCCTGTCTTCCGCGAATTCGATCAGATCTTTTATCTGCGCTTGCGTGTAATAATCGCCATTGGATCCTTTGTTTTGCAATTGCGGAAAAACTTTAGACTCGATTCGAAACCCTTCATTGTCTGTAAGGTGAAGGTGAAGCACGTTCATTTTGACCGTTGCCATCGCATCAATGTTCCGCCTGAGAACGTCGAGTGGCATAAAATGTCGCGAGACATCGATCATCAAACCGCGCCACGGGAAACGCGGAGCATCCTGGATAATCACACCGGGAAAATAAAATTCACCTGTATCGTTTTTTGCAAGAAGCTGCAAGATCGTTCCGAGGCCGTGTAATGCGCCGATACTTGTCGGAGCATTGAGAATAATTTTGTCACTGGTTACCGTGAGAGAATAAGATTCATCGACGCCTATAAAGGGAGCGGCGATCTTTGTTACATGTATTTGTAACGCCGAAGTAGCACTGTTGTCTTTTGAACTGATATACCTCCGTTTAAAATAGAGTCCCGACCGGCGGTTGAGCGCTTGGTACATTCTATTGACAGCTTTCACGACAATTGTATCGGCGCCTGGCTCATGAATAGCTACGCTGAAATCGTCTGTAAGGGTGAATGAACCTTGCTGAACCTGGATATTTTTTGGAACAGGGAGTAGATTCAATGATGATTCAATTTGAGATGAGGCTTTGGCAGCCGCGAATAAAGAGATAATTGCAAGTAATTTTTTTGCCAACATGATAACTGTTCTTTATAATGATTGATTGATTTTTTCGAACTCTTTTAAACCTTTTGCTGTACAAATCCCACGCAGGTAAGCGTCTATTGTATTTTGCATCAGCTGATCCGGAGTAAGCTTGTATTTTTTGAATTGACCCGTCCGGGTGATGGAGGAATATAATATGTTGATCACCAGCGGAATTATTTCCGGAGTGATGTCATTTCTGAAATACCCCTGTTTAACGCCGCTACGAATAAGATCCTCGAGGAAACTATAACCCTTTTTGAAAAATTTTTGCAATACAAGATCCTGCAGGCGTGGGTAATAATAATTGAGGTCATGATAGAAAATGTGATTGACGCCGAAATCAGCGTTGATTGCGCTATGCCACATTTGGAACAATGCGGCAACCGGATTTTTGTTTTGATCTTTCAATCCTTCGAACGCCTGCACTAATTCAGAGTAGTGCTTCAACAGGCAGTGTTTAAGCAGGTCCTCCTTGTTGCTGAAATATTTGTAAACTGTTTTAGTGGAGATGCCCATCGGGGCAATCAGATTCTGCACGGTCATCTTTCTGATACCGTGTTTTAAAAATTGCTGTAAGGCGGTCTCTGTGATCTGATCTTTCATGCGTGTTATGGAAAATATTTTTAATAAATAATTTTCCGCAAAGTTATGTGGAAAATATTACTGACAAAATATTTTCCACATAATTTACATGTAAATGTGCGGCCCACAGGGCAAAATCAAATGAAAAAATAGTAAGACAGGATGTTGCAGCTTATCCGACGTTAACGGTAGAACGCTTCTGACCGGCGCAAATATGATGCTCCGCCCGGCGTCTCCGGCGAGTACATGTTTCGGTGCACCGGGCATATACTTAATTTCCGAAAGACGTCAGTCACAAAAAGGAAGAAAAGGAATTAGAGGAAATATTTTGTTAGCTGTCAGGTCGCAAAACCAAATCGGGGTTATCAGAATAAATATTTTTCAAACCAGTCGCCTGCCACTTCACACACGATGTGTAATTTTCCGGGCTCTTCAAATGCGTGTGATGCGCTGTTGACAACAATAATGCTCTTTTTGCAATTAAGATTTTTAAATTCTTTCGTGTTCAGTTTAATGATCTCCGCGTCGAGGCCACCAACAATAAACAGCGTCGGGCATTCAACCTGCCATAAAAGGGTGGGCTTCACCAGGTCGGGCCGTCCGCTCCGACAAACGACTGCCCGTATTTCATCCTTTAGTTCAACAGCCGCTGTTAAAGCTGCAGCCGCGCCGGTGCCAACACCGAGATACCCAACAGGCAGATCTTTCAAGCCCGGATACTGCGTTAACCATTTAGTGATATGCTTCAACCTTTCAGCCAACAAAGGGATTTTGAACCAGTTTTCAATCATGCTATCTTCTTTC
>Ga0182009_10000187_pt1 | contig 12116 bp, 9 predicted proteins | sample Sormic07211187_1_FD_161052 | JGI IMG/M metagenome (GOLD analysis project Ga0182009, IMG submission 161052) | Bulk soil microbial communities from the field in Mead, Nebraska, USA - 072115-187_1 MetaG | ecosystem: Environmental > Terrestrial > Soil > Agricultural land > Bulk soil | place: USA... | reverse complement strand
GACGGTGATCGTCGACGCATTGGTAAAATCAATCTGAGTCCCGCAATCCGCCGCCGCCAGCGTCCGCGCGGTTGTCGTCTCGGTTTGTACCTTGAACAGCACCTCGGCGAACGACGAGCTCCCGGTGTAGACATTCGTTGCGGCGCTGTTCATCGACACGTTGCCGATCGTGATCGCACCGCCGCCGGCGACCTGGAAACCGCCGCTCCCAAAGGAAGCCGCGGCGCCCGTCAGAGCTCCGGTCGAGCCGTTGATCGAGAGCGCGCCACCAGCGGCCGAAACGTTGCCGTTGGAACCGTTGACCGTGAACCCACCATTGCCGGCCGTGAGATCGCCGGTCTGGCTTATCGAGACATTGCCGACGGAAAACGAGCCGTTGGAGTTCAGCGAGATATTGCCGCCGCCGAACGTATTGGTTCCCGAGAAGGCGTTTGTTCCGTCGAGAAAACCGACAGTGTGACCGCTGCTGCCGGTCGCGGCCTGGCATGCGGTGCCGGCGTTCGACAGGCTGCCGCAGGATCCGACCGTTGCCGGCAGATCGCTAGGGTCGATCGCGCGCCATGACCAGGCCGAGGTTCCGGAGATCGGCCCCGCCGCGAACAGGTGCTCGCTCATCGAGGCGGCCGAGACGGCTAAGGTGCCGCCATCGGTGATCGGCCCGCCGGTGACGGTGAACCCGCTCGGCATGCTCAGGTCGACCGACGTCACGGTGCCCTTGCTGGCCCCGCCGAGCAGCGCCGCCCACCAGTTCATATCCTGCAGGATCATCAGCTCGGCGCCGGTGCCCGCGGTCAGCGTCAGCGTCGTTCCCAGGTTGATCTTGTGCCGCGTTCCGGCATCGTCCTGCAGGTTGGTAAAGGTCAGCGTTCCGCCATTGGTCGGAACGAGGCGCACCTCAAAACCAGGCTGAAAGAGCAGCGACGGCGCCGGCAGCTCGATCGTGATCGTGCTCGCGCTCGTGAAGGTCACAAACTGACAGCGATCGGCCGTCGTGACGCGATACGACGTCGCGGTGATGATCTTCGCGGTTGTCGTGAGCGGACACGGCGCGAGCTGACCTGGTTGGGCTTGCTGCGCCTGCGCCACTGGCGCACCGGCGAACAGCGCTGCAGACAACAAAAAAGCCGCCCCAAGGCGGCCGAGCCATTTCATCGCAAAACCCTTCCCGGTTTAGGGATCCATTTCCGTCGCATAGCCGAAGCGGTGCAGCTCAGGCAGCGCCTCGATCACCTTGCAGCCAATGTCGGAGCGGAAAATCTTGTCAGGGATCTTGATCCCCTCGACCGCGCGGTAAACCTTGCCGCGGGCCCGCTCGACGGTTTTCCCGAGGCCCGTCGCGCAGAGCACATATTCGCCGGCGGTCTGCCAGCCTGGCTCGTCGACGATCTGCCCGTCGCGCCAGACCGGCCCCTTTGCCTGCATGACGAAAGCGGGATGCAGTTGCTCCCGATACTCAGCCCAGCCGCCGATCGGATTGCCCTCGACCTTGTCGGCCGGCGAGTTGTCGGAGGGAAAATTCGGGATCGCGCAGACGACACCGATCGCGACGTCGTAACTGACTCGGAGCGAGTCTTTGCCGTCGAGCGCGTCTCTCATCCATTGCGCGGGATCGCCGCGGTGCGAGGCGGTTTGAATGTAGAAAGCCGGCCAGCCACAGCGCGCGGTAAACTCGAGCGGCCAGGCCCGCCCCTTTTTGTCGACCATCGCGCCGATCGCGAAATCGCCGCGGTGCCCCAAGGTGCGCAGCACCGGCTCGAGCGGCTGCAGCATATCGGCGGCCAGCTTGTCGCTTTCGACATACTGGCACACCGTCCCCATTTCGCCGGTTGCCGGGCCGCGCTCTTTGTCGAGCAGCTTTTTATGCTCAAAGCAGATCTGCCATTTATCCGGCAGGAACCCCTCGGCGCCGCACCAGGCGCTGACCCCGATCTCGGCGACAATGTCCTCGATCTTTTCCTGCAGCATGCAGCGGCCTTTGAGCTTCTTACCGGCCTTGATCTGCCGATCGAGCCAGCCCACGAGCTCGGCCGGATCCGAGGCGACGAACGTCAGCGACTTGTCGGCCTCGTCGCCCATCGGCTTAAACACATAGGCGCGGTCTGATTTGCGCGCGAAGGCCTCGGCCTCCTCGAGCGAGTTAAAGACCTGGTAAGGCGGCAGCTCGAGGCCGGCCGCCTGCATCGCATCCATGCCGGCCGCGCGGTCGATCTCGAGCCTGGCGCTCGCGGCCGAGGGCGCGAACACCTTGTAACCGAGATCACGCCAGCGCTCGAGCTCGTGCACAAAGCGCCAGTTTCCCGTTGTCAAAATCAATCCCTCGCGCGCCCACGGCATCGAGGCCCGCCAGTCCTCGACCACCTTGAACCCGCGAAACCCGACCCCGGCTTTGGCCGGCTTGCCCTTGTCAGGCACCCGATACCAGCGCACGTCATGGCCGGCCTCGGCGCAGCGCAGCACGAAATCGAGCCCGGTCAGCTCGGTATCAATCACGAGGATCCGCATCAGATCTCAGCTGAAAAGAGGAAAGGCTTTAGAACGGCGGCGGCCGCATGCTGCCGCGCGGCGGGATCCCGAGATCTCGCGGGTTGTAAGAGCGGCCGAGATCGGCGCCGGCGCGCAGCAGCGCGCGCATTTCATTGGCCGCCCTCGAGCTGACCGCCTGGCTCCCGAGCCGCGCCATCGCGTTTTGAGTTTTCGGCATCGGCCGCGGCGAAATCAGATCGCCGACCGGGTTGAGCTCGAGGCTGCCATCGGTCAGCAGCCGCATGACATTGGCGAGGCTTGTCGGATTGATCCCCTGGCGCCGCAAGTTGGCCCACTCGACCGCCTGGCGCCCCGCGTCAAAGAGCCCGTGCGGCGTTCCGCGCGCCAGCCCCGAGGCGAACCGCACCCCCTCGCCGGCGCGCTGCAGCGCCGCATTATCCTCGGCCTCGCGCTCGGCCGTCATCGAGTTGCCGGTCAGCTTTTGCGAGCGTTCAAACTGCTCGCGCGCGCGCTCGATTTTCTCGACCATCTTGCGCGCCTGTTCGGGCCCGCCGGCGATCGCCTCGAGGCGCTGGCGATCGGCCGTCGAGTTGAGGATCGACTTGGTCGGATCGCCGGCGAGCTGCTTCTCGTCGATCGCCTTGCGCAGCGTGTCGGCGTAGCCGATCCGCAGCATTTTCTTTTCCGACTCGGTCGCGCCGCGCATGCGCTCCTCGATCAGCTCGACGTCCCAGCCAGGCATTTCCTTGCCATCGTCGATCGCCTTGAGCATGACGGTGAAGCCAGCCCAATGATCGCGCGCCGGCTTGTATGCCGGGTTGATCCGGTCGAGCTCTTTCACCAGGCGATCGCGCAGCATCGAGATCACGCGCCCTTCCGGTGTCATCCGACCGAAGCGCCCTTTCGCGCGCTCGTCGGCGATCATCGCGTCGAGCCCCTCTTTGGCCTTCATCAGCAGTTTCATCGTCGGCACGGCGCCGACGACCGGGATCTCGTTGCCCTCCGCGTCGAGCTCGCGACCGATTACGGCATAGTCTTTTGCATGATAAGGCCGCAGCATCGCGTCGGCCTCGTCGCGCTCGAGCGCAGCACCTCGAGCCAGGCCGCGTCGCACCCGCGGATTTTGCACCAGGCGCCGAATAACCGGCGAGGTGACGGCACCCGGCAGCTCGAGCGTTCCGTCGGCCTGGCCGCGCTCAATAAATTCCCTCAGCTCCTCGTGAACATCGCGCGCCGCGCGCTGCCGCGCCCTGGCCTGCGCGAGCTCGTCGCGCTGTTCCTGCAGCTGTTTTTCCGTGACCGTTGGCCGATCGCCGACCGGCCGCTTGGCGAGCTCCTCGTCGAGCTGGTGATTATGCGCCACCGCGTCGCGGTGCGCGGTCAGCAGATCTTGATCGCGCTCGGAATAAACCCGGTGCCCGGCGACGTCCTGCGCCAGCTTGTCGAGCAGCTCGTTTATGTCGTGCTCGGCGATATAGCCGGCCTCATAAGCAGCCTCGGCCGCATAGTCGAGCTCCATCCCGACCCGCGGCTTTAAGAGGCCGCGAAACCCCTTCGCACCATCGAGGATCCCGCGCAGTTCAGTCGGATTGCGACGCGCCTCGTGGCGGCCGCTCGCCGTGTTGACCCGCTTGGAAAAGGTATCGTCGGCAATGCCGCCCTTGCTGATTAGGAACGTTGTCAGCCGCTCAGGCTCAGGCGGCAGCTTTTGATGCTGCCGGGCCGCGTTGGCGTTCATTTTCTCGAGCTTGGCCTCGGCCGCCTCGACCGCCTTTGTGGCCGCCTCGAGCTCCTCGCCGGCGGCCTTGTAATCGCGCGCCGTCTCGTATTGCACCCGCGGCAGCGCGTTGACCGCATCCTCGGCCTCTTTCCAGAGCCGGCGGTTTTCCGGGCCCGAGCGCGCATCGGCCAGGTGCTTTGCCTCGGCGCGCGCGTTCGCGGTTCCGAGCAGCCGATCAATCCCTCGCTTGAGCGCCTGCGCGATCGGCGACTCACGCGACGGCGTCGCGCGCCGACCCTCGACGAAACGCTCGGCGATCTCTTGCCCGGGCCCGGGTTTGCGCGCCGCGGTGCCCGCCAGGCCGCGCACCGGCTTCCCGACGACGTCGAGCGGCACGATCGGCTCGCCCTCGGCCCGGCCAGCCTGGTATTTCGCGACCGCCTCGGCCTGCTGACCGGGTTGCGCTTTCTCGGCCTCGGCCGCCCGCTTGTTGATCAGCTCGACCGCCTTGTTGATGTCGCGCACCGAGCCGCGCAGCGTCGACAGCACGTTGTTAGGGATCGGCGGCCCGACCTCGCCTGGCCGCGGCGCACCGGCCGGCAGCCCACCAGGCGCGCTCGGCCGGAACGGGATCGGCGACATACCGAACGGCGCCAGCCCAGGCACCGACATAAGCGCCGGCGCGAGCTCAGGTGCGGCCTCGATCCCTTCCGGAATGTTGACCGGCGCCCCGCCGGCGTTGATCGGCGGAATTTCCTGCGGCAGCGGCGAATTGCGATAGGCCTCGGCCGCACCGCCGAGCACCGCGCCGACACCGGCCTGCAGACCGCGGCCGGCGACGTCGACGGCCGTCCCGAGCGCGCGCACCGGCAGCCCGAGATCCGCCTCGCCTGGCGTCCCGACCGAGCTCAGCGCGCGGCCGGCATCGGTGCCCTGGCCGATCGGCGCATCGCCGAACCCGCGCGCCGCGCCGGCGGCAGCACCGCCGCCGACCTTATCGGCCCAGCCCGCGATTTTGCCCGCCAGGCCGCCGAGCACGTTCTCAGGCGATAGCATGCCCGGCTCGCTCTGCGGCTTGGCCTTCGCCGGCGGCACCGGCTGAAAATCAAACCGGCGCACCGTGCCGTTGAGCCCCTCGATCCACCCCGCATCGCCGGCGGCGCCGTGCACCGCGACAGGAATCAGGCTCACGCCCTCCTCTTTCGCGATCCGCGCCCGGTGCGCGCCGTCCTGGTCGAGCACCTTGAAGCGGTTGCCCTGGCGCGTGACGTCGAGCGAAGGGATCTCCTCGATCGGATTGTCGAGGCCGAGCGAGCGCATCAGCGACTTGCGCTTTTCCGCCGACCGCGATTCCGGAAAGAGGCCGAGATAATCGTCGGGACTCATAAAAACCGTGCGCGTGTCGCGCCGGCTTTGCTCGCGCGCGATCGCGTCGGGATTGACCTTCCATTTGCCGGCGCTGGTGATCGCCCAGCCGCCGTTTCCCTTGCCGAGCGACTCCGACCAGTCGGTCAGCTTTGACGTGTCGACCTTGCCGGCCTCGGCGTCCTTTTGCAGCTGCTCGAGGCCGCCGGGATAGCGCGAGCCGGCGCGCAGCGCGACCATCCACCGTTGATCGGCCATCGAGCTGAAAACCGGATCGCGGCCGAACCGCTCGCGGAATAGCGGCTTTGTCTCGTCATAGGTGCCTGGCTGCCATTGGCCCGGGCCCGCCGCATGCGTCGTGCCTTTCGGGCCCGGCCGCTTGGCCGCGTCTCGAGGGTGATCGTCGCCCGGCTTGAACTCATCGCCGCCGAAATACTGCCAAGGCTTCCCATAGGTGCCCTCGGCCTTAAAGACCGTGTCGGATAACGAATTGACCCAGCCCGGCACCTCGTCAGGCCGACCGACCGCGCGGACGCGGCCGCCGACCGCGGCCGGCTTTTCAGCCCCGCCCAGCAGCGGCTGACTATCACCAGGTCGCGCCACGCCGGCGATCCCCGTCGGCGGCGGCACCGTGCCCGCGTCGCGCCGGCGCTGCTCGTCAGCCATCGCCGGCGGCATATCGTCCTCAGCCGGCCCGATGATCGCCCAACCGTCAGCCATTATTCGGCCACCCGCTCAGCTTTACCGTTGCGCTTGATCCACCGCTGCGGCCCGCCTGGCGTCTGCAGCGTGACCGCCTTGCCTTCCGGCATTTGGTCGACGATCGCCTGCGGCGGCGCCGCGCTCGAGGCGGCCGCACCAGGCGCACCACCTGGCGCCGCTGGTGATACTGCCGGCGATACTGCCGGCGCGTTGCCACTGGCGATCGGCGGCCGCACCTCAGAGCTCGAGCTCGAGCTGCCCTTGCCGCCGCCGGCCGTCGACCCGCCCGTGACCGGCGTCGCGGCGTTCTCGACCAGCATGCGCGTCTCAGGAAACAGCTTGTAACGATAGGCCGCGCGCATGCGCTCCTCGACCTCGCGATCGCCGCGCTTATCCGGCGGCACCGTCGCGGCGACATATTGCTGCTCGAGGCCGCGCAGCTGGCCCGCCATCAGCCGCTTGTCCTCTTGAATAATGTCGAGCAGCTCTTGCTCGCCGTAGCGATCGCTGAGCGGCTGCCGCGCCTCCTCGCGATCGGCCAGCGCTGAGGCGCCGCCGGCGACGGCTTTCACGATCTCGGTTCCGATGATCGACCTGGCCGCGGCGAGCGTTGTCGGCGTCGTGTCGAGGTTAAACTCGGTTTTGATCCTGTTGGCGATCGCGTTGATCGTGTTCGAGTCAGACTTGTTTTTGAGCGCGAGCACGAGCTCACGCAGCGAATCGAGGTGATCGACCGCGACGTCGATCGAGCGCGTCGAGCGACCCTCGAGCCCGATCGCAAAGGCCTGCTCGGTTGCCCCGCGCGAGCGGTTCCACGCCATAAAAGCGGCCTGGTCTGCGCTCGAGGCGTGCGGGTTTTCTTCCATGAATTTTTGCAGCGTCATTCCCGAGGCGCTCCGGATCGGCTTCATGCGCGCCAGGAAATCGGCCTTTTCCTGCGGCGACGCGCCCGGGTTGATCTGTTCAAACTGCTCGAGCAGCTTTTCCTGAATCGTTTCAGGCCGCTTGCGCAGCGACTGAATCTCGGTTGCCGTGTCTGTGACGTCCCGGTTGCCGCGCGCATAATAGCGGCCGTCGCGATACTCGAGCGGCTCGACCTTGCCGTCGACGTTGCCTTGAAATTTCGGCTCCCCGGCAGCTTTGCTTTTGACAAAATCGGTCGGCGGTTCGGCGAGCGGCTTGCGGGTTTTCTCGTCGATCCACTGGTGATTCCAGTTGTCATAACTGACCGACGTCGGCTTGCCGTTGACGGTCGCGACTTCCGGCGGCGTGAAGCGATCGACGACGAATTTTGTGTCGTCGCGATATTCTTTCGCATCCTTGCGCCGATCCTCCGCGCGATCGCGGTCGGCCTGTTGCCGCTTTTCGTAGCCGAGCAGGTTTGTCTCGAGCCGGTTAATGTCGAAATTCGGCGGGATCCCCTCGACCAGTTTCGGCGCGAACCCCATCCCTTTGACCTTGCCGACGAGCTCAGCGTAATGCTCTTGCGCGATCTTTTGCGCCGCGTCCGAGCCCATCGTTTTCTCATTTTGCCGGTACTCAGTCGCGACCGGCTCAAAGATCCCGAGCATGCGTTGCTGCTCAGCCTCGAGCAGCTTTTGATTCGCGACCTGGCCGGCGACCCGGCGCTGACCGAGCTCGGCTTGCGTTCCCATCAGGTCGAGCGCTTGCGCCGGAAAGCCGGCGGCGCCCAGCTTGGCGATCGCTTCCGGCCGAATCATCCCGTTCTCGTCGAGGTTTGACGGATCGCGGAACAGCCCGGCCATCGCGTTTTGCGCGTTCTGTTTTTCCCGCACCTGCTGGATCTGCAGCTGCAGCCGTTGCCCCTCGAGCGCGGCGTTGGGATCCGGCGCCCGCGGTAGGAGGCTCATCCATGACGGATCGCCGGGATTGAAAATCGAAGTGTGCGCGCTGCCGGCCGGCTGCGGAGGATGCAGCGGCGCGACCGGCAGCTGCTCGCCGAACCGCTGCGGTTGAATGTCAGCCATTGGTCAGACCTCAGTAGCCGAACCCGGCAGCGTTCGCCCCGGGATCGTAGGGATAGGCATAATTCGCGCCGCTCGGCAGGCCCGACGCGGCATAAGCGGCGTAATCCGTCGGCGAGGCTGAATAGTCCGAGCTGCCGACCAGGTAATTGTACCCGCCGTTGTTGCTGCCGGTGTTGCTGCCGCCGTTGACTAGAGAGGTGATCGCGTTGCCGATTTGCGGGATCGCGCCAGAGAAGGCGTTGGCGCCGGCGATCCGCGCCGCACCCTGCGCCTGCGCGCCGGTGATCGCGGCATTGCCGATCGAGGTTGCCGCGGCCTGGCCGAACCCGCCCAGGTTCGCCGCAGCGTTTTGACCCGAGGCGCCGATCCCGCCGAGAACGCTGGTCAGCGTGTTGCGCTGGTTGGCAATGTCCTGATAGCGCAGCCCGTAATTCTGGCCGATCGCATTATAGACGTTCCACCAGTTCTGATTATTGTTCGACCAATTTGTGTTGGCCGCGTCGAAGTTGTTGCGCCAGGTGCCGACGTCCTGGTTATAGAAATTCCACCAATCTTGATCGGCGATCCCGCCGGCGTTGCGCTGCAGCGCCTGCAGCATGTTGCCCGAGATCGCGCCGGTGCGGCCCGCGGCGCTGTTTTGCGTCGCGTCCGTCATCTGCCGGATCAGATAATCGTAACCAGGCGAGGCGCGGAACGCATCGCGCAGAGCGGGATCGGTCGGCGACGGCGCCGGCCCCGCGACCGGCGCGCTGCCGAGCGCAGAGCCGCCCAGGCTGGTTAAAGCCGGATCGGTCGGCGACGGCGGCCCGCCGATTTGCGCCGAGATCGGACTGTTGAACGGCGTCGAGGTGAAAGACCCGTCAGCACCGATCCCGTAATATGTCCCGAGAACATTCTCAGCCGTCGTTCCCAGGTTGAGGAACGGCTGCATATTGTTCTGGATCTGCTCAAATTGTTGATGCTGCAGATCCGCCGCGTACCTGGTCGCGGCCGCGGTCGCGTTCGCAGCGTCGCGCGTCGCGCTCGCCGTCTCGCTGGCCCCGATGATCCCGCCGATGCCGCTAATGATTGAGCCGATAGGCATTAGACACCCTCCGCGGCCAGCACCGGCCGCACGAGCTCGACGGCGTCCTCGACGGTCAGCTCGTGCTCAGCGAGCACCTTGACCGCCTTGTCACCGTGCAGGTTGTGGATGCAGAGCAGAACCGTTCCCGGTTCCGTCGTTAGAAAGGCGTGTTTGACGCCCGCCGGAATAAAGATCCCGGCCGGCGCCAGGTGTTTCCCCTGATAAATCCCATCGACCCAGGCATGCACACCGCCGGCCGCGATATAGCTGGTATGGTCGAGCGCGTGAGCGTGCTGCGGCACAATGCTGAGCCGCTCCGGAAACGTGTAGGCGTTGACGAGCACCCCGTCGGCAATGTGCTGAAACGGCTCAGGCGCCGCCTGGCAACCGCTCACTGTTGCCACCCCGAGCCGACCGAATTGATCACGCCCACGGTGTCAGACTTCGCATGCAGCGCGTCGCCCGGCGCCAGCGTCAGACCCGCCAGCGCGGCCGGCACATAAGGCTCAGAGGCGCCGCTCGAGAGCACCTGGCCGCCCGCCGACGCGCCGACGATGATATTGCCATCGAGCCGCGACCCGCCCGATCGCACCACCCACAGCGTCAGCTGCGCGCCGGTTGCGCCGACATTCGTAAAGGCGGCGCGGCTGATAACCGTCGTTGTGTTCGCCGGCGAGGTGTAGAGCGCGGCTGCCGTAGTCGAGACAACCGTCTCGCCCCACAGCGCTTTCGGCGTGATCGTCATTTCGATTTTCCCATAAAAAAAGCCGCCCGAAGGCGGCCGGTCAGGAGGAGCTCGAGGTGCGCGTCAGCTTGTGCCCTGCGCCCAGCTCAGCACCGTGCAGGTCGCGGCAGCGCCGTTGCTGTTTGTGCCGAACACCAGAGTCGAGTAGCCGCTCGAGCCCAGGTAGCCGGCAGACTTTGCGACGCTAAAGAGCTGTTGAAAGGTTGCGCCGTCGGCCGAGAAGTAAAAAACGACGTTTGTCCCGTCGTCTTTGATCTTGAGCCAGTTGGGATATTGAAAATTATACTGCGGGAAATTCCCGTTGCTGAAGTCGTTGGCGCTGAACGTTGTAAAATTGCTGAACTTGGTAACGAGCAGGGTCGCGTTCTGCAGCGCCAGCAGGTGCAGCTTTGTGCCGTCAGTCCACCCGATCCCGCCACCGATCGTCGAGGTGCCGTTGACACCATTCGCCGAATAAAAACACTGGATCTCGGCCGTGATCGAGTAAGGCGTCGCCGGCGGGGTTTTCGTCAGCAGCTGCCAAAACTGGCCGCTGACTCCCGTGACCTGCAGCCCGGTTGCCGTGTCGCCCGTCGTTGCCGAGCCCTGGTTGAGCCACCCCGACAGGCCGGTGCTTACGCGCGTCGGCGTCGCCGAGAGCACCTGGTTGTAAAGCCCGCCGGCCGTGCTCGAGGAGCTGCCGCCGTTGAGGGTTGTCTGCGCGGTGACGGTTGTCTGCCCGAGCGCGGCCAGGCCGAGCCCGCAGGCAAAGAGCAGCGAGAGCGCTGCAGCTCTAATCTTGCGGATCATTATGCGTTCATCCTTACGCTGCATTTCGCGCCGGTGCCCGAGATCGCGGTCACGGCCGCGGCGAACCACAGATAAGGCACCGTTCCCGTTGCCGAGGTTGTGCCGGTGCCGGCCGTGCCGCTCGCCGTCACGGCCGAGCCATAAGTCGCCCAATGCGCCCCGTCATTCGACCCGTAGAGCTGCACCGTGCAGCTGACCGAGCCGTTGGGATCGGTGCCGTCGACGTTGATCACGAACGATTGAGTCGACGAGACAGCCTGGCCGCTGGTCGGCGCGTTCGGCTGCGCCGGCGAGATCGTGCCGCCGGCCGTCGGCGCGGTGCCAGTCGGCGCCGAGCTCGTCGCCGTGGCGCCGTTCAGCAGAAAATAGACCGTCGCGTCGGCCTGGCCGACGCCGAGCGCCAGCATTGCGGCGAGCAGCAGAGCGCCGCCGCGCCTTAACAGATTGCGCATTGTGTCACCTCTTAGGTTACGCCGAGACTTGTCAGCAGGTTTTGCAGCTGGGTTGCGCGGTTGTTGAGGAGCGTCAAAACCGCATTGGTCGGCAGCGCCAGGTCGACGACGATCTGAGCTCCGCTCGCGTTGCGCAGATAGACGCCCGCGACGCTGTAATTTGAACCGAGCGCGGCGATCGCCTGGTTGACCAGGTCGAGCTGCGCCGAGGCCGCGGCCGCGCGCGTGAGATCAGCCCGAGCCGTCATTTAACCGATCCTCCAATTTGTACCATCCGAATAGACCGGCACCCCGTTCGCGCCGCCGCCGACGACGACAGAGGCGAAGGTTGTCACGGTTGCATCGGTGACGAAGGCTCGAGCGCCGGCGCCCGCGGTTGCCGCCGCCGGCAGGCTGCCGACGACGGTTGTCGGGCCCAGCACCTTGACGCCGGCCAGGTAATAGCCCTGAGCGACGTTGATCGTGCCGACGCCCTTGCCGCCGCCCGTCGGCCCGACCCCGCCCGTGTCGTAAACCTCGACCCCGCCGTCATCGTCGACAACCACCCGCGGCAGCCGCGAGGTTGTGCCGCTGGTTGTCGTCTCGAGGCGCAGCAGCGCGCCCTCAGCCGTGCTCGACCAGTTTTCCGAAGCGTGAAACCCGATCGAGGCACCCGAGACGGTGTCATGAATCCCGCTCGAGCCGACGGCGCCCTCGGCGATAACGTATCCGAGCGAGTCATTCGTCTGCACCGCGGCCGGAACGCTCGCCGTGCCACGATTGCGCGCCAAGAGAACCCCAGGCGCCGAATTGCCCGCGCTACCAT
>Ga0182009_10000186_pt1 | contig 12156 bp, 6 predicted proteins | sample Sormic07211187_1_FD_161052 | JGI IMG/M metagenome (GOLD analysis project Ga0182009, IMG submission 161052) | Bulk soil microbial communities from the field in Mead, Nebraska, USA - 072115-187_1 MetaG | ecosystem: Environmental > Terrestrial > Soil > Agricultural land > Bulk soil | place: USA... | reverse complement strand
GGCATCATCGATATTGGCGAGGGCTGGGCTTGCGCCTTCAAGATCGAGTCGCACAATCATCCATCCTTCATTGAGCCGTTCCAGGGAGCCACCACTGGCGTCGGCGGAATTCTGCGCGACATTTTCACCATGGGCGCAAGGCCGGTCGCGGTTATGGATTCTCTGCGCTTCGGTCCGATCACAGCGCAGCCAAGCCAGCCATCGGCATCCCAAACGGACGTTCACAGGAATCACTCGATCCTCGAAGGCGTAGTCAGCGGCGTCGCCTCGTATGGCAACTGCTTCGGAGTGCCCAACCTCGGCGGAGAGACTAAGTTCGAGCCCTGCTACTCGGGTAATCCGCTAGTCAACGCGTTCGCTCTCGGCCTGGTACGCAAGAATGAAATCTTCTACGCCCGTGCGGCCGGAGAAGGCAATCCCGTCATCTACGTGGGCGCCAAGACCGGGCGCGACGGGATTCACGGCGCCACGATGGCGAGCGAGGAGTTCAGCGAGGCTTCGGAAGCAAAGCGTCCGAACGTCCAGGTCGGCGATCCTTTCCTGGAGAAACTCCTGCTGGAAGCCTGCCTCGAAGCCATGCAGACGGGAGCCATCATCGGCATTCAGGACATGGGTGCCGCCGGACTGACCTGCTCCACCTGCGAAATGGGCGGCCGCGGCGGTGTGGGCATCGAAATCGAGCTCGACCGTGTTCCGCAGCGCGAGACCGGGATGACTCCTTACGAGATCATGCTGAGCGAATCGCAGGAGCGCATGCTCCTGGTCGCGCAGAAAGGCCGTGAACAGGAAGTCTTCCGCGTCTTCGAGAAATGGGGACTGGACGCCGTGGAAGTCGGGAAAGTCACGACTGGGAACGTGCTCCGCGTGCTTCAGCATGGAGAACTCGTCGCTGAGATTCCAAATCCAGCGCTCACCGACGAAGCGCCCCTATACAAGCGTCCGCTAGCGCGCTGGGAGCCCCCGGTCCCTCGCGAAAAGCCCGATCATATTGCCTTCGCAGAAAGCGGCGACTTCACCGAGGAATTGCAGGGGTTGCTCTCCAGCCCCAATATCTCCAGCAAACGCTGGGTCTGGCAGCAGTACGATCACATGGTGCAGACCAACACAGTCGAGGCTCCGGGTGCCGGAGATGCCGGCGTGATCCGCATCAAGGGCTCGAACCGCGGCTTGGCCATGGCTCTCGATGGCAACGGACGCTGGTGCTATCTCGATCCTCGAGTCGGCGCGATGCACGCTGTGGCCGAGGCTGCCCGCAAAGTCGCGTGTTCCGGCGCAACACCCATTGGCGCGACCAACTGCCTGAACTTCGGCAACCCCGAGAAGCCGCACATTATGTGGCAGTTCTCGCAAACCATCGACGGCATCACGAAGGCGTGTGAGGAGCTAGAAATTCCCATCACCGGCGGCAACGTGAGTTTTTACAACGAGACGCTCGGGGAAGGCATTTACCCCACCCCAGTACTTGGAGTCGTGGGAGTCCTCGAAGACGTTCACAAAGCTGCCAAGATGCATTTCAGCGCCCCCGGACGCACCATCGTGCTATTGCGCGCGGGAGAGCCCGGCGATATGACGGATGCGGAAACTGAGTTCGGCTCCTCCGAATACGCGAAAGGAATTCTGGGCGCGCTCTGGGGATATCCGCCGGAAATCGACTTGGAAAAAGAAGCAGCTCTGCAGAAAACGATTATCAACCTGATCCAGGACGGACTGGTCGAGTCGGTGCATGACTGCAGCGACGGCGGAATCGCGGTAGCGCTGGCGGAAAAGACGTTCCCAAACGGTATGGGAGCCCGGGTTGAGCTAGCCAGCGAGGGGCTTCTCGCCCCATTTGTCCTGTTCGGGGAGGACCCCAGCCGCATCGTAGTCTCCTGCGACCCCGCGCACCTGGCGCGAATCAAAGGAGTGGCGGGAAAACACGGCGTAGCTGCGGACAAGATTGGCGAAACGATCAAGGACAGGCTCGAGATCACGCTGGACGGCAAGACAGTGGTCTCGGCGGCAGTGTCGGAATTAAACCAGGCGTACGAAGGCGCATTGGAAGCTTCGCTGAAAACCGACGCCGAACTAGTGAAAGTGTAAGCAAAGAAGCTTGAGAACTCAGGGCTAAGGACTGACGGCTAAGGACTAAGGACCAAATGCAGATTCCTGACAAATTTCACGACGAGTGTGGAGTGGTCGCCATCTTTTCGCATCCCGAGGCGGAAAAGCTGGCCTACCTTGGCCTGCATGCCTTGCAGCACCGCGGGCAAGAGTCAGCCGGCATCGTCAGCTCCGACGGCCTGGTCTCGCGCGTTCATAAGGCGATGGGCTCGGTCGCCGACATCTTCACCGAAGACGTGCTGTCGAAACTGCACGGCACGCTGGCCATCGGTCACACCCGATACTCGACGGCAGGTGATTCCGCCCTGCTGAACGCACAGCCCATCCTGGTGCAATCGAATAAGGGAGCGATTGCGGTTGCGCACAATGGCAACCTTGTGAACGCCACGGCCATCCGCGCCCGCCTGGAGAGCCAGGGCTCTATCTTTCAGACCAACAGCGACACAGAGGTTCTGGTTCACCTGATCGCGCTCTCGAAGGAGCACACGCTGCCTGAAGCGATGGCCGACGCGCTGCGCCGTGTCGAAGGCGCCTTCTCGCTGGTAATGATGAGCAACGACCGCATCTTTGCGGCCCGCGACCCGCGCGGCTTCCGGCCGCTGGCGATGGGGAAGATTTCCGCGATCGATGGTCACAAGCACGATACGTTCGTGTTCGCGTCCGAGACTTGTGCCTTTGATCTCATCGGCGCGGAATACATTCGCGACGTGAAGCCGGGAGAGTTGATCATTGTCGGCCCTGAAGGCGTGAGTTCGCGGTTTTATTCGACCGCGGCACCACAATCCAGCTGCATTTTTGAGCACGTTTACTTCTCGCGGCCGGACAGCCTGGTATTCGGGCGATCAGTTCAGACCAGCCGCGAGGAACTGGGCCGCCAGTTGGCGCGTGAAGCAGGTGTGGACGCCGACCTTGTGGTTCCAGTGCCAGATTCGGGAGTGACCGCTGGCGTTGGTTATGCGGCCGAGAGCGGAATCCCGTTTCGCTTCGCGCTGATCCGCAATCACTATGTCGGCCGCACCTTCATCGAACCCAGCCAGAGCGTGCGCGATTTCGGCGTGAAGTTGAAGTTAAACCCGGTGCGCTCGCTGTTGGAGGGGAAGCGGATTGTCCTGATTGACGATTCCATCGTGCGCGGCACGACCAGCAGAAAAATTGTCCGTATGGTCCGCAGCGCGGGAGCGACCGAGGTGCACATGCGCATCTCATGCCCTCCCACCATCTCGCCGTGCTATTACGGAGTCGATACGCCTTCGCGCAAACAACTGATTGCTGCCAATAAATCGGTCGACGAGATCCGCGAGTACATCGGCGCGGATTCATTGGCGTATTTGTCTCTCGAGGGATTGAAAAAGGCTTGCGGTGAGGGAGAGAAGATTTCGTACTGTTCCGCGTGCTATACAGGCAAGTATCCGACTGACATCGTCGATATCGAGGAGATACAGCCCGCCACGGCTCGACGCTGAGTCCCTCAGGGGCTGAAGCCCGTGCCCTTCCACAGATTAAGGCCTTCGCGCCCGGATCACTCGCGGTATGTTCTGCAAATCCGGGATGACGCTCGGCTGGTCCCATCCTTTCAGGAGAGTAAGAACCTGATCCGCAATGGTTCCGCTTACTTCGAGGACCAGAGTACCGCCGGGGCGGAGGAGTTCGCGGGCTTGCAGGATTAGTCGCGCGATCACCTCTGTGCCCGTTGCGCCTCCGAATACCGCCGACCTCGGCTCAAATTTCCTCACTTCCAGTTGCACCTGGTCTTCTTCTGATTCGCCTACGTACGGCGGGTTGGAGACAATGAAATCGAATGGGGGAGTCAGGGTGGCAAGCAGGTCGGTGTGATGGAAGTGAATGCGCCGCTCGAGTTGATGCCGTGCGGCATTGGCGCGGGCGATTTCGAGGGCTTGCAGCGAAGAATCCGTCGCATGAATTTCAGCATTTGGAAATTCTTTCGCCAGGGCCAGCGCGATGCAACCTGATCCTGTACCTACGTCTGCGATGCGAAGCTGGTCGCGGTCTGAACCTTGAAGTTCGAGCACAGTTTCGATGAGGTGCTCCGTCTCTGGACGTGGGATCAGTACGGCGGGAGTCACGATTAGGTCCATGCCCCAAAATTCCTGATGGCCTGTGATGTACTGGGCCGGTACGCCGCGGGCGCGTTCCGCAAGGGCGGCGTGGTAGCGCGAGTGTTCGTCAGAAGTTAGTTCGCGCTCAGGATGCGCAAAGAGGTAGGCCCGATCACAATTTAGAACGAAGCGCAGGAGCAGTTCGGCGTTCATCTGTGGCGAGGGGACCTGTGCCGCGGTCAGGCGGGAGACTGCGGCGTTCAAGGCTTGCTTCAGCTGCACGGGGACTATTTCAACACGCGAGGGCAGAAGTGAGGGGGAGGTTTACTAAGAATGTTCCTGCAGGAACACTCCAACGATTTGAGATTGTTCTTGTCGTGAAAGCATAGGGGACTCACAGGAAACCCGCCTTTGCGCTATCTATCTGAAAGTAAGCTGGTTCACAAAGATTGCCGAAATGGCGGCAGGCAAAAATGCGGCCCTCCGGAGCTAGGGAATTCCCATTTTGGGAAGGCCGAGTGTCCATTTCTTCAGCGTCACGGTTCAACGTGGGGCCGTCCGGGATTCTGCCAAAACCTGCCGAGCCAATGGGCCCGGCGCTACGTGGGCACTTGGCTGTTATTGGAGCTAAACCACGGTTGCGGTTTCTTGTTTCAGCTTTTCGGACTGGTAGTAGGTGATAAGGGCGTCGATTAGCGGTTGGATCTTGCCGTCCATTACGGCGTCAAGTTGGTGAATCGTGAAGCCTATGCGGTGATCGGTGAGGCGGTTCTGCGGGAAATTGTAGGTGCGGATCTTCTCGCTGCGGTCTCCCGATTTCACCATGGCCCGGCGCTCTTTTGCCAAGGCTTCCTGCTGCTTTTCCATCTCGAGTTCGTACAGTCGGGCGCGCAGGACGCGCATGCCTTTTTCGCGATTTTTGATCTGCGATTTTTCGTCCTGGCAGCTCACCACCGTGTTGGTGGGAATGTGCGTGATGCGCACGGCGGAGTAGGTCGTGTTTACCGATTGTCCCCCTGGGCCGGAAGAGCAGAAGGTGTCGATGCGGAGGTCTTTGGCCTCGATCTTGATGTCCACGTCTTCAGCTTCGGGCAGCACCGCCACGGTTACGGCTGAGGTGTGAACTCTGCCCTGTTGCTCGGTCGCGGGCACACGCTGGACTCGGTGCACTCCGCTTTCGTATTTCAGCTGCGAATAGACGCGATTTCCTTCGATGATCGCGATGACTTCTTTCAAGCCGCCTACGGAGGACTCTGACGTTGAGAGCACTTCCACTTTCCAGCGCTGGATTTCGGCGTAGCGGCTGTACATCCGGAAAATCTCGGCGGCAAATAGGGTAGCTTCATCACCACCAGTACCGGCGCGGATTTCGAGGATGATGTTCTTCTCATCGTTGGGATCTTTCGGCAGCAGGAGGAACTTGAGTTCTTCCTCCACGCCGGAAACTCTTGCTTGCAAGCGATCGAGTTCTTCCTGCGCATAGGCGCGCATGTCGGGATCTTTTTCGTCTACGAGCACGGCTTTGCTCTCGGCAATTCCCTTGGTCAGGTCCTTGTACTCGCGGTATTTCTCGACGACCTGCGAGATTTCGGCGTGAGCCTTGGCAGTTTTCTGGTATTTCGCCGAGTCATTCACAATATCGGGCGAGGCGAGCGCATTGGTGAGCTCTTCGTAACGCGCTTCAATTTGGTCTAATCTCTCAAACATGATCGGTCAACTCCTCGGAAGACCTGCTGAATCTCAGTGCGGCCGTCAACCGCGTTCGCAGCGGAGAGTACGTCTTTACGGATTCTAGTATGGTGGAAAAAGGAGGAGAAGTTTTCGCGGGGGGGACCGCTAGGCAATCACCAACTCACCACCGCGCTCCTTCTCGAGCGCCATGGCATGGTCGAGAGCAACAATGGCGCACTCGGCCTGCGCATCGGAGGGCGGCTGAGTGGTAATCCGCTGCAGCCAGAGGCCGGGCGCGGTCATCAGCGCGAAGAGCGATCCGCGATGCTTGGCGGCAAAACGGATGATCTCGTAGGACACTCCTGCGATCACCGGGAGCAGAACGATGCGCGAGGCAAAGCGTGCTCCGAAGGTGGTAAACGGGATCAGCATGTAGAAGCCGATCGAAATGAGCATCACGGTCATCAGAAAGCTGGTGCCGCAGCGGGGATGAAACGTCGAATACTTCTGCACGACCGCGGTTTCGAGCGGATCACCGTTCTCAAAGGCAAAGACCGTCTTGTGCTCGGCACCGTGATACTCGTAGACCCGGCGGATATCTTTCCAGAGCGAGATGCCCCAGATGAAAAGCAGGAACAGAATCAGACGGACGGCTCCGTCGATCAGGTTGAAGACGATGCGTCCGCCAAAAGCGGGATCTATTTTCTTCAATTCCGTTGCCGCCAGAAGCGGCAGGTATTTGTACATGAAGATGAAGAAAGCCAGCGAAATCACAATATTGACTGTAGCCAGCCAGCCGCTCACTGCCGCCGCCTTGTCCCGGGACTTCGAGGATGCGGCCTCCGCTTTAACTTTCGGCGCGGAGCTTGGGGCGGAGTTTTCCTTGCCGTCTTCCTGAAGAATGTCTTCAATGGCGACATTGGCCGAAAAACGCAGGGCCCGGTATCCCAACTTCATGGCATAGCCGAGAGTGATGACTCCGCGAACGATGGGCCATGCCATCCACTTGTGCTTCTCCGAAGGGCGCTCCAGAGGCTCGCTCATCGTGACAACCTCGCCGGAAGGCTTGCGGCAGGAGATCGCCCAGGCATGAGGAGAACGCATCATCACGCCTTCGAGCACAGCCTGGCCTCCCACCAAAGTTTCTTCGCCACTTTCGAGGGCGGGCAAGAGCTGGATGGCGGCTAGAAAGCGAAAGTAATTCCGGAGATAACGCACAGCTATTGGATGCTCCTTCAGGGCACGCGACGCAGCTTCTACGATAACACAGGGGAAGATGGTTTACGATGGAGTTGCAGCAGGGGTAAGCACTTGCATAATGAACAACTTACGCCCAGTTTGCGGCAGCCCGCGGATAGCATCCAATTGGCACGCATGAGCGAATCATTCCAGCACCTGGCCAGAGCTTGCGACGAGATCGCAGCCACTACGAAGAAACTGCAGAAGACTGCCATCGTCTCAGAGCTTCTGAAATCGCTGCCGCTGGAACAGGCCAGAGCGGCCGCTTTATTCCTGTCTGGCCGGCCTTTTCCGGTCTGGGAAGAAACAACCCTGCAAGTGGGTGGACGCGCGTTATGGCAAATGGTGGCCGAGTTGTCGGGCAAGGACGAAGGGGCAATGTCGGCGGCATACCGGAAATATGGGGACCTCGGAAGCGTCGCTGAGTGCGTGCTTCTCGGGCCTAAATCCGGCGATCTGGATGTTCTGGACGTGCAACGCGCGTTTCACCAAATTGCTACGGCTCGCGGGGCGGCAGCGAAAGGTGCGGTGCTGCGCGATCTGCTTTCCCGCACAACGCCGGTGGAGGCCAAGTACATCATCAAAATCATTACCGGGGATTTACGAATTGGGCTTAAGGAGAGCCTGGTCGAGGAAGCGATTGCGAAAGCATATGGCAGCCCGGCGGCCGATGTGCAGCGCGTGAACATGCTAATGGGAGATATCGGAGAGACTGTAAAACTCGCCGCGGAAGGGCAGCTCGGTGAAGCCAGGATGCGGCTGTTTCATCCGCTAGGATTCATGTTGGCCAGTCCTATTGAGTCAGCGGAGGAGGGGCTGAGCTATTTCGCGGAAGCTGCGGTGGAAGACAAGTACGACGGTATCCGGGCGCAAGCGCACGTGTCGGGAGATCAGGTGAGGATCTTTTCGCGAACGCGAGACGACATCACCGAGTCATTTCCGGAGTTGATTCCTGCTTTGGCGGGCCTGCCGCAGGAGGTGATTCTCGATGGAGAGATTGTGGCTTGGGAGTTTCCGGAAAGACCGGAGGCCGCGAAGGCCATCGTGGATCAGACTGGTTCAGATCAAGCCAATTTAGAGGCAGGTGAGACCAAGGCGACCGAAATGGGCCACGCTCGGCCGTTTACTGTTTTGCAGCAGCGACTGGGGCGGAAGAAAGTCAGCGAGACGATGCTGCGCGACGCGCCAGTCGCTTACCTGGTGTTCGATGTTCTCTACGCCCGGGGGGAATTGCTTATTGATCGAACACTGCGCGAAAGGGCGCTAATCCTGGACCAGTTGTTGCAGGCTCCTCGCAAGGCTGGCATCGCCAATGTTGCGGGGAAGAACGCGGTTCAGCATGCTTTCACGTTCGATGAAGGCAAACTAGATCCGCACGTGCAAGCCAGAATCATGCGTGCGCCTGTATTCCGGGCCTCAGCGGCGGACCATCTAGAGCAACTGTTCACCGCGTCGCAGGCCAGAGGCAATGAAGGGCTCATGATCAAGCATCTGGCTTCGACCTATAACCCAGGGAAACGCGGGAAATCGTGGCTGAAGATGAAGCGGGAACTGGCGACACTCGATGTCGTGGTGACCGCGGTGGAATATGGGCACGGCAAGCGCATCGGGGTGCTCAGCGACTACACGTTCGCGGTATGGCATGGAGACAAGCTGGTCAACATCGGGAAGGCATATTCCGGATTGACCGATGTGGAAATCGCGGAGATGACGAAGTGGTTTCTGGAACATACGGTGGAAGATCAGGGGATGCGGCTGGTGGTGGAGCCGAAAGTCGTGCTGGAAGTAGCTTTCAACAACATGATGGAATCCGAGCGGCACGAGAGCGGGTATGCGCTGCGGTTTCCTCGGATTCTCCGACTGCGTCCGGACAAGTCGGCGGAGGAGGCGAACACGATTGAGACGGTCCGCAAGATTTATAGCGGGCAGGCTCCTAAATCTCCATCGTTCCAAAAACCCCACCCTACGAAAACCACGTAGGGTAGGGCCACACTCAGGTCCATCGACGGCCCAGAGAGGTTAATGGGTGTGCCGGTGCTCTTCAGCGCTCTCGGTTACTGGGATCACACAGCCGTGGGCAGTTTCACAGACTACGTGCTCGAACTGAATGGTGGTGTGGTCGATGCGGAACTCGCGCAGGAGACGTTCTTTGACATCGCGCAAAATGCGCTCGCTAATCGACGGAGGAATATCCTCAATCGAGATGTGGCAGGAGAGCGCGTGGGTCTCTGAGCCGAGACTCCACACGTGCAGGTCGTGTACGTCATTCACACCTTGCACGGAGCGAATAACGGTTTCGATCTTTTCCAACTTCATGCCGCGAGGCGTGCCCTCGAGCAGAATGTTGAGTGTCTCCCGTACGATGCCAAAGCCGGACCACAGGATCAGCACGGCGATGCCCAGGGACAATACCGAATCGATCCAATAGTTGCCCGTCCCGAGAATGGCCCAGCCTCCGGCGATGACGGCCGCGGTGGAAAGGGTGTCGCCCACCTCGTGCAACAGGGCGCTGCGGATATTGACGTCGCCGCCCGAACGATAGAGCAGCAACGCGATCGCGCCATTCATAGCTACCCCGGCTCCCGCTACCCACATCATCAGGCCGGCACTTACATGTTGCGGGTGCTGCAGACGTCTGAAAGCCTCATAGAAGATAAAAAATGAGACCACCACGAGGGAACTGGCGTTGACCAGCGCTGCCAGAACTCCGGCGCGCTGGTAGCCATAAGTCTTACTCGCATTCGCGGGGCGCGACTGAAAATAAACTGCTATGAGGGAGAGTAGAAGCGCAAGAAAATCCGAAAGATTGTGTCCGGCCTCGGAAAGCAGCGCCAGTGAATGAGCCTTAATCCCAGCTACGACGAGCAGCAGGATGTAGGCGAGGGTCAGGCCCAGCGAGATCTTCAGAACCCGCGTCGGGCTGCCCGCGCCATGTACGTGAACGTGCATGCTTTGATAAGTGTACGGGCCGTAGGCAGGGTGTTCAACCCAGGTAATTCCCGTGGTTCAGCTCTTTGCCAGGCTGTCGAGGTAGCGTTTGTTATAGAAGCTTGTGCTCTTCTGAACGAATTCAATGATGCGGAACATGCGATCCCTGGCTTCGCGATTCAGCTCCGGGAATTGAACGGCAAGCCCCGAGCCCGGATCGAGCCGCATGACTAAACCTTCGGTGGTGAGGGTGGGATCGTCCATCGAAAAGCCAAGCTTGATTTTGCTGCCGGCGGCGACGATGGTGCTGGTTTCGATGAAGCATCCGCCCAGACTGATATCGGTGAGATTCGCGAATAGCGGGACACCGCCCGTGTCGGTGGTCAATTCGATCGTCACCCGGCACTTGAGTCGGGGATGCGCCCGGCGGTCTTTGTAGGCGAGTTGCTTCTGCTTCTCCAGATACATGCGGCGATCGGCTTCGGCCAGAAGTTGTTCTGCGTCCTTGCCATCAGCCGGGAAAACAGCCCTGCCCACGCTGAGCGAGAGAATGTCCTCGCCACAAACTTCACTTCCGGCGTGGCGGGCTAAAGCGCGCATCTGCTCGGTCTTCTTCGCAGAACCATCGGGAGTCAGCCCGGGAGCAATGACTACGAATTCGTCGCCACCCATGCGAGCGACATAGTCATATTCGCGGCAGGTATCTTTGAGCGCCTGGGCAAACAGACGAAGCACGCGATTGCCCTCGAGATGCCCGAAACGATCATTGATCTGCTTGAAGCCGTCCATGTCAGAGACCATGACGGTGAGGCTGGTGTTATCGCGCTTGCAACGCGCCAATTCCCGGTCGAGTTGCATGAACAGAGATCGTGCGTTGGGCAGCCCCGTGAGGTAATCGGTGGTGGCGGAATTCTCGGCTTGCTGATACTTAAGAGCATTCTCGATGGCGAGGGCCATCTTGCCGCTCACGGCCAGCAGGATGCGCAGGTGATCGGAGGTAAAGGCGTCGCGTTCGCCGCGGTATAAAGCGAGAACTCCTATGATCCCGGCAACTCCCTCCAGGGGAACGGCCAGCGCGGAACGAAGAGTGCTGAATTTTGAGGGATCGTTTAAGTATCCCGGTTCGACCGACGGGTTTCCATTGATGATGGGCTTGCGATTGTGAGCTACCCAGCCCGACAAGCCTTGGCCTATTGGAATGCGCAAGGAAGAGAATAGGCGGTAGTTGTCGCCGTTGACGAACTCCGCCACGAGTTCCTCTTCGCGCTTAATGTAAATCGCGATGGCGTCGTACGGCACCATGGGCTTTAGCTTGACCGAGAAGACAGAGAGGGTTTCTCCGAGGCTGAGAGAGGCACCGAGATCCTGGCTTAGCTCAAACAGCGCCTGCGCCTCTTGCCGGGCCGCGGCGATCGAGGACAAGAAGGTGGTCTCACGGCCGACGTAATCCGTGGCCGTAGAATTTTCAAAGCCAGCTGCTGGTTCGAGTCCGCGATCGATTTTGATCGCGGTGGAGAGCGGGGCATTCAGATCTTCCGCCGACTTGCTGATTACGATTCGCTCCAAGTTTTCATAGCGCTTCAGCAGAACGTCGACGACTTTCGGATCGAAGGACTTGCCTGATTCGAGCGCCAGCTTCTGCATGACCTCGCGCATGGGCAAGGCGCGGCGATACTGGCGGTCCGAGGCCAGAGCATCAAGGTAATCGACGGCGGAAAGGATGCGTGCCCCGAGCGGAATCTCAGCTCCCTTCAGGCCCATGGGATATCCCGAGCCGTCCCATTTCTCATGGTGCGCGCGTACGATGGGGACGACTGGATAGGGAAATCGCACTCGTTCCAGAATCTCGGCGCCCACCAGGGTGTGGATCTTCATCTTCTCGAACTCTTCGGGACTGAGGCGTCCAGGCTTGGAGATGATGTGCTCGGGCACGGCGAGTTTGCCAATGTCATGCAACAGGGACGCGGCATGCAAGGCCTCGAGTTCAGGCCCGTTGACGCCCAAATGCTTTGCAACTTCGATGGCATAGACGCGCACGCGCTGCAGATGTTCGTGGGTGGTGTGATCCTTGGCCTCGATGGCAAGGGCGAGGGCCTCAATGGTGCGCAGGTGCAGGTTTGCCATCTCCTCCACGTGCCGCTTCTCATCTTCCAGCTTGCCT
>Ga0182009_10000184_pt1 | contig 12170 bp, 10 predicted proteins | sample Sormic07211187_1_FD_161052 | JGI IMG/M metagenome (GOLD analysis project Ga0182009, IMG submission 161052) | Bulk soil microbial communities from the field in Mead, Nebraska, USA - 072115-187_1 MetaG | ecosystem: Environmental > Terrestrial > Soil > Agricultural land > Bulk soil | place: USA... | reverse complement strand
ATTCGCCGTTGAAGCTTTCGCGCGTGCCGAGGCGCTCGTTCGAGATCTGGTGGCACACCGTGCACGAGATGCTGTCGGCCGCGAACTTCTGCAGCTCGCTGCCGTTGTCTTTGTTGAACGGCAGATGCGCGAAGACCTCGCCTTTGCCGCCCGATGCGCGGGAAATCTGCGTCGCCATCGGCATGTGGCACTCGGCGCACTCGTCCTGGATGGCGGCCGCATGCGTTGGATGATCGATCGTCTCGCGGCGGACGCCTGCCTGCCAGTACGGATCCCGTGCCGAGTTGGCCATCATGGTCGATCGCCACGACGCGCCAATCGATACGTCTTCGCCCTGCGGCGTCGTCAGGACGTTGTGGCAGGCGACGCAGTTCTCGGACGTTGTGAAGAGCGACAGGTTCCTGTGCAGCTGCTGCGCGTTCGGCTTGACCCCGCCTTCAGCTGTCTCGGCGGTTTGCGCGGCACGCGGCGCCGCGGTAAAGAGCGCAAGCAGCCAGACGGCGCAGGCGAGCGGGAGGATGCGCTTCATCGACATGGCCCGCCTCAATGCCAGTACTGGAACAGGCCGCCGTCGAACCAGTCCCAGAGGAAATAGGTGAGGAACTGAGGATGGCGTCCGGTGCGTTCGGTCGCCGGGATGCTTACGCCGACGCTGAGCAGGATGTGCTGCAACTTACTCAGCGACACCTGCATCTGCGGGACGATATCCGTCTCGACGTCGCCGCCCGCGTCCCGCGCCATGACGACTTCGGCCATCGGCGTCCACGCACGGCCGAAGCCGTGGTCCACCGCGTAGGTGTAGCCATACACGCCGCGCAAATACATCTCGCGCGGCTTCTTCGCCGTATCCGTCGGGAACTCGGCGCCGCCGTGCATCTGCAGGAATCCGTTTGCGCCGATTCCTTTGCCGAACATCGCGAACGGTTCCCAGATGGTCACGCCCTCGCCCAGACCGAGATTCTCTTTTCCGGTCGGGAGCGTCACCGCGCCGCCTGCGGCGACGATCAGCGTCTTGTCGAGGTTCGCGTAGAAGCTGCGACGCAGCGCGAACTCGACATCGCCGATGCCGCGGTTCCACGCGCCGCCCTGCTCTGTTTGCTGAAAGTTCAGCGGAATCGAAATCTCGTACTGACTTCGCTGCTTGATGCGACGCTCGTAGACCAGCGTGTTGCCGACCGACTTCGCGCCACTCGTTGTCACGCCCGTCGTCCAGACCGTTTCGCTTTCCGGAAACGCCTTTTCCGTGAAGAACGCGCGTGGGAAGTTGAGGTCGCCACGCGGCCATGACGGGTTATCGCAGAGGCTCCAGAGGTATTTGACGACGGACTCGATCTGCTCGTCCGACAACGCATCGCCGAAGGCAGGCATATGGTGATCGAGGCCGCGGATCGGACCACCGCGGTGCACAACAGAGTTCCAGTCGCCGAACGGCTCCACTGTGTTCGTCGGGCAGTCGGTGAAATCCGGCAGCGGCGCATCGAAGCCGATGACGCTTTGCGGCGAGCCCTTGCCGTCTGCACCGTGGCAGGTCGCGCAGTTGTTCTTGAAGATGTACTCGCCGTCGGCGTCAGGCGGCAGCGCGTTGGCGAGCGAGGTCGGCGGCGTGGTCTCATCCTGCGCCGCATGAAGGGCAAGGGTACCCGCCGCAGCCGCGTAGACGACTAACGCGACGATGATCGAAATGAGGGCCCGCGACCGCATCTACTTCTGAACCGGGACGAAGACGTACTGTTCGAGGCGTGCCAGCTCCTTGTCGTCAACGTACTTGCCGATCTCGCGGTGGAACTGCGCGAGGGCGGTGTAGGGACGGTACTCCTTGAACTCGCGCAGCATGCGGTTGCCGACTCCCGGAATGAGGAGAATTTCCTCGTCGGTGGCGGTGTTGAGGTTGATCGGCACGAAGAGCTTCGCATAGAGGTCCGTGCGCTGCTCTTTTGTAAGACCCGCGGCAGCGAGGGTGCTGTCGAGATCTTTTACGGTCTTGAACGGCCGTTTGGCGAGCGCCGTCTTCGCCAGCATCGCGTTCATGTGCGGCAGCTTGGCGAGATCCGCTTCGGCAATCAGATTCGCGTCGGTGATGGTGACGGGCTTGCCGACCTGCGCGTGAGCCGCGCGTGCGAGGCCGATGACGACCAGCGCTAGAACAAGAGTCGTGGCGATCTGTTTCATACGAACGTCTCCTGGCGGTGTCCGCCGCCGTCGATCGAAGGATGGCGGTATGCGTGTGCGAGGCCGATTAGACCCAGCAGCACCATCGATCCGGGAGCAAGCACAGGGGTTGCTCCTGCAACTGTTTTACGAAGGAACTCCCATCCATGTTCAGCCGGGTGAAGCTCGCGCTCGAATTCGCGGTTGCCGTTGTAGTGAAGGCCGACGCCCGCGACGCCGAGGATGATGAAGACGACCATGAGGCTCTGCAGCGTGCGGACACTCGCGTTGCCAGGCGACGCGCCGTGCCAGATCAAAATCGGGATGGCCGCCGTCAGCGCACCGACCGGTAGCCACTGAGCGACTTCGTCGATATGACGCAGCAGAACGAGCTCAGCGATTGTGCCGAGCACGCCGATACAAAGCGCTACGAGAAGCAGTTTTCTTATCGCGCCGAGAGTCTCGGGCTCCCGATTGACACCACGGACCATGCAATTGAGCGAGCGTTGGCGTTCACCTTAGCGCAAGCTGCGCGCAGTCCGAAGCTTGCGAACTGATCTCAGATAGATTGCGAGCGAGTCTCAGAATCAGTTTCGCAGGACCGCTCGCAGCACGGACGGATCGCCGTCGTTCGGCTTCGGCGGGACCTGAAGAATCTTCGCCACGACGTTGTAGATGCTGACGTTCTCGAACGGCGCGACAGTCACGCCGCGTTTGAAGGCGGGACCAGCGGCGATGAAGATGGCGCGCATCGACATCAGCTGCGGATCCCAGCCATGCTGCCCGCGAATCCCCGTCGCTTTACCGGCTCGGATGTTGTCGACGACGCTGCGGCGCAGGATCTGCCACCCCGGATCAGCGATGGCCATGAGCGGCGGGACTCGCGGGCTCGTTGCGTCGCGGAAGTGCCAGTTCACCGGTGTCTCCGCGCGGCGATACATCTTCAAATGCGGATGCGCGCGCATCAACTTCGCGTAAACCGCATCCTCTCTGCCCGCCGTCGGGAAGAGGCTCAGGTCGGGATTGATGTTCGAGATGAGCGCTTCGTCGGGCGTCACGTAGTCATCGGCGACGATCACGTGTTCATCGTCGACGGCTGCCATCCCGTGATCCGATACAACGACGACGTTGACGCGGTTGAGAATGCCGCGCTGGGTCAGGCCGGCGACGAGGCGCCCGACGTAGCTGTCGTCGCGCGTAATCGCATCGCGCACTTGCTGCGAGTCCGGTCCGTGATCGTGACCGCTTTCGTCGGTGTCTTCGAAGTAGGCCGTGAGGAATTGCGGGCGCTGCGCGGTTGGCAGGTCGATCCATGTGAGGAGCTGATCGATGCGATCGGCACCGGGCCGTTCGTTGTCGTACGGCTGCCAGTACGTTGGCAGCAGTCCCTCGTGCGGCGCCTCCGATCCGGGCCAGTAGAGCGGCGCCGAGCGGCGGCCATACGCTTCCATCAGCGTCCAGAGTGGCGTGCCTGCCCACCACATCGGATCGCGCACCTCCTCACGTTTGGTGGTGGCGAACGTGCGCCCGGTGGGCGGGTCGAAGATGTTGTTGGCGACGATGCCGTGATGGCCCGGGTAGAGGCCGGTGGCGATCGTGTAGTGGTTGGGGAAGGTTTTCGACGGGAAGCTCGGGATCAGGTTGCGCGCGTGCACGCCGCGAGTCATCAGGCGCCGGAGGTTTGGCGTCGGCACTTTCGACGTGTAGTCCCAGCGGAAGCCGTCGAAGGAGATCAGGATGACCGTCGGCTGGAGGTCAGCGAACGCATCGCGCTGCGCGGCGGCAATCGTCGCGCTGATGGCGAGGGCGAGCGCGGTGATGACGGTAGGCTTCCGCCACATGTGGAGATTATCTGCGAGTCAGAGTCGGGTGACGCTCTGTTCCCGAGTCAGAGTACGGTGACGCCCCGTGCGCGAGTCGGAGTACGGTGATGGGTCGACTCAAGGTTGCAATTTGTATAACGCCGATGATGGGGGGCGGTTGCGAGATCCGCCTGCGGCAACGCGCGACGCGTGGGATTGCGCCTGAATCCGTGGGGCGCGCCGGTTGCGTGCGCCCGACGCATGCCGAGCCGCAAACGCATCTTCGTTCCCGGTCTGACGTTCCACGTCACCCAACGAGGCAACAACAGATGCGCGACCTTTCGCGATGACTACGATTACGAGACTTTCCTATGGTTCCTCAGATTTGCGATTCGCCGATACAAGCTGCTCGTGCACGCGTACGCGTTGATGACCAATCACTTCCACCTCATGGTGACGCCAGAGAGCACAGCGTGTTTGTCCCGAGCGATGCAGAGTCTTGGCCGCCGCTATGTGCGGTATTTCAATGAACGACATGTTCGAACGGGTACGTTGTGGGAAGGTCGATTTCGAGCTGCACTGATAACCGACGAGCGGTACTGGTTGACGTGCATGCGGTACGTCGAACTGAATCCGGTTCGGGCGGGGCTGGCAAAATCACCTGAAAGCTATCGATGGTGCAGCTATCGTGTCCACGCCTGTGGCGGTGCTGATCCTGTGATTGCCCCTCATGTTCTTTACACTGGCCTGGCCAGCACGTCAGAGCGGCGACTTGAGACGTGGCGCAATATGTGTGCTCCCGCCATGCAGGCGCAGCAGCTTGACGCCCTGCGGAAATCCATCGCCGGAGGCGTCATCGGCGACGTCATTCGATCGCAAATTCCGCAACCTTGATACGCGTCATCACCCGACTCTGACTCGCTTACGGGTCATCACCGTACTCTGACTCGGTCACTGCATCATCACCCGACTCCGACTCGCAATATACGGTCTACAATCCATCTCGTGCGGCGGGTGGTGCTCTCCGCTCTCCTCTTCCTCTGCGCAGGCCTGCTGACCGCGCAGCAGGCACCTCGCCGTCCGCTCGTCATCGCCGCCGAGCTCGACGGCATCATCCACCCGGTCTCGGCGGAATACCTCAAAGACGTCATCGACCAGGCCGATACGTCCGGCGCTGACGTCGTCATCATCACCCTGCGGACGCCGGGCGGCCTGCTCGACTCGACCCGCGATATCGTCACGCGCATGATCAATTCGCGCGCGCCGGTGGTCGTGTTCGTCGGCCCCGCCGGCGGCCGCGCCGCCTCCGCGGGATTCATCGTCACGCTCGCCGCCGACATCGCCGCCATGGCGCCGGGCACGCACATCGGCGCCGCGCACCCGGTGTCGGGCACGGGCCAGGCTATGGATACGGTCACCTCGCAGAAAGCTGCCGCGGATGCCGCAGCCTATGCGCGGACGCTTGCGGAAGCACGCGGCCGCAACGTGATGCTTGCCGCTGCCGCTGTCGAAGAGAGCCGCGCCTTTACCGATCTTGAAGCGCTGCAGGCCACGCCACCGCTCATCGATCTCACCGCCAGCGACGTCAACGATCTTCTTCGCAAGATTGACGGCCGCAGCGTCAAGCGTTTCGACGGACGCGCGACCACGATCCATACGCAGAACGCCGAAATCCGCCGCGTGGATATGACGCGCCGTCAACGGTTCCTCAGCGCCATCGCCCATCCGGAAGTTGCCTACATCCTGATGACGCTGGGCATGATCGGCCTGACCGTGGAGCTATGGAACCCGGGCGCCGTGCTGCCCGGCGTAGCGGGCGCGCTCAGCCTGCTGCTCGCCTTCTTCGCGCTGCAGGTGATTCCGATCAACACCACCGGCCTGCTGCTGATCGCGCTCGGCGTCGGCTTGCTCGTGCTCGAACTGAAAGTTCCCAGCGGCGTGCTCGGCGTCGGAGGAACGATCGCGCTCGTGATCGGATCCGTGATGATGACCGATACGGTGCCCGGTGTCCGCGTCGGATTCGGTTTCGTCATCCCGGCCGCAATCGCGTTCGCCGCCGTCTTCCTCTTCCTCGGTCGCCTCGCACTGCAGTCGCAGCGGCGACCGCCCGTCACCGGCAAAGAAGGTTTGATCGGCGCGCACGGACGCACGCGCGATCCGCTGCTGCCGAATGCGCCTGGCTACGTCCACATTCGAGGCGAGCTGTGGCGCGCCATCAGCGACGTAGCGATCTCGTCCGGAGAACCTGTTCGCGTCCTCGACGTGAATGGCCTCACGCTCAGGGTGGAGCCGCTCACGGCGTCAGGTCCGGCTGAAACCGGACACTACCAGCAAGGCACTCACGGAGAATCCGCATGACGATTTCGCCGGCACTCGTGTTTGGTGTAGTGCTCGTGCTCTACATCCTTTCTTCGATCCAGATCCTGTCGGAGTACGAGCGCGGCGTCATCTTCCGCCTCGGCAAGCTGCTGCCGCAGCCGAAGGGACCAGGAGTGATTCTCGTCTTCCGTCCCATCGATCGCATCGTCCGCCTGAGCCTGCGGACGCTGGTCCACGACGTGCCGCCGCAGGACGTGATCACACGCGACAACGTGTCGGTGAAAGTGAGCGCGGTCGTCTACTTCCGCGTCATCGATCCGCGGAAGGCGATCGTCGAGGTTGAGAACTATCTGTACGCGACCTCGCAGCTCTCGCAGACGACGCTCCGCAGCGTGCTCGGACAGGCCGAGCTCGACGACCTGCTGGCGCAGCGCGATCGGCTCAATCAGCAGCTGCAGCACATCCTCGACAACGAGACGGAGCCGTGGGGCATCAAGGTCTCCGCAGTGGAAGTGAAGAACGTCGACCTGCCGCAGGAGATGCAGCGCGCGATGGCGCGGCAGGCGGAAGCCGAGCGCGAGCGCCGCGCAAAGATCATCCACGCAGAAGGCGAACTGCAGGCGTCCGAGAAGCTGTCGCAGGCTGCCGCGGTGATCGAACGCGAGCCGGCAACAATGACGCTGCGCTACCTGCAGACGCTCACGGAAATTGCCTCGGAGCAAAACTCAACGATCCTGTTTCCGGTTCCGCTCGAGCTGATGAGGTTCCTCCGCGGCGGTGACAATAAATAGGTGCCCGAGTTTCACGCCGAACCGTACCTGCACCTCGCCGGCCTCTCGCATAAATCCGCGCTGATCGCGTGGGGCGCCTTCTATTTCAAGACAAGAAGTCAACGCGCGGACGCGAACGGTCCAGGGCGCTTGCCCGAGTGGAAGCTGGTCGAGGACCGCGACCTTCGCCACGTTCATCCGCCGCGACGCGAGACCATCGGCGCGCGCTCGGATCCGTACGGCCCGGCGCGCGTGAACGTCTACGACGCGTCAGGCGCACTCGTGGCAACGAGCTTCACCGAGACGACGAACTTCTGCTGGATCACAGGACTGTCGCCGAACACCGAGTACCGCTATGAAGTGATGGTCAAAGACGAACCGTGGGGTGCGGATGAACGGTGGGACTGGATGCGCGGCAGCCATCAAGGTCTCGTGCAGCGCGGTGGCCGCTACGTCAATCGATTCTGCACGCACCCTGATCCAGCCGCCGAGCCGACGGGCAAATTCACCTTCATGGTCATCGGTGACTTCGGCACCGGCATCCTTCGCTCCACGCCGACGCGCCGGCAGTTCGAGGTGGCGCAGGCAATGCAGCTCGCCTTCGACCGGTACGACGTCCGCGCCATCGTCACCACCGGCGACAACATCTACGCCGGACACCGCATCCTCGGCATTCCAATTGGCGCCACGGGCGACGAAGACGACGATTGGTTCTTTACGTTCTTCCAGCCGTATCGCTACATGCTGAATCGCGTTCCGGTGTATCCGTGCATCGGCAATCACGACACCGCTGAAACGGAGGATCGCGACGACCGCGAGCAGTTGCTCGACAACCTGTATCTTCGCGAGCGCATCGCAAGCGACGAAGCATCGGGCCGCGCGTCTGTCGATCCGGGACTGTTCTACCGGTTCCGGTACGGCCGCGACGTCGAGTTCATCTGCATCGACACGTCGAAAGAAGAATTCTTCCGCGGCAAGCGTCTCTACGAGTACCCGAAGCACTGGGAATGGGTCGACCAGACGCTGGCACCTGACGCGCAACGACGATGGAAGTTCGTCTTCTGTCACCATCCGCCGTTCTGCGCCGGGCCGAACCATCACAACACCGACCGCATGGAGCGACTGATCCCGCTGTTCGAACGAGCGGGGGTGCGTGTCGTGCTGAACGGTCACGAGCACAACTTCCAGCACTCGCGCCACAACGGCATCGACTATTTCATCACCGGAGCGGGCAGCAAACTGGACAGAGCGGCGCCGAATCGATTCGACGATGCGCACACGGTCAGCTGGTCGAACTGTGCGCACTTCCTGCTGGTCACCATCGAAGGAATGACGATGACAGCACGGGTTATCGGCGAGGCGCGCGAGGGTGATACGGATGTCACGGACGTGGTCCGCTACACACCTTCAGGTGAAGAGATCAGCGGGCCGATAGCGCTGCGGCTCTGAACAGATCGTCGGCGGCGCTGAGAATCGTCCAGCGCAGATGCTCCGGATACTGCAGCTCCTCGGCGAGGAAATCGCGTACCGTCGCCGCCGCGCGCGGCGAACGGTGTCCCCACAGCAGGCTGCTGGTCCAGTTCGACGGGAAGAAGATGTCGCCAGTCCGCTGGATGTCGGCGAGCAGGTCGAGCCCGGGGCGGATGAACCGTTCAGAATCCGCCTCGCGCAGTGGATGATTCAGATAGGCGAGCGACTCGGTCACCCACGGCTCGCGCCGACGATTGTCCAGCTGCCGGAATCGGTCGAACGCCGCTGCGCGCACCTGCGGATCAGCGGAAAGCGCCGGCATCACGAACGCGAAGCGATCCTTGCGATCAGGATTCTGTGTGCGGTCGAGCTGCGTCTGCAGGATTTGCTGCCAGCCGGACACCTCGCGCACCGCCAGCTCCATCGCCATCACGATCTCGTCGGTCTCGACAAATGGCAGGCCCGGAATCTTTTCGTCGCGTCGCCATAGGCGTTCGAGCCAGGTCACACCGTCGTTCGTCAGCACGTCGTCGCGAAAGGCGCTGAACCACGCCGATTTCAAGCTTGTCGTGTTGGCCCGGGCGACACCCGTGCGCAGCGCCTCTTCCAATACCGGCGCACGCGCCAGCCGTTGTTCCTGCGTCAAGAAGCGCCAATACGCCCGGCTCACGTACGCCAGGACACGTTGCGTGTTCTGCTCGTCGTTTTCCTCGGGCAGCGAGTGCAGCGCGGCGTCGATGAACGCACCCGGCGCGACGCGTCCCTCGAGCACGTTGTCCCAGAGCGTGACCCACGCGGCGCCGCGTGTCAGCGCATCGCCAATCCGCGACATGTTGGCCAGCAAGTAGGCGGCGCTCTCCTGGTCGAGCAGGAACAACCCGTACGCCAGACCACCGCCGTTCGGCAGGATGAATAGCGGCTTCGGCAGACCCGCTGCTTCGCGCACGACCGTCTCCCGCGCGTTCGCATAGACGGCAAGATCTTTCTGAGCGTCCGGATATCCGAGAGTGACGCGCATCCGCTGCGGCCAGATGATGCGACGACCCTGCGGATCCGTCATGGTGATCGCGAGACGTTGGATCGTGTTGCCTTTGGACACACGTAGTGCCGTCGTGAATTGAGGTCTTCCCCGCTCCTCAACCCAGGCACGACTCCACGCCGCGAGATTATCCGGCGTCTTGGCGTCAAGGATCCGGATCAGATCAAGCCATGTCGCATTGCCGAACGCGTATCTCTTCAGGTACTCGCGCAGTCCGTCGCGGAATCGCTGCTCTCCGACAATCATCTCGAGCTGGCGCATGACGATCGGCGCCTTCTCGTAAATGATCGGACCGTACAGCTGGCCCGCGTCGTTGAGATTCGACAGCGGCTGGCGGATGGGATTCGAGCCCGCCGTCCGATCCACTGAATACGCATCCGGATAGTTCGACAACAGGAAGCGCAGCTCGTGGTTCACGTCGGGAAACGACGGGTTGACGATCTTCGCTGCCATGAAGTTGGCGAACACCTCTTTCATCCACACATCGTTGAACCAGCGCATGGTGACCAGATCGCCGAACCACATGTGCGCGGTTTCGTGCGCGATCGTGCTGGCGCGGTTCAGCAACTGGTTCTGCGTGGCGCTCTCGTCGAGCATCAGACCCGAGGCGTTGTAGAGAATCGCACCGGCGTGCTCCATGCCGCCGAACTGAAACGACGGAATCAGTACGAAGTCGAGCTTGTCGAACGGATAGGGAATCGCGGTGTACTCTTCGAGCCATGCCAGGGCCGAGGCGTGCAGGTCGAACAGCGCATCGCGATTGCGCGCCACCTTCGCCGCGTCAGTCTCGCGATGGAACATCCGCATCTCGCGGTTGTTGCGCGTCGCACGCTCGATCGAAAACTTTCCCGCGACAAATCCGAACAGATAGGTCGGCAGCGGCTTCGTTTCCGCAAACCGTACGCGCACGCCGCCGCCGGATGCCTCCCGTCCGGCTTCCGGGCCATTCGCCACGGTTTCCCATCCAGCGGGGATATCAAGCGACAGCGTATAGCGACCCTTGATGTCCGGCTGATCGAAGCAGGGAAACGTCAAATGAGCACGGGCGGGAACAAACAGGGTGTACAGGAAATCGTCGTTGCGGTTGAGCGCCTCGTCACCAGCGGCGAACTCGATCTCGATACGGTTGTCGCCGGCGCGGGTTGCCTCCGCGGGGATAATGACGTGGTCCTCTACATACACCGGAACAACCGCGGCCTCTCCCACGCGGACGCTACGGACCCGCTCTTTTGGAGCCGAAAAATCAAAGATGATGCGCCGCGGCGCGGATAAGGTGAGCGTCAGGCGCAGGACGCCGTCCACCGGCTGCTGACGGTTAACGGGAATCGTAAACGCGAGGTCGTACCTCACCGCCGTGTACGCAGCGGCGCGTTCACGAGCCAGCGCTTCCGAAACACCGCGATCCACGGAATTGGAGACGGGATCTGCGGCGAGCGCCATCAGCAGCAGGGTGAACATCGCGGAACCATATCAATCAATTTAGAATGCACCATCCCGATGATTTTCAGCGCCCGTAGTTCCGTGTTGCTCGCTGTCGCTGTCGCCGGACTGGCAGTGATGATCGATACGGAGCCCGCCGCCCAGGAGCCGGGCTCCGTCCGCGGGCGCGTGTCGATTGGAATCCCGGTCACCGCGAAGCGTGCAACATCAACATACTCCCGGAGTATCCCGGCCGTTGCCCTCGCTCCCGAATCGGAGCTGCGGCACGTCGTCGTCTACGTGAAGGACGCGCCGAAGACCGCCGTGCAGCCGAAGCGCGCCGAGATTCGCCAGCGCAACGAGAATTTCGTTCCCCGCGTCGTCGCGGTGACCGTCGGCTCGGTCGTCGAGTTCCCCAACGACGACCCGATCTATCACAACGTGTTCTCGCTGTCGCGCGCGAAGACGTTCGACCTCGGACGCTTTCCCAAAGGCAAGAGCCGCGGCGAACGATTCGACAAACCGGGTGTCGTCAAGGTGTTCTGCCAGATTCATTCGCATATGTCCGCGACCGTGATGGTGTTCGACCATCCATGGTTCGCGATACCTGACGAGCAGGGTAACTTCGATTTGTCCGGCGTGCCGCCCGGAATGCATCAGGTGACCGCGTGGCACGAGCGACTCGGCGAAACGACGTTGCCGCTGCGCGTCGAGCCGGGCCGCCCCGCGACGATCGACTTCGTCCTGCCGGTCCCCGCGCAGCCGTGACGGTGTAGCGATGTGGAACCGCCTCGCGCCGTGGATGCTGGTGCTGCTCACAGCAGCTCCGTCTGCCGCGCAACAGGCGAAGGCCTCCGTCCTCTCCGTCGACACCTCCGCGTCCGTTGACTTCACCACCGACGGCAATGGCAACGACGTCAAAGGCGTGTTCCTCGACACGCTCGTCGTCGGGGATTTCGGCAGAAACGTTCAGGCGATCGTCCGTCCACAAGTGCAGCGCCTCGCCAACAACGGCGAATGGAACCGGCAGATCTGGGTCGCCGAGATGCGCTACGAACGGCCCGGTCCCGTCGCGTTCCGCGTCGAGGGCGGATATATTCCCTCACCCGTGGGCCTCGCCAACCTCACGCTGCGCCCGCACATGAATCCGACGATCGCGCAGCCCGCGGAGCTCTTCACGTCGATCCCGTCGCTTGAAGTGCG
>Ga0182009_10000182_pt1 | contig 12316 bp, 10 predicted proteins | sample Sormic07211187_1_FD_161052 | JGI IMG/M metagenome (GOLD analysis project Ga0182009, IMG submission 161052) | Bulk soil microbial communities from the field in Mead, Nebraska, USA - 072115-187_1 MetaG | ecosystem: Environmental > Terrestrial > Soil > Agricultural land > Bulk soil | place: USA... | reverse complement strand
TGGAGACCTACGCCGGCATCGTCTTCGCCACCTGGGCCAAGGACGCGCCGAGCCTCGAGGCGTACCTCGGCGACGCGCGGTGGTACCTCGACACCGTGTTCAACCGGCGCGACGGCGGCATGCAGGCGCTGGGGCCCATGAAGTGGCTCGAGCCGGTCAACTGGAAGACGATGGCCGACAACTGCTCGGACAACTACCACGTGCCGACCAGCCATCTTTCGAGCGCCCGCGTGCAGTCGACCTTCCTCGGCCGCCCGCGCCTGTCGCACAAGGACCAGTTCGAGAGCCCCAACAAGCACGCCTTCGTCAACGGGCACTCGATCACGTTCCGCGACGCGGACGACAACGTGCCCCGCTACGTGCACGGGGTGTCGAGCGAGACCTTCCAGATGTTCCAGGACTACCACGACGCCACCATGCCGGAGGTGGAGCGGCGGCTCGGTGCCCTCCGGGCGCACCGCGTGCAGCTCGGCAACCACTCCATCTTCCCCAACGGCATCCTGGGCTTCCGCCTGGCCCTGCCCCGGGGACCGCTCCAGACCGAGTTCTGGCACTTCGTGCTGGTGGACCGCGAGGCGCCGGAGGCGCTCAAGCGCGTGATCCGGATCGGCAGCCAGGCCAACAACGGGGCGGCCGGCATGTTCGAGCAGGACGACGTCGACAACTGGCGCCAGGTGACGAGCGCCAGCGCGAGCCGGCTCGGCCGGCGCTACCCGCAAGACCTGTCGATGGGCCTCGGGCACGCGGGCCCCCACCCCGACTACCCGGGGCTGGTCTCCGAGCGCTACATCTCGGAGAACAACCAGCGCCTGTTCTACCAGCGCTGGGAGGAGTTCATGAACGCGGAGTCGTGGGCCGACGTCGCGATCGAGCCGATCAAGGCGCGCTTCGAGGGCACCGCGACCATGCAAGGCTAGGCGGGCCCCGGTGATCGCGTGAAGAAGAAGCGCGCGCGGCCGGCTTCCCGGAAGGCGGAGGCGCCCCGGGGCGTCACGCCCGCCCAGGCCCTCTGGCTCGAGCTGATGCCGTTCTACATCCGCGAGGCGTGGCTGCTCGACGAGCGGCGGCTCACCGAGTGGCTCGAGCTCTTCACCGACGACGTGCTCTACTTCATGCCCCGGCGCAAGAACGTGCCGCGCCGCGAGCTGCACCGCGAGCTGACCCCGCTGGGCGACCTGGCGATCCTCGAGGAGGACAAGCGCTACCTCGCGATGCGGGTGGCGCGCCTCGACACCGGCATGGCGTGGGCCGAGGACCCGCCGTCGCGCACCCGGCACCTGGTGGGCAACCTTGAGGTCACCCCGCTCGAGGCCGGTGAGGTCACCCCGCTCGAGGGCGGCGAGGTCCAGGCCAGGACCGCGTTCCTGGTCTACCGCTCGCACCTCGAGACCGACCACCAGATCCTCTCCGGCTATCGCGAGGACGTGCTGCGCCGGGCCGAGGGCGGGTGGAAGATCGCCCGGCGCACGATCGTGCTCGACGCCAACGTGCTGCTGGACAAGAACCTGAGCGTGTTCCTGTAGGCGAAGGGCGCCTCACCACACGTACGGGATCAGCCGGTAGCGCACGCGCCGCCGGTACTCCTCGTAGCCGGTCAGCTCCCGCGTCAGCAGGCGGCGCCCAGGTACATCGGGTGGCGCACCCAGCCGTACACAGGAGCGCCTCCTCGTCCAGGCTCCGCACCGCGAGGGCCGCGGTGAGGGCCAGGCCCACCACCAGCGCGGAGGCGGCTCCGGCCAGGAGCGGGCCGCCCACGAACATGCCGTGGTGATCACGCGGTGGCCGCGCTCTCTTTGCACTCGCACCAGCGCGGAGCCGAAGGTGTTGTCGGCCATGGCGCGGAACACGAGCACCCAGCCGAGCATCAGGCACACGCCGCCGGCCACCGCGACGGCGCGGGGCAGCGGCGGGGTCCAGTGGAAGCGGCCGCCGTCGAGCGGCATCAGGACGACCCACAGCAGGAAGCCGACCGCCAGCGCGTACACGAGCCGTCGATCGCGCCGGCTCTGGCCGCCGGTGCCGGGCATGCGGTAGCGCTCGGCGAGGAGCGCGGGGTCGCGCCACGCGAGCCACCCGACGGTGCTGGCCCCCACCCCCACGATCCAGCCGCTCGGGATCCAGCCCGGGATCCAGCGCCGGTCGCCGGCCAGCGCCATGATCAGGACGGGCCAGCAAGACAGGTAGAAGACGGTGAAGAGCCACCGCCGCGGGGACATCGCCGGGCGGGGCTCTAGTAGCCGCGCAGGAACGCGAGCACGTGCGCGGCCCACTCCGCTGGCTTCTCGAACGGCGGCCAGTGCCCGCAGTCGTTCAGCAGCACCAGCCGCGAGTCGGCCACGTGGTTCAGGATCGCGATGCTCACCTCGAAGGCCACCATGCGGTCGTAGCGGCCGTGGATCAGCAGCACGGGGGCCCGGATGGACGCCAGCTCGGGCGTGTAGTCGTGCGGCACGCTCACCGACTGCCGCCTCGCCTCCATGAACTCGGGCGACCGGGTGTGGGCGCGGTGGATGTAGTCCACCAGATCGTCGGTCACGAGGGCCTCGTCGTCGATGTGCACCCGCAGGTAGCGGTGGATGTTCGCGCGACTCGGGTCGTCCAGGGCCTGCCGGGTGGCGCGGGCGCCCTCGGAGGGGCGATTGGCCATCAGGTAACGGTCCCCGCCGGTGCCGATGTGCGAGCCACCCATCACGAACCGGCGCACCCGATCGGGGTACGAGATCGCGGCCACCATGGACGACTGCCCGCCCTGCGAGCAGCCGACCCAGTGCGCCCGCTCGATGCCGAGCGCGTCGAGCAGCGCCACCGCGGTGCGCGCCTGCACCGCGTGCACGCCCTCGCGGTAGACGACGGGGCCGGTCTTGCTGAAGTTTGGCAGATCCATGAGGATGCAGCGGAAGTGCGGCGCCAGCGCGCCGATCGCCCGGTGGAAGACGATCCACGCGGTGGTGCCCGGGCCGTAGGCGTGCAGGAACAGCACCGGCTCCCCCGCCCCCAGCTCGTGGTAGTGGATGCGCGTGCCGCCGGCCTCCACGGTGCGGCTGGTGCCCTCCTCGGTGAGCCCACTCGACGCGATGAACGGCATTGCTCTCCTCCCGGCCGCTCAGGGCGCGGCGGCCTCGCCCAGCCCCAGGTACGCGGCCCGGATGCGAGGATCCGCGGCCAGCGCGGCCGCCGGCCCGTCGACGACCATGCGTCCAGTCTCCAGCACGTACGCGCGCGACGCCAGCGCGAGGGCACGCCGCGCATTCTGCTCCACCAGCAGGATCGTGGTGCCCTCCGCGTTCAGGCGCGCGATCACCCCGAAGATCTCCCGCGCCAGCCGCGGCGAGAGGCCGAGCGACGGCTCGTCCAGCAGGAGCAGGCGCGGGCGCACCATGAGGGCGCGCGCGATGGCCAGCATCTGCTGCTCGCCCCCCGAGAGCGTCCCGGCGAGCTGTCCGGCCCTCTGGCCCAGCACCGGGAACAGGCCGAGCGCCCGCTCGATGCCGTCCGCCACCGCGGCGCGCGAGACGGTGTGGCCGCCCACCAGCAGGTTCTCCCGCACCGTGAACTCGGGGAAGATCTCGCGCCCCTCCGGCACGTGCCCGATGCCGGCGGCGACGATGGCCTCCGGCGCCGCGCGGGTGATGTCGCGCCCGTCGAGCACGATGCGGCCGGCGCCCGCCCGCACCAGGCCCGAGATCGCGCGCAGCGTGCTGGACTTGCCGCTCCCGTTGGCCCCCAGCAGCGACACGATCTCGCCCGTGCGGACCACGAGCGACACGCCGTCGAGGGCGCGGCGCTTGCCGTAGGCCACCGAGACCGCGTCGAGCACCAGCATGTCGGTCACGGTCAGTCGTCGACGCCGAGGTAGGCGGCCACCACCGCGGGGTTGCGGCCCACCTCGCCCGGCGTGCCCTCGGCGAGCAGGCGGCCCTGCTGGAGCACCGCCACCCGGTCCGACACGCCCATCACCAGCTCCATGTTGTGCTCGACGAGCAGGATCGTCAGGCGATCGTCGTCGCGGAGGCTCCGGATCAGGCGCATCAGCGCCTGGGTCTCGGTGGGGTTCAGCCCGCCCGCCGGCTCGTCCAGCAGCAGCAGGCGCGGCTCGAGCGCGAGCGCCCGAGCCAGCTCCACCCGCTTCTGGAGACCCAGGGGCAGGCCGGCCGCGTCGCGGTGGGCCGCGTCGCCCAGCCCCACGCGGGCCAGCAGCGCCCGCGCCCGCTCGCGCGCGCGGGCCTCCTCGCGGCGCACCGTGGGCCACCCGAGCGCGGCCGCCACCACTCCGCCCCCCAGTCGCGCGTGCGCGCCGATCAGCACGTTGTCGAGCGCGGTGAGGCCGCAGAAGGCCTCCGTGTTCTGGAAGGTGCGCGCCACGCCGAGCCGCGCGACCCGGTGCGGGGCGACGGCCAGCAGGTCGTGGCCGTCGAAGCGCACCCGCCCCGCCGCCGCCCGGTAGAGACCGGTGACCACGTTGAACACGGTGGTCTTGCCCGCCCCGTTGGGCCCGATCAGGGCGAGGATCTCCCCGGCCCGGACCGCCAGGTCGACGTCGGTCAGCGCGGCGAGGCCGCCGAACCGGATCGAGAGCCCGGCGATCTCGAGCAGCGGCATGGCGGCGGCGCGGACGGCCGCGTCACTCCGACCGGAGCCAGTCCGAGAGCGGCTTGAACCGGCCGTTCTCCACCTTCACCCAGAAACCCTGCTTCTGGGTGTCGTGGTCGGGCCCGATGGTGATCGGAGGCACGATGCCGGTGTCGTAGCCCTTGAAGGTCTCGAGCGCGGCGACCAGCCCGTCGCGCGTGAGATTGCGGCCGGCGCGCTTGGCCGCCTCCGCGAAGAGCATGCCGGCCAGATAACCGGAGAGCGAGTAGCGGTTCGGCTCGTTCTTGCCCGCGTACTTCTGCAGGTGCTCGCGGTAGAGCTTCACCCCGGGCGCGTCCGACCGCAGCGGGTCCGGCAGCGTGGCGAGGCCCTCGACGCCCTCGGAGGCGTCCGCGGCCAGCCCGAGGTAGGTCTCGTCGGTGAGGGGGCCGGTCGACACCATCAGGGTGTCGGCCCAGCCGATCTTCTGCCGCTCCTTGAGCGCCTGCGCGGCGGGACCGGGCGTCAGCACCAGGAAGGTGACCTCCGGCCTGGCCACCTGCAGCTTCGCGATCTGGGCGCTCACGTCGGTGACCCCGCGCTTGACCGGCTCGGTGGCGGCGAGCTTGAGACCGTGGCGCCCCAGGTCGGCCTCGAAGGCGGTGAGGAACGACTTGCCGTACTCGTCGTCCTGGTAGAGCGCGGCGAAGCGCTTGAACTTCCGCGGGCCGGCCAGGTAGTCGATCATCATGTGCGACTGCCGGTCGCTCAGGACCAGCCCGCTGAAGACGTACTTCTTGCTGCGGGTCGCGGTGGAGGACTGGAACGGGAACAGCATCGGGACCTTCGCCTGCTCCAGGTAGTCGAGGGTGGCCACCACCGGCGGCGAGCCCTGGGGGGCGATCACCGCGAAGATCCCGTCCTGCTCCACGAGCTTCTTCGTGTTGGCCACCGCGTCCTGGGGCCGGTAGCCGTCGTCGTAGTAGATCGTGCGGATCTTGCGCCCGTGCACGCCGCCCGCATCGTTCAGCACGCGGAAGTAGAGATCGACGCCCATCTTGGTCAGCTGGGTGCCGGTGAAGGCGAGCGGGCCGGAGAACGAGTTGGAGCCGCCGAGCAGGATCTCGGTGTCGGTCACGCCTTGCTCGGCCGCCGCCGGGGCCCGCCCGCTCCCGAGCAGGACGAGCCCGACCAGCAGCGCGACGAGAATGGATCGGGTGCTCATGACTGCCTCCTTGTCATCGCGGCCAGTCCGCCGGGCGCGAACAGCATGCACGCGATCATGATGGCGCCGAAGATCAGCGGCCGGTAGGTCTGGAAGCCGGCCAGTGCGTCGTTGAGCACGGTGACGACGGCCGCCCCCGCCACCGAGCCCCAGACGGAGCCGAGCCCGCCCAGGATGATCATCACCAGGAAGTCCACCGAGAGGAACACGTCGAAGGCGTCCGGGGAGAGGAAGCCCACCACGAACGCGAAGAGGCCGCCCGCCACCCCGGTGTAGAACGCGGAGAGCACGAAGGCCACCGTCTTGAAGGCCGCCGCGTTGATCCCGCTGGCCTGCGCCGCGATCTCGCTCCCGCGAATGGCGAGGAACGCGCGGCCGGTGCGCGTGGCGGCCAGGTTGAGCGCGGCCAGGATCATCGCCGCCGCCACCGCGAAGGCCAGGTAGTAGCGCGCGCGGTCGGTGTCGAGGAGCCAGGGGCCGAGACGCGCCAGGGGAACCCGCAGGCCGTCGTTGCCGTGGGTGAGCGGGTCGAGGTTGGTGATGGCCTCCACCACCACGAAGCCGAAGGCGAGCGTGGCCATGGCCAGGTAGAGCCCGTCGAGACGCAGGCACGGGATGCCGAGGGCCAGGCCGACCAGCGCGGTGAGGAGGCCCGCGGCCAGCAGGGTGAGCGGCACCGGCAGCGCGGGCGCGTGCAGGGTCAGGATCGCCGCGGTGTAGGCGCCGATGGCGAGGAAGCCGGCGTGCCCGAACGAGAGCTGGTTGGTGTAGCCCGAGAGCAGGTTGAGCCCAATCGCCACCACCGCGTTCACCGCCACCAGGGTGGCCAGGAACACGAAGTAGCGCGGCGCGACCAGCGGCCAGCCGAGCGCGGCCAGGACGCCCACCGCCCACGCCGCCGCGCGCAACTAGACCTTGCGCCGCTCCACGCGGCCGAAGAGCCCGCGCGGACGCGCGACCAGGATCGCGATCATCACCAGGAACGGCACCGAGTAGCGGATGCCGGTCGGCAGGTAGAGCGGCGCCAGGTTCTCGATCACCCCGAGCAGCATGCCGCCCACCACCGCCCCCGGCAGCGAGCCGAAGCCGCCCAGGACCGCGGCGGTGAAGCCGTTGATCGCGACCAGCCCCATCTTGGTGGAGAGGAACGTGAGCGGCGCGATCAGCACCCCCGCGATCCCGCCCACCAGCGCGGCCAGCACCCAGGCGGCCGAGTACACGCGCTCCACCCCGATGCCCATGAGCCGCGCCGCGGTCTGGTTCTGGGCCACCGCGCGCATCGCGCGGCCGAACCGGGTGGCGCGGAAGAGGGCCACGAGGGCGGCCATGAGGATCAGCGAGGCCGCGATGACCCCGAGCGACACCGGGGCCAGCCGCACCGGACCGACCGCGATCGGCCGGTTGGAGAAGAGCGCCGGGAACGGCAGCTCCTCGTTGGTCCACACGAGCCCCGCCGCCGCGCGCAGCACGAGCGAGAGGCCGAGGGTGATGATCAGCACGTCCCAGTGGGTGGCCGCGACCGCGCGGCGGATGATCGCCCGCTCGATCAGCAGCGCCAGGAGCCCGCCCGCCGCGACGCCGGCCACGAGGGCCAGCGGCAGGGGCAGCCCGGCGTGCTGCGCGGACCACGCGGTGAAGGCGGAGACCATGAGCATCTCGCCCTGGGAGAAGTTCACGGTTCGCGTGGCGTTGTAGACGATGACGAGGCTCAGCGCGACCAGCGCGTAGATGCAGCCGGTGGCGAGCCCGCTGACGACGACGTGGATCAGCGCGGGACCGCTCACGCCGCGATACTGCGCGGCCGGCGTGCGGCTGTCAAGGCGCGGGCGCCTCGCCCGACGCCATCGGTGCTACCCTCCGGGTCCATGGCCATTCTCCAGGAGCTGGTCCAGCGCTTCACCTATGGCGGCATCCTCGCGGTGCTGCTGCTGAGCAGCCTCGGCCTGCCCGTTCCGGAGGAGATGCCGATCGTGGCCGCCGGCATCCTCAGCCACCAGGGCCTCGCGCACTGGTGGCTCGCGCTGCCGGTGTGCGTGGTGGGCGCCCTCTCCGGCGACATGATCCTGTACTGGATCGGCCGCCGCTGGGGCGACCGGGTGCGCGGCTGGTGGCCGGTGCGCCGCCTCCTGACCCCGGAGCGGACCCTGTGGCTCGAGCAGGCGTACCGCGACCACGCCATGAAGACGGTGGCCACCGCGCGGCACGTGGCCGGCCTGCGGGCCGCCGCGTTCCTGAGCGCGGGGACCGCGCGGGTGCCGTTCTGGAAGTTCGCGGTGGCAGACGCGGCGGCCGCGGTGGTGACCATCCCGATCACCTTCGGGCTCGCCTACTTCTTCAGCTACCAGATCAACGCGATCCTGGCCGACGTGCACCGGGTGGAGCGCTGGCTGGCGCTGGTCGGCCTCGTGGTGCTGGCCGGCGGCCTCGTGTTCTACATGACGCGCTCGGGCCCGCGCTTGCCCCGGGCGCAGTGAGCCCGAGGTGGGCGCCGCGCCCTGTGTAAGATCGAGCGGTAGACCGTGACCCCGTTCCTCGCCCAGCTCGCCGAGATCTGCCGTGCCGAGCGCACCCGCGCCAAGTGGGTGATCGTGCCGAGCCATACCCTGGGGCACACGCTCGCCGAGCGCCTCGCGCTCGGGACCGGGGGCTGGACCAACCTGCGCTTCACCACCCCGCTGGACCTCGCGCTGCCGATGGCGGCACCGTTCCTGGTCGAGCGCGGGATCGACCCCGCGCCGGACGGCATCGGGCCGGCCCTGATCATGCGGCTCCTGCTGGAGCTGCCGTCGATGGTGCCGGCGTACTTCCGCGGGCTCGCCGAGCAGCCGCAGATGGCGGAGGCCCTCTGGGCCACGCTGGCGGAGCTGCGCATGGCGGGCCGCGCCGCCGCCGACCTGCCGTCCGCGGCCTTCGTCAACCCGCGCAAGCACGCGGAGCTGCGGGCGCTGCTCGAGGCCTACGAGCGGCACCTGGCGGATCGTCGGCTCGCGGACCGGGCGCTCGTGTACCACGAGGCGCTCACGCACCTGGATGTCTGTCCCGTGCAGCCCGCCGACCTCCGGATCGAGCTGCCGACCGCGATCTGGGCGCCGCTCGAGCGGCGGCTGCTCGACGCCCTCGGCGGCACCGTGGCGAGGCCCCGGGCCCTCGCCCTGCCCGGCCTCGACGTGCCGCGGCGCATGCCGGCGCTGGCCGCGCCGCTGGCATCGGTGACGCCCGCGCCGGCCACCGACGCCGAGCGCCTCGCGCTGCTCATGGAGCCGGCCGGGGCGCCGCCCGCCGACGGGACGCTGGTGATGTTCTGCGCCGGCGGCCGGGAGGCGGAGGTCGAGGAGGTCTTCCGGCGGATCGCGCGCGAGCTCGGCGCGCCCGCGAAGCCCGGCGGCGCGCCGACCGGGCTCGACCAGGTGGAGATCGCCTGCCCCATGCCGGAGCAGGCGGCGCTGGTGTGGGAGAAGGCGCAGCGGCACGAGTGGCCGCTGACGATCGGTCCCGGCATTCCGGCGGCGCTCACGCGGCCGGGGCGCGCGCTGCTCGCGTTCTGCGAGTGGGTGGAGGGCGGCCTGGCCGCGAGCCGGCTGCGGCGCATGCTTCAGTCGGGGGACGTGCGGGTGGACGCGCGGGAGGGTAGGACCCCCTCACCCCGGCCCTCTCCCCTGAGGGGAGAGGGGGAAAGACCCGAGGGGGGAGAGGGGGAGGTGGAGCTGACCGCGGGGCAGGCGGCGCGGCTGCTGGCGCGCGCGCAGGCCACGTGGGGCCGGCAGACGTACGCGGCGGCGCTCGGCCGCGCGATCGAGAGCCTGGAGGCGCGGGCCGTCGATCCGGAGCGGAGCGAGGAGGAGCGGGCGCGCGCTCGCGCGCGAGCCGCCCAGACGAGGCGCTTCATGGACTGGACCGACGCGCTGCTGGCCCTGGTGCCCGAGGAGCCGGCCGCGCCGCTCGGGCGCTGGCTCGACGCCGCGGTGGCGCTGGTCAAGACCTTCGCGCGCAAGAGCAGCGAGCTGGACGGCGAGGCCACCGTGCGGCTCACCGAGGCGCTCGGCGACCTGCGCGCGCTCGGCGACCTGACGCGCCCGGCCTCCGAGGCCCTCGCCCTGATCCGCGGCCGCCTGGACGGGATCACGGTCGGCGGCGACCGCGCGCGGCCCGGGCACCTGCACGTCACCACCCTGGCCGACGCGGGCTACGCGGGACGACCCCGGACCTTCGTCATCGGCCTCGAGGAGGGCGGGGTGTTCCCGGCGCTGGTGGAGGACCCGGTGCTTCTCGACGCCGAGCGCCGGGGCACCGACCCCGCGCTGCGCACCTCGGAGGATCGGGCCAGCGAGGCGCTCTACCGCATCGTCTCGCGGCTCGGCAGCCTCGGCGGCCGCGTGTGCCTCAGCTACTCCTGCCGCGACCTGCGCCGGGCACGCACGACGTTCCCCTCGTGGGTGCTGCTGCAGGCGGCGCGTCTGCTCCAGCCCGACACGGAGTGGACGTACGAGCGCCTGGTGGAGCACCTCGGCGAGCCGGTCTCGGCGGTGCCGGCCGCGCCCGCCGAGGCGCTGAGCGACGCGGGCTGGTGGCTGGCCGGGCTGCGCGGAGCCGACACCGGCTCGCTCCCCGCGGTGCGCGAGGGCTTCCCGGCCCTGGCCCAGGGCGCGGTGGCGGAGGAGGCGCGCGACTCCGACACGTTCACCGAGTACGACGGCTTCGTGCCGGAGGCGGGTCCCCGGCTCGACCCGCGCGCCTCGGGCGCCACCGTCTCGCCCACCAGCCTCGAGGAGCTGGCCAAGTGCCCGTTCCGCTACTTCCTCCAGCGCGGGCTCGGGCTCGATCCCATCGACGAGGCGGAGCCGAACCCCGACGTGTGGCTCGACCCGCTCACCCGCGGCTCGATCCTGCACGAGCTCTACGCCGCGATCATGCGCGAGATCCGGGACCGGCGGGAGACGCCCGACCCCGCTCGCCACGGGCCGCGCCTGCGCGAGCTCGCCGAGCAGGCGCTCGCCGCGCACCGGGCGCTGGTGCCGCCGCCATCCGACGGGGTGTTCGACCGCGAGGCGCGCGAGCTGCAGAACGACCTGACCCTCTTCCTCCGCTTCGAGGCGGAGGACCACGCCGGGCGCAGCCCCCTCGGCTTCGAGATCGCGTTCGGCGGCGCCCCCGAGGGAGAGGCGCTCGGACGGCGCGAGCCGGTCACCCTCGATCTGGGCGAGGGGTTACGCTTCCGCCTCCGCGGCCGCATCGACCGCATCGACCGGCTGGTCGACGGCACCTACGAGGTGATGGACTACAAGACGGGGATGCTGCGCCTGCCGGGCGGCCTCGACGGGCCCTTCGCGGGCGGACGGCAGCTCCAGCACGCGCTCTACGCCCTGGTGGCGGTCGAGCTCCTGCGCGAGCGCGACGCCCAGGCTCGCGCGGTCGGCTCCTACTACTTCCCGACCGCGCGGGGCCGCGCCCACCGCCTCGTGCGTCCCGCGGAGACCCAGGCGCAGGTGGCCGTCGTGCTCCGCGACCTCTTCGACGTGCTGGCGCGGGGAGCCTTCGTCCACTCCGCGGACCTCGACGAGGATTGCCGTTACTGCGAGTTCGATCGCGCGTGCGGCCGCCGCGCCGCGGAGCGGGCGAAGGCCAAGCTCGCGGCGGACAATCCGGCCCTCGACGCCTACCGGAGGCTCGGCGGACATGCCTAGGCGCCCGGCCGCCGCGCCGGACCAGGCCGCGCGCGACCTGATCCGCGAGCGCCTCGACATCAACTTGCTCGTCGAGGCGGGCGCCGGGTCCGGCAAGACCGAGTGCCTCGCCCAGCGGATGGCCGCCGGCGTGCTGGCCGGGCGCTACGAGGTCGAGCAGATGGCGGCGGTCACCTTCACGCGCAAGGCCGCCGCGGAGCTGCGCGGGCGCTTCCAGCTCACCCTCGAGCGGACGCTCGTCGAGGAGCGGGACGAGACCCGGAAGACCCGGGCGCGGCTGGCCCTCCGGCGGCTCGAGCATCTCTTCGCGGGAACCATCCACGCCTTCTGCGCCCACCTGCTGCGGGAGCGACCGGTGGAGGCCGGCGTCGCGCCCGGCTTCAGCGAGCTGGACGAGATCGACGAGGTCGCCCAGCGCCGTCACGCCTGGCGCGAGCACCTCGACCGGCTGCGCGCCCAGGGCTCCCCGGCCCTGCACGAGCTGGTGGAGGCCGGCGTGCGGCCGGTGGATCTCGACCACGCCTTCGCCACCGTCTGCAACTACGCGGAGGTCGAGTTCCCGGTGGGAGAGGCGCCGCGACCCGACGCCGGGCCCGCGCGGGCCGCGTTCGAGACCTTCTGGGCCACGCTCACCGCGCTCCTGCCGGACGGCCCGGCGCGCGACACCACGTGCGCGGTGCAGAAGCGCATGCGCGACTTCGCCCGGCGGCTGCGAGTCCTGTCCCTCGACGAGCCGCGCGTGGTGGCCGAGCTGATCGCGGAGTGGCGAGGTCAGCCGGTGGTGGTCCAGAAGTGGTGGCCGGCCGGGAAGACCTCCAAGGCGCGAATCGAGGACGCGTGC
>Ga0182009_10000180_pt1 | contig 12346 bp, 13 predicted proteins | sample Sormic07211187_1_FD_161052 | JGI IMG/M metagenome (GOLD analysis project Ga0182009, IMG submission 161052) | Bulk soil microbial communities from the field in Mead, Nebraska, USA - 072115-187_1 MetaG | ecosystem: Environmental > Terrestrial > Soil > Agricultural land > Bulk soil | place: USA... | reverse complement strand
GCGAGGACTGAGCCTCCGCACCGCCCGGGGCGACGTGACGCGCCCCGGCACGGCGCAACGGCTGGTCCGCCTCGCCGGCGCCGGCGCCGGAGGACGCGGGGGACGCGGACGGCTGGGGCACGCCGCCCCCGACATCGTCGTGCACGCGGCGGGCGACTACTGGGAGGGGCCGCTCCGGGCCCTCACGCCCGAGCGCTGGGAAGCGCTCGTCCGCTCCAACGTGACCGGCGCGGTCGCGCTCCTCCATGCCGCGCTTCCCGCAATGCGCCGGCGGCGCTTCGGGCGGGTGCTCCTCTTCGGCGTCGCCGGCGGGGACACGCCGCGCGCGGCGTCGCTCGCGCACGGCTATCGCGCCGCGAAGATCGCGCTGCTCACCCTCGCGCGGAGCGCGGCGCAGGAGGAAGCGGAGCACGGGATCACGGTCAACGTCATCCTCCCGGGCGTGATCCGGACCCCCGGCACGCCGGCGCGGTGGGCGGCGGCCGCCGCCTCGGCCAAGATCCCGGCACGCCGCCTGGGGACGCCGGGAGAGGTGGCGCGCGCCGCGCTCTTCCTCCTGGCCGAGGAGTCGGGATACATCACCGGCGCCGCGCTCCCGGTTTCGGGCGGATACCTGCTCTGACCCCCGGCGTCGGCCTGCGTAACTCCCTGGAGTCCCGGCCGTTGATGCCGGTTGCGCAAGGTGTTACAATGAGCGTGGCCTCATGTTCCCGAATGTCCGTTTCAGCCTCCCCGAGGTGCCTTTGCGTCCGTCCACGCCCAAGACCTGGGTCCTGAAGAGCCCCGCCGCTCCCGAGCTGGCGGAACGGCTCAAGACCGAGCTGGGCGTTTCCGACACGTTCGCGCGGCTCCTCGCCAACCGCGGCTTCACCTCCTCCGCGCAGGTCGAATCGTTCCTGGTCCCCTCGACCGACCGGCTGCTGGACGCGTTCACCATGCGCGACATGGACCGCGCGGTGGACCGGGTCCTGCAGGCCGTCGCCGCGCGCGAGTCGATCCTGGTCTACGGCGACTACGACGTGGATGGCATCACCTCCACGTCGCTCCTGACGGCCGCGCTGGCGGAGATGGGCGCCAAGGTCTCCTACTTCATCCCCGACCGGATCCGGGACGGTTACGGATTCTCGGAACGGGGCGTGGACGTGGCGCGCAAGCGCCGCATCCGCCTCGTGATCACCGCCGACTGCGGCATCACCGCCACGAACGAGGTCCTCCTCGCGCGGAAGGAGGGGATCGACGTCATCGTGACCGACCATCACGAGCCCCTCGGGGAGCTGCCGCAGGCCTGCGCCGTGCTCAATCCCAAGCGCAAGGACTGCCCCTACGCCTTCAAGGAGCTCGCGGGGGTGGGGGTGGTCTTCAAGCTGGTGCAGGGGCTTGCCGCGCGGCGCCCCGACGTGCTCCCGCCCGATTTCGTCTTCCACCACCTCGACCTGGTCGCGCTCGGCACGATCGCCGACGTCGTCCCGCTGGTGGGGGAGAACCGCGTGTTCGCCAAGATCGGCCTGGAGCGCCTCTGCCATTCCGACAAGCCCGGGATCGCGGCGCTCAAGGAGGTGGCGGGTCTCCGCACGCGGCGGGTCGAGAGCGGCCACGTGGCCTACATCCTGGCGCCGCGCATCAACGCGGCGGGCCGGCTCGGGAACGCGGAGAGCGGCGTGCGCCTGCTCCTCTCGAACGACCCGCGCGAGGCGGCGATCATCGCGGAGAGCCTCGAGGAGGACAACGCGAACCGGAAGAAGATCGACGAGTCCACGCTGGAGGACGCGCTCGACCAGCTCCAGAAGCACGGCGCCGACCTTCCCCCCGCCATCGTCCTCTGGTCCGACCGGTGGCATCCCGGCGTGCTCGGGATCGTCGCGTCGCGGCTCATCGAGCGATTTCACCGGCCGACGATCCTCATCGCCTCCGACGGCGACGAGGGGAAGGGCTCGGGGCGGAGCATTCCCGGCTTCGACGTCTGCCTGGCGCTCCAGGAGTGCCGCGCGCACCTCCTCGGCTTCGGCGGCCACTCCTACGCCGCCGGCCTCACGATCCGGACCGAGTGCCTCGAGGCGTTCCGCGACCAGCTGTGCGACGTGGTGCGCTCCAAGGTGCTGCCCGACGATTTCATCCCCAAGCTCTCGATCGACGGCCCGATCGACCTCGAGCACCTGAACGAGGACTTGGTCCAGGCGCTGGACCGGCTCGCGCCGTTCGGGATCGGCAACGCCGAGCCGCTGTTCGTGGCCGACGACGTGAAGCTCTCCCTGCCGCCGGCCGTCGTGAGCCGCAACCACCTCAAGCTCACCATCCGCCAGAGCGGTCGGGATCTCGACTGCATCGGGTTCGGCATGGGACACATGGCCAGCGTCATCGCGCAGAACGGCGGCAAGCTCTCCGTGGCGTTCGTCCCCACGATCAACGTCTGGCAGAATCGGTCGCGCCTCCAGCTCAAGCTGCGCGACATCCAGGTCCGCTGACCGTGGTCCCGGCCCCCCCGGACGCCTTGGGGCCGCTCCTCGAGGCGCTGCACAAGACCGGCAAGCCCTTCCATCTCGAGAAGGTCCGCGAGGCCTACGAATTCGCCGCGCGCGCGCACGTCGACCAGAAGCGCCGCTCCGGCGAGCCGTTCGTGACCCATTCGGTCGCGGTGGCCGCGATCCTCGTGGACCTGCTGGGGACCGGCCTGGACGACACGCTGCTCGAGGCCGCGCTCCTCCACGACGTGGTCGAGGACACCGAGATCGACCTCCCGGCCATCCAGCGCGCGTTCGGGCCGGAGGTCGCGGCGCTCGTGGACGGCGTGACCAAGATCAGCGGACTCCACTTCGACCGCCCCGAGACGGAGCAGGCGGAGAACTTTCGGAAGATGCTCCTCTCCATGGCGCGCGACCTGCGCGTCATCCTGATCAAGCTGGCGGACCGGCTCCACAACATGCGCACCCTGAACGCGCTGAATCCGGAGCGCGCGGCCGCCATCGCGCGCGAGACGCGCGAGATCTACGCGCCGCTCGCGCACCGGCTCGGCATCGCGCGGATCAAGTGGGAGCTGGACGACCTCTGCCTGAAGCACCTCGACTTCGAGGCGTTCCAGGAGCTGCGCCAGAAGGTGGCGCTGAAGCGCGAGGAGCGCGAGCGGCAGATCCAGGAGGTGATGGGGCCGGTGAAGGACCGCCTCGTCGCGGCCGGCATCAAGGCCGACGTCATGGGGCGCCCGAAACACCTGGAATCGATCTACCGGAAAATGCGCGCGCAGGAGCGCGCGTTCGAGGAGATCTTCGACCTCCTGGGCATCCGGGTGATCACGCGCGACAAGACCGAGTGCTATCGGGTCCTCGGCGTGGTGCACGACCTCTTCACGCCCGTCCACGAGCGCTTCAAGGACTACATCGCGACGCCCAAGAGCAACATGTACCAGTCGCTGCACACCACGGTCGTGGCCCCCGGCGGCCTCATGGTCGAGTTCCAGATTCGCACGGCCGAGATGCACCAGATCGCGGAGCTCGGCGTCGCGGCGCACTACCGGTACAAGGAGGGGGGGCGGCAGGACGCGGAGCTCGAGGCGAAGCTGGCGCCGCTCCTGCGCGGGGCGGACTTCCAGAGCGCGACCATGGGCGATCCCGACGAGTTCATGGAGTACCTCAAGACGAGCCTCTACCAGGACGAGGTCTTCGTCTTCACGCCGCGGGGGGACCTGCGGCGGCTGCCGCGCGGCGCCACGCCGCTCGACTTCGCCTACCTCGTGCACACGCAGGTGGGGAACCACTGCGTCGGCGCCAAGGTGAACGGAAGGATCGTGGCGCTCCGCACCGAGCTTCGAAGCGGCGACACGGTGCAGATCATCACGTCGCCGGGCGCCAAACCGAACCGCGACTGGCTGAAGCTGGTGCGCACGCACGCGGCGCGCTCCAAGATCCGCCACTGGCTCAAGGTGGCCGAGCATTCCGACAGCGTCGCGCTGGGGAAAGAGATCCTCGAGCGCGAGCTGCGGCGCCGGCGCCTCACCCCTCCTCCGGACGTCTCCGTCGAGAGCCTCGCGCAGTCGATGGGACATCCCGACGTGAACGGGCTCTACGCCGCGCTGGGACAGGGGAACCTCTCGGTGCAGCAGGTGATCGGCAAGTGGATCCCCGACGGCGGCGGCCCGGTGCAGCGCCTCAAGGAGGCCTCGCTCGAGACCATCCGCGCGATCACCGGGCGGCCCGGACACGGCGTGCGCATCCAGGGCGTCGACAACCTGATGGTCGCCTACGCCAAGTGCTGCCAGCCGGTGCCCGGCGATCCGGTCGTCGGCATCGTGACGCGCGGACGCGGCGTGACCGTGCACCGCACCGACTGCCCGAACACGTTCGACGACCGCGTGCCGGCGGAGCGGCGGATGGTCGTGGATTGGAGCGCCAAGCCCGAGGACTCCTTCACCGTGAAGCTCTCGATCTTCGGCCAGGATCGGAAGAGCCTCCTCGCCGACATCGCCAAGGCGATCTCGACCACGAACACGAACATCCGGACCGCCGGGATCAAGGCGAACGACCGGAACGCCCGCGGCGCGTTCGTGGTCGAGGTGCGCGACCTGGCGCACCTTCGCGAGGTGATGCGCGCGATCGAGAACGTGGACGGCGTGGATGCCGTCGAGCGCGAGCAGGTCTTCGGCAAGCCGGGCCACGGGGAAGCCGGTCTCGCTTCGTGAGGGCGCTCCTCCAGCGCGTCAGCCGCGCCGCGGTGCGGGTGGAGGAGGAGGAGATCGCGCGGATCGGGACCGGGCTCTTGATCCTGCTCGGGGTCGCCGCATCCGATCCGGATGCCGCGGCACCCCGTCTCGCCGAGCGCTGCGCCCTGCTTCGCATCTTCGAGGACGAGGCGGGGCGGATGAACCGCTCCGTCCTCGATGTGGCGGGAGAGGCGCTCGTCGTATCCCAATTCACGCTGGTGGCCGACGTGTCCCGAGGCCGCCGGCCGGGGTTCGACCCGGCCGCGCCGCCGGTCGCGGCCGAGGCGGCGTACGAGCGCTTCTGTGCGGCGCTCGAGGGCTCGGGGGTCCCGGTCCGCCGCGGCCGCTTCGGCGCGTCGATGCGGGTCGAGCTCGTGAACGAGGGCCCGGCCACCTTTCTCCTCGAGACGCCGTCGTGAGACCGGGGGAGGTCCGGCGCCCATGCGCCCCAATCTGCTGAATCCGCTCGGCCCCAAGCTCTGGCTCGCGTCGCGCTCGCCGCGTCGCGCCGAGCTCCTCACGCTGGTGGGGGCCCACTTCGAGACCGCGCCGGTGGACCTGGACGAGAGCGCGCTCCCCGGGGAACGCCCCGATGCCCACGTGCTGCGCCTGGCGGAAGCAAAGGCGCGCGCTTCGCGGGCGGCCCGCGAAGCCGCGGGCGCCGGCCGGGGCGCGGCAGCGGGTCCCACGGGGGAGGGTGCGCCCGAGGAGACGGTCTACGTCGGCGCCGACACGGTCGTGGTGATCGACCGCGTCATCCTGGGCAAGCCCGCCGATCGCGCGGACGCCGCGCGCATGCTCGGGCTTTTGTCCGGGCGCGTGCACGAGGTCTGGACCGGCCTCTTCATCCTCGACCCGGCCGAAGAGCGGGGACTGGGCGAGGCGGTGCGCAGCATCGTCAAGTTCGCCCGGATCGGCTCGGCGGAGGTGGAGCGGTACGTCGCCACCGGAGAGCCGCTCGACAAGGCCGGCGCCTACGCCGTGCAGGGGGGAGGCGCGCTGTTCGTGGAGGCGATCGAGGGGTCCTATTCCAACGTGGTCGGGCTTCCGCTGAGCCACCTGAAGCATCTGCTCGGGCTCTTGCGCGAAGCATCGGTCCGGGAACCCTGAGCCGGCCCGGCATGGATCCGCTCCGCATCGAGAAGGGCGCGCTCGAGGTCCTGGACCAGACGCTCCTGCCGGAACGGGAATCGTGGATCGCGATCGACGGCGCCGCCGCGATGGCCGACGCGATCGCGCGGCTCGCCGTCCGCGGCGCGCCGGCCATCGGGATCGCGGCCGCGCTCGCGCTCGCCGCGGAAGCGCGCCGCCGCGCCGGCGGATCCCGCGACCCGGCCTCGCTCCTCGCGGCGCTCCGCGAGTCGGGCGCGCGCCTTCGCGCGACGCGTCCCACGGCGGTGAATCTGGCGTGGGCCGTGGACCGGACGCTCGCGGCGTGCGGCGCGGCCGCCGCGGAAGGGGCGGACGCGGGCGCGATCGCGGCGCGCGCCCAGCGGGAAGCGGAGGCGATCTGGGAGGAGGATCGCGCCGCGTCGCGCGCCATGGCCGCCCACGGGGCGGCGCTCCTCGGAGGACGGCGGCGATTCCTCACGCACTGCAACACCGGGGGGCTCGCCACGGGCGGCGGCGGCACCGCGCTCGGCGTGATCCTCGAGGTGCATCGCCGCCACCCCGGCGCCGTCGAGGTGTGGCACACGGAGACTCGTCCGCTCCTCCAGGGCGCGCGCCTCACCGCCTGGGAGCTTGTGCGCGCCGGAGTCCAGCCGCGGCTGATCGCTGACGGCGCCGCGGCGCACGTGATCGCGCGGGAGGGGATCGAGGCGGTGCTCGTGGGCGCCGACCGGATCGCCCGGAACGGGGACGTCGCGAACAAGATCGGCACCTACGGGCTGGCCCTGGCCGCACACGCCTCGGACGTCCCGTTCATCGTGGTGGCCCCGACCTCCACGATGGATCCCTCGCTCGAGGACGGTGCCTCGATCCCGATCGAGGAGCGCGACTCCTCGGAAGTGACGCTCTTGCGCGGGATTCCGACGGCGGCGCCCGGCGTCCTGGGGCGCAACCCGGCCTTCGACGTCACCCCCGCGCGGTTCGTCTCCTGGGTGGTCACGGAGCGGGGCGCCGCCCGCCCCGGCGAGGTCCCGGCCGCGGTGGTTGACAGGGTGGTGTAAGCGCCCGTATCCTCTAGCGTTTGCTCGTTCCAACAATCGTCAGTGGAGGTCGAATCGATGGGCACGTACTCGGTACGCGCCTCGGAGATCACGCAGGATTGGTACGTCGTGGACGCCGAGGGGCAGATCCTGGGGCGCCTCGCGAGTGAAATCGCGAGCGTGCTCAAGGGAAAACGGAAACCGACCTATTCCACGCACCTCGACGTGGGCGACAACGTGATCGTCGTCAACGCCGAGAAGGTGCTGGTGACGGGGCGGAAGCGCGACAACAAGATCTACTTCCGCCACTCGCTCTATCCGGGCGGCGACACGCGGACCCGGTTCCGCGACCTCCAGGCGCAGAAGCCGGATGAGATCATCCGCCTCGCGGTGAAGGGGATGATGCCGAAGAACCGGCTGGGACGCGCGATGATGAAGAAGCTCAAGGTCTACGCCGGATCGGAGCATCCGCACGCGGCCCAGATGCCGCGTCCGTTCCCGATGCCCGGCGCGACGGGAGGTGCGTGACGATGGCCAATCCAGTCATGGCGACCGGACGGCGGAAGACGTCGGTGGCGCGCGTGCGGCTGGTCCCGGGAAACGGGAAGCGTACGGTGAACGGCGTGGAGTTCGACCGCTATTTCTGCCGCATGGTGCTCACCCGGATGGCGACGGAGCCGCTCCTCGCGACGAACCTGGCGGACAAGTACGACGTCATCGCGCTCGTTCGCGGCGGCGGTCCGGCCGGCCAGGCCGGTGCGGTGTCGCTCGGGGTGGCGCGCGCGCTCCAGGTGATCGACCCGGCGCTCCGCGGGCTCCTCGGCAAGGAGGGGTTCCTCACGCGCGATGCGCGCATGAAGGAGCGGAAGAAGTACGGGCAGGCGGGGGCGCGGAAGCGCTTCCAGTTCTCCAAGCGGTAAACGAGTTGTTCCGCGGCTCCCGCTACGGGAGCCGCCACTACGCACGCCCCGGGCCTCGGGCGGTCTCCCTCGCGCGAGGGGGCCCGTAGGATCGAAGGGGCGGAGGCACAAGACCGGAGGTTTGGACGTGGCTGACATTGGAATGAAGGAGCTGCTCGAAGCGGGTGTCCACTTCGGGCACCAGACCCGCCGCTGGAATCCCAAGATGAAGAAGTTCATCTTCATCGAGCGGAACGGCATCTACATCATCGATCTCCAGAAGACGCTGAAGGCGATCCAGGACGCCCGCGCGCTCCTCGAGGGCGTGGCGCGGCGCAACGGCACCGTGCTGTTCGTCGGGACCAAGCGCCAGGCGAAGGACGCCGTGCGGGAAGAGGCGGAGCGCTCGGGAATGCCGTACGTGAACGAGCGCTGGCTGGGCGGCATGCTCACCAACTTCAAGACGATCAAGTCGAACATCCGCCGCTTCAAGGAAATCGAGAAGATGGACGCCGAGGGCGTCCTCGAGAAGCTGTCGAAGAAGGAGCAGGCCCAGATCAACAAGGAGCGGGTGCGCCTCGTGAAGATCTTCACGGGCATCAAGGAGATGGCGCAGCTTCCGGCGGCCGTCTTCGTGATCGACACCAAGAAGGAGCGGATTGCCGTGGCCGAGGCGAACCGGCTCGCCATCCCCGTGATCGGCGTCGTGGACACCAACTGCGATCCCGACGTGATCGACTTCCCGCTGCCGGGGAACGACGACGCGATCCGGGCGATCCGGCTGTTCAGCCGCTTCGTCTCCGACACGCTGATGAACTCGCGCCAGGAGATGCAGGAGGGCGCGGACCGCGAGGCGATGGCGGCCCAGGCCGGAGCGGCGCCCGAGACGCCCGCGGTCGCGAGCGCCTAGCGCCCGCCCGATCCCCCGCATCCGAATCCCGAACGAAGGAAGGAGTGTTCCATGACGATCACCGCCTCGCACGTGAAGGACCTGCGCGAGCGGACCGGCGCGGGCATGATGGAGTGCAAGAAAGCCCTGGCCGAAGCGAACGGCGACATCGAGAAGGCGATCGAGGTGCTGCGCAAGTCGGGCATGGCCCGCGCGTCGGCCAAGGCCGGCCGCGAGGTGCGCCAGGGCACCGTCCACGCCTACATCCATCCCGGCGACCAGCTCGGGGTGTTGATCGAAGTGAACTGTGAGACCGACTTCGTCGCGCGCACCGACGACTTCAAGCAGCTCGTCCGGCACCTCGCGATGCAGGTCGCGGCGACCAACGCCCAGGCGGTCGACCGCACGTCGCTCGATCCGGCGTTCCTCGCGGGGGAGCGCGCGATTCTGACGGAGCAGGCCAAGGCGACGGGCAAGCCCGAAGCCGTCATCCAGAAGATCGTCGACGGGAAGATCGAGAAGATGTACGAGGAGGTCGTGCTTCTCGAGCAGCCGACCATCCGCGATCCCGACCGGAAGGTGAAGGAGCTGCTGGACCAGGCGATCGCGAAGCTCGGCGAGAACATCGTCGTGCGGCGCTTCGCCAAGTTCAAGATCGGGGAAGCCTGAGCCCGGACATGGCCCCTTCGTCCGCCTCGTCCGGAGCCCCCGCGCCCCATCGGGTCCTGCTCAAGCTGAGCGGAGAGATCCTCGCCGGGGAGGCTCGTTTCGGCATCGACGCCGAGGCCCTCGGGCGGGTGGCGGACGAGATCGTCGAGGGCGCGCGCGCCGGGACGCAGGTCGGCATCGTGATCGGCGGCGGCAACATGATCCGCGGCACGGCGACCGGCGGCGCCCTCGACCGCACGACGGCCGACAGCATGGGGATGCTCGGCACCGTCATCAACGCCCTGGCGCTCCAGGACGCGCTCGAGGACCGCGACCTCTCGACGCGGGTCCTCTCCGCGATCGAGATGCGCTCCCTGGCCGAGCCCTACATCCGCCGCCGCGCCGTGCGCCACCTCGAGAAGGGCCGCGTCGTCATCCTCGCCGCCGGCACGGGGCATCCCTACTTCACCACCGACACCGCCGCCGTCCTTCGCGCGGTCGAGATCCGCGCGGACGTGCTGCTCAAGGCCACCAAGGTCGACGGCGTCTTCACCGATGATCCGATGCGGAACCCCGATGCGGTCCGCTTCGACGCGCTCAGCTATCTGGAGGCCATCGATCGCCGCCTGAACGTGATGGACATGACGGCGTTCACGATGGGCATGGACAACCAGCTCCCGATCCTCGTCTTCAACGTGACCGTTCCGGGCAATCTCGCCCGGGCGCTGCGCGGGGAGATCGTGGGGACCCGGGTCGCCGTGGAGGTCTAGGGATGGGGCCTGAAATCCTGAAGCAGACGGAAGAGCGGATGAAGAAGGCGGTGGAGACGATCCGGCACGAGATCGCCACCGTTCGAACGAACCGCGCGACGACCGCGCTGCTCGACGGCATCAAGGTCGAGTACTACGGCAACCCCACGCCGCTGCAGCAGGTGGCTAGCGTGAGCGTGCCGGAGCCCCGCATGCTCGTCATCCAGCCCTGGGAGCGCGCCATCCTTCCCGAGATCGTGAAAGCGATCCAGAAATCGGACCTGGGGCTGAACCCGGCCGACGACGGCTCGGTGGTGCGCCTGACGCTGCCGACCCTGACCGAGGAGCGGCGGAAGGACCTGGTCAAGCACCTCGGCAAGCTGATCGAGGACGGACGCGTGCGCGTCCGCACCGTGCGGCGCGAGGTCAACGACGAGCTGAAGAAGCTGGAGCGGGAGCACAAGATCTCCGAGGACGACGCGAAGAAGACGCATGACGCGGTCCAGAAGATCCACGACCGCTACATCGGCATGCTGGACGAACTGTTCCACAGGAAGCAGGCCGAGGTCATGGAGGTCTGAGCGACCCGGCGCAAGAGGATCGCATGGGCGCCCCATCCAAAGCTCCGACCCTGGACCAGGTGCTCCGCCGGCCCGTCCCCGAGCACATCGCGATCATCATGGACGGCAATGGACGGTGGGCCAAGCGTCGCGGGCTCCCGCGGCTGATGGGGCACCGCGCCGGCCGCCGCTCCGTGCGCGAGGCGGTCGAGGGATGCGTCGAGCTGGGCGTGCGCGTCCTCACCCTCTACACCTTCTCCCTCGAGAACTGGGAGCGCCGCGCGGGCGAGGTGCGCGGGCTCTGGCGGATCCTGGAGCAGGTGCTCCGCGAAGAGCGGAACGAGCTCAAGAAGAACAACGTCCGGCTCCGCACGATCGGCCGGGTGGATCTCCTCCCCGAGCGGAGCCGCGCGATCCTGGCCGAGACGATGCAGTTCCTCGAGAGCTCGACCGGGCTGACCCTGGTGCTCGCCATCTCCTATGGCGGGCGGGCCGAGATCGTGGACGCGGCTCGGCGGATCGTGGCCGCCGACCGGAAGCAGCGGATCCCGCTGACGAAGATCGACGAGAGCTACTTCCAGTCGCAGCTGGACACCGACGGCCTCCCCGATCCCGACCTCCTGATCCGCACCAGCGGGGAGCTTCGGGTTTCGAACTTCCTCCTATGGCAGCTCGCCTACGCCGAATTCTGGGTGACCGACACGCTCTGGCCCGACTTCCGGCGCAGGCACCTGTACCAGGCGGTCTATGACTTTCAAAACCGAAGCCGGCGCTTCGGCCGCGCGGATTGACCCCGCCGTCCCGGACGGCGTGACGCGGGACGCCCAGGGCGCCGCCGGGCGGCCCCGCGGCGACGCCGCCCTCCCGCTCCGGATCGCGAGCGCGGTCGTCTTCCTGCCGCTCTTCGTGCTCGCGGCGCGCGTGGGCGGGCTGGTCTGGCTCGCGTTCACGCTGATCGTGATCGGCCTCGGGCTCCGCGAGTTCTATCGGATGATGGAATCGAAGGGGCTCGCGCCGCACTGGAAGTCGGGGACCTTCGCGGGGCTGCTCCTGCCCGTCGGCACCTACCTGCGCCTGCAGACCGGGCGCACGGCGGAGTGGAACCTGGGCGCGCTCTTCACCGTGCTCGCCGGGGCGATTCTGCTCGCGGAGCTCCGGCGCGGGGCGGGGAAGCAGGCCGTGGGGAGCATCGCGGCCACGCTCCTCGGCGTCGTCTACCTCGGCTGGTTCGGCAGCCACATCGAGCTCCTCCGCGAGCTGCCGCGCGCGTGGCGCCTGCCGTACGCGCTGGGCGCCTCCTTCGCGATCCTCCCCTTCTTCCTGGTGTGGATCTGCGACACGGCGGCCTACGCCGTCGGGCTCGCCTTCGGCAGGACGCGGCTCATGCCCGACGTGAGCCCCCAGAAGTCGGTGGAGGGCGCGGTCGCGGGGCTTCTCGCCGCGGTGGGCGCCGCGTTCGCGGCGCGCGCCTGGTTCGCCCCCTACCTCACGGCCCTGGACGCCGCCGTGCTCGGGACCCTGGTCGGCGTGCTGGGGCAGCTCGGCGACCTCGTCGAGTCGCTGCTGAAACGCGACGCCGACGCCAAGGACACCTCGCGGATCATTCCGGGTCACGGGGGCGTCCTCGACCGCTTTGACAGCGTCCTCTTCGCGGCTCCGGTCACGGCCTACTACCTCCTCTTCCGGGTGCTGGACCGATGATCCGGATCGCCCTCCTCGGCGCTACCGGCTCGATCGGCGCGGCCGCGCAGGCGCTCGCGC
>Ga0182009_10000177_pt1 | contig 12366 bp, 9 predicted proteins | sample Sormic07211187_1_FD_161052 | JGI IMG/M metagenome (GOLD analysis project Ga0182009, IMG submission 161052) | Bulk soil microbial communities from the field in Mead, Nebraska, USA - 072115-187_1 MetaG | ecosystem: Environmental > Terrestrial > Soil > Agricultural land > Bulk soil | place: USA... | reverse complement strand
CGAAGAGGGTGTCGAGCACGCAGCTACTTCTGACATGACTATTCAGCAAGTGTGGGACGGCTTCTCTGACGTGGAGAAGAATGTCGTTCAGTTCATGATTGGTGCTGCGCTGGACCAGGCTGGAGCAAATGGCAGCATGGCTCAGTCCGACACCGATGACTCTGCCACGGAGTCGACCGACTCTACTGATTCTGATGAAACCGACACCGCGGACGAGGGAAACCTCACCCACCAGGAAGGAACACCAGTGGCTCGAAATGTCTTCGACCAGACCACCGGCACTAGCGCTACGGGTTCTTCCGGTGGTGAGTCGACTCCGACGATCTCGCACAGTGACATGCAGGGTATTCTCAAGGACGTGCAGCGTCTCGGTTCTTTCCGCGAGGCGGTTGAGAACTATGCGTTGAAGCACAACATCACCGACATCGATCTGCTGTTCCCGGATGCTCAGCTGCTCAATGACACCCCGGAGTTCAACAAGCGTCGGACCGAGTGGGTTGCCAATGTTCTGAGCAACACCAAGCACAGCCCGTTCTCGCGCGTGAAGACGATCACCGCGGATATCACCCAGGACGAGGCCCGGGCCAAGGGCTACATCAAGGGCACCTTGAAGAAGGAGGAGTGGTTCGGTCTTACCCGTCGTACCACCAGCCCGACCACCGTGTACAAGAAGCAGTCTCTGGACCGTGACGATGTTCTGGACATCACCGAGCTTAACGCAGTTGCGTGGCTCAAGGGTGAGATGCGTATCATGCTGGACGAAGAGGTCGCCCGCGCGATTCTCATTGGTGACGGTCGTGACGTGTCTGACGAGGACAAGGTCAAGGACCCGGGTGGCGCAGCAGATGGTGTGGGTATTCGTTCGATCATGAACGACCACGAGCTGTTCGTGACTCGTATCAGCGTCAACATCGACGACGCTTCATCGTCTATGGATGAGGCTGTCGATGCCGTTATGAACGGCATGGAGTACTACAAGGGTACCGGTACTCCGACGTTCTACACCACGATTCGTGTGCTGAACCGTTTCCTTCAGGCTCGGGACACCACGAACCGTCGTCTCTACGACAGCAAGGCCGCTCTGGCGACTGCGCTGGGTGTTGCGGACATCGTGACCGTTGAGGTTATGAACAACGAGGCCGACCTGCTCGGCATCATCGTGAATCTGGCTGACTACAACGTTGGTACGGATCGTGGTGGCGAGGTCAGCATGTTCGATGACTTCGACATCGACTACAACAAGAACAAGTACCTGATCGAGACGCGTCTTTCTGGCGCCCTCACCAAGATCAAGTCTGCTGTGGTGGTTATGAAGACGGCCAGCACCGATGTGCTGCTTTCCGCGCCGACTGCTCCGACTTTCAACTCCACCACTGGTGTTGTGACGATCCCGACCGTGTCTAACGTGACGTACAAGAACGCTGACACCGACGCGACCCTGTCGCCTGGTGCGCAGCCTGCACTCGACACGGGTGAGACGCTGAACGTGGTTGCTGAGGCTGCGTCTGGCTACTTCTTCGCTACTAGTGCTTCGGCGTACTGGTCCTTCACCAAGCACGTGTGATAGGTAGGTAATACAATGGCAAAGTTTTATGGTGTCATTGGATTTGCGTCGGATTCTGTGGAAACGTCTCCCGGAGTTTGGAAAGAGACTGCTGTCGAACGACCATATTATGGTGATGTAGTTCGTAATGCAAGAAGGCTTCGGGAAGCCGAGAAGGTTAACGATGATATTTCCGTCGAGAACTCCATCAGTGTCGTCGCGGATGCCTATGCCAACGAGAAATTCTTTGCCATTAGGTATGTCGATTGGATGGGGACTCTGTGGAAAGTCGATAAGGTTGACGTGCAGAGTCCCCGTCTGGTCTTGAGATTGGGAGGTGTCTACCATGGGGTCACGGCTTGATTTGCAAGCAGTTCTTGTAGACATCTTGGGCAGTAGTAATGTATATTTTCAGCCTCCATCGAATTTACAGATGTCTTATCCATGTATTGTCTATAAGCGCGATGATATTGACACGGATCATGCTGACAATGCGCCCTATTATTCGATGCATAGATATTTGGTGACGTCTATTGATGAGGATCCAGACAGCATCACTTATAAGAAAATTGCTGCCCTCCCAAGATCTGCCTATCTCAGAAACTTTGTGACGGATAATTTGAACCACGATGTCTTGACGTTGTATTTCTAAGGAGAACACGTGACTGCCCTTCAGTGGGACCTGACTGGAGCGCGCCTGTATGAGACGGGTGTGGACCACGGGGTCCTTTACAAGCAGGATGTGTCGGGTGATTACACCACGGGTTTCGCTTGGAACGGTCTGACCACCGTCACCGAGTCTCCGACCGGTGCTGAGGCTACCCCGACGTATGCCGACAACATTCAGTACCTGAATCTGATCTCGCTGGAGCGGTTTGCCGCGACTGTCGAGGCTTACACCTACCCGGATGAGTTCGCCGAGTGTGATGGTTCAGCTCAGCCGCAGATTGGCGTTTACGTGGGTCAGCAGACCCGCAAGACGTTCGGTCTTTCCTACCGTACTCTCCTCGGCAATGACGTGGATGGTACGGACTTTGGGTACAAGCTTCACCTTGTGTATGGTGCGACGGCGGCTCCCTCTGAGAAGGCCTTTGCTTCGGTTAACGATTCGCCCGAAGCAATTACTTTCAGTTGGGAACTTTCGACTATTCCGGTTCCGGTCACCGACCTTAAGCCGACGGCATACATCTGCATTGACTCAACCAAGGTGAATGCCTCTGCTCTGGCCGCTCTGGAGCTGCTGCTCTACGGCACCGTTGGAGTCGACCCGCAACTGCCGCTTCCCGATGCGGTGTTGGCCCTCTTTGACGGAACGTTTACCGAGGTTACCCCGTCCGTTCCCTCTTACAACTCCACGACCGACCTCATCACCATCCCGTCGGTTACTGGTGTTGAGTACCGCATCAACGGTGTTGCGGTTACTGGCACGGTTGCCATCACCGAGAACACCATTGTCACGGCGCATCTGCTGCCTGGCTATGTGTGGGCTCCGAACATCGTGGACGAGTGGCTTATCGTCTTCGCCTGATCCTAAGAAGGGAGGCCAGAGAATGCTCAAGATACTAGTTCCGATGACAGAAGAATACTACGACGAGTCCACAAAGGAGTTTGTCGTTGAGACTTTCGAGTTGGAGCTCGAGCATTCTCTGGTTTCTCTGTCAAAATGGGAGTCAAAATTTTGTAAGCCGTTTTTGGGTTCTGATGACAAAACTGCCGAAGAAACGCTTGAGTACATAAGAGCGATGGTTTTGACTCCTGAAGTTCCAGAGGAAATTTTTTCTAGACTCTCCAACGAGAACGTTGAGACTATTAATGAGTACATAGGATCAAAACAGACGGCTACCTGGTTCAACGACAAAGCTGCGCCTAGAGGTCGTGAGATTATCACAGCTGAGATCATCTATTACTGGATGGTCAGTATGAACATTGATTGGCAAGCTCAACATTGGCATCTGAATCGTTTGTTTACTCTGGTTAAGGTGATTAGTTCAAAGAATGGTCCTCAAAAGAAGATGAGTAGGGCCGAGATAGCGCAACAACAGCGATCTTTGAATGAGCAACGTAAAGCTCAACTATGAACTTCCGGATGAGAGGGGGTACACCATGCCAAGACTGACTTGGGACGATGTCGGCACACGTTTTTACCAGGTGGGCGTTGACCGCGGAGTTCTGTACATGCCTAGCGTAGCTGGTGTTCCCTGGTCCGGGCTCATTTCGGTCGATGAAAACCCGATCGGTGGAGGAGCTCGTCCATATTACATCGATGGCGAGAAGTATCTCAATTTGTCAGCTAGAGAAGAGTTCGGTGCGACGATCACCGCATACACCTATCCTGACGAGTTCGGGGAGTGCGACGGAACTGTGACGGTTCGGTCCGGAATGCTTCTGGCGCAACAGCCTCGTACGTCCTTTGGGCTTTCGTACCGTTCTTTAGTTGGTAATGATGTCGAGGGAGCAGATCACGCCTACAAGATTCACCTTATTTATGGCGCTTTGGCTGCTCCGACAGCGTCGTCGAACAAAACGATTGACAGTTCGGTGGCTCCTTGGGTGTTTTCCTGGGATATCACAACGAAACCCGCGGCACTAACCGGGTATAAGTTGTCATCACATGTCATTCTTGATAGTAGAGATCTTCAAGCAGGTCACCTGGCGATCATTGAAGATATTCTCTATGGTAATTCAACAGATGCTGCTCGACTGCCAACGTTTGATGAATTGGTTACCATTCTCGACACCGATATTGGATTCGAAGTTGTGGATAACGGCGATGGTACTTGGACCGCAACCGGTTCTGACGCGTATATTTCCATGCTCAGTTCCAATACGTTCCAAATTTCTGTGTCCACCGCTGTTCCTATTGATGCTGACACCTACACTCTGAGCTCGCTGTAAGGAGGGAGGACCCATGGCTACAGTTACTGGCATGACTGCCGACGCGATGCTTGCTATCCAGAACGCAAGCGTTGTTGATGGTGACATCGATGGTTCTGGTCATCTTATTCTGTTCCAATACGATGGAACTCCTATCGATGCGGGCTCGATTCGTGGCTCGTTTGACGCCGCTACTGAAACAGCTGCAGGTATTGTTGAACTTGCTACCACGACCGAAGCGTCGACAGGTACAGATACAGTTCGTGCGGTTACCCCCGCGGGTTTGACGTCGTTTTTCACTGCAAATGCTGTTCCTGCGGCAAGCGATACGGTCGCTGGTAAGGTTGAACTCGCTACAAACACCGAAACCACTACAGGAACTGATGCTACTCGAGCTACTACCCCGCAGGGCGTTGCAGCAGCTATTACAGCTCGTACGGCTACGTCAACTGCTGCGGGTATTGTCGAGCTTGCTACAGATGCTGAAACGACCACGGGTACGGACACGGTTCGAGCAACTACTCCTGCAAATGTTAAAGCGGCTATTGACGCTAGAACGGCAACAACTTCTGCTGCGGGTATTGTTGAGCTTGCTACTACAGCCGAAGCTACTGCTCAGACGGATACTGTTCGTGCTGTTACTCCGGCGGGTTTGGCGGATCGAGCTCTACTTGCTTCTCCGACGTTTACCGGAACAGTTACGACCGACAAGTTAGTTGTTGGCGGATCGATCGTAAATACTGCGGATACGTTGACCGACGCCGCAACGATTGCCGTTGATGCTGCTCTTGGCAATACGTTTACGGTTACTCTAGGCGGTAACCGTACGTTGGGTAATCCGACCAATGCTACAAACGGTCAGAGGCTTCTGTTCCGTATTCGGCAAGACGCTACCGGCTCGAGAACCCTTGCCTTGGATACGAAGTACCGTTTTGGAACTGATATCACATCAATCACGTTGACAACTACGGCAGCCAAGACAGATTATCTCGGCGTTATTTACCATTCAGGCGATGACAAGTTTGATGTGATTGCGTTTGTTAAGGGGTACTGATGACTATTACAACAGCCGTCAGAACCGGAGCAACTAACAACGGCGCAAGCGCATCTACGACAGTGGCTTGTACACTGACCGGTTTGACAGCAGGAAACTTTGTCGTTGTGGGTGTTGGCTGGGTTGACACGGCTGGTTCTACGAACGTATCTAGTGTTACAGATAGTGCCGGTAATACATACACAGCTTTGACTTCCAAACAACGGAACAGCACTCAGCAATATTCGGTGCAATTATATGGTAAAGCTGGTGTGGCTGGCTCGGGTAGTACTGTAACAGTCACTGCAACCATTAGCGCAAGTGTTTCGTTTAGTGATATTAAGGTTGAAGAATTATCGAGTACTCTTGGGTCGTGGTCTGGGCTTACTGGTTTGGATAGTGCTCTTGTTGGTGGTACTGGTAACAGTACTGCGTTGGCAACATCGACCGGTACGCCTTTCCGTAACAACTGTGCTCTGGTTACTTATGGTGGCGCTAATTCCGGAACGATTACGGCAGGCACCGGTTTTACATTGAGAACCACCGGTGCTAACGGATTGGGTTTGGCTGATCTAGTTCAAACCACTGCCGCGTCAAAGGCTGGTTTGCTGACTACTTCGGTATCAAGTCAGTGGACTATTACAGCTGCATTCATCTCAGAACCGGTTGCAAATTACGGTTCCGTTTCCAACACTACTGGTAATTTCTCTGGTAGTGGTGGTACTGCTACTGTTCCTGTTCCATCGGGCATACAAGCAAATGATATTTTGGTCATCTTCTTGTATCGAGAGATGAACGGACAAACAGTAACTTGTACCGGGTTCAGTAAGCCGTCTAATGGGGCTTCTGGTTTTGACGAAGTAGCCGCTTCTAATCATTCGCTTTATATTGGTTGGAAACGAGCAACGGGTAGCGAATCAGGTAGTTTTACCATTAACCATGACACCAACAATCAGTGGGACCAGCCTGTTTGTATTCGTATTTCTGGTTGTATTACATCTGGTAACCCATTCGATGTTATTAGTTCTTCCGCGTCTGGTACCAACGTTCAAACCACCCCCGTACAAGCGGTAACTCCTACTGTTGAAAACGAGTTGTTGCTTTTCTGTGGTACAAGCTTCAACGCAGGCAGTTGGACGCCATCTGGCGTTACCGAAAGGTTTGACAATGGAGACGCGATAACTCTGGGAACGCTTCAAGTTGGTACTGCTGCGGCTTCAGGAAACAAGTCGGCAACCACTACCGGGGCAGCAACTCGCATGATTGGTTGGCTTGCCGGCATGAAGTCTATCGCTGCGGCTGGCGCATCGTTTGACATGAAGAAAGCATCACAGTTCTTGGAATTCTTCTAAGATGTTTGGGGGAGTCGATGATATCTGTTTCGCTTGGCGGCTCCTTCAAAAACACGGAGGCGTTTCTCAAGTCCATGAGCAAGCTCGATTTTAGGGCGATGCTTGAGCGATACGGTCAGGCTGGCGCAGCTGCCCTTGCGAGTGCGACACCGAAAGACACAGGAAGAGCCGCCACGTCATGGGGATTTGAAGTGGTTCAGAAGGGGTCTAGTTATATTCTCTATTGGACAAATTCTGACACGGAGAATGGATTTCCTGTGGCTATTATGTTGCAATACGGTCACGGAACTGGTACTGGCGGATACGTGCAGGGTCGGGATTACATCAATCCCGCCCTCCGTCCCGTAATGGATATGATTGTTGCCGAGGGTTGGAAGGTGGTGACCTCCGCATGAGTAGCGTTGATGATCGCATTGTTAATATGCAGTTCAATAACCAACAGTTCGAGTCTGGCGTTAAGCAGACCATGGGCTCGTTGGATGCCTTGAACAAGGGCCTACAACTTACGGGGGCCACCAAAGGTCTGCAAGATGTTTCTGCCGCGGCAAACAATCTGAAGCTTGGACATATTTCAGAGGCTGTAGACGATATTGCCAACAGATTCAAGGCATTGTCGGTTGTTGCTATTACGGCCTTGGCAAACATCACCACGCAAGCTCTACACGCTGGTGAAAGTTTGGTCAAGTCTCTCACGATCGATCCCATCAAGGCCGGTTTGCAAGAGTACGAGACCAACCTAAATGCAATTCAGACGATTCTTGCTAACACACAAGCAGCAGGCACAAATCTCAATCAAGTCAACGCAGCTCTTGATGAGCTTAACCATTATGCTGACTTGACGATTTATAACTTTGCCGAAATGGCTCGCAACATTGGTACGTTCACCGCGGCAGGTGTGGCACTTGGGCCAGCAGTATCTGCTATCAAGGGTATTGCAAACCTTGCTGCGTTGTCTGGTTCGAACGCGCAGCAAGCGTCGACGGCTATGTACCAGCTCTCTCAGGCGATTGCCACTGGCACCGTAAAGTTGATTGACTGGAACTCGGTTGTCAACGCTGGTATGGGTGGCGCGGTATTCCAGCGATCTTTGGCTCGGACTGCCGTCACGATGGGCCAGTTGGACGAGAATGCTGTCAAGTTCTCGGGCAAGATGAAGACCGTTACCATCAACGGCGAGTCCTTTAGGGATAGTCTTCACAAGGGTTGGCTCACGTCTAAGGTTCTAACTGAGACTTTGGCTCAGCTTACCGGAGACATGACCGACGCAGACCTTGCTGCTCAGGGCTTCTCTAAGACTCAGATCGCTGCTATTCAAAAACAGGCTGAGGCAGCGAAGTTGGCTGCGACTCAGGTCAAGACTTTGTCGCAGTTGCTTAGCGTTCTGCAGGAGTCAGCTGGTTCGGGGTGGGCTCAGACTTGGCAGCTTATATTTGGAGATTTTGACCAGGCTAGAACTCTGTTTACTAATGTAAACGATGTTCTCGGTGGATTCATAAGTGCTTCGGCTGACGCGCGCAACAAGGTTCTTAGCGATTGGAATAAGCTAGGCGGACGCACGGTCATAATTCAAGCGATCAGTGACGCATTCAGAGCACTGATTTCTGTAATTAAGCCTATTAGAGATGCGTTTCGACAGATATTTCCGCCCACCACAGGTAAGCAACTATATGAGATATCCGTGGCAATTGGAAACTTTGCCAGAGGATTGACTTTATCTGCCGTAACCGCAGAAAATCTCCGGAGGACATTTGCTGGAGTCTTTGCGGTTATCAGCATTGTTTGGAACGTAGTCAAAGAAGCAGTAAAGACCTTCTTTGATTTGTTTAGCTTGCTCACCAAGGGGTCAAGCAGCATTCTTGAAGTGACCGGCGGCTTTGGCGATATGCTGGTCAATCTCAAGAAGTTTCTTGTGGATGGTGGGAAGATTCATGACTTCTTCCAAGGTCTTGAACGAATAATCGCTGCTCCCATCATTGCGATTAAGTCGTTTATTAGCTTTATCGCAGACGCAGCCAAGGGCGTCAAGACAGACGCCACCCCTGCTGTTGAGGGTTTGAAGAAAGCGATAACGCCGCTCGAGGACATTGGCAAGAGACTTCAATCTATCTGGCAGGGTCTGACAAACATCTTCCATGCGGTTATTGGTGCGTTGGCACCTATTGGAAACGCCATTAAGAATTTCGTGCTTGACGTGTTCAAGAAGATCGAGGATAGTTTCGGTCATCTTGATTACAGCAATATTCTTGATGGAGTAAACACAGGCCTTCTTGCTGGGCTAGTAGCCCTGTTTGCCAATTTCTTGCGAGGCGGCGTTCTAAAGGCCCTTGTCGGTCGTAACATATTTAGCAATATTAAGCAGATCTTCCAAGACTTGACAAGTACTCTGAAAGCAATGCAGCTTCAGATCAAGGCTAAGGCGCTTATCACCATCGCAGGAGCTGTCGCTATCTTGACTGCATCCGTGGTGGCATTGTCTTTGATCGATTCTAAGAAGCTCGCGTCTGCTCTTGCCGGCTTGACTGTTATGTTCACGCAGCTGGCCGCTTCAATGGCCATTATCGAGAAACTTGGCGATTCTAAGGGCTTCTACAAGATGCCCTTCATCACCGGATCACTTATTCTGCTAGCAGCAGCTGTAGACGTGCTCGCTATCGCTGTGTCGAAGATGGCTAAGCTTAATTGGAACGAGCTTTCTCGAGGTTTGGTTGGCGTAACTGTTGTTCTCGGTGGATTGATCGCTGCTGTCAACTTTATGCCACCGCAAGCCAAGCTACTCAGCTCAAGTCTAGGCATGATTGCTATGGCTGGAGCGGTAAAGCTTCTGGCTAGTGCTGTAAGCGATTTCTCGGGCATGAGTTGGTCCGAGATGATTAAGGGCCTAGCGGGCGTTGGTCTGGCTTTGGGCGCTATGGTTCTGGTAACCAAGGCTCTTGCCACCGACAAGGGCGGTTTGCTGCTTGATGCTATTGAGTTCTTGCTTCTTGCGTCTGCAGTAAAGATCCTTGCAAAAGCTGTTGGTGAGTTTGCTAAGTTGAACTGGGGCGACGTAGCTCGAGGTCTTACTGCTCTCGCCGGTTCTATGGCTATTCTTGTGGTAGCGCTAGATGCTCTTCCGCCAACTTCAGTGCTTGGTGCGGCAGGGATACTTGTCGTTGCGCTTGGTCTTGTCGATGTTGCCAAGGCTCTTTCGCAGATGGGTCAAATGAGTTGGGGTGCCATAGGTAAGGCGATGGTTTCGCTTCTTGGAGCCTTGACTCTTATTTCTGCAGCTCTTATTGTGATCCCTCCATACGCTCCATTGGCGGCTGCGAGTATCTATGTTACTGCTTTGGCGCTGCTGAAGGTTTCCGACGTTCTTAACCAGATGGGTTCTCTTAGTTGGAGTGCCATTGGTAAGGCAATGGTGGCGCTGGGTGGTTCTCTGACTATCATTGCTCTTGCGTTGACGGCAATGGTTGGAGCTCTTCCTGGAGCAGCAGCTTTGATCGTCATTGCTGGTGCTTTGGCTATATTCACACCTGTACTAGCTGCTCTGGGAGCTATGTCCTGGGGTGATGTTGGTAAGGGTCTTCTTATTCTGGCCTCAGCTTTGACTGTTCTGGGCGTGGCTGGCTTGCTTCTCGGGCCGGTTGTTCCTGTGTTGTTGGGCCTTGGTGTTGCCATTGGCCTTCTAGGTATAGCTATGGTGGCAGCTGGCGTAGGCGTGTTGGCCTTTGCTACAGGACTTGCTATCGTGGCCAAGCTTGGCGCCGCGTCTGCAGACAACATCAAGAACATTGTGACGACGTTACTTGGTCTTCTTCCCCTCATGGCGCAGAAGCTCGGCGAGGCGGTGATCGCCTTTGCCGATATTATCGCTAAGGGCGGACCGGCCATCCTGAATGCCATCACGACTGTTCTCTTGTCGTTGATGTCTGCGATTGACAAGACGTCTCCACAAATCATCAACACGCTGTCTAATCTGATGCTTCGTATGTTGACCAAGATGGTCGACTACGTGCCAAAGATGACGGATGCGGGCCTGAAGATTCTAATTGGGTTCTTGAATGGCATTGCCAATAACATTCAAGGTGTAGTTACGGCTGCTACGAATGTTGCTACTCGATTTATCAAGGGTGTGTCGGATAATATTCCGCGATTCATTGAGTCTGGCGTGCAGCTTATATTGTCATTCATTCGCGGTCTTACCAAGGCGATGAATGACCATTCGTCGGAGCTTGGTAAAGCTGGTGGAGATCTCGCTGTTGCGATTATCCGTGGTATGGCTAATGGTCTTCGTTCCGGAGTTGGTACGATTGTCAACGAGGCTCGGAACGTAGCCAGTAGTGCTTTGCATGCGGCCATGTCTATTCTAGGAATTAGCTCCCCTTCTAAGGAATTTGAAAAGGTTGGGCGATTCTCGGCCGAAGGTATGGCAATGGGTCTCCACAAGTATTCTGATGTGGTTGAGATTTCTGCTAGAACTGTTGCGCAGAGTGCTCTTGACGTTGTCAGGGAAACACTGGTCGGTATGTCCACCACTCTTGGTGATCATGTGGAACTTGCTCCGACCATTACGCCTGTGCTCGATCTTACTAAGGTAAAACAGAGTGCCGGTACTCTTGGGCGGATCATGACGGCGTCTCCGCTTTCGCTTGCTAGCACATTTAGCTCGGCAACAGCTGCTGCAGCAACAGTTTCGGCTAACAGCACGACCACAACAGGCGCTCCGGCTGATGGCGGCTCGCTTATTTCCTACACGCAGAACAACTACTCGCCCAAGTCTCTTTCGACTGCAGAAATCTATCGGAACACGAAGAACCAGTTGTCGACAACGAAGGAGGCGGTTGCCAGTGCTAACAACAGTCGAAGCGCGTAACGCCGCCGGCACTCTTCTGAGTCTGGATCTGGACGACGTGTCTGATGGGTTTGTATTGCAGAATGTTAAGGGTTTGGATCCAGTTCACGCGACTCTTATTTCCTCTGACTACGCGCAGCAAGATGGTGGGCAGTTTCACTCGGCAAGAAGAGACACAAGGAACATCATACTGACAATTGGCTTAGAGCCGGTTGACTGGTTGACAACCTCAGTGAAGAGTTTGCGGACCAATCTGTATGCTTTCTTTATGCCGAAGAGTCAGGTTGAACTACGATTTGTTGATTCTGGCGGTTTGACTGTGACGATTACGGGGAGGGTGGAGTCTTTCGAGACTCCGCTCTTCGCTCCCGAATCAATTGTGACGGTTTCGCTTATTTGCTATGACCCCGACTTTCAAAAGCTTACCAGCGAAACAATATCTGGTAGCACCGTGTCTGACACCACAGAAACTCTTGTTTCTTACGACGGCACGGTTGAGACGGGAATTATATTTACATTGAATGTTGATAGGACGGAAGATGCCTTCACGATCTATCACCGAGCTCCAGACGGACAAATCGTCTCGATGGATTTTGCTGGATCGCTTCTGGCTGATGACGTCGTTACGATTAACACGATTACAGGGACTAAGGGTGCCACCCTCACAAGGGCGTCTGTAAATAGTTCCGTCCTCTATGGCGTTTCGGCGCAATCTACGTGGATTGAG
>Ga0182009_10000176_pt1 | contig 12373 bp, 9 predicted proteins | sample Sormic07211187_1_FD_161052 | JGI IMG/M metagenome (GOLD analysis project Ga0182009, IMG submission 161052) | Bulk soil microbial communities from the field in Mead, Nebraska, USA - 072115-187_1 MetaG | ecosystem: Environmental > Terrestrial > Soil > Agricultural land > Bulk soil | place: USA... | reverse complement strand
ATATGGCTTAATACTATCAACCAAAATCTGTGCCGCCTGGAGACCATAGACACTTGCATTGGTTAAATGAAGTACATCTGAGTAATAAAAATTCATCAAAGGGACAAAATTGAGATATCCCATATTTTGGACAGATTTTTGCGTCTTAAGAAGCTCTGGTCTTACCGCTGCCAATTGAGTTGAGGCATCTTCAACATTCTGCTGTTTTAGGGATGCGATAGCAACCTTGGCAACTGCATAAGTCTTTTTTGCTTGATTGAGCGCTGCAAATCCAGGAATAATAATTCCAAAAAGGACAAATAAAACAACAAATCCGAGTACACCAAGAGCAATATAGGATTTTCTGCCAAGTTTTAGTCGTTTTTTTGATCTCATGCTAACAAAGTTTGTAGATGTTGTTTTTTTATTCTGAGAAGAAGCTTTCTCCAAATCCATTTTTTCAAATCCATCCATACGATTAATCATACGGAACTTTCACGTTGTTTGTCAAATATTAGAGAGCACCTTTGCCCGAAATCATCGCCCATGGAGTTTGGAGAATTATAGCAATATCATACATGATTGATCTTTTATGTACATACTCCGCGTCCATAGCAATCCTTTTATCAAAATTTATTTGCGACCGTCCACTCACTTGCCAGAATCCTGTAAGGCCAGGCTTTACCGACAACACGACTTTTACTGCATCTTTTGTGCTTGGGTAATTTTTCTGCTGATCTCTGAGCTCGTCTGGGTAATATGCACGAGGACCAACCAAACTCATATCTCCCATTAAAATATTAACTAGTTGCGGAACCTCGTCTAATGAATATTTTCTAATAATTCTTCCAACAGGGGTAATTCGAGGATCGTTTTTTAATTTATAGCTTCCTTTTTTATAATCCTCAAAAAGATTGGCAAATTGAGGATTTTCCCTAAGGATTTCATGTGCATTTCGCACCATAGAGCGAAATTTATACATTTTAAAAAGCTTTCCGCTTTTACCCACTCTCTGCGGGGTATCTGCCAAAATAGGTCCAGGAGAGCTTAACCAAATAGCAATAATAACAATTATGATAACCGGAGAGAAAATAACAAGCAAGAAAAGGGCAAAAAGAATATCCAATAGTCTTTTTGTTGCTTCGTATAGTTGGCTTTTTTTCACTTCTTTCACTGGCATAGATTATGTTAGGTGCTCTAAATCTGTGCCATTTAATTTTTCGACAAATTTCTTAATTTTGGGTACAGAATCCTTTGGACACACGAGGATAACATCTTTTGTATTCACCACAATCATATCTTTTAAATCAATTCCCACCACTAATTGGTGGGTAAAATTGTACATAAGAGTATCTGTACAATCTTCGACAGCAACTTCTCCTTTTGTGACATTTTCTGTTTCGGTATCTGACAAGGCTTCTTTAAGCGCTTCCCATGCTCCAATATCACTCCATCCTAAATCTATAGAAATAACTCTCCCAAAAGAGGGGTCCATCTTTTCCAAAACAGCATTATCGAAGCTTATTTTTTCTATCTTCGGGTACATTTCATGAAGTTTTGCTTCGTATGCGTCTGTGCCATATGCTAATTGGATTTCTTGAAGATCTTTAAAGAGCTCTGGAGAAAACTGCTTAAAAAGCTTCCACAAAAATCGTGGAGTAGTAACAAAATATCCTAAATTCCATCCATGCTTTCCATCTTTTACCCATTTTTCTGCCGTTGACAAATGTGGTCTGTACATAAAGCTTTTAAATGCATGTAAAGGAAAGTCCCCTTCTGCCTCTGTTGCATCTTCGAATTCAATATAGCCAAGATTTTGATTGGGAAAACGAGGCTTTTGGGCAACAAAAACTATTTTTTCGGGATTTTTTTTCACGTATTTTTCTGCAGCGCGTAAAACGTCTCTAAATAATGCCTCTTCCCGTACCAAATGGTCACTTCCCCATAAGAGTGCAATCGGCTCGTCTGGATTGGTTTTTTCAAAAAGGGAGGTTACTAGACCTACTGCTGGACCCACATCTCTCATCTCTGGCTCAACAAGTACGTGGTCTTTTGGTAATTCAGGCAACTGAAGACTTACATGATCTGCGTAATGCGCTCCTGTAGAAATATAAATATCATTCCATCCGTAGGTTGGAAAAAGCTTACCTACAGTAATCTGAAGCATTGTCTTGTCCCCTATTATTTTTTCAAATTGCTTCGGAGCATTTTTTCTAGAGAGTGGCCATAGCCTACTTCCAACTCCTCCTGCAAACATAACAATCTTCATAAATTTTTTAGCACTTGTTTTACTTGCTTTTGTACATTCTTTCGAAACTCTTTTTCGGTAAATCTTAGGGCTTCTTTTTTACAAGTATGACTATTATACCGGCTCGCGCGAAACCTTTTCAATACCCCAACAAGACTGTCCACTGTTTGCCTGTCAAAAAATATTCCTGTTTTACCTTCTCTGATTATTTCTACTGCTCCTCCTGCTTTGTAAGCAATAACTGGCTTACCAAAAGAAAGCGCTTCTACCATAGTAAGTCCAAAATCCTCTTTTCCAGGAAAAATAAGCGCTTTACAATTGGCATAATATAAAGCAAGCTGTTGGTCGCTTACTTTCCCAGTAAAATGAACAGTCGGACCAGCAAACTCCTTAAGATACCGACTATCTCCATCTCCTACAATAACTAACGACGCATTTAATTTTGTAGCAGCCTTCACAGCTAAATCAATTCTCTTATAGCTCGTAAAAGGAGAGAGACGCGAGACAACCAAAAAATATCCCTTTTCAAAAAGTCTCGTCTTTGTAGCTTTTGGAATACGAGGAATTGATGGATATACAACAACAGATTCTTGACCATAGTATTTTTTTATTCTCCTGCTGACTTCTTTTGAAATCGCAATGTAGCTGTTGGGAAAAGAAGCAATATATCTATCCCATTTTCTTAATATCCAAATAAGCGGATATGTAAGAAAGCGAAAATCTGTATTGGAAAAGTATTCATTGTATCCACTCCATAAATACCTTGTCGGAGTAAGACAAATACATATATGCACTGTGTCCTTGGGAAGAAGAATACCTTTTGCAAATTCACTTGTTACAGAAATAACCAGGTCGTACTTTTTAAAGGAAAATGATGCAAAGGCAAATGGCATAAGGAAGGGAAAAAGCTCGTGATGAGATTTTATAAAAGGGATACGTTGCAAAAAAGATGTACGGACACGAAATGTCTTTGCCCACTGTGCTTTTTTCTTGTCATACACCGATGTGTATAAAGGAGCATTCGGAAAGATTTTGTGAAGGGATAATAATACCCTCTCAGCTCCTCCCCATTTATTAACACGATCATAGACTATTGCAACTTTCATAAAAGTGTATATGCGGGCAGTATTACCAACTAGGCAGAGGTAGAAAAACAACTTTCATATAAAGAATATGTTAGTTGTGCCATTTTTTTCCATGAGAATGTCTTTGCTCTTTTTACTCCTGCCTCTTTTTTCTGATTAATATGCGTAACTTCATGGTTATACGCTATCATAAGTGTTTTGGCAATATTTTCTTTATTGTATGGGTCAAAATATACTGCCGATTCTCCACACACCTCCAAAAAGGAAGGAATTTCAGAGCAGAGGACAAGACATTTGTGATGCATCGCCTCAAGTGCTGGCAACCCAAAACCCTCCATAAGAGATGGTGCAACCAGGGCTATCGCATGATGGTACATATAAGAAAGCTGCGAGTCTGTTGTGTGTTTGTAAAAAAGAATATTGGAAAATTGTCGTTGTTGTATTTCTTTTTCTAATTTCTTAGAAAAATAGTCTTCTTTCCCAACCAAAATAAGATGGACTTCTGCGTGTGTTTTTTGCACTGCGGCAAAGGCTTCTATAAGTCTTAAAACATTCTTGTGCGGATAGACATTCCCAACATACAGAAAATATTTTTCTGGCACATCAATTTTTTCTTGTGTTTCAAATTTTTGGTCTATTCCTTCTGGTGTTATCGATACCTTTTCAGGTTGTGGGTGATAATGATCTATTATTTCCTGCTTGGTTGCACCACTAACAGCAATTATTTTTTGAGAATGGGCAATAGCATTTTTTAAGACAAATTTATATCCCACTTGCTTAAGGAAATATAACGGCGCAAATAATGTTGAAGCTTTCCCTGTTGAAAAATGATCGATTATTAAATCGTGAATAGTAATAACAAATTTTCCTTTATACGAGATTGGGTATGAAAAATAAGGAAAATGAACAAGGTCTAATTTTTGCTCTTCAAGTATCTTTTTAAATTCTTTTTGCTCGTCAAATGTATGCCAGCGAATATCTGCCAAAACTTTTCTAAAATTCTCCCCAGGAAGCGGGACAGACTCATATTCTTCCTTACGGAAAAATAATATATACTCATTTTTGGTGTCTATTTCTGAAAGTTGAAGTACTAAATTACGAATATATCGTCCGACCCCTGTCTCGTACCACAACCGACAATCAATTCCAATTTTCATATTATTTTGTATTTTTTTTGTGTAATGCATCTATTCCCTTCATCACTAACCAGGAAAGTATTGGGTGATGAGATGAATAGTTTTTCTTGTAAAAAATTCTCATTGCGTCAAAGCGCCAGCCTTGTACCTTTTTACGAATGTCATTATTGGCTGTTGTAATATTTTGCGAGTGTTTTTTTATACCACTAGATACACCACCTAAATGTAAAATTTTTACATCAGGTACATAATATATTTTGTATCCTTCTTGCCACACGTCATAACAAAATTGTAAATCTTCCCCATAGAAAAAATAATCCTCATCCCACCATCCAATTTTCTCTCCAACATCTCGTCTTGTAAGCAAAAATGCTCCAACACCTGCAGGAATTGTGTGAATTCTTGCTAGGTCTTCCCATCCTCTGGTGTACCCTGCAAAGACCCGAGAATGAGGGAATAATTTTTCTAGGCCCGAAAAATGAGTAAATGCATTCCAGGGCGTAGGAAAGCCTCTATGCGACGCCTCATCTATTGCACCACTAGGAATTTCCACTCGACACGTACTTACTCCTGCATCTGGTGTATTGTCCATAAATTCAATCATTCGAGTGAGGGTTTTGGGATACACAATCGTATCAGGGTTAAGGAATAAAACATACTTTCCTTTTGCATACGGGACACCTTTATTATTTCCTGCAGCAAATCCAATATTTCCCCCATTATCAACAACATCAAAAAATTTTGTCTTTGTTGTTTTTTGGTATTCTTGAAACATTTGTAGCGATTTATCTGGAGAAGCATTGTCGGTAAGGATTATTTGGAAGACCCCAGATGCTGTTTCTTTTGGGTAATTAGTTTCAATCGACCTCACCGCCTCAAGAGTAATGAGTTTTGTATTGTAATTAAGAATAATTATGGACAGATGTGGTGTATTATTTTTTGATTGCTTCATCATATACCTCCTCTAACTGTTTTGTAATTTTTTCCCATGAATATTGCTCTTCAATTAATTGTCTCGCTTGTTTTCTTATTGTATTATATAGTTTTGTATTATCTAAAAGTGCTACAAGAGCACTGCACAGTTCTTGAGAAGTTTGCCCAATAAGTGCGTGTTTTTTATTTTTCGCGTTAAGTCCCTCTATTCCAAGCTGTGTTGTTACAACAGGAACCCCACTAGACATTGCCTCCAAAATTTTATAGCTTGTTCCACCCCCAACTCGAATAGGAGACAACAGAATGTCTGCATGTTTATAAATATCTGATGTTTTGTGAGAAGCGTTTTCATCAAAAATAATACTTTGACTCGCGTATTTTTTAATAGTATTTGGTATATGTTTGCCAACAATCAATAATTTTATTCTTCCTCTATTTTTATTTTCTCTTTTTTCTATAAGTGGCCATATGTCTTTGAGTATCCACAGTGCAGTATTTCTATTTTGAATCCACTTAAAGTCCCCCATAAAAAGAATTGTCTTCTCAACTTTTTTGTTTTTACCCTGAGCGAGTGGAGCGAGTCGAACGGGCTTATATGGGAAATCCGAAAGATTAACGCCATTTGGCACGACTTTACTGTCTATCCTCATTTGCTTTGCCTCAACCTCCGATACACCAACAACCTCTGCTGCATTTTCCCATGCTTTTTTCTCCCAGTATTTTATTTTCTCAACATCAATTTGGAGAAGTGGCTTAAGAAGAAATGGCGCATTGTCAACAAATCGCTGATACACTGCATACTCTATGTTGTGCTCTACCAAAACAATTGGTACTGTTGTGTCAGGTACATTTTGTGCAACATAAAATGTCTCAATATGAACAACATCAAACACCTCATCTTTTAGAAGCTTTGTGAGTATTGTCTTCATATGTGGCAGTGTATGTCCTGCAAGAAGAAATGGCAAAGAAGAAATGGCAGTTTTTACTACCACTTCCGCAGACCATTGTTTTTTTCTATCAACAACAAAAATTTCTTTACAGAATTTTCTTACAGCATCTATGTCTTCTTTTGTTTGGTGTGTTCTTTTTTCGCAAACAAGCGTTATTTCGTGTCGCTTGGAAAGCTCTTTAATAAGATTAAATAGCCGAATGTGACCACCAGAAAAAAGTGGATACGGAAGAAATGACGAGACGATAAGCACTCTCATTGTTTGTGATGTAAATTTATAATAAGATACTGCGGTGTTACTGCAACAACTTTATAGTCCTTTCCAAATCCATTCAAATCATTTGGTGTTGGATTTGGAATAACAATATAGTCAGCTCCCATTTTTATCATATCTTCAAGCGGCTTCTCCAAACTCGCCCAACCAAAACGATTTGTCTGATAGAGAAGTGTCGAATCACCATTATAAAAAGTGAGGATTTTTGCATTCTTAGGTGTTACTCTATCGACTGCTTTCCCGGCAACAACAATATTTGGATTATTAATATTAAAGAAATCTCTCACAGAATACCACCCAAAGGCAATAGAAAATAAGCAGCAAACACAGAGAAGTACCCATCCAGCATATGTATTGACTACCTCCTTTGAGGACACAAAAAGAAACTCGCTACCAAGCCCCAAAAGTATTACAACACTTGGCATTATGACCAATTGATAGTAGTCATGCTGAACATTTCCTCTCGCAATAACGGTAAGGTATACTAAGCTTGATACGAAAAAAGATAAGAAAAATCCAATATGCTTTTTCTTTGCAATAATCCCGATAACCAATAATGCTACTCCCCAATACCCTAAGATAAGCCTTCCCATTCTCTCAGCGAATAACCAGTAAAAAAACGATCCTGTAAAACGAATGTTACCTCCATTAAAAAGCCAATCATTTGCAGGAATTCCTTCTGGATACTGAAGCATCCACAATCTCCATGCGACAAAAGGCGTTATAGCGAGAATCAAATAAGCATATATTTGCCATTTGAGAAAAAATGCAAAGCCAAATTTTTTCCAAAGAAGATACAAAAATGGTAAGGCATAAAAAAGCGCATATGGCATAATAAGAATAGATGCTGTAATAAGAAAAAGCGAAATACAAAAAAATAGATACTTCTTACCAGTCGATTGCACATCTAGGAAGAGGTCAAAAAAATAGACACTTCCTAGTAGTGTTGCCAGCATTGAAGATGCTGGGAGTATTGTTCGGGAATAGTAAATAACAAATGGTAAGAAGGCGTAAAAAAAGACTGCAAAGTATCCAGATGTTTTGCTTGCATATTTTTTACAAAGAAGGTAGATAAAAATCATTACAAAAAGAGAGGAGAAAATTGTAACAAGTCGTCCCCATTCCTCAAGAGTAAAATGACCAAGTAATACATACAATCCTGCCTGAGCAGTATTGTAGAGTGGGAATTCTGCAAAGAAATATCCTTTTGGATTTTCATATTTTCCATCGGTTTGGACATTGGAAATATTGTCAATTCGCGGATGCAGCAAATCAAATCCATATTTAACAAAATTTCGCGATACTGAAGACGTATCTGCTTGTCTCCAAGAATGCCAGTCTGCAATGGGACCAGAAAATCGATAGAGTCGTACCGTAAAAGCCCCAATAAGAAGAAGCGTTAGAAGAATAATTTCCAATTTTTTCATTACTTTAATATTCTAGTAACTGATAATCCTTATCAAAATCAAAAACATATTCATTATTAAGAATAATGCTTGGGTGAGAGTGCTTTATTGCTAAAGATTCGTCAACGTCTTTGGTCTTTACAACCTTTATCGAATCGTCTCGATATACAAACCATAATCCATCATCAAATCCAACGGGGAAAATCCACGCGTTTCCATATCGCGTTGGCATATGAGAAATATACAGCGTTGCATGACTTGGCATATATTCCTTGACTACTCGAAAGTATGCCAACGCACTATATGTTGCAGCACTTGCTTTATTCCACTGACTCAATTCACTGGTGATTGCATTTTTTGCATACAGGAAAAATACAATTCCCACCACTGCTATGGCAATTTTTATTGAAAGATTTCTCTGGCCACCGGCAGGCAGGTTTTTTGCTTTTTGCACTAATGTGCGAAGCAGTGCAATGACAACAAAAACAAATCCCAAAGACCCTAGATAGCTATATCTTTCGCTAAGATTTCCTAGTCCTAAAAATGGTAAAAGAGCAATAAAGCCAAATAGAAACCCAAACAATACGAATCTCAACAAATCAGTATCTACCTTTTTCCATAATTTATAGCAGGCAAGTACAACAACCACCAACATACTAACAAGTCCAAGGCCAACCCAAAGTGCATGCATTTTTGCGACCTGCCTTATTGCAAATTGCCATGCAACCACTTTCTCTCCAATAAAGGATGCAAGGAGATAATTTGTATAATTCGCAATAAAATTTGGAATAAGGTGAGAAAGACTATATGAATAGTCTCCACCAAGTGCCGCAACATGTGCTGACGAACGAATAAAAAGATATATACCATCAAAAATAATAAATGGTACAAGAGAAATAATTGTATTTTTTGTAAGCTTTTTCTTTAAAAGGAATACGTCTGTTATAAGAAAAAGTAATGGCAAGACGACTCCCATTTCGTAGGTAAAAAGACCCAACACGCCTAATAAAAGCGACAAAACATATAATGCTCTTGATTGTTTTTGTCTCCAATATACATACGCAACAAGCGCGTAGACCATAAAAAGCGTTGACCAGCTAATGGACAGGGTGGAAATCCAAAAAAGTACTTCTGAATGAACTGGCAAAATGAGATAGATTGCTGACAAAGTCCATGCCCAGAGTTTTTTCTTAAAAAGTGCCATTCCCAACAAATAGACTCCAATTCCTATAAAGAAATGGACAAAAATTCCAATTGTATGGTACCCAACAGGTTGGAAAGAAAATACTGAGTACATGACAAACATAATAATTTTTGCTAAGGGCCGGTAGAAAAACCCTTGCGCATCATAAAACCATCGTGCAATATCTCCCGGGTGTGCTGTTGCTCCCCACTTAAGCCAAGTAAAATCATCTGCTACAAAAAAGTTAGTGAGTCCTCCTCCAAATACAACAAACACAAGAATACAAAGCACTAAGAGAAGGAAAAAATGAGATGACAAAACTTTTCTAAGATTTTGCATATAGACAACACGCTTGGGGAGCGTAAGTGAAAGTCCACCAATAACTACACCCAAAAGTATCCAGAGTGTCTCAGCCACTTTGGACGCCTCAAACACGTCTATAAGTCCGGCGTTAAGTATAAGGCCCACAACGCCTCCCACTGTTCCCAAGGCAAGATATCTGGTTGTTGGAGAAGTTTCTGGAAGTACTTCTCTGAGAAAAATTGCAAAAACAATAAATATAAGCGCAAATGTTGCAAAACCTATAAATCCTGATTCGCCAAGAAGACGCAAGTAGTCGTTGTCTGTTGCGAGGGTAATTGTTGAATAACCTTTTCCAAAAGGAGGATCTGTCATAAATGCAGCCCAAGCATTAGGCCATTCAGCCTGAAAACGAGTAGTAAATGAAATGTCATAGACCAGTGCTTTTTGGGTAAGAAAATTCCCCGACACTGTTGAAATCTCGAGTCCTCCATTGGCAAGCTTAAGTCGCTGAGCCTCAGAAGTACGTATGGGACTTCTTATGTATGCATTTGTTGTTGCAACTGCTGTTTGGGAAAATGTAATAAAACTAGACCCTGTTGGAAGATTTTGTGTGGGAGGAGGTGCCTCAACAACAACTGAATCATTTTTGGAAATTTTCTTTTTAAGACTATCTGGTAAATTATTCTCTGCAAGACCAACAACTCTTCCCTGATTATCTGTGATAACACTAACAACTCGGAAAGTCTCCAGGAAACGCTTTGCCGTAGACCCTGAGAAAATAAGAAGAAACGCAATGCTTAAGAGTACCACTGGAAGAAGAAGTTTCTTTTTTTTCATGAGTATAAGAGAAACAGTCGCACCAACTAAATATGCACTAAAAGATACGCGAGACGCAGTGAAAAGAAGAAGCATAAGTGAGGTAATAAATAAAATTCCAACACCAATCTTTGCTGCGACTTTTTTTACTAATACAAAAATACCAAGAAGCACGGGCAACATAACTACCAAAAACGCTGCTAAATCATAATGTCCTCCAAATGTTGAGGTAATTCGTGCTTCCTGAGGCAGACATAACGCTAAGCCTTTTGCAAATTCCTCGTTACCTGTTTGGAAAGATGGAAAACAATATGAGAAATGCTCAAAAAATTTAGGGAATATACCCCACAGCACTAAGTAAAACCGTTGCCCAAATCCGTACAAAACAACGGCAGAAAGCGCAATGCACGTAACAATAATAAAATCCCTAATGTCCTTTGCACTCCGAATAGTTGAAAAAGCAATAAAGAATAAAATCATATACTCTATTCTTCTTCCATATTCAAGAATTGCTAAATGTGGGAAAAATCCAACCAAATGTGGTCCAATAAATACAAGCGAAATAAGAAGAGATATCAATCCAGAAAGCCAGTAGATAGCAACCGGGATACCTACGGGCAGAGGCAATTTTACTTTTCTTCGCAGAAGTTGTACTAACCAAATAATAACAAGAGACGCAATAATAAAATCTTCAAGGCGAATGTACACCCATGTTCGGACGATGTGAATACTAGGAAGCTTTGGATAGAGTTGGACAAATGCAAAAGTGAACAAAACACCAATTTTAAGAATAGTATTATCTAACCACGTTAAGAGCTTTTTCATAAGTTGACGAAAGATATTCGTTTTTTATTAGCTTTCCTAATAATACCAGAATGCGTGCCTTAGTTTGAAGTAGGAGTTTTACAAGTACTTGCTGTGTTCTACTTTTATGCTTTTGGTAAAAATAGAGGATTCCCTCATAAATATGAACAATCGCAAAGCTTCTACTACTACTTCCTTGGTCTTTGTGAATAATTTCTATTTCGGGAAAAGTCCAATTTGTTTTGCCCATTAGGTGCACTCGATAACACAACTCCATATCTTCTGTATACATAAAAATCTTTTCATCAAATCCTTTTAATTTTTCAAAAAGTACTTTCGTCATCATAAAGCATGCGCCTTTTACCCAATCTACTTGTTGAGGCTTTTGCTCTGTTGTTTTTGCAGAATCCAACCTTTCTTTGCCAAGAAGCAGTAATAATACTTGGGGTAAGGAATAGAATGCACCAAATGAGTGCTGCATTGTCCCATTTGGATTTTTTAAGACTCCACCCAATACACCAATCTCCTGATGCTCGCGGAGATAACTCACCATACTTTCTAAGCCTTTCCCAACGACTGTATCGTTGTTGAGAAAAAGCAAATAGTCTCCTTTTGCATGAGCAGCGCCAAAATTATTTCCTCCACCAAATCCATTATTCTCTTTATGAGAAAGGACATGGACATTTTTATATTTTTCTTTCCTTATTTCTTTCTCAAGAATCTCCACCGAATCATCTTGAGAAAAATTATCTACAATAATAAGCTCGAATTCGTCTTTCTCGAAATGTCCCTTATACTCTTTATAAAGAGATTGCATACATACTATCGTCAGTAAAGGTTTTTTGTAATTAATCGTAATAATGGATAGATGCATAGAATTAGCGAAACAAAGCAGCTCGACCGAGTTTGTAGGTAAAATTATGAAGATTTCTTTTTCTAATTTCTTTTGCTGGTACTCCGCCGACAATAGAATTTTCCTCTACGTCTTTTGTTACAACAGCACCTGCTCCAACTACTGCACCCTTTGCAATATGGACACCTGGTAAAATTATTGCACGAGGACCAATAAATACATAATCGTCAATGATAACTTCGCCTGTTATTGCTCTAAAATCTTCTCTCTCTATATCATGCTGGGCGTTATAAATCATTACCTCACTGGCAATATCTACATGATTTCCAATGGATAATTTTGCTCTTCCATCCAGTACCACATTCTCTCCAATAATTGTATCTTCCCCAAGGGACACATTTCTT
>Ga0182009_10000174_pt1 | contig 12400 bp, 5 predicted proteins | sample Sormic07211187_1_FD_161052 | JGI IMG/M metagenome (GOLD analysis project Ga0182009, IMG submission 161052) | Bulk soil microbial communities from the field in Mead, Nebraska, USA - 072115-187_1 MetaG | ecosystem: Environmental > Terrestrial > Soil > Agricultural land > Bulk soil | place: USA... | reverse complement strand
GACTGCAGCTTTGACCATGGCGTACTCGCCACTGACGTGATAGACCGCGGTTGGGTTTCCGAACCGTTCGCGCACACGCCATAGGATGTCGAGATACGGCAGTGCAGGTTTCACCATCACGATGTCCGCCCCTTCCTCAACATCCAGTGTCGCTTCGCGCAACGCTTCATTTGCATTCGCAAAGTCCATTTGATATGAGCGGCGGTCGCCGAACTGCGGCGGGCTTTCCGCCGCTTCGCGAAAGGGCCCGTAAAACACCGACGCAAATTTCGCGGCGTAGCTCATGATGGCTGTCTGATCGAATCCACTCTGATCGAGCGCCTCGCGGATGGCGCCGATGCGGCCATCCATCATGTCGCTCGGTGCCACAACGTCCGCCCCTGCAACGGCGTGAGAGAGCGCCGTTTTCACCAAAAGTTCGACGCTTTCGTCATTCAGAACATGAAAATGATCGCCGTCGATTCGGGTGACACCGCAGTGACCGTGGCTCATGTATTCGCAAAGGCAAACGTCTGTGATCGCAATCAATTCGGGACATTTGGATTTGATTGCGCGAAGCGCTTCTTGAACCACTCCGTCTTCTGCGTACGCGCCGCTCGCTTGCTCATCTTTCCGCGCGGGAATTCCGAATAGGAGGATCGCCTGCAGGCCGAGATCCTGAGCCCGGCGCGCTTCATCGACGATCTGTTTGATCGGGAACTGAAAAACCCCGGGCATACTGGCGACAGGCCGACGCTGGTCCAATCTTTCGCTCACGAACAGCGGCAAAATAAAATCGTGAATGGTCAAATGAGTTTCACGCATCAGGTTTCGCAGGGCAGGGAAACGCCGTAGCCGACGGGGGCGATGCACCAATTTTCTCACAGGGCGAGGCTAGCCGCGCGGCGCGATTGTCGCAAGCCGACCGTGCTACCTGACTCGTGACGCATGCTTGACTGCGCCACGCGTTGGGTGTCTGCATCTCAGCAGTGGCGCGTCGCTCTGATTATTTATTGGTCGATGTGAGTAATTCGTACGTAAAAATTGCGTTCGCATCGAGAGACCGAATCTCGAAACCTGCGCGGATCTCTACCTCGGAGTTTTCAAAGAACGTGGTGGCGGGATTTTTGAGGCAGCGAAAGATAAATAAAGTCGTTGTCTCATCAGTGGTGCCGACAAAAAATTCTGCAATATCGAAGGGCGTTCAGGACAAAGCGCAAGTGCTCTGGCTGACTTGGAAACAGAAGCTGGGTGTCACGATTGATTATCCCAAACCCCAATCTATAGGCGCGGATCGCCTCGCAAACGTAGCAGCTGTCGCCGAACTTTATGGATGGCCAGCGATCGTCGTCGACTTCGGCACAGCGGTGACCTTCGATGTGGTTTCCGAAGCGCGCAGGTACATCGGCGGCGTGATTGCGCCGGGACTGGAAGCGATGACAAATTTTCTATATCAAAGGACCGCGTTGCTTCCGCGGCTGTCGTTGAAAGAGCCTCAGCGTGCCGTTGGTAAATCGACTGTCGAGGCAATGCGTTCCGGCGCGATCTTTGGTTATCGTGGATTGGTTCGGGAGGTGCTGGCGCGAATCAGAGCAGAGCAGTTTTCGCATAAAAAAGTTATCATCGTCGCGACTGGAGGTTATGCACGCCTCATTGCCAGGTGGGTGCCAGAGATCACAGTCCTGCGTTCCCACCTGACTCTCGAAGGATTGCGGATCGTGGGAAACTTGAATTGATTTTGCAGACGCGGCATTGATGGCGTCCAGCCGTCCACACGTAAAATCGACCGGCGCCGAAGCTGTCATTGCAGACGAAACGTTTTTCCGAACCGCACCGAAAATCTTCGCGCCGAACACAATTTCGACTTGTCAGGGGTGCTAATCAGGGCTTGAATCGGTGGTTCATGAAACTGTGGAAGATCGCTGCTATCGCAGCGCTGGGATTTACGGCATTCGCGGCGGATAATGTTGCCCCGACCAAAGCAGAGTTGGAGGAAATGTACAACTCTGCGTACCGGGCGTTCGATGCCGGTAAATTTCCCGAGGCGCTAAAACAACTAGATGCTATCGACGCCCGCCAACCCGATCTTGCCGCGTCGAAAAACCTGCGCGGGGTCATCCTCATGCGGCAGGGCAATTATGACCAGGCTGAGGCCGCATTGACCGAGGCGGCGCGGATTGATCCTAAGTTTTGGAATGCGCGCTTTAATATGGCGGAGATCCCATTTCTCAAAAAGGATTGGCCGGAGGCCAGAAAGCGCTTCGAGCAATTGCTCTCCACCGGCCAGTCGGACCTGGCAAAAGAAGCTTCGCAGCTGATCCAATACAAGATCCTGCTGACGTATCTAATGGAGGGCAAAAGCAATATGGTCGATTCCATTCTGGCCAAGCTGGAGCTTTCGCCCGATACACCGGCTGTCGATTACGTGAAGGCGGCGGTCGCACTCCAACAGAAGAACGAATCGGAAGCGAAGGATTGGATCACCGCGGCTGAAAAGAACTACTCTCCGCAGCTAAACAAGCTTTTCGTCGAATCGCTGTACGAAATCGGGTGGATGGAAAAGCCGTCTGGCCAACGCCGAGCTTCGCTACCACTTATGACGGCAGCCGAACGCACGGAAAAGACGAAGGCGTTTGCCCGCTCAAAATTTGAGCAATCCCAACAGGCGTTCCGTCAGCGCGATTTTGCTACTGCGTTAAAGCTGGTGGACGAAGCGGACAAGCTGGATGCCAATCAGCCTGCGACGCTGAATTTACGAGGCGAAATCCTCATGCAGCAGGGGCAATTCGACAATGCCGAGGCCGCTTTCAAAAAAGCAGCGAAGTTGGATCCCAAGCTCCGCGATGCGCAATATAACCTCGCACAGATTCCATTTAAAAAGAAAGAGTACGCAAAGGCTCGGGACCGTTTCGAGACGTTGTATAAACGCATTCCCGGCGGCGAAAAGAATCAGGCGGCCGAGCTGATCAAATTCAAAATTTTCATGGCGCTGTTGATGGATGGGAAAGAAAGCCGGGCACACTCGATGATGGAGGAGTTTCAATTCACCGGCGATACCCCCGCGCTCTATTACGCGCAGGCAGCATGGGAGTACAAGCACAATAATGCGCAAAAAGCCGAGGATTGGACGAGCTCCGCCAACAAGATTTACTCGCCGGCGCTCAACGGCGTTTTTGCTGATGCTTTTTATGATGTCGGGTGGTTACAAAGACCAGAAGGGACTGCCTCACCTGCGGTCGCGTTTGATACGGGCAATGTCGCCGCGGCTCAGACGGACGGCGGTCCAGCTGTAGAGCCGAGCCCGATCCCGGACAAGGGCTCTGCCGCAAACAGACAGGAAGGCACGCTCTCCCTGGCGCCGTCTACAAGTGCGCCAGACGGCGGAATGGAACTTGCCGGAGCCACAGCTAATCAAGCCGCTGCAACTGCGCCTGCGCCCGAGACGAAGTCCTCGGCGGAGGTGTTGACGGCGCAATCGCCTTCCACCAGCAGCGGATCAACCGCTGCGTCTCAGCCTGTCGCTCCTGAGACAACCACCGCTTCGACGGTCGGCAGCGACCAGAATCACGTCGAGCAACAGCCTGCTGCGTCTGAGACGACGAATGCTTCGACCGTTGCTAGCAGCCAAAATCAAACTGAGCAACAGCCCGTTGTGCAAACAAGTCCTCCGGAACAGGCGAGCATTGGGACAGCGCCGGCCAAAGCGCCGTCGTCGACTCTCGCTAGCGCGTCCAACCGCAGGCTGTGGATCGTTGGAGGATTACTTCTGGCGGCGGTTGTGCTGATAGCCGTTGCTATTGGCCCAATGCTTCGCCGGGGCTACAAGTTCTCGGTACCCGGTTCTCCGCAGCCAGGATCCGCCGCCACCGACGCTGCGGTTTTTAAAGCGAGAACAGCGCCCGCCCACACGATCAGTGCGCAGGGCAACGGCTTCGCGGGCGGACCACGTCAGGTCTCATTGCAACTTAAAGCGTGGAACTCTCCTGTGCGATCGGGCGCATTACCGTCGCCGAAAGCTGGCGGTGCTTTTAATCGGTTGAAAGCTTCAAGTTCGAAGCCTTCACGAGTTCCTGCTTCGGTCGAGCCGCAACCAGAGCAATCACTCCCAGTGGCCGAGCCATTGTTTGAATCGGTCGGTCCAGTGCTGCAAGGACTCGATCGACAACACGAGGAATCAGCTCCAGTCGCGGAGCCGTTCTTTGAGCCGGTTCGCCCAGTGGTGCCAGTTGTTGAGCGGCAACGCGACGAATCAGGTGCAGTGGGCGAGCCGTTCTTTGAGTCGGTCGGTCCAGTGCTCGAACAAGCGCCAGAGATTGCGCCAGCAGTTGCTCGCCGCGAAGTTGGAATGGATGGTTCCGAACCTGTCGCTGAATTTGCCGAACCTTCTACGGCTGCGTCGCGATCACTGGAAAACGAAATTCTAGAGGTCCCGGAGGAATCTGTGTTCGCTGCCGAAGGGGCCAACGAATTTACCGATCATTCAATGGAAGAAGCTGCCGCCGCTTATGAACAACCGAGCGAGGTCTTCGCCAGCGGGGCCGAGTATTCGTGGCCGGTTACGGAAGCCACAGCGGAGTTAACAGCTGCGCCTTTCGAGAAGGATCAGCCGCACGAAACAATTTTTGCCGAGCGTGAAGCTTTTGTTGAGCAAGAGAATTTTCCGGAGAGTGAGTCCTTTACAGAGGGTGAAGCTTCAGTTAACGATATCATTGCCGAAGGCGCGTCTGATTTCCGGCCTCCGCCTGCTGTTCCCCTCCGGCCAACCTTTCCCGAACCAACCACACCTGCCACCATGCCAGAAACTACCCAAACACCACCTGCTCCGACAGCTAAAGCCCCGGCACCGCCTGTGCCCAAACCGCAACCGCAACCGCAAGCGCCGCCTGTACCGGCAGCCGGGATGCAAACCTCTGTGCAGCTTACTTTCTCGTTCGAGATAGCGGCGATGCAGTTAACACCGAGCTTCAAGATGGGAGTATTGAAAGTCCGTCCTATATCGAAGCTGGTGACGATGCGTTTGCCTTCACCTCAGCGTGCGCAATCTCCGTTAAATTTGCAGGTTGCCTTCGAAGTCGTGAAAATCCAGCCAGTCGCGGGCGCGCTCGGCACCATTCGTGTCGTTCCATCTCAGCAACAGCGTCCTGCGATGGGGGGTATGCCTTCGTTTGCAGTTGCCGGATTACAGGTCGTCGCGAATTCTGAAACGGCCCCGGTTCAACTGACCCCGTCGTCGCAGGGGCGCGCATCTGTATTCATTACCGTACCGTTCCAAATCAGCACACTCGAGTTTTCTCCGACGCTTGAAATTGGATCAGTTACGCTGAATTCAAATTCGAAGCAGGTTGTTGTCCAGTTGCCGGGGACCGGGCCCGGTCCAGTCGAAGGCGCGCCAATGTTCGAGATCGCTAATCTGGAACTGAATGAAGGCGGTGAGATTGCAACCATGCAGCTGAATCTGCTTGGCGGGCCGAAGCGAGCGTAGCCACGCCGAAGTTGACCAGTGTGACTGGGCGAAAATTACTTCCAGTTTAACGAGCGCAGCTGCTTCGGAAGAAACTCGCCGTCTTTCCGGATCAATTTGCCGTCGAAATATATTTCGCCGCCTCCGTAATCGGGACGCTGAATGCTGACCATGTCCCAGTGAACCTGGCTTCGATTACCATTGTCCGCTTCCTCGTAAGCTTGCCCCGGCGTGAAATGGAATGAGCCGGCGATTTTTTCGTCGAACAAAATGTCGCGCATCGGCTGGAACACTCGGGGATTAAAACCGAGCGAAAATTCGCCGATGTAACGTGCGCCCGCATCTGAATCGAGAATCTTGTTGAGTTTTTTAGTGTCGTTGCCTGCAGCCTCGACGATTTTACCTCGCTGAAAATTAAGCTGGATGCCGTCGAAAGCGGTCCCCTGATAAATGCTCGGCGCATTAAAGGTCAATTGGCCTTCTACCGAATCTTTCACGGGAGCCGTGAAAACTTCGCCATCAGGAATGTTGCGATCCCCGCCGCAAATCACAGCTGGAATTCCTTTGATACTAAAATTCAGATCGGTGCTCGGCCCCTTGATCTGGACGCGGTCGGTTTTTTCCATCAGCGCCTTCAGCGCCTTCATACCAGGCTGCAGTTTGCGATAGTCGAGTGTGCAGACATCGAAAAAGAAATCTTCAAACGCTTCCGTGCTCATTCCTGCAAGCTGAGCCATCGAGGGTGTCGGCCAGCGTAAGACGACCCATTTGGTGCATTTCACGCGCTGATCGTGCACCGGCCGCATCTTTTTCCCAATCATCTGCATCTTGTCGGCGGGCACGTCGGCGAGTTCGGTAATATTGTGACTGCCGCGCATCGCGATGTATGCGTTCATTTTTTTCATCCGCGCCAGTTCATGACTCGCCATTATGTTTAGCTGTCGGTCCGATGCTTCCAGAGCGAGCGCGCGATTCACTCGCGCGTGATAAACCTGCGCAAACGGAACGCCTCCTGCCGCTCGTGCCGCTCGTATCAGCGCGGCCGTCATTTCATCAGGAATATCGAATGCTTCGACCAGCACCGTCTCATTGCGTTTTAGCCGAATGGAATGTTGCACGAGGATTTTTGCGAGTTTATCGAATCGCTCGTCTTGCATAGGCGTTTATCATTCCACCAGCAGTGGCGGATGCAACTTGATGCTGTTGAGTACCCATTTTCTCTGGGGAGCCCAGGCGTCTCGCATGCACATTTCGGCGCCTCGCCGAAATCCTTTGGACGTGGGAAGCGTCGGCCGGCATTTTAAAACTTCGCAATGGCGAGGCCGACGTTGCCAGGACTCGATGCGCGTGCGCTCCCCAGAAATCATGTTCTTCGAATCAATCTGGCGGCGAACGCGCCATCAAGACCGTCACGAAAGGGAAACGAATCTCTTTCCGTTTCCAGCGCCAGGCTGGGCAACTCGGCAACGAGTCGGCGAACGAGCTGTTCGTTTTCTTCGCGCTCAAGGCTGCATGTGCTGTAAACCAACACGCCGCCGGGTTTCAGCAACCGAATTACAGCTCGCGAGATGAGCAATTGTTCGTTTGACATTCGACTGAAGTCTTCAGGTCGCAGCCGCCACCTGACGTCAATCCGTCGCCGCATGACTCCGGTATTTGTGCATGGCGCATCCAGAAGGACGCGATCAAATGGCGCGATTGACAGAATTTCTTCTGGAGTATGATTGCGCGACCAATCGTGGCGGACAGCACGAACGATGGTCGCGCCCAAGCGACGAACATTATGTTTAAGGATTTCGAGTCGTTCACGATCTCGATCACACGCAATGATGGCTCCTCGATTTTGCATGAGCTGGGCGATGTGGGCCGTTTTACCGCCTGGTGCCGCGCACGCGTCGAGGATTCTCTCTTCTGGCTTCGGATCGAGCAGGTACGAGGCGATTGCTGTACTTGGATCCTGAATGTAGCAGTGGCCACAAGCGAGACCCGCAGTTGGCAGAGTACTGAATTTTAGAAAATCCGGGTTGGCAGGTAGCGGTCCTGAGTCTGGGTACAATTGCACAAAGGTTTCCGGATCGATCTTTATGCCGTTAATTCGGCCATAAACAGGCGCAGGCCGATTGTTCCATCTGCAGAGCTCCTGAGTGTGCTCGGCGCCAAAGCGTTGTTGCCACCGTTCAACGAGAAATTGCGGATGAGACGTTCGAACGAACAACGGCTGTGTGTTCGCCCGTTCAAGCAGCTCATTTCGCTGCCTGATCCCGGCACGCAGGAGAGCATTGATAATGCCTCGCTGCTTTTGGCTGGCGATGGCAACGGTCTCGTGGACGGCTGCGTGTTCTGGCGTTTCAAGAACGAAGATTTGGTACAACCCGAGGCGCACGACCTCGCGGACGCTGTCCTCGATGTGCGAAGCGCGCAGACAATCGATCCAAAAATCCAGCAGAGTTAAATTGCGCAGGACGCCGTAGAACAGTTCCAAGGCAAACGCACGATCGGACGCAGCGAGATTCGCCTTGGCAAGGAATCCTGAGAGAATGGAATCAGCGAAGCGCTTTTCTTTTCGCCAAAGCCGCAACGCGGCGAGCGCAGTTTGGCGAGCAGAACGCCGCGCCATATTTCGTTACTGCGGCCTCACACCTGCGCGTCCAATAGAGTAATAGTTAAATCCGAATTGCCGCATCGTCTCAGGATCCAGCAGATTTCGTCCGTCGAAGACGATCGGCGTCCTCATTTTGTCTTTCAAAACCGCAAGATCCACGTTCGCAAATTCATTCCAGTCGGTGGCGACGATCAATGCTTCGGCATCATTAACAGCTTCCAGAGCTGACGAGGCAAATTCCGCATCGGCGATTGCTTTGATGCTGCGCGCCTTGTGCATTCCTTTGGGATCGTACGCGACTACATGTGCTCCTTCGCGCAGAAGCTGTTCGATCACCTCAATTGCGACTGATGAGCGCACATCGTCGGTATCGGGCTTGAATGTCAGACCCCAGACCGCGATGCGTTTTTCGCGTAAGACCCAGAGTGTCTCCCGGATGGTCTTGAGGAAACGCGCCTTTTGACCCTCATTTATCCGTTGAACTTCTTTGAGCAGAGTGAAAGGCTTGCCAAGCTGCTCACTGATCGCAATAAACGCCGCAATATCTTTCGGAAAACAAGATCCGCCATACCCGATTCCAGCGTTCAGAAAATCACGTCCGATACGGTGATCCATTCCGATACCGTCGGCCACTTTTTCCACATCGGCTCCGCTAGCTTCGCAAATCGCCGACACCGCATTGATGTACGAAATTTTCAAGGCGAGGAATGAGTTCGCGCAATGTTTAATAAGCTCGGCGCTACTAACGTCCGTCACCAGCATGGGTGCCATGAAAGGCTCATAGACCTTTTTCATCAAATCGATCGCGCGTTCGCTTTGTGCTCCAATGACGATTCGATCCGGATGCATGAGATCCGCCACTGCGCAGCCCTCCCGCAAAAACTCCGGATTACTGACTACGTCGAACTTCGCGCCGTGGCGGTTATATCGTTTTATTGATTCCGCCACTTTTTCACCTGTCTTCACAGGCACCGTGCTTTTGTCGACGATCACTCGGTAATCGGTCAAAACGCCCGCGATCTCCCGTGCAACTTTCTCCACGAAGCTGAGATCGACATCGCCGTCTGGCAGAGGTGGAGTGGGCACGGCAATGAAAATAATTTGTGAGTGCTCGACCCCTTCCTGAATGTTGCCGGTGAACTGTAGTCGTTGTGCCGAGACGTTGCGGTGAATTATTTCTTCCAGCCCCGGTTCGTAGATCGGAATCTCGCCGGCTTTGAGTTGTCTCACTTTTTCGGAGTCGTTATCGACGCAAATGACGTGGTGGCCGACGTCCGCGAAACAGGCGCCCGTCACCAATCCGACATAGCCGGAGCCGATAATTGATATGTCCATGAGTCAGGAACGGTGTGGGCGAATCAGCCTCAGCACAAGTCGCGGAATTCGGCCGGCCCCTTCGCAGATTCGCGAGTTTTGGGATCAATCACCCGAGGATGACGGATCGAAATTTAAATCGAAACCAAATTTCGGGAACGCCTTGAGTGTTACAGTGAACAGGAGACCGTACTCTTTCACTCCTGAATTATCGCGTATTACTCCGCCGAACGAGGCCACCCAGCTCGTCAGGTCACGATAAACGGCATAGCGCTGTTCCTGCAGAGTCTCGGTAGCGCCTTCATACTGCTCTTGAACCGCCAAGCCCCAGTTGTCGTTAACGCGCAGGTACCCGCCTACAACAAACAAGCTGCTATTCTCGAAGAAGGGGTTCCCATTCAGATATCGATGTCCGACGTTCACTTGTAAATTCGCCAGCGGTTGCACCGACGCATAGGTGTCGACTTCCGTGAAACCCTTCGCGAAAGCGGGCAACTGAGAATTCACAGAAAAGGACATCCAAGGCAGGGGATTGAATCGCAGGTTGTTGAATAAATTTGAGTAATCGGTGCGGTCGTACGGATTCTCGAAGTTTCTATCGACGAACGTATCCAGTTCAAGCCAGGTCATCGTTGAATCGTCCCGCCGGGTTTCCAACTTGTTTCGGACACCCACGCGCCAGAGCGTCCAGTCCGCAATCGAATCAATCGAAGTGAACTGGGGAAACTCGATTGCTCGAAGCTGCGTAGAAGGTTCAAATCGGTCGAATTGCAAAATCGACAAGGGATTGGGTCCGTCTTCTTTCACATAGGAGAAGTCGGTAAACGGTTGGATCACGTGCATCAATCCGTCTAAACCGAAAGCACGACTTTGCACATTCTCCCATTTCCGGGAGATCTTGAACGACGCTTCCGCGCCGGTATCAAAGACGCTTCGAAACGTGTCCCCAGCGAACTTGATGGGATTGATGGTTGATGGTGGCGGCAGGATAGTGTCGGGCACGAGCGGATTTGATGGCGGCACAAATATTGTTGAACCGAGATCCCAAGTCTTGCCGTAGTAGGTGCCTCGATATCCAACCCGTGGCACAATCGACAGCCAACCGAAATAGGTGTTGGGAAAAACCAGTTCATGGTACGTGTCGAAACGCTCCGTGCCGTAATTTTTGATACCTGAGTCCTCAGGGAATTGCAGCCGCAGATTGGCAATTCCGGTTTCGCCTTGGTAGAATATCGGGCCGCCAAAGAGCCCGTGCCGTTTGATGTCCAGCACCACTTCCGGTTGGCGTTCCGTTGTAGTGAAGAAATCATTTGCCTGAAAACGCTCGATTCCGGTGAGGGTGAAAACGGGATTTATTTTTGTCAGCGCTATCACGTTGTCCGGAACAGGATCAATCCGAAATTCTCCCTGGAAAAAGTCCTGCATCACGTACGGGTCACTCAGCTTGGTGATGTTGGCCATGCCATAGATGGAGTCTGTAAAATCCGTATGGTCCTCAATGCCAAGCCGGTACCGCGAGTCAGGCACACCCACTCGCGGTATGTCGGTTTGATTGATCTCCGGGTTTTGATCGTTGATGTAAAAAGTTTTTATCCGCGCAACGCTGCTTTGATCTTTCCCGTATTCAATTGTCGGCTCCAAACCGATGGCCGGTCCTCGCCTGCCAAAATAGTCCAACCGGAGGCGAGCCTGGACATTATCTGTGATCGGAAAAGTGACCTGCGTCAGAAGCGATGGTCCCCAAGTGCTGTAATAAGCGGGCGAAACGGAAAAACTAAACGCGTTGTCGAGCGATTGGTAAAGATACGGCCACCAAAACACCGGCACCTTCCCGACGTAGGCCGTGACGTTGAGAAAGATAACGCGATCATTTTCGTAAACACGAATCTTGCGGGCGCGGAGGCGAAAATCGGGGCGCGACGAATCGTGGGTCGTGAACGTACCGCCCTTTATGAGATAGGCATTGTCGCCCTCAATCGAGGTCACATCGTTACCCGCCAGAAAGTAAGGTTGTGACGCTGTCCGTGCGGTGATCGCCCGGATCTTCTTCGTTTCGGTGTTGTAAATCCCACTCTCGGCGTTGTAAAGGCTTGTATCGCGATAGATTCGGACATGCCCCCTCAACTCCACGTCATGCGTGGAAGAATTGTACTGTGCGTAGTCAGCGTAAATGTCCGTGTTCCCGATGTGAATCGCGACATTATCGCGGGCGGTCGCCAGGCCATTTTCATAGGTCGTCTGCCCAGTAGAAGTAATTTCAATTGGGGCGTTATCCGGAGTTTTAATTTCTCCGTACATCCAACCGGCAGTCGCAAGCAGTCCGGCCAGCAAGAAAACCACCGTTCGCATGGCGAACGCCACCGTACTGCACCAAAGCCCCCCTGCAAAGGTAAAACCGCTCACCCGAGGAGATAAATGTCCCCCACGCCCGCGATGACCGACCGGTAGTCTAAACCTCAGCCCAACATAGCCATCCGCGACAAGCATCGGGTTAACTGTAACCGGTTTTATGCTCCGGCAATTCGATAGTCGGTCTATATTCTTTCCTACTGCAACGATTTGAAAGCTCGACGCGCAACGTGGGTCCGGACGGAAAGTCCGAAATCGCAGCGTGTGTTCGTTCTCGCAGACACGCACAACCGTTTGCCCGACAAGGTGAAGGAGATGGCGACCGACGCTGATGAGATCTGGCATCTCGGTGATGTTTGCGCGGAAACGATTCTTGACGAACTCCGAGCAATGGGGCCGCGCGTCACGGTTGTGCGCGGAAATTGCGACAGCAATTTCGAGTGGCCGCTGGTTGTCGACCTTGTGCGCGGCGGATTGAACGTTCGGCTTCAGCACATCCCACCCGATCAATCGCCCCATGATGTCGATGTTCTTTTGCATGGCCACACGCACGTGTCGCGCGACCAAAAGCTCGGTCGGGTTCGGTTTCTTAACCCTGGTTGTGTCACGCGACCCAACCGCGGCGCGCCTGCAAGTGTGGCCTGGCTTGAAATCGGGGCTGCCAAAATTACTTGGAAGCTCGTGCCGCTTCGCTG
>Ga0182009_10000173_pt1 | contig 12400 bp, 10 predicted proteins | sample Sormic07211187_1_FD_161052 | JGI IMG/M metagenome (GOLD analysis project Ga0182009, IMG submission 161052) | Bulk soil microbial communities from the field in Mead, Nebraska, USA - 072115-187_1 MetaG | ecosystem: Environmental > Terrestrial > Soil > Agricultural land > Bulk soil | place: USA... | reverse complement strand
CGGCGCGGATTATCCTACTTCCAACTTCCAACTTCCAACTTCCAACTTCGAACTTCGAACTTCTTATTGCGCCGGCGTGCACCGCATGGCGGCGCTCGGAACGTCGCGATAGACGCGGTGGCAGTTGGCGCAGGCGTCCGAAATCGTATTCGTTGCCTCGCTGACCGCATCCTGGCTGCGCATCTGTGACGCGCGGTAGGCGGCGCGGCCTGCCTCGACTACCCCCTGCACGTATTGCTTCCAGTCAGCGCGATCGACAGGCGCAGGCTTGCCGTTCTCGCAGCGCCGCGGCTGCATCAGCACCGGGCCAATCTCCGCGATGGAGATCGCGGCCGCGTCAACCACCTGCCAGGGTGAATAGACGTTGCCGTAGCGAGTCGACGTCGTGGTGGCATCGCCGCGTGCGGTGCCGCCTTTCGATCCCGCGCCCGGGTCCTGCGTCTGCACATCGAACAGGACGTTCGAGCTTGGGAACAGAATCCCGCGCATCACCTGGTTGACCGTGCCTGTAATCGGAAACGACAGCGTCGGGCCGCCGATCGCAACCGCCGGCGACGCATTAACGGCAACAAGCGTTATCTGTGAAAGGGCGGGCGCCGCGGCGCCGAGCTCCGCGCTGCCAGCGGGAAACTTGTTCGCCTGCAGGATGAACGCGACGAGGTCCGCAACCTGTGGTGGCTCGAGCGTACCTGGCGCATCGGCAGGCATCGTCGCGTGAATCTTGTCGAACAGCTCCGAGACCGGCTGGTTATTCCGCGGAGAGAGGAAGGCGTCGCCCACAAGCGGTGGACCCGCTGCGCCTTCGAGCCTCTCGCCGTGGCACAGCGCGCAGCGCATGTCGAACGTTGACTTGCCGCGCGTTGCCTGCGCGGTCGTAAAGACACCTTCGTTTACGCTGCGGGCCTGCTGCGCGCGCAGCGACACGGATGCAGACACACCGAGAGCGACGACGCCGACACAAACAGCCGCGGTGAACTTCACTTCTTCTCTTCGCGCTCGAGGACGGTCGCCTTTGGATCCTCGACGTTCCTCACGCGATCCGGCGGCGCGAGCTTCCCGGCTTCCTGCGCCCGCGCATTGCGCAGCGTGGTGAACGCGTCGACGTTGTTCTCGTTGCACGCGTATTCGAGCTGCGGTCCCTTGATGCGGTGCAGCGGCATCTCGACGGTCCAGGGCCGCGTCCAGGTGGCGGGATCTTCAACGGTGTAGGTATGAACGATGGTGTCGTCTGCCGTACGCGTGAAACGCTCCGTGAGATGGAAGGTCGGTGTCACCGACACCGCCGGCGGAGTGCCGGGCGAGCCCATGAACGTCCGCTTCGGGTTGAAATTGGTCGTATCGACGACAAGCGTGTCGCCTTCCCAGTGGCCGCGCGAATCGCCGGCGTAGAGCGGAACCGCGCCGTGCGGCTGGCCAGTGAGCGGGATGACGCGCCGCTCGCTGTTCCACTCGTAGATCATCACGACGTAGTCCTTCGACTGAACGATCTGATAGTTGCTGCCGTATGGCGCCGTAACTGCGGGAACCGCGCGATCGTGGAACACGCACCATACGGTACCGCGGTCGTCGCGCCACGTGCGCGCGAGCGGTCCGGCGGAGCGCTGCTCGGAGATGCGAGCCGCCTCGCGCTTTTGCGCTTCAGGCGTCATCGACGGAATTCGGCCATCGGCCGGATCGATCACCAGCGACGTGCGCAGATTCGGCTTCGCGCCCGTTTGCACCGGCGTCGCACCGAAGTCGGTATTCACGTAGTGCACCACCTGGTTCTCTGAACCTTCGACCGCCTTGTTGAACGCCTCGATCGCTTCCTTCTCCGTGTAGAAGGGCTTGTTGGCGAGCTCCTTCGGCCGCTCGAACGGCGTGTAGGTAAGGTTGGTCCAGTAGCCCTGCAGGTCCGGCTGTCCGTCAGCGGTGCGCGAGACCTTGTATTTGGCCTGCGCGGCGAGCCCTGCGACCGAGATCGCCACAAGCGCACAAAGCAAGCTACTTCTTCTGATACTTCCCATACACCAGATCTCCGACAAACTCTTCGCACTTGAAGTCGCCGAGCTGCATGTTGGGCTCGACGCGGCGATACAGCGGCATGCTGATCGTCCACGGCCGCGTGTAGACGTTCGGATCTTCGATCGTCGCCTGATACGAAAGATGATCGGCGTCCGTACGGCGAATCCGCTCGACGACGTGCAGCCCTTCGGTGTGATAGTTGCCCGCGCGATCCAGAAATCTGACGTGCACGGTCCCTTCATCGTCCAGGGCACCGACAGTTCCGCCCAGAAATCCCTTCGAATCAATCACGAGCGTGTCACCGTCCCATTTGCCTACCGACCATCCCATCCACGTGTCAGCCGGTGGCGGCGTCGCGACGTTCATGTAGACCGTGCGAATGGCGCTGGCGAACTCCGACATCATCACGATCATGTCGGTGGACTGCACGATCTGCACGGGATACGGCATGTACATCACCCGCGGCACGCCCGGCAGGTAGCACTTCACCTCCGCGTCCTCGCGCAGCGCATTGGCGGCGTACTTCTTTTTCATCGCCAGCGCGTCAGGTTTATACGGAATCGGACCGTCGACGACGACACCCGAACCCGGTGGGACGGCATACGCCGCCCCCAACTGCAGCACCGGACCGGCCGCTGCCTCGTGTGCCTCGAGGTCCCAACTTGCGGTGTTGAGTGCCTGCCAGAAGCCGTTCAGATCCGGCTGCCCGCCTGCGGTCCGCGGCGGTTTGTAGGTCGTCTGCGCCGAGACGAGCGCGGTCGCGAGCACGACCGCGCACAGCGTCGCGCGCATCACTTCAAATTGCCTTTGGCCTTTGCCGTCGCTTCCGCGCCTTCGTTCGCGAGCCAGAACTCCTGGCCATCGGCCTTCTCGTACTTCACGCCCGCAACCTGGAACGTCGCGACGTCGCGTGCGCCGTAGCCGTGGACGATCAGTTCTTCGCCGATCTTGAGCGAATCCTTGGTGACGCCGTTGCGGATCAACCCGTTGGGAGGTCCGCCTTCAATGCCCCACTTCTGAACGGCGCCGTCATCGCCTTTCACATCGAGCCAGATCCATGCGTGCGGGTTGACCAGTTCGACTTTGGAGATGGTGCCCCGGAGTACTAGAGGCCTGTCTTCGCTGAATACCGTATTCCATGAATGGTGAGCGCTGATTGAGGCCGCGCCCACGGTGAGGATGACACCTATTAGTACAGGGATCGTACGGGTTAGTACAGGGATCGTACGGGCCTTCATATTTCGGCACTCCTTCTACGTTCGCCGCGAGTGTATATTACGCGCCAACATGAACCAATTCGTCAGGACGCTTTTCGGCGGCACGTGTGTACTTCTTCTTCTGGCACTCCCTGCATTCGGCCAGATTTCAACCGCACAGCTGAGCGGCAAGGTGACCGACACCAGCAACGCGGTGCTTCCGGGCGCAACTGTCACCGTCATTCAAGCAGACACTGGTGCAACGCGTTCCGTCGTTACGGATGGAGACGGATCGTACCTGGTGTCCAACCTTTCGCCTGGCCCGTACCGCCTCGAGGTGGCGCTGCAGGGATTCCGCACCTACGTGCAGACCGGCATCGTCCTGCAGGTGGCGGCCACTCCGACGATCAACGTGTCACTCGCACTCGGAGACGTGCAGGAAACTGTCACGGTTCAAGCGGAAGCGCCGCTCGTCGACGTGAAGAGCGCGGGCGTCAGCGAGGTGGTGGAAAGCGAACGCATCGTCGAACTGCCGCTGCAGGGTCGCGACGTCACGAGCCTGCTGGTGCTCGCCGGCGCATCGGTGAACACCGGCAGCCCGAACAGCCGCAGCTTTGCTGGCGCAGTCAACATGGCCGTCGCCGGCGGATTGCCGTTCGGCGTGGCCTACCTGCTCGACGGGGCGATGCACAACGACTCGCAGAACAACGCGAACCTGCCGCTCCCGTTTCCGGACGCACTGCAGGAATTCCGCGTCGCGACGACCGGTCTCACCGCGCAGAACGGCATGCACTCCGGCGCGTCGGTGAACGCGATCACGAAGTCGGGCACGAACCGGTTCTCCGGGAACCTGTTCGAGTTCAACCGCGACCACCGGTTCAACGCGATCGATCCGTTCGCGAAGGTCGTCAACGGCAAACAGGTCGATGACGGCCTGTCGCGCAATCAATGGGGCGGCACGGTCGGCGGTCCGATCGTGCACGACAAGCTGTTCTTCTTCGGCGCGTATCAAGGCACCAACCAGCATCAGATTCCGGCGAGCAACATCGCGTTCGTGCCGACCGACGCGATGCTGCGCGGTGATTTCAGGGACTTCGCATCCGCCGAGTGCAACGGCGGCACGCCGGTTACGCTGCGCGCGCCGTACGTGAACAACCAGGTCAGTCCGGCGCTCTTCAGCCCCGCCGCCCTCAAGCTCGTGTCGTATCTGCCAAAGGCCGACGATCAGAAGTGCGGACAGGTCACGTATGGTCAGCCGGCGGATCGAACGATGGGCCAGGCCATCGGACGCGTGGATTACCAGTTCAACCAGACGCATTCCTTCTTCGGTCGCTATATGGCGACCTTCGATCAATCACCAGCGCCGTACGCGCAGACGAACAACATCCTGACACTCTCCGGCGCGGGCAGCATCGATAACCTTGCGCAGTCCGCAACCGGTGGCATGACGACGGTGCTTGGCGCGAACTTCGTCAACGCTGTGCGTGTCGCATTCAATCGAACGTCGATCCACCGGAGTCAGCCGCCGTTCTTCGACCCAGTCGATCTCGGCGTGAAGAACTTCTACAGCTATCGGGATAACGAGACGGTGATCGCCGTCACCGGCGGCTTCAACATCTCGGCCGCGACGTCGACGACCGGCGTCTTCTGGACGAATGGGTATCAGGCATCGGACGATTTGACGCTCATCAAGGGACGCCACCAATTCGGCTTCGGCGGCAGCTACGCCTACTGGAAGTCGTCGCAGACCTCGCACGCGCGTTCCGGCGGCAGCTGGATGTTCAACGGCACGATCACGGGCCGCGGGCTCGCGGATCTGATGGTCGGCGCCGTGGGCAGCCTCGAGCACGGAGTGCCGAACCTGCTCATCATGGACATGAACTACGTCGGGCTCTACGCGCAGGATGCGTGGCGCCTCGGCGACCGCGTGACGTTCAACTACGGCGCGCGATGGGAGCCGTACCTCGGCCAGCAGATGCTCTACGGCGGCGCCAACATCTTCAACCACGACAACTTCATCAACAACGTGAAGAGTCAAGTGTTCGTCAACGCGCCGGCGGGACTTCTCTATCCGGGCGACGCAGGCTTCCCGAAAGGCAAGAGCGCCTACAACGTGAAGTGGCTGGACGTCTCGCCGCGTCTTGGTCTGGCGTGGGACGTCACCGGCAATGGCCGTCTCGCGTTCCGCACGTCGTACGGGCTCACCTACGACTTTCCGAGCGGCGACTACATGAACATCAACGCCTCGGCGCCGCCTTGGGGCAACCGCTCGCTCATCACGACGACGGTCTTCGACGACCCGTACTCGGTGGTCGGCGGCAACCCGCATCCGATCGCGACCAATCGGAACACGAACTATCCGGCGTTCGGCGCGTTCGGTGTCATGGATCCGGATATCAATCCGCCGCGCGTGCAGTCATACAACGTCACGCTCGAGAAGCAGCTGGCGACGAACTGGTCGGCAACCGTGAACTATCTCGGACGCTATTCGGATCATCTCTGGGCCGAGGAAGCGCTGAATCCGGGCGTGTTCATGGGCCTCGGACCGTGCACGATCAACGGCGTCAACTACACGGTCTGCAGCACGCTGGCAAACCTGAACCAGCGCCGCAAGTTCTCGCTCGAGAATCCCGCGCAGGGCGCGCTGCTCGGCTTCGTCGACGAGCACAACGATGTCGGCTGGCAGCGCTACAACGGCTTGCGGCTCACCGCGACGCGCCGCTCGGCCGCGGGTCTCAACCTCAGTGGCAACTACACGTACTCACGGTGTGTCGGCACCGCGACGCCGCAGGCCTTCCCGCAGATCGCCAGCGGCTACACCAATCCGGACAATCCGGACATGGACAAGGGACATTGCGACCAGGACCGCACGCATCTGGCGAACATCACCGCCGGATGGGAGACACCCGAGTTCGGCAACAGCGTGGCGCGCGTTCTCGGCTCACACTGGCGGGTGACGGGCATCTACAGCTATCGCTCGGGCCAGTGGCTGAACATCACGACCGGCGCCGACAACGCCTTGAACGGTCAGCTGCAGCAGCGTCCGAACCAGGTGTCGGATGACGTCTACGGTCCGAAGACGCTGAACAACTTTCTGAATCGCGCGGCGTTTGCCGCGCCGGCGGCGGGCACGTTTGGCAACCTCGAATATCGTGCGGTTGAAGGGCCGGCGTACTGGGCGATCGACACGGCGTTTTCGCGGCTGATCCCGCTCGGCGGCACGCGCAACGTCGAGCTGCGCATCGAGTCGTTCAACCTGACGAATCACTTCAACTGGGGCAACCCGGCAACGAACCTGGCGCAGTCGCAGTTCGGCCGCATCACCACCAACGGCGGCGCCCAGCGCATCATGCAGTTCGGCGTGAAGTACGCCTTCTGACGATCACGAACCACGGTGGCTCCGTGCCTCCGTGGTTCGTTTTATTGCGTCGATTTCGAATCGGGCACGAACTGCGTCATGAAGATCAGCGAGTCGAGGAACTGCTTGTTGGTCACGTAATCGCCGTGAATCGGCGCGTGGTAGTCGACGTCCAGCTTCCGCAGAGCGATGTTCGCCGCCAGGTTCTGCAGCCACGGCGCATGCCCGAGCGGTTCTCCATCGATGACATTGCGTGCGTCATTCGGCATATAGATGTCCGGCTGCGTCACGATCTTCCCGTTCGGGAAGTAAAGCATCAACATCGAGTCGGCGTGCGAGTTGTCGCGGATGTGGAACATATTGATGGTCATCATTCCATCGCGCAGCACGCCGGTATCGTCGACCGCCGTAATCTTCGGCAGCTTCACGTTCCCTTTCTTCGCGAGGTCGTCGGGGTTGATGGTATGCCGCCGCGTCAACACGTCGTTGAGATAGGCGACGTTGCTGCGGTAGGTGATGATTTCCGAGACGCCCTCCGCCACGGCCAGCCGCACGCCGCTCGTATGGTCGGCATGATGATGCGTGACGAGCAGCGTCGTCACCGGCTTGTTCGGCCGCAGCTCCTTCGCCTTCGCCAACACCGCGCGCACGCGTTCGTCGTTGGGTGCTTCGATCAGCAGCATGTGATCGGAGAACTCCGCCAGCAAACTCTTGTGCGTCGTCCCTTCGACGTACCAGAGTCCTTTCGCGATCTCGCGCGCGGTCGTCATCGGCGGTGCGGACGCGGGCGGCGGCATCGCTGAAACGACGGCTGGCGGGGCCGCGAGGTTGCCAACGTCGGAGTCGATGGTCTGACGCAGAAGCCGTACGTCCGCACTCAACCAGCGATCGGTACGGGTCGTGATTCGCGCCGGCAGCTGCACGCCATTGACCGCAGCGTACTCGCCGAACAGCGTCTCCATCGCCGTATCCCCCATCGTCGGACTGTCGACGACCTGAATGATTCGCGACGGCAGCTTCGTCGTGCCGTTGATCGCCAGCGTCAGCTTGACGCCGCCGGAGGTGATGTCCACAAGGCCCTCGCCGCCCACGCTTCGCCCGTTGCCGAGCGTCGCCGACGGCTGCAGCGCCGCGCGCACGAGCGTCAGCGGGTGACGCAGATACTCGGCACGTCGCGCTGCCACCGGTGCGCCGAACACACGCGTGGCGCTGCCGCTGCGCGCGATGTTGAAGGCGATGTCACCGTCGAGCGCCTGAACGACGCGGTCGGCACCGATGCCCTGGTAATACGGATATTGCGAGGCGCGCACGACCTCGAAGCGCGCGCGACCGTTCGCGAGATCGTAGACACGTTTGTAGTCGCGGATCTGCCACACGTCGGACTGCAGTCCGAGCTCGTCGTAGCGAAGCGACTGCCCGACGTTCAGATCGTGCCCGCCACCCTGCACGATCAGCGTCTTCACGGCAAGAACACGATCGCGGCCTCCGAGTGCGGCGGCCGCGTCGGCGACAATCTGCTGCCCGGTGGTTTGCGCGTGGAGAGCCGATGCGAGCAGCATGGCCGAGAGCAGGAAGCCCAACGATCTGTATCTCATACGTTCCCTCGCTTCAGCGCCGGAACCCCGGCCACATATCCGTGACATCCGCGAGCCGCTTCAGCGTCAGCGTGTTGCGCACCCGCTGACCATTCAGCTGCGTCGGCGGGAAGATTAGTTTCACTTGCGTGCCATTGACCTCGAAGTTGCGCATGAACGAACCGCCGACCGCGGTCGGATTGGCCGCGGCAAGCTGGTAATGGAACATCGTCCGGCTCTTTGGCTGAACGATGTAGGTGCCGTAGTAGGAGACCGAGCCCTGCCACGCGCTGCGCGCCTCGTCGGGCGTAGGCGTAGGACCCGCGAACGCCTTGCGGCCCGGCGGCGGCAGATACAGGACGGCCATGTGGCCGGTCGGCGTGTAAACAATGACGCTCGCGTCACGGAACGCCGGCTGCAGGTTCATGCCCGCGGCGTTGTAGAGACCGGCGCCGATCCATTGCCAGAAGCCGACAACGGGCTGCTGATAGCCGGGAAGCGCCTCGAGTTCCGGGATGCGCTGCCACGTTGCGCGCATGACGGGGTCGGTCAGGATCAACTGAGTGCCCGTGCGTTCGAACGATCGTGTAAAACGTTGATTCGTTCGGCCGGGATCCAGATCGCCGTCGATGTGGTAGGAAACGCTCGACCCGTCCACGGTCGCCGTCCCCCAGAACGCCTGATACGACATGAATTGCTCGGCGGCGTTGAGCGTGGCCGGACGCGCAGCCTGCGACACGATTTCGATTACGTACCCATTCGCGGATTGGATTAGGATGCCCACCGGATTGGCAACGCGCGTCGGCGACTGGCCGGCAACGGCGCGTTCCAGCGCCGACAACTGCCAGGTTCCGACCAGCGGCTGCAGACCTGCCGGGCGCTGCGCTGCAATCGGCGAGGCCAGTCCGGCCCCGATAAGGCTACAGACGACGAGGACGGGAATAATCCGGCGCACGGCGGACATTTCTACTACGAAGCACCACTAACCACGAGAGGAGATTGAAATGACGCACGAAAGGCAGGGGCGACGCTCCTTTGTGGCGGGACTTGGCTCCGCTGCGGCAGCATTCGCCGTTGGATCCGGCACGACGTCGGCGCAAACACCGGCCGGGCGGTTTACGCCGGCGCGCCATCAACAGGACGCGTGGCTCGACGCCATTGCCGGAAAGCACCGGACGTTCATCGACGCCGCCACGCCGAGAGGCGCCGGTGAGGCGGCGCTCTACGCCAACAATCTCTACGAGTCGAACAAGACCGGCTACTCGCTTCCCGAAAAAGACGTGGTCGTGGTGGCGTGCTACCGGCATTTCGCCACGCCGTTCGCCTACAACGACGCGATGTGGAAGAAGTACGGCAAGCAGATCAGCATGATGATCGAGTTCACCGATCCGAAGACGAAGCAGGCGCCTTCGACCAACCTGCTGAATGCCTCCGGGTACGGCATGCAGCTGACGAACCTCGGGACCACGATCGACTCCGTCACCAAGCGCGGCACGCGCTTCGCGGTGTGCGACATGGCGACCCACTTCTTCGCCGCACAGCTCGCGATGATGACGAAAGGGAACGCCGACGCGGTCTACAAGGAGCTGGTCGCTAACAGGATCCCGAATAGCTACATGGTGGCGGCAGGGGTGCTGGCGGTGAATCGTGCGCAGGAGTACGGATATACGCTGCTGAACACGCTCTGAGATACACTTCCTGCCTCTCAATCCGCTCCGCGCGATTTCGCCATCATCCAAATACGAAGGAGGGGATATGAGAGGCAGGTTGTGGATCGCCGGCGCGCTGCTCGTGCTGCTGCATGCAGCGGGTGCCGCGCAGGAAGAGGATGCCCGGGCCGTGCTGCAGGCGTCGCTGCGCGCAATGGGCGGCGAGAACCTGAAGTCGATCACGTACTCCGGAACGCAGGGCTACGTCGCAGCCCCGGGGCAGAACTACGCGCCGTCGAGCGACTGGCCGGCCAACCAGATCGTCACCTACACGCGCACCATCGACTACGATGCGCGCTCCTCGAAACTTGATTACACGCTGCGCCAAGGTACAGGGGCGGGCGGACCGGCGGGCGGCGGCAACGCTCCCACCATCACGAATCCGCTCGTCGGCGAACAGCGGACGCAGCAGTTCGTCAGCGGCAACTTCGCCTGGAATGTCAACGGCACCACCGTTGCCCCCGCGCCCGCCGACGCCGAACAGCGCCAGCTCGAGGTGTGGCTGACGCCGCATGGCTGCCTGAAGGCGGCGCTGATGCCGAACGCGAACCCGATCGTGATTACGCGCAACGAGCAAGGGAAGGGACGCATCAGGGCGGTCTCCTTCATGGCGCTCGGTAAGTACCGCGTGCAGTGCGGCATCAACGACCGCAACCTCGTCGAGCGCATTCAGACCTATTTCCCCAATCCCGTCGTCGGAGATCTCTATTACGAGCTCGTGCTCACCAATTACAAGGACTTCGGCAACGGGCTGATGTTCCCGACGAACTTCCATCAGCATCACGATCTCGACGATGACCTCGAAGGCGAGGGCGTGAACGTCAGCGGCGGCCACAACTCGTTTGGCCTGACGATCGCCAGCGTACAGGTCAATCCAGCGAACGCCGCGCCGCCGGTCCCGGATGCGGCACGCACCACCACCATCCCGCCAGTTCAGGTGCAATCGTCGAAGGTGGCGGACGGCTTCTGGTACGTGGGCGGCGGCACGCACGCGAGCATGGCCGTCGAGTTCAAGGACTTCACGGCCGTGATCGAGGCGCCGCTGAACGAGGATCGATCGCTGGCGGTGATCGCCGAGGTGAAGAAGCTGATTCCGAACAAGCCGATTCGCTGGCTGGTGAGCACGCATCACCACTGGGATCATCTCGGCGGCGTGCGCGCCTACGTCGCGCAGGAAGGCGTCACGATCATCCTGCAGGAGGACAACCACGCGTACTATGCCGAGGTGCTGTCCGTGAAGCCGTGGCTGCTCAAGCCCGATCGGCTCGCGCTGGCGCCGCCGGAAGAAGTGGCCGAGGGTTACACCTTCGAGAAGGTCGGCCAGCAGTACGCGCTGACCGACGGCACGAAGGTGATGCAGGTCTACAACGTTCAGGGCCTCCAGCACGCACAGGGGATGCTGATGGTCTACATGCCGAAGGAACGGATCATCGTCGAAGCAGATCTGTTCACGCCGCCGGCGCAGGGCGCGTCGCTGCCGACAATGGTGGCGCCATCAGCACGGACGTTCTACAACAACGTGCAGCGCTTGAAGCTCGATCCGCAGACGATCGCGCCGATCCACGGAGGACGGACGTACCCCTGGGCGGATTTCGCGAGGTACGTGACGAGCGCGGCAACCAATTAGATAGCCGGTGCTCTAGTAGAAGTTGACCTCTTGCCCGGACAGCCGTCCGGGCAAGAGGCATCCGTCGCAAGGCCGTCCCCGCAAAAAGCCGCGGCAAGTGCAATCAGTTCACTGGCACATCCCTTGTGCTGGTGGCGACGCGTCGCAACCCGAATCAATGAATCAAAACGGATGAGCTCCACACTCTCGGTGAAGTTGTCTGCACGAGCGCTGGCCGTGGTCGCACTGGCGCTCGCCGCCGGCACCCAGGCGGCCGCGGCGCAGCCCCGCCTCTGCACCGTCATTCAGCCGGGCGAGACGGCATCGCTGGTTGCGCAGCGGATGACCGGCGAGGCGAGACGCAGGCACGAACCATGGTTTCAGATTGTGGACCCCGTCACGTCGCGTGTCGTACCGAAAGCGAGCTACGACTACGTGCGCACGGGATGGAATGCCTGCGTCGTAACGGGGCTGACGCGCGCTCGAGCGCCTCAATCTGCTGAATCCGATCTGGGGCTGTGGACCTTGCTGTTCGGGTCGATCGCACTGATGACGTACGGAGCCGACCACTATTTCAGAAGTCGCCGCAAGGTTGTCGACGGCATGCAGCAGTTTGGCCGGCGGTTCGTGCAGGAGTTCGAACGGCCCCTGATTCGCCCTGACATCCCTGCTCCACCCATTCAGTCGCGCGTTCGCGCTATGCCTCTCGCTGAGCGACTGGAAATCCTGATTGCGCCAGGGACGGGACGTTGCTATCCGAATCTGGCGGATCACAGGAAGAACGTCGAGTACGACTTGAAGCGTGTGTTGAAGGTCCTGCGGGATCAACCATTCGTCAACGGCCCTCCGTACATGCGCGGACGATGGGTGGTGCTCCCGTTTCAGTGGAAACCCCAAATCGCACAGGCAGGTGGAAAGTGAAGCTTCTCCTTTTGAGCGCCGGAGGCGGCGGC
>Ga0182009_10000172_pt1 | contig 12401 bp, 10 predicted proteins | sample Sormic07211187_1_FD_161052 | JGI IMG/M metagenome (GOLD analysis project Ga0182009, IMG submission 161052) | Bulk soil microbial communities from the field in Mead, Nebraska, USA - 072115-187_1 MetaG | ecosystem: Environmental > Terrestrial > Soil > Agricultural land > Bulk soil | place: USA... | reverse complement strand
ATAAAGCCAGTTATCGTTCCAACAATTTCGTCTCTTCTTATGTTGGTGCTTCTTTTCTTTGGTAATCAATTGCTTGGTAAAACCATCTTGTCTATAGGAATTCTTATTGTGAGTGGTGCACTTTTGTATTTTGCAAGTTGTTTTCTTCTAGCAAGACAAAGTCTTATGGAAGACATTGCACTTATTCGAAAACAATTTGTACAATCATAGTATGAGAACTCTTTCTGTTGTTGTTAGTGTATTTAATGGAGAAAGGTATCTTTTGGACTGTCTCAATTCTATTAAGACAATTGCGGATGAAATTATTGTTGTTGACCATGAGTCTTCCGATGCAAGTAGTGCTATTGCTAAGAAATTTACAAAAAAAGTTTATATTCAAAAAAACGATACCTCTAAAATAGATATTCAAAAAAATTTTGGATTTGAGAAAGCAACAAAGGATTGGATATTAAGTCTTGATGCCGATGAAAGCGTTTCCCCTCAATTAGCATTGGAAATAAAGGAAAAAATTGAAAATTCCGATGTAGTTGGGTATGCAATTCCTCGAAAAAATATAATTTTTGGTAAGTGGATAGAGCATACAGGATGGTATCCGGATTTCCAAGTGAGACTTTTCGTGAGGGGAAAAGGAAAATTCACCAAAAAACATGTTCATGAGTCTATAGAAATTTCTGGTACTGTCGAAAAATTAAATAATCCTTTTATTCATGAAGCATATCAGAGCATATATCAATTCCTCCACAGAGGATTTACTCTATATGCACCCAACGAGGCAGAATCTCTTCGCGATAACGGGTATGTTTTTTCTTACGAAGATGCGATACGATTTCCATTCCAAGAATTTCTTGGTCGTTTTTTTGCTAGAGAAGGCTATAGAGATGGATTTCATGGACTTATTCTGTCACTGCTTATGGCAATGTACCACTTTGCTGTTTTTCTCTATCTGTGGGAATACGAAAAATTCCCAGCAAGCACTCATGTAACAACTCTTCTTTCACATGAATTGCACACAGCACATGCTGAATGGACTTACTGGACAACATCAATGAGTATTAATCAATCAAAAAACTCTGCGAAAAAAGTTCTTCTAAAAGCAAAAAGAAAATTAGGATTATGAAAAAAGTTACCCTGGTGACTGTCAATTTTAATAGCGAAGACGAAACTCATAATTTACTTGCTTCTCTCAAGCATATACATTACGAAAATTTTTCGTTATCTATTGTTGTTGTGGATAATGGTTCTAAAATCCCATTCGAATTATCTATAGAGGAAAAAAAAGAAAATATCCTACTTATAACTACAAAAGAAAATTTGGGATTTGCAGGTGGATACAATGTTGGAATGCGGTACGGGTTGGATAATGGCGCAGAATATGTAGTTGTTTTAAATAATGACACCATTGTCGAAAAAAATTGCATAGAAGAAATGCTTCGCGCATGTGAATCAGAAAAAAAGTGCGGAATTGTTGTGCCAAAAATTTATTTTGCCAAAAATCATGAATTTCATAAGGACAGGTATTCAGATGCAGAAAAAGGAAAGGTTTTTTGGTTTGCTGGAGGATATATGGATTGGGCAAACATATTTAGTAGACATAGGGGAGTTGATGAAGTGGATACTGGACAGTATGATAATACAGAGAAAGTTGATTTTGCCACAGGGTGTTGCATGTGTATTCCGCGAGACGTTTTGGAAAAAGTAGGGTTATTTGACGAAAAGCTTTTTCTCTATTTTGAAGATGCAGATTTGAGCCAACGAGTGCTTAAGGCAGGTTATACTATTATATATGCACCGAAGGCAGTTATCTGGCACACAAATGCTGCATCTGGAGGTGGATCTGGGTCTATTTTGCATGACTATTACATAACAAGAAACCGAATGATATTTGGCATGAAGTATGCACCACTTAGGTCTAAAATTGCACTTCTTCGAGAAAGTCTTAGGCTATTGGTATTCGGACGGAAATGGCAAAAAGCTGGTATTAAGGATTTTTATTTGGGAAAATTTGGAAAAGGTAGTTTTGGGAATTAAAGAAGTGCTTTGACATCTCCGTTGCGGCGTGAGATTATACCGCGGTGAGAAAAAAAATAACAACCTTCCTGCAAGAATTTTTTACCATAGACAATCCGCTTCTTTTTGTCTCACTGCTTTGCCTTATTATTTTTAATAGATTTTCTCTTACTTTTTTCAACGAGGGTCATCATGTCCTTGCTCCAGACAATTATTATTATGCAGGAGTAACAGTTGGAGAAGATTGGATTGGTGGGACAACAGATCAGGCATACAGATTGTTAAAAGGATTGCCTATGGAATTAACCACAGCCTATGGGTATTCTTTTACAATTCTTACTGCGTGGACAATTACACTGTATGAAAATATAGGAATATGCAGTCCGAGAAATCATACTGCATGCCAATTTCTTTTATATAACCATGTCGTCACGTTGGTAATTGCAGGATTTCTTATCTTGGTATTTCTTTTTATTAAAGATGGAAAGAAAAGGGCAGGAGCAATTCTATTTTTTCTTGCATTTTTGCTTGGCATACCAGGGGGTAGGGGTATAGAAACAGCAAACTTGGATATTATTTTAAGTATGTTGTACGGTTGTATGTTGTATCTCCAGAAAATTTCTGTACAAGATAGAAAAAAAAGATATTTATATCCTGTTTTCATAGGGCTTATTGCGGGAGTACTTATGCAAGCAAAGATATTCACTGTAGTAATTGGTATACTTTTTCTTGTATTCTCAACAGAACCATTAATATTTTTGCTTTCTTTTCTTGTTACAACAGGCATTATAATTCTTACTCCAACATTGTATGGTGTCTCTGCGAATGTATTTCAAGTAGTCCAGGCAGGACAGACGATACTGGGTCCAATAACTACCAATTTATATCAACAATATAGATTTGGTAATAATAATACGCGGACAATGGTTGGAGGTATTGTTTTTTCGATACGAGTACTTCGTGAGAATGCATATCTGCGTGAGGTAATTATTTTTGTCGGCGGAAGCGTTCTATTTCTTATTGTCACACTTCTTCCACTTCTCACATATTCCAAAGAAGTGTTAAAAAAAATAACAACATTTTCTTTGCAGGACAGATTATCATATCCATTTTTTATTGTTAGTAATTGTTATGCTATTGCGGCAATTGTTCTTTGGCCTGCAACATCATATGATTACCGATTTTTTTATTTTCTTCCCCTTATCTTTATTCTTCTCGAAGTGAGCAGGACAAGTCGCGAAAAAGTATATCTAGGAATTGCTTTGGTTTCGTTTATTGTCCGCTGCATCTTTATTCTTCATACAAAAATATGGCATATTTTTCTTCTTGGCTTTCTGTACCCCTTTTTATTGGTTAGTGTCTCGCAATGGGTGTATAGCAAGAAATCGTACCTAAGCCGAAAACGAAGTGCTACAATAGAAGTGAAGCCCAATCGAGTATGGAAAAAGAGATAATTCTTTCAGTTGTTATTATTGCTAAAAATGCGGAGAGTCTTATCGAAGATGCAATACGATCTGTAGATTTCGCTCAGGAAATTATTGTTGTAGATGGCGGGTCAACAGACAGGACAAATGATGTTGCCAAAAAACTTCATGCAAAAATTATCAAAGGTGAGAGTAATAATTTTGCAGAGCAGCGGAATATTGGAGCAAAAGCTGCAAAGGGAAAATGGATTCTTTATATAGACACAGATGAGAGAGTAAGCGCTTCGCTTCGTGAGAGTATTCAATTTCAAATTTCAAATGACAAATTGCACATGTCCGCATTTAAGATCAAGCGTAAAAACTTCTATCTTGGTAATCATGAGTGGCCCAAAATAGAACAACTAGAACGGTTGTTTAGAAAAGATGCACTAAAAGGTTGGTATGGTGCATTGCATGAGACAGCAAAGGTTGAAGGACAGATTGGGGTACTGGATGGGTATCTTCTTCATTATACTCATAGAGATTTGGAGAGTATGCTGGACAAAACAATCGTTTGGTCGCGTGTAGAGGCGCAACTTCGCCTCGACAGTAATCATCCAAAAATTGTAGCATGGAGGCTAATACGGGTTATGTTAACAGGATTTTTTGATTCCTACGTAAGACAAGGAGGGTGGAGAGTGGGGACAATGGGTTTAATAGAAAGCATATACCAATCTTATAGCATGTTTGTTACCTATGCGACGTTATGGGAAATGCAGACCAAGCATAAAAAATAAAACAAAAAATGAAAAAATTATTAATTCAACAGTGGGGAATATTTTTCATTATTCTTGTTTGGTTTGTATTTAGTTCTCCATTTTTTCTTCAGGGGAAGATTCCCTACACTGGGGATTACCAGGTAACCTTTTTTCCGCCTTGGAGTCAGTACAGTCAATTTACACAACCTGTTAAAAATAGCGCAATGCCGGATGTTATAGACCAGACGTATCCATGGAAAAATCTTGTCATTGATTCATGGAAGCATCTACAAATACCTTTGTGGAATCCATTTAGCTTTGCAGGTACGCCTCTTATGGCAAATTATCAGTCTGCAGCATTTTCTCCCATGAATGTATTATTTCTTATTCTTCCTTTTAAGATATCGTGGGGTCTTCTTATTCTTTTCCAGCCTCTTCTTGCAGGAATAGGGATGTACCTTTTTCTCAGAAAACTATCAGTCTCCCTATTGGGAAGTACTCTTTCGAGTGTATCTTTTATGTTTTGTGGCTTTATTACATGTTGGATGGGGTATGGGACACTATCGTATGCAATTGGTATTTTGCCTACTATTCTTTTAGGATTCGAAGGATATGCACAAAGTAAAAAGTCTGGATACCTTTTTCTTGTTGCCGGTGGACTAGCATTTTCTTTTTTTAGCGGACATTTTCAAATAAGTATCTATACGTCCCTGGTGTGCTTTGTTTATTTTCTTTTCCGTTTTCTTCCGTTAAAAAATAGGAAAATAATTCTTTTTGGAGCAATAGCATTTCTTTCGGGAATCTTACTTTCTCTTCCACAACTTCTTCCGTCTATGGAATTTTATGTGCAATCTCTGCGAAGTACACTTTTTCAAAGACCAGAGGTAATTCCTTGGAGTTATGTATTTACTTTTATTGCACCAGATTTTTTTGGCAATCCAGTTACAAGAAATGACTGGTTTGGTCATTATGCAGAGTGGAATGGATACATTGGCGTAATACCATTATTGTTTGGTATTTACAGTCTTACACTGTGGAAGAAGAATGCTATGGTACGGTTTTTGTCTCTTCTTGCCTTAATTTCTCTTCTTTTTGCAACTCCAACAATTTTTGGGGACCTTATTCTTTTGGCACGAGTGCCTGTGCTTGCAACATCTGCTGCAGGAAGAATTATTGTTGTCGTAAGTTTTTCCCTCGCAGTACTGGCTGGATTTGGTCTTGATGCATGGATTGCTGCAGGCAAAACAAAAAAACTTCTTTTGGGAATTTTTAGTATCTCCTTCATGTTTGTGGGGTGGGCTGTTATTTTTGGAAAAGTTGGTTTGTCTTCAGAACATACACTTATTGCCAAACAGAATTTTATACTACCAACAATTCTTCTTATTGGGGTAATGATTGGATCTACAAAGGGTTGGTTTTTTAACAATAATAAAAAATTGCTTCCCATAATATGTTTTATATTTCTACTTCTCACGTCTCTGGAAATGTTACGCTTTGCGGTTAAGTGGCAAACATTTTCTTTGCAAAATACTATTTTTCAAGATGTTGGAGTAACAAAATTTTTCCAGACAATACAAAATACTCGTTCGGTAGGTAATTATGGGGGACAAGTTGCCATGTATTACCATCTTCCTGCTTTGGAAGGGTATGACGCACTGTATCCTGAGCGTTTTGGTGAATTTGTTAGTTATGTTGCAAATGGAAGCTTTGCTCCAGCAAGTCGGTCTGTTGTAGAATTTCCCAAAAATGGAAGATATACAAAAGAGACTTTAGATCTATTGGGAGTGAAATATATTATCCACAAAAATTCTGATACAGGAAAAGTATGGACTTTTCCATTCTGGGAGAGCCCTACTGATTTTAAAGAAGTTTATAAAGACGATGCATACACAGTAATGGAGAATAAAAATGCTTTTCCAAGAGCATTTATTGCAGCAGTCTACCTTGTAGAAAAAGATACTCACAAAAGTCTTGAATCTCTTTTTGCAAAAGATACAGACAGAAGAAAAACACTTATTTTGGAAGAAAATCCAACATTTACTGCAAAGTCAGATCTTGTATCTAGCGCAACAATTTCTTCGTATACACCTAATGCGGTAACTATTGCAGTACAAAGCACTGGAGACGGCTTGCTTTTTCTCTCTGACACGTATTTTCCTGGTTGGAAAGCGTATGTAGATGGTAAAGAAACGCATATATACAGAGCAGACTACACATTCCGTGCCATTGTTGTGCCACAAGGAAAGCATACTGTGGTGTTCAATTACTTCCCTCAAAGCTTTCTCTATGGAATAGTTGGAAGTTTGGTGGGATTATGCTTATTGTTTGGAATTTATTTTTTCCAAAAAAGAAGAGTGCGATAGTCAAATTTTTTCTTAGCAAAAAAGAAAAGATATACAATTTCTACAATTCCTGCAGTATTTAAGACAAGCATTACTACAAACCAATTTTTCTGAGAAAGCTTACTTGCGTGCCACAAAGCTAGTCCTTTCCAAAAAAGAGACCAGATGAAGAGTGCAAAGAGCACAACTGGAGGAATAACATTTAGATTCATAGACCTATCTTAGCGGATATTTCACTACCTGTCAAAAGTTGGTACAATCATAGTATGCGTATTGGAATCTACGACCCGTATCTCGATGATTTAGGGGGTGGCGAGAAATACATGATGAGTGTTGCTGCAGCGCTGTCGAAAAGTCACGAAGTATCCGTGTTCTGGGATAATCAAAAGGATATCGACTTACTCTTGCAAAGGTTTAGCCTGGATATATCAAAAGTACAAAGGGTTAAAAATATCTTTGCACCCAACATATCTCTTCTTGAAAGATTACCAGCAAGTAGGCAATACGACTCGATAATTGTCTTAAGTGATGGAAGTATTCCGATACTTCTGTCCCAGAAATTATTCCTTCATGTGCAGCAACCATTACATATGGCAAAAAAGGGATTTTGGAGTGCATTTAAAATGTCTCGTGTAGATAAAATTTTTTGTAACTCAAATTTTACAAAAAATTTTGTTGACCCGTCTTTTGTCAACAAAACAGTAGTTATTTTTCCTCCAGTAACTCTTTACCCAAAAAAGGTAAAAAAAGAAAATATTATACTTCATGTTGGAAGATTTCGAGTAAAAAATATAGCAATAGGGGATTATAAAAAACAAAGTATCATGATTGACGAATTTAAGAATATGGTAGACAAGGGCTTAAAAGATTGGAAATTTGTCTTGGCAGTAAGTATTATGGAGAAGGATAAAGAAATTTTTGATAAATTAGTAGAGAGTACAAAAGGATATCCAATTGAATTTGCAATAAATAAATCCAATAAAGAGCTGTGGGATTTATATTCCCTGGCAAAAATATACTGGCATGCGAGTGGGTATGGAGAGGATTTGAGAATACACCCTGAATATGCAGAGCATTTTGGCATTTCAACTGTCGAGGCAATGGGAGCCGGAGCAGTGCCAGTTGTTATTAACGCTGGAGGACAAAAAGAAATAGTAACCAATTTGGAAAATGGGTTATTGTGGGATTCACTTAAAGAGTTGAAAGAGAAGACATTACAGCTTATCAACAAGCCAGCTCTTCTGGACAAGCTCTCAATACAAGCAAAACACCGTGCACAAGACTTTAGTTATGAGAAATTCTCTGAAGCAGTTACTAATTTAATAGGATGAAAAGATTTCTTCCATTCTCTATTCTTATTGTCATTGTTGTAATTTTTTTTAGACAATTTTTCTTTCAAAATCTACTTCCAATCCCATCTGACACAATAGTTGGTCTTTATAACCCCTTCAGAGATTCATATGCCAAAGAATTTCCAAGAGGTATTCCATTTAAGAATTTTCTTATTACCGACCCGGTACGTCAGCAGTATCCATGGCGATTTGAAGCTGTTTTACAAGAAAGATTGGGACAATTGCCTTTATGGAATCCATACAACTTTGCAGGGACTCCTCTTATGGCCAATCAGCAGTCTGGTGCATTTCTGCCTTTTAATCTTCTTTTTTTCATTCTGCCATTTCCTTACGCCTGGAGTTTGCTTATTGTTATACAACCACTTCTTGCAGGTATATTTATGTACCTGTATCTAAAAAATCTAAAGCTTGGTTTGATACCAAGTATTGTAGGAAGCATTGCCTTTGCATTTTCAGGATTTTTTATTGCATGGCTAGAATGGGGTACCATAGATATGTCTGCATTATGGCTTCCACTTATCTTTCTTAGTGTTGACAATGCATTTAGGAGTGAGCGCAAAGGTGTATGGTGGGGTTTGTATTTTCTCTCACTTATTTTTTCTTTCCTTGCAGGACATCTCCAGACCTTTTTTTATATCGTTCTTATCTCCCACGCGTATTTTATTTTGCAGTGGTTTAAGAGTAAAAAAAAGATAATCCATCTCTATTGGGGATTGTCTCTTGGGGCAGTTACCCTTATTCTGACAAGTGTTCAGCTATTTCCACTTTTTCAGCTTATTCTTCATTCGGAGAGAAATATGGACCTATCAATGGCAGAAGGGTGGTTTTTGCCTTTTCAGCATCTTATTACCTTTATTGTTCCTGATTTTTTTGGAAATCCGACAACACTTAATTACTGGGGTACGTGGAATTATGCAGAATTAACAGGATATATAGGCATTCCTGCATTACTATTTGCACTTTTTAGTCTTTTTAGAAAAAGCAACAGAGTGTATTTCTTTGCCGCAGCCGTGCTTCTTGCACTTCTTTTTGTACTCCCAACACCATTAGCATTTTTACCTTTCACACTGCATATTCCATTTCTTTCAACCGCTCAACCCACACGTCTTATGGTACTTATAGATTTTTCACTTGCAGTACTCTCTGGAATTGGAATGGATTGGTATATAAAAAATGGTAAAAAAATATGGATACCTCTGGTAATGATTGCAAGTATATTAGGATTGTCATGGATATTTGTTTTATTTCATGAAAAAATTGCCATAACAATATCCCTGGAGAATATTCTGACAGCAAAGAGAAATCTTATTTTCCCTAGCAGTATTTTTGCAGTTACATCTACACTTCTTATTCTTGGTGTATTTCTTCAAAAGAAAAGAATCTTTTTTATTACTATTCTGGTGTGTATTACTTCTGTAAGTGCATTTGATAGTCTGCACTTTGCAGAAAAATTTACTCCATTTACAAAAAAAGACTACCTTTTCCCGACAACAAAAACAATTGCATTCTTACAAGAAAATAGTGGAATATTCCGCATTATGACAACGAATTCTCAATTACTACCTCCAAATTTCTCTCTTATGTATCACATCCAAAGCCTAGATGGGTATGATCCGTTATACATAAAAGACTACGGAGAGCTTATTGCCAGCTCTGAAAGAAGTAAACCAGATATCCATGAGCCATTTGGATTTAATCGAATTATTACGCCGCACAACTATGAGAGCCGTATTATAGACTTGCTGGGAGTAAAGTATGTATTGTCATTGGAAGCAATTTCGTCTCCAAAACTGAAAAAAATATTTGAGGAAGGCGTAACAAAAGTTTATGAAAATACTTCTGTGTATCCTCGGGCATTTTTTGTAGATGATGTCATTTCAGAAAACTCTCAACAAAAAATTATTAACGACATGTTTCTGCAGTCAAATAACCTCAAAAAAGTTGCCATTATTTCAGAAGGTATTTCGCATGAGCGATTTTCAGCTGTTGGTAGTGAAGTCTTGATGCGTCACTACGGTGCAAATGAAGTTAGCATACAAACAATAAATGCATCGAATGGGTTTCTTGTCTTAACAGATGCATATTATCCTACCTGGCACGCATACATAGATGGAAAAGAAGCAAAAATTTACTTAACAGATCTTGCTCTTCGCGGTGTTGTTGTTCCTACAGGCAAACATTCTATAGTGTTTAGAGATGAATTGTTTTAAGATAGAGAAATGACTATTAGTGTTGTTATACCCAATTTTAATGGAGAAAATCTTTTAAGAAAAAATCTTTCACACCTTATATCTATTTTAGAAAAGCATAAAGAAGGTACATGCGAAATTATCATTACAGACGATGCGTCAAAAGATGCATCTGTCGAGTATGTTCAGGATTATATTAAAAAAAATCATTCACCTGTCTCTCTTCTTTTATTAGAAAATAATTCAGGGAAGAATAAGGGGTTTTCGGGAAATGTCAATAAGGGTGTTGCGAAAGCAAGTGGAGATATACTTATTCTTCTTAATACAGATGTTGTCCCACGTAAAGACTTTCTTTTCCCCCTTCTTCAGCATTTTTCCGACAAAAAGGTTTTTGCCGTTGGCTGTATGGATGAAAGTATAGAAAATGAAAAAGTTGTATTACGCGGAAGAGGTGTTGGAAAATGGCGCAAAGGATTTCTTATTCATGGTCCAGGAGAATTAGATAAAAAAACAACCCTTTGGGTATCATGTGGAAGCGGTGCATTTAAAAAAGAAATCTGGGACAAAATTGGAGGACTAAATGAATTATATAACCCATTTTATTGGGAAGATATAGATCTTTCTTACAGGGCTCAAAAAGCAGGGTATACTGTTGTATTTGAGAAAGAGAGTGTTGTTCGTCACGAACACGACAGAGGATCTATAAAGAAGAATTACACCCCTTTTAGCGTTACAAAAATAGCATATAGAAATCAATTCTACTTTACGTGGCTTAACGCAACTGATAAAATGATTCTTCTTAGTCATTATATTTTTGTTCCTTATTTTCTTTTAAAAGCATTATTCAAAGGGAATATGGGAATGATATATGGATTTTTTCTCGCAGTAGGGCATTTGGGAAAAGTCTTGCAAGAAAGACAAAGAATTCAGAGAATGGTAGTTGAGTCAGATAGGGAAGTTATTAAGAGGAGTTCTTAAGATGAAATTATCTATACTTATTCCCGTATTTAATGAGGAAAAGACAGTGCAGCAAGTTATTGAAAGAGTAACCGATGTGTCAATTCCAAATATGGAAAAAGAAATAATTATTGTTGACGATGGATCAAGCGATAAAACAGCAGATATTCTAAAAAAAATCGCCCAGAAAAAGAAGAATATTTTCTTCTATCAGCATAAAAACAATAAAGGGAAAGGCGCTGCTATTGTTACTGCAATTTCTCATGCAACAGGTGATTACTCCATAATTCAAGATGCAGACTTAGAATATAATCCAACGCAAATTGCAATACTAGCATCTTTAATAAAAGGAAATACATCCGTAGTGTATGGAACAAGATTAAAAAGGTTGCCCCATCTAGAAAAAGAAGAACGGACAGGAAGATTTTTATTGCATTATGTTGGTAATAGAATGTTAAGCTTATTAACAAGCGCTTTGTATGGACAATGGATTACCGATATGGAAACATGCTATAAATTATTCCCAACAGAAATAGGTAAAAAGTTACACTTAGATGCAAAAGGGTTTGAGCTGGAGCCAGAGCTTACTGCAAAATTAATCAAAAACGGACTAATAATTCAAGAAGTACCAATAACAACAACTCCAAGGTCTTATGATGAAGGAAAAAAGCTTCATACAATTCGTGATGGAGTTAAGGCATTGAAAGCTTTGTTTTACTACCGATTTCATGAATAAGAAAATAATACAGCTTTTTCGCTTTTCTAGAAAAAATTGGTATACAATCGCGACGCTCTTCATCCTTCTTTTCACTATTTTCCTGCGTTTTTATCATTACGACATGCGTTGGGGTTTTGCATACGATCAAATTCATGATGCGCTTGTTGCACGATATGCATTGTTGCACTTTACACTTCCTATCCTTGGTCCATTCTCTTCTGCAGGACCATTTGTTACGGGTCCAGAGTGGTACTGGCTTATTATCCTTGGGATGGTATGGAATCCATGGTGGATACTATCCCCATGGATTTTTATTACTCTCATGTATTGCGCGAGCGTATATTTGCTTATATATATTGGTCAAAAAATAGGAGGAAAAACAATGGGAATTATTGTTGGACTTTTTGTTGCAACATCGGCTGCAAATATTTCACAGTCTGTTAACTTAACAAATCAATCTCCCATAGCTGTCTACTCAGCGATTTCTCTTTTTTGTCTTGAAAGATTTTTTGCGACAAAAAAATCTTTCTATCTTTTTCTCACAGGACTAAGTGTGGGAATCGCAGTTAATACTCACTTAGAAGGAGTTCTTCTCATACCACTGCTGATTGGAATAGGTATGGTAGGTAGAATTTCTTTTAAATATATTTTTTTCATGACAGTTGGACTGCTTAT
>Ga0182009_10000171_pt1 | contig 12406 bp, 16 predicted proteins | sample Sormic07211187_1_FD_161052 | JGI IMG/M metagenome (GOLD analysis project Ga0182009, IMG submission 161052) | Bulk soil microbial communities from the field in Mead, Nebraska, USA - 072115-187_1 MetaG | ecosystem: Environmental > Terrestrial > Soil > Agricultural land > Bulk soil | place: USA... | reverse complement strand
GTTAGTTGATATGAATCCTGATTTAAGATGTGAATCCTCTAATCGCTTACGGTATTCTTTCTCGCTTACCTGAAGTTCCTGATAACTACCTGTTCTTCGGGTCATTTCTTGGATTTATTCGGCTCCTTAGCAAATAGTTTAGCTAGTTTAGGTTTGCATTTATCACAGAAAACAGAATTACCCGCTGGTTCTTCCTCAAATACGTGTAATTTACCGCACATACTACAAGGCTTCTGTCCAAACATAAAATGATCTTCTGAAGCTCTATGTTCTTCCCATTTTGTAGGATCAGAAGTTACAAATTCTTTATCATGAAGTCCACATCTAAACGGTCCACCGTCTAGAGTGCCTTTACTTACTGCTGACACAAAGTAAAGAATAGGTCAATTCAACTTGAGAACTAACTATTTACTATTATTATTTGGTGACATGAAAGAACGCCATCCAACCTAGGTTAGTAAATCTATTCACATGAGCATGAACCATGTAATCGCCTACTAGTGGTATCTTCATTTCTACAATACCCCTATCGCCTTGTCCTAGTGTTATGATATCATTGAGAAATGCTGGAGTCATTGATGTTCCTGAAGGGTAGTAATTGAACATATTCCCGTGAAGGTGGAATGAATTTACTGGGTCAAACTCTAGCAGGTTTGCTACATAAATTCTGTATTGTCTATTTGCAGTTAAGTGGATTGATTCACCCGCTGTATACCCAAAAGCCATACCATTCACAGTATAGATTTGGTTATCTGCTTGAGGACCAGGGCTTAATGTCTGTTCTATTCTTGCGTTTCGCTGTTGCTCGGCACTACTGTTTGTGTTATTACCTGTAGCAGTAACACCGTCCGCATTCATCTGTAATGCGGGACTATCAGCAGTAATCAAAGTACGTTTGTTATCGTCTGACTTCCATTTGTCTATCGCTTGCTTATCAGTTGCTTCCCTCAAGTTCTGTGCTGTTGGAACAGTAAACATTGGTGGTGGTGAATTATCAGGATGAACTAAATCGATTTGGTTAAATGAGTAACCATTCATCAGCATTACCAACTCTTTAGCTGCTGGTCTTGGTGTTGGTGGGTCTATAACCATCATTCCATATAGACCTCTCATAATGTGATATTGCACATTCTCCATATGGCAATGATATGGATAAACCCCAAATGGTCTAGCGATAAACTCATACGTAAAATTAGCACCTGGTTGTATTGTGCCGCCTGGTCCTTCTATACCGTCCATTATACCAGCATGTATTGAGTGCATATGAAATGAGTGCGGGAATTTACTGTTGTTAGAATTGATGACAGTAATACGGACATGATCCCCTTGTGTCATTCGTAATGTTGGTGCTGGTAATGAGTTATTGAATAGCCATGCGGGAAATACTACAGGATCGGTTTGGTTCTTTGTAACATTGACATAATGCCCGAATCCCTGGTTATCATCTGCTATAAGAGTAAATTCACGTAATGCTGTATTGTTGTTAGCAAAAGTTTTGATTATATGACCACATTTGAAATCTGTTAGGTATAATCTCCAATGCTGCTGATACCTTGTTGAGTTTATAGCGGGTTGCGTTTGGTTAGCGCTACATTGCTTGAAGCCTTTATCATAAGCGGTAGGCGAATATTGAGGTGTTGGGATATTCGATGTATCTAGCACCTCACGAAGTGCTGCTGCTTGTGCTGCTTCTTCTGCTTTCTTCTGAGCTAATAATTGCTCAAGCTTCTGTATCTGTGCTTGAATCTCTTCAGGTGTTTGGCCTTTGATATACTGAAAAGGTACAATTAGAGTTATTGTTAATAATGCTACTGCTAATAGTAATATAGAATTGTTATTATTCAACTCAAAAATATGGGGAAATTAGGACACATAAACCTTTGGTTCTGCTAGCTGTTGTTAGTTACTAATGGTATTAGAAGCCTAAAGTGTTCGACTAACTGTTTTGGGTCTTGTGTGTAACCTATCGGACCTATTGCTATGAAGTGAAATACCACGTGCACTAGAATTGCTAGTATCACTATGATTATGACTACATAGATCAGTAGGTATATTGGGTCGCTTGGTAGTGCCATACTTGCTACAATTGTATAATTATGTTGACTAAATCACGAGAACTAATACTGTTAATACGCAGCTCGACTCTTATTCTCTACTACATAGAGATCGTATTCTGCATTATACCTGGCTTTACGTGTAATTAGTTCTTCCCCAGTAACAGGATCTATCGGATTGGGTTCATTATGTGGCTTTAGGTCTTTATCTACCCAAATAATCTTCCTAACTGAGTTCATTCAATCAATCAACCATCGAATGTATAGTAATATCCTTTAGCTTTGGGAGGTGCCTTTGTTGCAACTACTTCAGCATAAGGACATTCATGAATCTGTCTAGGATTATCTATTTCAGCGGGTCTAGATTTACCACCTATGTTCTGATCTCCATCTATACGATCTTGAAGGGACATCTTTGCCTTAAAGTCTTCAGGATAAAATATAACCCAATGCTCTTCACCCCCATGTTTACCGCATATCTTACACGGTTGTCTTTTGCCATGTTTCAATATGTATGCTACGCCTTCGTCGGTGATTACCTCTTTAGAATATACAAATGGCTCCTTAGTATTTCGTGCTCCAATAGGAGGAGTATTTGTTGATGCTGTCAATTTATTAACTTATGATAATAAAATAGGATAATTATAATTGTATCAGTCAGACAACTTTAACAAATCAGATAAAAATAATGGTACCGTTTGGGAAACCTAATCCCCTGCTGTGTCGTTCCCTATCGGTTTTAACGCCTTACACGCTGCCTTTCTCGCGTCTGCTTTCTCTTTACCTTTAAGACCTGCTGCTTTTAATGTCTTGTTAGCGTTCTTGTTACATTGGCCAAATGCTTTACTGGCATCAGCGCTATGCTCAGCTACTTGTGTCATTGCTAGTACTACTCCAGTCAAAGCTACTGCTGCAGCTATGCCTAGGACTGCGGTTAGTTTTGGTATGCTTATTCTTTCTACGTTTTCGTTCATATTCGTATTACTCATTGTGAATAAAGATTGAGTAAAGAACTAACTAATACTATCATTATGAAGCTATCTTATTGATTGCTTGTAATATCGCATCAAAAATTTGGGATTGGGGATCTTGTTCTGATACTACCTCACTATCATCACTATCAACCGAAGCACGCCTAGGTATTACTTTGTTCTTGTCTAGGTTCTTCAGTTGCTTATCGTAGTTTAGTATCCGCTGCTTCCCTTGACGTTGGCTGATTTGCCCGACGCCTTTTTGCCCTTGCCCTTCTTGGTTACTGTTGACATTGCCCGTTGATGTGTCATTTTGATTGTTAATAGGATTGCCATTAGCATCTACTTGTGAACCATTCTGCAAATTCTGTTGCATAGTCTGCTGTCTCAACTGTGATTCCTGCATGTTGTTAACCTCTTCGAGCATTGCAGCGGGTATCTCATCCTCAAACCCTATCATCTCTAGAGCTTTGATCTTTGTGATGATTGAAGCATTGTACAAGTTGATAGCTGAGGTGGTCTTTTCACCAAACGTATCAAGGTTCTTATCAACAAACTCAACTCTAATCTTCCATGCAGCTTTGTTAAGCTGAAGTTCTCCAGTCTTGGGATCTCTTGGGATATTGTTTATCAGTTTATCAAAGTCTATACCTGAATCCTGAGGTGGTCCTAACTGATCTGGTAGTTCAACGCCTAGCTGATTAGCCTTATTCTTCAATAGAAAGTCTCGAGGATTAGCGTTAGGGTCTAGCTTATTGAGGACTAGATCAGGTTTAGTTGGATCTTGAGTATTGGTTTTGTTAGGTGGTGGTGTTGTCTGCTTTGGATTTGGGTTATTGAATTGCTGCTGCTTCTCATCTTGTGGCTTCTCATTAGGCTTTATCTGATTATCTTTACTAACCTGTTGATCCGCTGGTACGTTTTCGCCTTCTAGTAACGGTCTAGTTTCGTTCTCTATCGCTGTCTTTAGAATAGGATAGATCCATTGCTTTGTTATCATATCACCAATCCATGACCTATACGCTTTTAGTACTGATTCAGTCCATGTTTGCATTATCTCTTGTGATGTAGCTCTGTTGATAATGTTAGGATCAAAGAGCATCTCAGGAACTTGCAACTGTCTGATGATTTCCAAGTTATTCTCCTTACGCTCATCAGTCATTCCTTTGATGTCTGTCTCAAACTTTTGTGGTGTTATCTTGACATTCTGGTTAGTCATGATAGCATTGCCCGCACCATTGGCGATATCCTGCTTTAGCTTACGCATAGTCTCTCTATCCATTGAACCAAGCATTTCTAAAATGAGAAATCCAGCCCACGCGCGAAAGTTTATTTCCTTCAAATTTCGCTCGTTAGTTATTCTGTTGAGTTGCGATAGGTGTTGAACTCGTTCTATGATTGAATAGCCATAATGGTAAGAACCTGGGCTAATGTGATAATCTTTGATTGGCATATAAAATATCTCTTCAGCTTTTAGTAATGATTCAGGGAATGGGAAATCTAGATACTCAACGCCTAGCGTTTCCCATGTCTTATTATGGACAAACACACGTCCGAGATCCATAGACGGCAATACCTTGAGCTTTACTGGTAGTTCTGTATCAGGGTCTATTTCCTTGAGTAAGCAACCTCTACCAAACACTAAAGCTTGTGTCAATAGAGCTTTCTGATTATCTAGTATATCGCAGTCTTTTGATGTGTTGTCTAATACCTTCTTATAACCCCTTAGCTTATCGGATTCGTTAAACGCTTGTAGTGCTTGCTTCCTGGTTTCTTCTGAATCAAAGTCTTCATTAACATCGATTACTGTCTTCCATTCTTCACCTAAAATGAATTGAACCAGGTAATCAATAGCAGCACCAACCCAACCGTCTAAGCGATAGCACTCATGGAATATAATCTTGTCAGTCGCATCGTAAGGATCTCTGAACTGTGAACTAACGTTAGGACCATACACAGCTTTAATCTCTTTAGTTTGCTCTTTAGCTAAAGCACGAGAGTTTTCTTCTGTCTGTAATGGTGCTAGTTTAGTTGTGATAATACTAGCATTGTGTGCCATAAATGACGTAATATCAGGAACTCTATCTTTAGCGTTAATATTGAATAATTCGATTAATGACTCTTTAACTTCGTTATTATCCTCTTCTACGGTTGTCAATTATATTATAGAACCGTTTACCTATGACATGCATTGAGAACTAACTAACTAGCCTAGTAGAACAATCTTACTGTCATTCAGTCTACTAGTAGACTAATTATAATTATAATCAAGTCCAATGCTTAGCGGACCATTCCGCTGCATCAACACGAATGTTATCATTATAGTTATTCCAATCGTATAAATGCCCGAATACAAAATGGCATTGACGCTTTGAGCTTTCACATAAAGTCATAAGGTTATTTTCGTCTAGCTCTTGTTTTGGGTCTATATGAACTGGTACTTCATGATGCACTTCTAGCGATACTTTAGATCCACAGAACGCACAACTATTATGCAGCTTTAGCCATTTCCTTCTAACTGCTGGCCATTTACTAGAGCGCTTAATCGCTGGTTTATACGGTACTACTAAGGTCTTGAAACCTTTACTACTACGATCTCTAAGCATTGGAGTCATTCTTTAATCATTATCATTTATCCTATCCTGAATTAATCTAGTAAGTAATCGTTCAGCCGTTAGCCTTTCCTGTATATCTACAGATTCTTGTAAAGTGTATTCTCCTAAATGCTGCTTTAGCCAGCGATATTGTTCATCAGAAATCTCAATTATCATTCTTTCTTAATCGTAAATCTTAGACACTCTCTGACCACTACCAGGTAATTCTAACGTTGTCTTCTTTATCTGATAACCTTGACCTCTTAAGAAATCTTCCTCTCTTGGCTCAGGATCTTTAGCGTTTATCTCTGCTGCTTGTCTTGCCATTAGCGTACCCTTGGGCTTATCATGCTCTGTTACTACAACTGAAGCAACGGGTGTTACATTCGAACTATAAGGAGAATAACCGACTACAGGTCTAGGCTCTTCACTCTGTTTTAAATCTCGTGGCTTATCAGGGTTATAACCATCTTCATCCTTAATGAGTCCACACTTAGGGCATATCCACCTGTTATTCAGATAACCCAAATAGGTTGTATCGTCTTTCTTCTCAATTAGACCACAATCACAGAACTCACAGATATACCTAGGAGTATTCGGTAGACGTGTACCAGCGATACCTACATCAGTTAAATCGACTATTCTCATATTATTGAAGAGCTGCTTTTCTCTAGGGTCTTGATCCTTCCGCACTTCTTGCATTTGACACCTATAACTGTGGTTCCGTCTTTAATATACTTCTCAACACGAAACTTAAAGTTCTTACCACCGAAATTAAGACAGCGCGTACAATTAACTAAATAATCTAATTCTTGCGTAGTGAGTGGTATAGCGAGATGTCTACCAGTATCAATGTCTTCTGCAGATGAAGAACTATCGCTATTCTCTAGATACCAGATATCATCGTTGTCTTCTCTGTCTTCATCATTCGGTGGTGGTTGGTTCAACGTTAAACGTTGTATGACAATGCGGACATGTAGCAACTATGAAGGGTTCTTTCTTGTCCAAAACATTCTCTTGAGTCTTTAGCGCTGTAATCAATGATTTAACTAACACATGGCGATCTTGCTGTGGCATTAATGAGAAATGCTTTAGCTTGTGTAATTTCCTGAATGCTTCCATATGTTCTTCAGGTGGATCTACAACACCATCAACTACAGCACTTGAATACTTGTAGTAGCATGGCTCAACTTCACCTGTAATATCGTTTATTCGCTTGCCGTTTGGCTCGCCATTATCCTGTTGTGGATCTAATTCGATAACATTATGCAATAGATTACCATACTGATCGTAAAAGTGCATATATTGCCTAACTTCTAATGGCTCTTTGTGTTTATTGTATCGGGTCATTCTGCGCCTTCATAGTTATCCTCTGAATCATTAGTTACGTCTTCTAACATCCATGTAGCTTTATGCGTCTTGGCTTCTTGCATATGTATTCGACCCCTTTGTTCTGCTGTAGTCATATCGTCACATTCGATCACAACACCACAACTTTCACATTTCATGTAAGGCATAGTATTGTGAATCGTGTCTTGCCCATACATATTAGCTAATAAGATCAACGTTAGATATATAATTAGTGTAACTATGTTCACATAGTCTATATTATATCGTTATTACTACAGTATAATTTCAGACTTTATCTTCTCTAATACTGATTTATCGATACACTCTGATAGGAAACCACAAGTCAAACATACTAGAATCTTACCATGCATAAAACCAGTTTTACCATAAAAGCCTTCGGCATTACACAAGATAACGAAGGTATCATTAATGATTCCCATTGGTGCATATCTACACATTGGACATTGAATATATTCTATAGATGTTACTTTGGGAATTCGCTTACCTGCATGTAATAGTTTGTTGATTACTTGAGGTATTGTTTCGTAGGTGTTTGTCTCTTCGTCATCGCAACTACTAGTACTGCTTATACCCCTGTTTCATCTCCCCATTTTCTACCAACGTCAATATTTAAGTCCTTGATATCTGTGATAGTAGAGCGCATTTGCTTGACCTTCTTGTACAATGTCAAGTCTTCGTATAGCTGTACTTTACGGTCATCAAAGTCAACTGAGTGGAACTTCTTTACGAGTTTATTGTCTATATTTGGATGGTTTTCTAACATATACAATGCATCTGTAATTATCTGCAATTCATCTTTACTTACTGTTAAATCGTAACTGTCGACTAATGGTGCTGATTGTTTAGATAATCTCATTCTATGTATTTAGCAATCTCCTTAGACATACTAATAATTTGATCATACCCTGCATTATCAGGTGTAAACTCTAACGATGTTTGTAAACATTGGTCTATTAACTTTAGTTCGCCACGTGTTACATCTATAGTATAATTGTGCGATTGATCTGCTTCTCTGCCTTTATGCCTTGTTATCTTCATACTACTTGAATCTCCCTTACACTAAGCTTCTTAAAATCTATATCTTTAGCACTATCGAATCTAAAGCACGCTTGCGGACCACCCCATATAATTAGCTGGTCCTGATGACTAGAATCAACACATGGACTTACACGCGTAGGAATCCAAGCACCTTTATCCACATACTCATCAATCTTTATCCAGTTATTGTCTTGTGCTAGGTCTAACCAATTCTCTAATTTGACAGTACCATCCTTCAAATCGTATAAACAGAATTTATAGCCAAACCATCTACCAAATAGTTGACCACCTGATAAGGGAGTAGCTTTTGATTTACTGTAAGCGTAATTCGGATGTCCAACCTCTCTTTGAAATCTACTATCTCCACTATATTGTATATTGCCTTTATAGCTGCTGCCCTCACAAGGATAGCTAGGACTGTGATGACCACCTCTCGCATAATGGACTAATGAATGACCTGATGATACAAACACCTTGTTAATCCTACAATAACTTGTGATCTCTACATTACGCCAATCATTAGGCGCTTGCATATAACCTCTAGCTATTAGTTGCTTCCAATCTAGGATACATTTGTTATGATCGTATCCCGTGCTGGTTAAGATGTTAAAACGATTCTCTGCGTCTACTGTTTTAGTAACTTTGACAGAACCATCACCTAGATTCTTTAGGTCCGTAGTCTTTAAGCTGTTACTATACTTAACTTGTGGATCAGCATTAGCACACAGCTTATTTACATCAAGGAACCAGCTTTCACCATTAGGCTTTGAATTGTATAGCATCTTTACACCAAATTGATCTACGTCTTTACTTGGTGTTGGTGTTGGTGTTGGTATTGGCGTTGGCGTAGGTGGTGGATTATCATCTCTATATGTGATCCATTGCTTTAGCTCGTATGTCTTACCATCTATTCTTATTGTATTATTAATATTCGTAGTACTCAAACGCCAACCTAAGAGCATCTAGCATATCCATAGTATTATCTGTTTTGTCTAGCTTCATCTCTTCATCTGATTGTGCTATTCGTAAGTCTAGCATCAGCTCTTTATGCTGATCAGGATCAATAGCAACCCTTTGTTTATCAATCCACTTCTTAACATTCGATAGCATTGCTCGGCCTTCTGTTGCAAAGTTAACTGGTACGACATTCATGTAGTAAAAGAGCGGTCGCTTATCAGTTTTGGCTTTATCTACAAATAAATCATAATTAACGAATTCACCCATAGCCTGCTTTAATGACCTGATAAATCCAGGGTTTGAGCCGTCTATGAATATCTTGTTTACGCCATTATTGAGTTGATACTTTAACACTAATCGATATGCATGTCTAACCATGTCCTCAGTTGATGCGTTATCAAATTGTTTAGTATAGATTACTCTGATAATTCCGTCAATGAATTCCGTAATACAAAACGCAGTTTTAGAAGAGCCAAATCCTGGGTCGATACCGAGTGATTTCTGAGTAAATCCTGAATTACTATCAGGTTGTCTTCTATATCGTCTACCAATTTCTTCAACGTTAGTGAGTACCGTCTCTGAGAAGACGTTTCCGATACCATAACCATAACTTAATTCGTATTCTCTTTTAAAGTATGCTTGCTGTTTCTCGCTCTCGATTTCCTGCGGGTTGTAGATTTTGTTGATACCTCTTGTGTAATGGAAGAATAATTTATGATACGTTGAATTGGACTCACGTTCCATTGTGTCAAATAAACCCCCTGGCTTATAGGGTGTAGATACCATGATAATCCAAGGACGGGATTTGATACGGTACCCTTCACTAACGGCTCTTGCTTCTTCTCTCTGTCCAACTGGGAAGTAATCAGCTTCATCGAGTAAGATAAACTTTACATCGGTGTAGCCTCTCATTGTAGAGACAGTATGACTTGGAAAAGCTTGGATTGTTACATCATTGATAGCTACAATCGGACCCGTCCGCTTTATGAATCGCTGAATATAGAGAAGAGTTGGACTACTGAACAAATTGTATATGCGGTCAATGAGTTCCTCAGCAAGATTTATTCTAGGACCAGTAACGATATGAAATCTCGTATATTGGTAAGATTTGTCAAAGACACACAGCCAAACCATATACCTGAGCAAGAGTTCAGTAATGCCTAAACCTCTAGCCTTCTTTATCCATACGTCTTTATGCTGTTGTAAGGCTTGATATAATTCCATTTCATAATCAAATATAGGCTTAGCTACGCCGTCTTTCTCAGGTAGACCTATAATATGATTAAAGCAACAATCGTCTAATCCAATAATACCTTCAGGATATCCACACCAAAACGGTCTATCTTTGAATATATCAAATATCGAATTATCAGAGATCGCCGTCGATGAATCCGTGCGCTTCTGATTCTTTAGCAGCTTCTTCCTTAGATTGGGAAACCAGGTGTTTGACATATTCAGGTGTGTTACTCATTAACGGTATGAGATCATATAAGTTTGCTAACGATCTGGTTAATGCATGCAATTCCTTTATTGTGTTTATCTTTACAAAATCTGATTGAGTGGTTTCATATAGTTGCCATGCATTTCTCTGCAGGTTTCTAATCTCATATATTCTTTGTAAGAATTCGTAATGATATTCAAAATTGTCAGTACGTAATTTAGTTAAGTGTTCTTGTGCTTCTTTCCTTAGCTTACCACGCATACCAGCTAAGCTATTGTAGTTTAGTCGAAAGCCTGTTTTATTCGCTATGTAATCTAATGATTCTTCTACAGTTAATCTAGTCATCAAGGTATCAAGCACGTAATGCTTTATAGTTTGTAATTGAGCTTTAGTGTATTTCATCGTTTACTACTACGCTTCCTTTTAGCAGCTCTGCGTTTTCTGATGAGTGATTCAACTTTGCCAACATACTTATGAGCGCTCTTCATGCTTATGCCTTTCTTTCTAGCTATGGCTCGCGCTGCTGAATTATGACCTTTGTAACGTTTGGAACCTATCTTAACTGGCAACTGTGTTATCTTCTTCCCCTTATTCTAGGTGTTCGATGACTATATACTTTAACACGTTTACCACCTTTTAGCTTAGCAGTAAAAGACTTTGATAGGCTTCGTCTTCTTCTAGCCATTTCTACTATTACTTTATGGACCTATCACTAAGTTTGGGTGATAATCTAGTACTAAAGTCAGCGCCTCTAGGTCTTCTAACCTTTTCATACCAGATTGCCGAGAACAGAAAGTAATGAGGTAATAGCTTTATCAGATCTTCAGCCTTCTTTAAAGCTGATTCCTTCCTTGCTCCTATTTGTTCTCGTGTTAGGTTGCGATAAATACCTTTGAAATCTTTAGTTGTGAATGTAGTACTTGCCGAGTGTTTGAACCATGCTGTTGCATGTCTTGATACAGAGAACCATTTAGGCCAATCAAAGCGCCATTTCCTATCTAAGGTTGGATCATTAAGTGATGTCATATAATCAAATGATTCTGCTGTCTTCTTGATATCAATCTCTGACAAGAATGACTTTGAAGGATCTTCTACATACTTTACGCCTTCCTCTACAACTACATCAGCGACTTTCAACCATGATTCGCCATGTCTTCTTATAGCATCGGATAATTGAGTATGTTCTGGTATTGTTTCTGTATATGTTATGTGCTCTTGAAACTTATCATCTACGCCTTCGAAGTCATCTGCGGTCGGCTCACAGACAGCAATCTTGTGTTCTTCTGCTGACTTTACAATATGCTCTTTAACGTCTATGGCTATTTCACCTAGCTTTTGTGCATCTTCTCTGAAGAATTTCGTAGGGTGATATGATTTTAAGAGTTTGAAAGCTTCATAGAATCTATTAGCATTGCTTCTGTAATAATGTTCTATGTGATCAGGCGGCACGCCGCCTGATGTTATAGAAGAATGGTCTAAACTTCTAACATATTTATCGCCAAACGGTTCTAAGGCATCATGAACATATCTACATTGATAATAAGATACTCCAACAGTTTTTAATGATGCAATAATTTCAGAGGCTATATTAGGTATATACCATTCTTGATTATGCAACATAAACAATTCCTCCAAATCTTTAGCCCAATTCTGAATAGTTTTGATTATTGTTACGTCGTTCTGTTCATTTATCAAAAGACAATCGTATATCGTTTTACGATATCTTTCACAATTGCTCTTTAACTGCTTGTCACGAATCTGTTTATTGTCTTCACTAGAAGATACTAGCCTTTCTGCACACACGGAATAATAATGAGTTGGTCTTGAAATATAAAGTTTAGTTAGTGAAATTATAATTTAATATTTCGTGATCGCTGTAGCAGGGCAGATGGATATCTGAATGGATGCGAGATTACGAACAACCCCACTACAGCCATTGATCACGGTTTAACTGTTTCGAGAGTACTTGATCAGCTATTA
>Ga0182009_10000168_pt1 | contig 12479 bp, 10 predicted proteins | sample Sormic07211187_1_FD_161052 | JGI IMG/M metagenome (GOLD analysis project Ga0182009, IMG submission 161052) | Bulk soil microbial communities from the field in Mead, Nebraska, USA - 072115-187_1 MetaG | ecosystem: Environmental > Terrestrial > Soil > Agricultural land > Bulk soil | place: USA... | reverse complement strand
CTCCAGACGCGTTGAAGACGCATCGCGATACGCGCGCGCCGGAGGGTCCGCTCGAAGTCGAAACTTTCGGTTTGACAGCCCCGGAGGGCGGGTCTACGGTCCGTCGCGTCCGGGCCCTTGGCGCGGCCCGGCAGGACAACGCTTTGAAATCCTGCATCAGTGTTGCCTCGCACTCGTCATCCGGCTTCAGCGCTGGCACGCGGCACGATTCAAAGCACGACCCGGTGCACGAACGCTGAAGCGAAATCCGAAGGACGCACCGAAGACGACTAGGCTGGCCGACGGTCCGGAGCCGTCGCGGGGGGATACGGCTGTGCCCCGCGACGGCTCCTGGCGTATTCGGCGCGGCGCAAGGGGCGCTTCCGCGTCCCTCGGAGGGAGGTGAACGCTCGATGCGCAAGCGGGGAACGGTGAAGTGGTTCAACGAGGCCAAGGGATTCGGATTCATCCAGCAGGCCGGCGGCGAGGACGTCTTCGTCCACTACTCGGCGATCCAGGGTGAGGGCTTCAAGACCCTGTCCGAGGGGCAGGTGGTGGAGTTCGAGATCGTGGAGGGGCCCAAGGGAAAGCAGGCCGCCAACGTGACTCCGGTCTGAGCCGAACGCCCCCTGTAACCTGACGCCCCGACGCGGGTAGCGCCGGGGCGTGTTTTTATGAGCCCGGCGGGTGTAGGATTCGCCGCTTATATATGCCCGAGCAACCCCACCAGGAAGAACCGGACCCGGGACACCAGATCCCCGCGCTGCCGCCTGAGCCTCCGGTCGGCACGATCGTCGAGCCGGCGCCCATCCGTTTCGCCAAGCGCTTCTTCGCGGCCATCATCGGACCCGCGCGCGCGTTCACCGACCCGGCGCTGTTCCACAAGATCTCCCTTGCCGCCTTCCTCGCCTGGGTCGGACTGGGCGCGGACGGCCTCTCGTCGTCGGCGTATGGCCCCGAGGCGGCGTGGCTCGCGCTGGAGGGGAATGTCTTCCTGGCGATCCCCCTGGCGCTGCTCACCGCGTTCACCGTCTTCGTGATCGCGGCCAGCTACCAGCGGATCATCGAGCGCTTCCCCGCCGGCGGCGGCGGCTACGTGGTCGCGACCAAGCTGCTCGGACCGGGGGCCGGGCTCGCCTCCGGAAGCGCGCTCCTCGTGGATTACGTGCTCACCGTGGCGATCTCGCTGGCCAGCTGCAGCGACCAGCTCTTCAGCGTGCTCCCCACCCAGTACCAGTTCGTGAAGCTTCCCTTCACGTTCCTGCTCCTCGGCGCGCTCACGCTCCTGAACCTGCGCGGCGTCCGGGAGTCGGTGTCGCTGATCTCGCCGATCTTCCTCCTCTTCATCGTGACCCACGCCGCGGGTCTGGTGACGGGGATCGTCTCGAGCGCGCACCAGGTGCCGATCGAGTGGAACCACCTCCACGAGCAGTCCTCGGTGGCGGTCCAGCAGATCGGCTGGGTGGGTCTTCTCATGATCCTCTTCCGCGCCTTCACCCTGGGCGGCGGCACGTACACGGGGATCGAGGCGGTCTCGAACGGCGTGCCGATGCTGCGCGATCCCAAGGTCGAGACCGCGAAGATCACGATGCGCTACATGGCGGTCTCGCTCGCGCTCATCGCGGGCGGGATCCTGTTCGGCTACCTGCTCTACCAGGTGCGGCCGGTGCCGGGCCGAACCCTCAATGCGGTTCTCTTCGCCGCGATCTCGGGCCAGGTCTTCCCGCCGGGGAGCAGCCTGGGCCATGCGCTGGTCGCGATCACGCTGATCTCCTCGGGCGCGCTCCTCTTCGTCGCGGCGCAGACCGGCTTCCTGGGCGGGCCGCGCGTCCTGGTCTACATGGCGTTCGACCGGTGGGTACCCTCGCGGTTCTCCAGCCTCTCCGAGCGGCTGGTCACCTCGAACGGCGTGCTCTTCATGGCCATCTCCGCCGCGATCGTGCTGGCCGCGACCCAGGGGGCGGTCCACCTGCTGGTCGTGCTCTACTCGATCAACGTCTTCCTGACCTTCTCGCTCGCGCAGCTCGGCATGTGCCGGGACGCCCTGAATCTCCGGCGCGAGGGGCAGTCGTGGAAGCGCGCCCTCTTCATCAGCTCGCTGGGCTTCGCGGTGACCGGGCTCCTCCTGTGCGGCACCGTTTACTTCAAGTTCACCGAGGGCGGCTGGGCCACGCTGCTCACCACGGCGATTCTGGCCATGGGGTGCGTCCTGATCCGCCGCCACTACGTCCGTACGAACCAGAGCCTGCACCGGCTGGACCAGGCGCTCACGACCGTGCCGCTGCCCGCGAGCGAGCCCACGCAGGCGCCGCTGAAGAAGAACGCGAACACCGCGGTGCTCACCGTGACCTCGTTCGGCGGGCTGGGGATTCACACGCTCCTGAACCTGTTCCGGGTCTTCCCAGGGCAGTTCAAGCAGGTGATCTTCATCTCGGTCGGCGCCATCGATTCCGGCCAGTTCAAGGGCGCCGAGGAGATCGAGGCGCTTCGCGCCAGCACGGAGGCGGAGCTCCGGAAGTACGTCGAGTTCGCGCGGAAGCTGGGCATCCCCGCCGAGCAGCGCCTGGCGCTCGGCACCGACATCGTGGACGAGCTGGAGCAGCTCTGCATCCAGGTCCAGGAGCAGTTCCCGCGCAGCGTCACCTTCGCCGGCCAGCTCGTGTTCCAGAAGGAGGGGAGCATCGTTCGCTGGCTCCACAACCAGACCTGCGTCGCCCTCCAGCGGCGTCTCGCGTTCCACGGACTGGCGATGGTGATCCTGCCGGTGCGCGTGTACTGATCCACCGCGGCCAAAGGCCGCGGAAGCCGGCGTGAGCCGCTGATCCCGGATTTGATCGCGGCGGGGCCCAGGCGTGATGGCTGGTGGAAGGTGGGACCGGACCCTCGCCGCGCGCTGCCCCCGCGCGGACTCCCTCGGCGCAAGGCGGCAGGGCAAACCCATCCCGCGAGCCTCCGTCCCTCGGCAGAGCCTCCCGGTTGCGGCGCGCGATCCCTTGCGACGCGAGCCGCTTCCCCAATCCAAGCCGCGATGCCGCCGTTCCGGCGGGTCGCGCCGTGCCGTACGCGCAAGCAGGGGCGCGTCGTGGCGACGGAGCGAGCGGGACGGAAAGCAATCGACGGGCCAGTGGCGGTACAAGGTAGCGGCAGGGTTTAGCGGGAGAAACGAAGACGGCGGGGTCCCGACGTCGAGTCGAACCTTCGACGACGTCGGCCCCGCCGCTTCGGCGTCAACGGACGGATACGGTTACTTGGCGGCTTCCTTGGCGTTCCGCGGATCCTCGGAAGGATTCAGGTAGGTGATCGAGAACGGCCCCATGCCGTGGATCTGGACCGTGGCGCCCTTCTTGGTCCAGGCGAAGTGGTGCATGCCGGCCGGAAGCGACGTGAAGCCGCCCGAGCTCATGACATCGCCCTTCGCCATGTCCAGGGCGTCGCCCATGCCGATCCCAAACTCGCCGGCGATCACGGTGACGTTCTCATCGGCGGCGTGGAAGTGCGCCGGGATCTTGTAGCCGGCGGGGAACATCGCGCGAATCGTGTAGATCCCCGGCGCCATCGGGTTTCCGGCGAGAACCGTGAACTTGGCGCCCGCGGGGAGACCCGGGGGGCCATCCATCCACTTGAGGTCCTTGGCGGCGTAGACCACGTGCTGGGCCGCGGCCGGCTGGGCCATCTGGGCTGCGTTGTCCGGCTGGGCCGGGGTGGCGGCGTCGTCGGCCAGCGCGGGGGCCGCCGACATGGCGAGAGCGAGGACTCCCAATGCAAGCAGATGGCGTTTCATGGGGGAAGACTCCTTCCGGGTTGTGGGGTGACGCGATCGTACTTCGATGGAACGAGGACCTGCCGTGGTTCCTGGGTTGCCGAGATTCGGTACGCATGAAAGGATAATGTCGTGACCGAGTCGATCCAACTCCAAACCGAGCGCCTCTTCCTGATCGCCTCCACCCCGGCCATCGCCCGGGCGGAGGCGGCCGACCGCGCCGAGCTGGCCCGTCTGCTGGGGGCCGAGATCCACGGGGCCTGGCCCCCCGGGGAGAACGACCAGGAGGGGCGCGACTTCCTCTGCCGCCGGCTGGAGGAGCACCCCGAGGCGGTCGGGTTCCTGGGCTGGTCCTGGCTGGTGCGGCCCCAGGCGGGCGCGCCGGAGCGGCGGCCGCTCCTGATCGGAGGGGGCGGCTTCAAGGGACCGCCCGACCCCCGCGGGACGATCGAGATCGGGTACTCCATCGTGGAGGAGTACTACGGGAGAGGGCTGGCCACGGAGGCGGTGGGGGCCACGCTGGCGTGGGCCTTTAGCGACCCGCGCGTACGCCGCGTCGTCGCCGAGACGCTGCCGGAGGGGCGCCCTTCCCAGCGGGTCCTCGAGAAGAACGGCTTCGTGCGGGCGAACGAGGCCCCGTCCGATCCCGGCTCGCTCCGCTTCGAGCTCACGCGCGAGATGTGGGGCGCGCGAAGCTCCTCCTAGGGACCCCGTCCCGCTCCTCTCCCGCTCCTCGATCACTCGCTCGCGTCGCCGCTCTCTAGTAGATCCCGACATCCGGGTCGAAGATGACCGGCGTCAGCTCCACCATCGCGACCACGTCGAGCAGGTTGTGATGGAACACCGGAAGCAGCCGGTGGGCCTCGCCCCGCTTCACGTAGTCGTGGTAGAGCCCGGGGATCTCCGATCCTCCCACGTCGCCCGCGCGCCTCCGCCGGAGCACCCGCCATTCGATCGTCTTCAGCTTGCAGTCCGGAAGGAGATCCTTCCAGCGCCGGCGCGCCATCCAGAGCAGGTCCAGGTGGGGCATCGCGATCGGCGGATCGAGGCGGTGATGCACGGCGCGGTCGCGAAGAAAGGGCACGTCGAACGCCTTGCCGTTGAAGGTCACGAGGAAGTCGTGCTCCCCGGCCAGGCGCTTGAGCTCCACCAGGAGCGCCCGCTCCTCGGCGTAGTCCCGCGCGAAGAGCTGGCGCAGGATGAGATTCCGCTCCCCCACCATGCAGAGCCCGACCAGGAACACCGGCGCCGCCGAGAGCCCGCACGTTTCGATGTCCAAGTAGAGCACGCGCCGGTATCCGAACCGGCGAAACATCCCCTGCTCCGGAGGGTCGTGAAGGCCCGTCGCCTCCGCCAGATCCCGCGGCCGGCGCCGGCGCGCGCGCGCGCGCTCCGGGAGCGCGGGATAGGGGCAGTCGACGCCGGGGATCTCGACCCAGTGTGGACCCGTTCCATGGCGCTCCGGCGCGCACCCGGGGTAGGCGCAGAGCTCGGCCAGCCGGCGGAGGAGGGGTACGGGACGCTCTCCCAGATCGGTGTAGAGCCGCTCATGCGCGAAGACGGTCCCCTGCGCGGTCTCGATCACGCCGCCGGGAAGGATCTCCTCGATCCCCGTCGCGACGAAGTGGCGACGCGGCTCGGGGGTGAACAGCGGGGGCGCGGCCGCATGGCCATTCGAATCTCCGTTCCCGTGCGGGACCGGAATGTCCAGAGCGCCTTGCCGGAGCAGCCCCCCGATCCTGTCCCGGAGTGTCTTGGAGAGCATCGGGCCTGTCTCCGGCGCGCGGCGCGGCGCGCGTCAGGCCCCGAGAAGGCGCCGGAGCAGCGCCTCCGTGGCGGCCTTGTTCGGGATGGGCCAGCCGCCGTGCAGGTCGTAGTCCTGCTGCTGCGCGGGGCGGAGGACCGGGAGGCCGACGCACGAGGGACACCCGATCTCGCAGGGGCAGTCCTCGATCATGCGGAGCGTCGCGCGCAGGAGGTCGTCCACGATGGCGTAGCCGCGCTCCGCGTAGCCCAGCCCGCCCGGGTAGCGGTCGTAGAGGAAGATCGCCTGCTCGCCGAGGTTCGCGCTGTCGAGGACGCCTCCCAGGTCCGGCCGGTCGCACATGGCGTGAAGCGGAAGCAGCGTGACGAGCAGATTGCGGAGTCCCGACATCCCCTCGGCGGGATTCATCCCCTTCACGCGCACCGCCGCGCGCGCCGACTCGTCGGGGCGGATCCAGAGCGCCACCGTGTCCAGGTTCAGGCGGGGGAGATCGAGCGGGTGATAGCCGATGGCATCGAGACTCCGAAAGCGGATCTTCTTGAAGGCGACGGTGGCCCAGGAGACGTTCGCTGTCCCCAGGCCCACCTCGCACTCGCCGCAGCGCTTCGTTTCGCGGGTCTCGGTCAGCCGCAGCCGCGTGTCCAGCACCGGCTGCGTGTAGTAGTCCACCTCCTGCCGCTCGACGTAGGCGACCTTCTGCTGCAGGTCCAGCTCGCGCACGAACCAGGTGTCTCCCTCGTGCAGATAGATCGCCTCGGGGTAGATCAGCTCCGGCGCGCTGATCGCGTCCACCGTGGCCAGGGTCCTCGCCTCCGCTTCCGGAGCGCCGGGCTTCCGCTCGAGGATGGTGTAGGTGTCGTCGGAGATGGTGCGCAGGTTGACCCGCCCCGCCGGATATTCGGACGAAGACCAGTAACGGAGGCCGTCGAGCGACTTGACGGTGCCTTCCTCTTCCAGCAGGCGCCCGAGCGCCTCGGCCCTCGGCCCGAACCAGACCTCGTCGGCGCGCGAGAGCGGCAGCTCGTGCGCGGCGCAGGCGAGGTGCGACGCGAGCACGTAGGGGTTGGAAGGATCCACGACGGCGCTCTCCGGCGATTGCGCGAAGAAGTACTCGGGGTGGCGCATCAGGTACTGATCGATCGGATCGTCGTAGGCGACGACGATCGCGAGCGACGGCGCCTGCGAGCGGCCCGCGCGCCCCGCCTGCTGCCAGGTGCTCGCGATGGTGTTGGGGAAGCCGACGAGCACGGCCGCGTCCAGCGACCCGACATCGATCCCCAGCTCGAGCGCGTTCGTCGAGATGACGCCGAGGAGGTCCCCGTCGAAGAGGCGGCGCTCGATGGCGCGCCGTTCCTCGGGAAGGTAGCCGCCGCGGTAGGGACTCAGCCGGTCGGCGAGCGGGACCGCCCCGCCCTCGGCCTTCTCGGCGCGGCGGCGCCCCCGCTCCTCCAGCTGCTCGCGCGCGTAGCGGTAGATCAGCTCGGCGGAGACGCGCGACCGCGTGAACGCGATCGAGGCGACCTGCCGCCGGATGAGCGAGACCAGGATGCGCTCGGCTTCGATCGACGTGGAGGTTCGCGCGCCCGCCTGCTCGGGACCGGCATGTCTGGGATTCCAGAACGCGAAGAGCTTGGGTCCGCGGGGCGCGCCATCCTCGTCCACGACACGGACCGGCTCCCCGACCAGCGACTCCGCCAGCTCGCGCGGATTTCGAATGGTGGCGGAGCTCAGAAGAAAGCGGGGATCGGCGCCGTAGTGGCGCGCGATCCGCTTCAGCCGTCGGAGCACGTTGGCGACGTGGGACCCGAACACGCCGCGATAGGTATGCATCTCGTCCACCACGACGTAGCGCAGGTTGGAGAAGATCCGGCTCCATCGGGAGTGGTACGGGAGGATCCCCTGGTGGAGCATGTCGGGGTTCGTGAGGATCGCGTTGGCGCGCTCGCGGAGCTTGCGGCGCGACTCGCCGGGAGTGTCTCCGTCGTAGGTGCCGGTCGCGAGCGCGCGCCCGAGCGCTGGAGACGCCGCGGCGAAGCGCAGGAGGCCGCGCAGCTGGTCCTGGGCGAGGGCCTTGGTCGGAAACAGGTAGAGCGCGGTGGCGCCCGGCTGGAGGAGGAGCCGCTCGAGGATCGGCAGGTGATAGGCGAGCGACTTCCCCGACGCGGTGCCCGTTGCGACGGCGACGTTCGCGCCGGAGCGCGCGAGATCCACCGCCTGGGCCTGGTGGGTGTAGAGGCGTTCGATGCCCGCCTCGCGTAGCACGCCCTGGAGCGCTTGCGGCAGAGGCTCGGCGAGGTCGCCGTACACGGCGGGCCGGGCCGGGAGGCGCTCCAGGTGCACCAGCTCGTTCGGACGGCGGCGGAGCCCGTAGGGACCGTGGACAAATCGACGGTCCCGCGAGGTGAGCGCCTGCAGGAGCGCCTCGTACTCGTCCAGGGTCTCGGGAGCGCCGGAACGCGGCCCGCGCTCGCCGCGCTCGGCGTCGAAGAGTCCCGGCCCGTGGACGAAATCGCTTCCCCCCGCGACACCCCCGCCCGTCATGTCCCCGCTCCGCTCGCGCCCCGGCTCACAGCATCCCCTCCCCCTCGAGCAGCTTCCGCATCAGCTTGGCGCTGGTCGCCGCCTGCCCCACGTGGCAGTTGTTGAAGAAGACGAACGTCTTCTTGGCCTGCTGCGTCATCTCACGGATCTTGTCCATCCACTCGCGCAGCTCCTCTTCGGTGTAGGACCAGTCGTAGCGCGTGCTGGACGTGCGCGGCTCGGAGGCGGGCGGAGCCGGCAAGGGTGGCGCCTCGGCGGGATGGTCGGGAGTGCCGCTGAAGAGCGGGCCCAAGTCCGCACCGGCGCGGACTCGCGTGCGGGCCTTGCCCCTGTCATCGGGCGTTGCGCTCTTCGCGGCATCCCGCTTCACTCCCGGCCCGTCGGGCGCCCCTCGATCGCGCGACTCGGCCCCCCACCACTTCTCCTTGTTCCGGCCATGAAAGCGGACGTACCCGATCGGCCCCGTGCGGCGCGCGATCGGCGGGACCAGGCCCGGAAGGTCCGGCTCGTCCACGCTGACGTAGCCAAGGCCCTCCTTCTGGAGATCCTGAAAGACGGCGTCGTCCACCCAGGACCGGTGGCGGAACTCCACGAAGAGCGGTACCCATCGGCCGAGGAGGTCGGGCAGGGCGTGAAGAAACTCCTCGTTTTCACGCGTGCGCCGGAACGCGTAGGGGAATTGCGCGAGGATCCCCGTGAGCTTCCCCGCCTCGAGCAGCGGCTGGATGGAGCGCTCGAAGTCCCGGTAGAGATCGGGCTCGCGGGAGCGCAGGTGCGTCATGTCGTGGTGCGTCTTCACGACGATCTCGAACCCGGGAGGCGTCTTCTTCGCGATCGCCTCGAACGTGCGCCAGTGCGGAATCCGGTAATAGGTGGAGTTCACCTCGACCGCCTGGAACTCGCCCGCGTAGTAGTCCAGCATGTGCGCCCGATTCGTGCCGGGCGGATAGAAGGGCCCCACCCAGTCCTTGAAGGACCATCCCGAGGTGCCGAGCACGATCTTGGGTCGGTCGCTCATCGTCGCTCGTCGGCGAGGACCCGGACGAGACTCCGACTGGCTCCCTCACGAGAGAGGCGCTGCGTGTCGCCATGATCCAGCGCTCCCGCCCGCACCAGGACCGCGTCCCCGAACTTGTTCCGCAGCGAATCCGCAGCCTCGGTCATTCTTCGCCGGCGCTCGTCGGTGGAGAAGAGATCGTGCTGATGGAATCCCTGCGCCGAGACGAGGTCCGACACCGAGACGCCGACCAGGCGCAGCGGCTTTCCGTCCCAGTTCTCGTCGAGGAGGATGCACGCGGTGCCATAGATGACGTTCTCGTCGTCGGTCACCTCGGCCAGCGCGCGCTGGCGGATGGTGGTCTTGAAGCGCGCATTGCGGAACTTCACCGCGATCACACGGCCCAGGTATCCGTCGACGCGAAGGCGTCGGCCCACCTGATCGCTCAGGCGGAGGAGGTGCGCGCGGATGCGCTCGCGATCCGACACGTCCTCCGGCAGCGTGTACTCGTGCCCCATCGACTTGACCGGCACCCCTTCGAAGTAGGGCACCACCTCGGATTCGTCGTCGCCCCGCGCGGCATCCTGCATGTGATCGCCGCTCAGCCCGAAATGATAGGTCAGGAACTCCCGGGGAAAGCGGGCGAGCTGCCCCGCCGTGCGGATGCCGAGTGTGGCGAGCGAAGCCGCCGTCTTCTCTCCGATCCCCCACAGCTCGTTGACCGGCTTCGATTCGAAGATCTCGCGAAAGCGGCGGATCGAGAGCACCGTGAGCCCGTTCGGCTTCCGGAGGCCGCTCCCCATCTTGGCGACGTACTTGTTGGGGGCGATCCCGATCGAGGCCGTCAGCCCCACGCGCCGATGCACCGCGCGCTGGATCGCCTGGGCGAGCGGGATCGCCGCGTTCAGGCAGGTCTCGCGGTCGCCGTCTTCCGTTCGAGGACGAAGACGCTCCACCGCGGTCAGGTCGAGGAACGCCTCGTCGATGCTGAACGGCTCGACGATGGGGGTGAAGTCTTTCAGCGTGTCGAGGATCTGGAGAGAGATGTGAACGTACTTCCTGGGGTCGCCTTCGATGAAGGCCGCTTCAGGACAGAGGCGCACCGCCTCGGCAATCGGCATGCCGGCGTGGATCCCGTACGGACGCGCCGCGTAGTTGGCCGCCGAGACGACCCCGCGGCTGTCCCTGGACCCTCCCACGACCAGCGGCTTTCCCGCGAGCCGCGGGTTCAGCTTCTCCTCGACCGAGGCGAAAAAGGCATCCATGTCGATGTGCGCCACGATCCGCACGGAAGGTCACTCCCAGGGCTCTGCGTTCCACGATCGAGGACTGGCGAGGCGCCTCAAGCAGGTCACACGACTACGATATTGCACATTTGTGCAGTTGTCAAGATGGCGCCCGCAAGGGGCAAGTAAACTGTCGTGATGACCCCCGAAGACGTCTGGGCCGCGGGCGACCTCTACGAGCCCTTCGTCGGCCGATGGAGCCGTCGCGTGGCCCCCGAATTCCTCGCGTGGCTCGACGTGCCGCCGGGCAGGGCCTGGCTCGACGTCGGGTGCGGCACCGGTGCCTTGACCCAGACCCTTCTCGATCGCTCCAGCCCGCGGTCGGTGCGGAGCATCGACGCCTCCCCCGCGTACGTCGACTACGCCCGTGCGCGCATCGGGGAGCGCACGGTCGCGACGTTCGAGGTGGGCGACGCCCGATCGCTTCCGGTCGAGGACGCCTCGGTGGACGCAGCGGTTTCCGCCCTGCTCCTCAACTTCGTTCCGGAGCCGGCACTCGCCGTGGGCGAGATGTCTCGCGCGCTCCGCCCCGGAGGCGTCGCCGCGGCCTATGTCTGGGACTACTCGGGGCGCATGGAGCTGCTCCGGCATTTCTGGGACGCCGCCATCGCCCTCGATCCCGCGGCCCGCGAGCTGGACGAAGGGACCCGATTCCCGCTCTGCCACCCCGAGGCGCTCGCCGATGTATTTTCCGGAGGGCACCTGAGCGACGTCCGGACGCGTGCGATCGCCGTCCCGACCGTGTTTCGCGATTTCGACGACTACTGGTCCCCCTTCCTCGGCGGCCAGGGCCCCGCGCCGGGCTACGCCATGTCGCTGGAAGAGGCGCGCCGGGGCGCGCTGCGGGACCGAATCCGCTCGCGGCTGCCGGTCGAGGCGGACGGCTCGATCCACCTGATCGCGCGCGCGTGGGCCGTGCGCGGGAGCAGGGCTTGAGACGGCGCCCGTGACCGGAGCCCTTCCCAAGGCCGTCCTCCTCGATCTCGACGACACGATCCTCGACGACAGCGGCAACGTCTCCCACTGCTGGTTGGAGGCCTGCCGCGCCCACCGCGACGAGCTGGGCGCGGTCGATCCCTCCGCGCTCCACGCCGTCATCGAGAAAACGCGCGCGTGGTTCTGGTCCGATCCCGAGCGCCATCGGGAGGGGCGCCTGGACCTGGATGCCGCGCGGCGGGAGGTCGTACGCGCTTCGCTCGTGGAGATCGGGCTCGAGTCGCCGGAGCTGGCCGAGAAGATCGCGGAGCACTATCGCGCCCAGCGGCACCTGGGCCTCCAGCCGCTGGAGGATGCGATCGAGACCGTGCGCTGGTTCAAGCAGAGCGGCCGCAGGCTGGCCCTCCTCACGAACGGCGCCGCGGCTGCCCAGAGGAGCAAGGTGGTGCGCTTTCAGCTGGCCGAGCTCTTCGATTTGGTTCTGATCGAGGGGGAGCTGGGTTACGGCAAGCCCGATCCGCGCGTGTACCGGATCGCGCTGGACGAGCTGCAGGCCGCGCCGCACGAGACCTGGATGGCCGGGGACAATCTCGAATGGGACGTCGCCGCCCCGCAGCGCCTCGGGATCTACGCCATCTGGATCGACCGAGGAGGCGCGGGGATCCCATCGGGCAGCGACGTACGCCCCGATCGCATCGTGCGCAGCCTGTCCGAGCTGCGACATGCCCCGGGGCATGTCGACGAGGGCGCGATCCCTTGAAGCACGCGCTCACCCTGACCGAGCAGACCCGCCGGGTCGCGGGACTCCTGGCCGCGCGTCTACGGGCCCTTCATCCGGAGCTGGACCCGAGCGTGGATTCCATGACGGTCCACATGTCGGTCCGCCTGCCGGTGCCGGGCCGCCCCGGACATGAGCTTCGCGCCGACCTCTACGAGGAGGGGGCGACGATCGCCTACGACGACGGCATCCCTCCCGGCCCTGCCGAGAAGATCCTGGTCTGGGGCGCGGCGTCCGATGGAGCCATCCTCGGCGCCGTCATCGGAGCACTGGAGGAGATCTTCGCCGGCCGTGTCGTTCTCGTTCGGGAACCGCTGTCGGGGTGGGTCCGCTTCATCCGGCGCCAGGACTGCGACAGCCTGCTCGGGTTCGTTCCGTCCGAGGAGTTCCGCCGCTGGCCCGGGCGCCGGCGTGAGCGCCTGCTCGGCTCGTGGACG